>Ga0302324_100031436_pt1 | contig 10012 bp, 8 predicted proteins | sample Palsa_T0_1_FD_201949 | JGI IMG/M metagenome (GOLD analysis project Ga0302324, IMG submission 201949) | Peat permafrost microbial communities from Stordalen Mire near Abisko, Sweden - Palsa_T0_1 | ecosystem: Environmental > Terrestrial > Soil > Palsa > Peat permafrost | place: Sweden: Abisko... | reverse complement strand
GGTGGGGCCGTAAATCGCCACGCCGGGTTTGTTCAAGGCAGCGGCGAGGTGTAAGGGACCGCTATCGACGCCGATCACGGCGGCCGCGCGGCGGGTAGCGTCGATCAGGCCGGCGATTCCTGAACAGTGCGCGACGGCGCCGGGAACTTGCGACAATTCGGCCCGTGAGGCAGGCGGACCGTTGAGCACCAGGGGAATGCCCAGACTGCGCAGCCTTAGTGCCAACTCGCGGTAATGCTCCATGGGCCATTGCTTGGACCGCCATCCCGCGAGCGGCGAGGCGAGGACGAATTCGCCATCCGGCAACTCACCTTCCGCGCGTCCCGCCGGCAGCGGGAACACTGGCGCCGCCTTCCGCGCCCCGGCTGCTGCGGCAAGGTCGAGGCGCATATCCACCATGTGGACGGCGGTCGTGGTTACCCGGGTTGAATAAAACAGCGACGCCGGGCGCTCACGGGCGATGCCGCGGGCAAAGCCGAAAATGCGGCGCGGCCCGGCGAGGCGCGCCACCACGGCGGATTTTACGAGGCCTTGAAAATCCACCGCGAAATCGTAGCGCTCGCCGCGCAATTCGCGCAGGCTTTCGAGGAAACGCTCGCGTCGGAAGGGGAGTACGCGATCGATGAATGGATTGTCTTCGAGCAGCGGCGCCCATTGCGGCTCTACCACCCACGTCAACCGGGATTGCGGATGACCGTTCTTGAGCGCGGCGGCTGCGGGAAGGGTGTGGATGATGTCGCCCATCGCGCCGAGCCTCACAATCAAGATCCGGCTAGTGGGCATTGCTCACCCGGTCCTGGACCCGCTTTTCGCGCAGAGGCCGACGGGGGCGTCGGCCGCGGACCAGGGGGTCCGCCCTACTATCCGGCGGGCGCCAGAGGAAGGTCGCTCCCTTACGGTCGTGGCTCCGATCGGAGCCGGGCCCAGAGGGCGCCCCGTCAGCAAGCGGTTTATTGGTAGCACCGAATCTGGCGGCTGGGGAACTAACGGATTTGCTGGCCTCGAACATGCTCGATCAGCTCGCCGCGGCGGCGGAGATCGACGTCTTCCAGGCGCACGATTTCAACTGGTTTGAGTTCCGCGAAGAGCCTGTCCAAGTCTTCATTATCGGCGACTAAAACGTAGTCTATCATGCGTAACGCGGCCACCAAAACGGCGCGCGCATGCTGCGGAAGCAGCTCGCCCGCGAGCGGTAGCACAACCACCGCAATGGCGCCGGCGCGGCCGTGGATCCTTTCCAACTCGCGCGCATGCCACGCTAATAGGGGGTCGAAATATCCTGTAACCACAGTCACGGGGCCGTGGCTGCAGCAAGCGGCAGCATCTGCGACGATCTTGCTTCGGGTATTTATGATCGCTCCCTTACGTCGCGGCTCCGATGGTGGTTGCAATTTGCGTCACCTGGTCTGCGCTAACGCGCGTCATGCACCGGTGATCGATGGGACACTCGCGCAGCAGGCATGGGCTGCACTCGGCATGCTCGCGCACAATGCGGGCGTTGGGCCCGGTTGGCCCGGTAGTGGAGTCGTCGGTGGCTCCGAACACCGCCACGGTCGGTACGCCGAGCGCCGAGGCGATATGCATCGCGCCCGAATCGTTGGTGACGAAGACACGGCAGGCCGCCGCCAGATCGATGAATTCGGATAATGACGTTTCGCCCGCGAGATTCCGCGCCTCAATTCCGGCAACTCGGATCTCTCCGCTGACCGCCTCGCACAATTGCCGCTCCGCCGCGGAACCGAACACCAACACCGCCGTTTCATGCGCGTCCGCCAGCCGCGCTGCCACTTCCGCAAAACGCTCCGGCAGCCAGCGCTTGGCGTTACCATAGGCCGCTCCGGGACTGATGCCGATGGGCGGCGCGTGAATCCCCAGATCGCGCAAGCGCTGTGCGCCGCATTCGCGCGCGGCATCGGCGCCACCGAGCGAAATCGCCGGCGTAGTGGGAAAGCGCTCGAGCATACCCGCGCGCCGCAATAGCTCCAGATAATAGAAACGCTCGTGCCGCGGAATGTCGCCCGGCTCGGGTACGGGGATCGCGCGCGTCAGCAGGAACCCGCGCCCATCGCGCCGGTAGCCGATGCGCTCCGGGATGCCGGCCATCCACGCCATCAGCGCAGCGTCGAAGGCGTTCTGCAGCAGTATCGCGCCATCGAAGCGCTCTCTGCGCAGCCGTGCGGCGAAGGCGCGCTTGTCACCGAAGGTCTTGGCGGTATATGGAATCACGCGGTCGATGGACTTTTCCCGCGCATACAAATCGGCCACCCACGGTTTCGCCACCACCGCCAGATGGGCCTGCGGAAACACGCCGCGAATGGCGCGAATGGCGGGCAGCGACATCACCGCGTCACCCAACCAGTTGGTGGCGCGCACCATGACCCGCGACATCGACGAGGGATTGAACTCCACTACCTACTCAGTGTAAAGCTTTGGTGCGGTAGGGTCGTTCGATGGCGGCGGAACTATTTTGGCAATTAGAGTTTACCGTCCTTTGGGTGGTTGGCCGTCCTCGCCGGCCTATCCGGCATCGGATTCGTTGGCCGTGCTTTCTGAGCTTCCCGGCTTCAACCACATCAGTGACCCACAGATTTCCCCGGCTGGGCTCAATTTTCGGAGGGTCTCTCTATATGATCGATGACCAGTATCTGCGCCTGGCCTTTGGCCGACGTGAGTTTCAGGCCGAGTTGCTCGCGCAACGCATTCTGAAAGGTAGGTCCGTCGGGGCCGGGCTGACCTCCGCCGGCCTCGGGGCGCGCCGGCTCGCCGCGCTGAACGTCGTTGGCCGCGTGCTGAACCTCGTTGGCCGTGGGACTCGCCGACCCGGGGCCATACTCAAGCTTGCGCTGACCTTCGCTGGCGGTGGGACTCGCCAACTCGGGGCCATACTCAACCTGGAAATCAAAAGCTCCATTCAGACCTGTCTCATCCACCACGGGCCGGTTGACGGCGCTCGGCCCGATAAACGGCGCGTGCGGGAGCATCTTTGCCAGAGATGCCATGGTGATGTTGCGGCTTCCCCAGCGGACGCGCGCCCGATCGGGCGTTCTCTCGAACATGTACATCTCGCAGATCGACGGAAAGACTTTGGCGTCAGCCAGAGGGCTGTCTATGTTCCCAGTAGCGGGACAAGGCGGACCCTCGGAGTGCGGCCGCAGGTTCGGGCCCAGCTTGCCGGCTTTGACGAGACTCAGCGCGTAGACAGATGCCTCCCGGGATTCGAAGCGCACTGCCAACTGGAACCGATCCGCCAGCAGCGTTTGCATCATCAGGCGGAACTGATCCTTGGTTGTGTTGGCCGGCGCCTTCGCTTCGATTAAGAAAAGATCGGTCTCGACCCACTTGGGCAAATGAGCGAGCATCGCTTGTCTCTGGTCCGGCGTAGGCGCGATCTTATACGCGAAGTTAATGAACGCCGGCAAACGAAATTTCGCCCTGAAGCGCCCGCCGGTTTGGGTGAAGGCATTACCGTCGTCGAGCGGAAAGGGCGGGTACACGACCGCTTCCGGCGTGCTCGGCTTGATGGAGGCCACATCGAATGCCATTTTGCCGCCCGCGGCGGCCTGCCAATCGGTCTGGGCGCGCAGAGGCGCATTGATTACTCCAAGCGCGAGGGGCAAGGCGACGGCCAGTGTTCCGCCGGCCGCAAGCAACATCTTCTGGGCGGCGCTCAATCGGGCTTGGTTGCGGTTCGTCATGATTTCCTCAATTCTCTTCCTCAGATTGGCGCCGGTGACTCCCGGCACGCAGCGCAACGGCGACTGCAAATAGAGCTCGCAAATCTTCAGAATGCCCTCGGCGTAGACCTCCGGCTGGTTGCCGAGGCGTAGAACTTCTTCGTCGCAGGCGCGCTCTCGTTCCTCCATTAAGCGAGCGCCTAGCCACCAAATCAAGGGGTGGAACCAGAACAGCGCTTCGACCATCATGTGCAGAATGCCGGTGAGGTTATCGCGGCGGCGGACGTGGCAGAGTTCATGTGCAAGGACCGATTCCATTTGCTCCGGCGTGAGCCGGGCGGCAATCCCCTCGGGCAACACCAGGACCGGACGCAGCACGCCGAACACGCCGGGCTCTAGAATCGTCGGCGATAACATGACCTTGATCGCGAACCCGAACTTCACTGGCGACGCAGCGGCTAGCGCCGCGTTAATCTCGCGCGCCCTTCTCCACCAACGTGCGAGGATGAGCGCGAAGCCGATGGCCCATAGCGACCAAAGGACGGTTGGCATCAGAGGCATAGAGGGCGGGTGTGCGAGCACGAGGCTCGCAGCGGAACTCGATGCGGTAAACGGCAGGCTGACGCGCTCGATTGCAGTGGCGATTGGCGGCATAATCACGGCCGGTTCCTGTCTTCCGAAGTGGCTGGCAACCAATGCAAGCACCGAAAACGGAATCAGAAACTTCACCGATGCGGCGAACCAAAGCCAGTATCGCGTCGCCGCCCGATTCTTCCGCAGTGCGAGTGTCATAAGACCAGCGACGGCGGCAAACACAGTCGATTGCCACAGATGGTTGGCTACGGCCTGCAATTGGCTTAGAATCACTTGCTCTTGTCCTTCCTGGTGAGCGTTCGGAGCGCCTTTCGCGCCTCACGGATCTCCTCTGGAGTGAGCCTTCCCGACTCGATCAAGTGCGTCATAATCGGCAGCGGCCTGCCGCCGAACCACGACACCAACTCGTCGATCATCCGCCGTTGCGCTGAACCGCGCGAGGTGACTGCCTCGAAGATGTGTGCGTTGCCAATCCTGCCGGTGCGGCGCACCGCCTTCTTGGCTTCCAGGCGGTTCACGACGGTCTGGACTGTGGTGTAGGCGAGGCGCTCCGGTTCAGGGAATCGGTCGAGCAACTCGCGGATGGAGCAAGGCCCCTTGCTCCACAGCATCTCCATTATTCGCAGTTCCAATCTAGTCAGCTTGGGCGAAGGCATCGTAATTTCAGCCTACTACAGAAGGCTGTAGACTTCAAACGGTTTTTTGGGGGGCCTGTTTGGTACGAGGCGCCGGCACACCTTGCGGACTTGCATGCGGTCGCCTGCTGCAAGTCCGGTTCCCGGCGATCGCCCGCGATTAGCGGCGTAGCGTTTCCCAGGGAAACGAAAACTGGTTCGATCGGCAAAGTGGCTACGAAAACAACGCTGAAGCCGCGTCATCCGGCATCAGGCTCCACGGCTGAGGGGGACAAGTTTCCGGCCGCCATTCGAACGTACCAGTGACCCACAGATTCCTCTAACGAGGCGTATTTTTCACCGTTGGGCGCGGAGTTGATAAGGTCGGCGCCCACCAAGGCAGCCAGTTCGGCGTCGGCGTTGGGGTTGCTTGCCTTTAGCGTGGATTTTTCCGCAATGCGACTATTGGCAATGAGTGTGAAAGACTGCGGGCTGCGTCTGAGCTCAACACAGATCCCAATAAGGTTCCTGTGACTGTTTCGATTGCCATAGCAGGGTAGTTATATTCTAGGGCAAACCGGCCTGCGCTTGAGCCGGTCTTCCCCGCCGGGCGCCTAACCGATCTGGGGAAGCCGGCTCCCGGCGAACACTCCCTTACGGTCGCGGCTCTGTAAGCATCTGAAAACATGCCGAGTCCGAAACGGAGCCGCGGCGTATGGCGCCACGCGGCGTATGCCACCATTGAAGCATGTCCAAAGCAGCTCTCTTTGCAGTGGCATTCGCCTGTTTCCTGCGAGCCGAAACGCATTCCCTGACGCTCCGCCAAACCGTGGAACTAGCCCTCAAGCAGAATCCCGATATCGCCCTCGCCCGCCTGGATGAAGCGAAGGTGAGGCAGGGAATTCGCGCGGCCCACGGCCCCTTCACGCCTCACGTCACGGTGGGCAGTGGACTCGCTTACAGCAACGGAATTCCAGTGAGTATCGCAGGCTCCGCTCCAAGCGTGGCGCAGGCGGTGGCTACCCAGGACATCTTCAACCGGCAGCAATCGTTGCTGGTGGCGCAGGCCAAAGAAGACGCGCGTAGCGCCGGGTTCGCCACCGCCAACAAGCGCGACGAAGCAGCCTACCGGGTGGCCGCGCTATATCTGGACGCCGAGCGGGACGCGCGTTTGAGCGAGCTGGCGCGCAAGGATATCGAAAGCCGGCAGCGGGTGCTCGCCGCCATCCAGGCGCAGGTGCAGGAAGGGCGCACGCTGCCGCTGGCGCAGAAGCAGGCCGAACTCGCCATCGCTCAGGCGCGGCAGACCACACTCGAATTGGAAGATCTGCGCGATTCGGCCGAGACGTCGCTCGCGGTGGCGCTGGGCTTTCCCGCCGAGGACCGCGTGCAGCCGGCGCAAGAGGAGCGCGCTACGCCGCCGCTGCCCGCATCGCCGGAGGCAGCCATCGAAACCGCGCTCGAATCCAACAAGGAGCTGCGCCAACTGCAGTCGCAATCGGCGTCGAAGCAGCTCGAAATCCGCAGCGACAAGGCCGCACGCTGGCCGCGCGTCGATCTGGTTGCGCAGTACACCATGCTCGCCAAATTCAATAACTATACCGAGTTCTACAACAAGTTCCAGCGCAACAACGAACAGATCGGGATGTCGTTCCAGGCGCCGATTTTTGCGGGCGCGGGCATTGGCGCGCAAGTGGCGCAGGCGGAAATCGACATCAACCATCTCAAGATTGAGATGGCGAATGCGCGCAACCGCATCGCCGCCGATTTGCAACAATCGTTCCGCGACGCCACGCGGTCGCAGAGCGCGGCCGAGGTGGCGCGGCTCGATCTGGAGGTGGCGCGCGAGCAGGTTTCCGTGGATCTGGCGCAGATGCAGGAAGGGCGCCTGCCGATGCGCGAATTGGAAGAAGCGCGCGTAGCGGAGAACTCCAAGTGGATCGCCCTCTACGATGCGCAATACGCGCTGGAGAAAGCGCGCTGGAACGTGCTGCGGCTCACCGGGCAGCTCACGGCGGGAGTGGAACAGCTTCCCGAGCGTGCACGGTAGTACGATGTAGGACAGGGCCTCCTGCCCGTCAGGATTGACCGTGGTCAAGCGCATTCGGCAAACCGGAAAGACAGGCCAGGAGGCCTGTCCTACTATGGCGCCGCCGCTACAGGCCCTGCTGGCGAATCTCATCGATTACGCAGGCCTTTATCCGCCCGCGGCGCTGCCGCTGCGAATTGTGCTGGAGCGCTATCGGGGGTTTCTCGCTTCACCGGACGCGTGGATTTTGAACCGCCTGGTGCTGCCCTTGGCGAAGCTGCGGGATGCGCCTATCGGAAACAACTGGCGGATCACGGCGCTGGTGGACGACGAGCCCGGGCCGCTGCCGCGGCAGGTGGAAACGCTCGAAGTGAAGTTGCCGCACAAACTCTCGCTGCCTACTTACTGCGAGGCGCCCATCGGCCAGATCGCCGATGCCTACATCAAGATTCGAACTGGCGGATTGACGCCCGAAGCTATCCCCAGCGCCGATGAGATTGCGGATTTTCTGTGCGATGCGGCGGCGCGCCGTATGCCTTTCAAGGCAACCGCCGGACTGCACCATCCGCTGCGCTCGCTACGCCCGCTGACTTACGCGCAGGATAGTCCGCAGGCCATGATGCACGGGTTCTTGAATGTCTTTCTGGCTGCGGCGTTTGCGTGGCACGGGACCAAACGCGGAGTGATTCTGGAGATTCTAAACGAGACCGAAGCGGGCGCGTTCGAATTCGGCGAAAAGGCTATCGTGTGGGGTGGACACAGGCTCAGCACGCAGCAGATCGGCGAGACGCGGCGCGATTTCGCGCATAGCTTCGGGTCGTGCTCGTTCGAGGAACCGGTGACAGACTTGCGCGAGCTGGATCTGCTGCCGTGACGGACGACGCGCAGGGTGACACGAGTGACGGACGGTCTCTCGCGGGAGCGCCACTGGCGGCAGAAACTGACGCGCGCGCAGGTGAGGAGAGCCGGCTGAAAGCCGGCTGCAGCCAGGATTGGCTGCCCCACAAAGAGTCTTGGGTGGAATCCGCCAACGATCCCGCTTCGGATTTCCCGATCGAGAATCTGCCGTTCGCTATGTTCGAACGCGATGGCAGCGCGCGTCTGGGCGTTGGCATTGGCGATCAAATTCTGGATGCGACGGCGGCTTTCGGCATCGGCTGCATGAAGGATGTGATGGCGATGCGGAGGCCTTCGCGTGCGGAGCTACGCTCGCGGATCGGCGCGCTGCTGGCCGAGAACACGGCGGGCGCCGAATCGCTGCTCACTCCGATGGCCGGCGCGCGCCTGCTGCTGCCGTGCGAAATCGGCGATTATTCCGATTTCTATGCGTCGATTCATCACGCCACCAATGCCGGCAAGATGTTCCGTCCGGATAATCCGCTGCTGCCCAACTACAAGTGGCTGCCGGTGGGATATCACGGGCGGGCTTCGTCGATTGTGGTGAGCGGCATGCCCGTGCGGCGGCCTCTCGGGCAAACCGTGGAGAATCCCGCAGGACCGCCATCGTTCGGACTCAGCCGGCGAATGGATTACGAGGTGGAACTGGGCGCGTTCCTCGGTCCGGGCAATGTGATGGGGGAAGCGATTCCCGCTTCGGAGGCGTGCGATCATTTGTTCGGCGTTTGCCTGCTCAACGACTGGTCGGCGCGCGATATTCAAAGCTGGGAGTATCAGCCGCTGGGACCGTTCCTGGCGAAGAGTTTCGCTACGTCGATTTCCCCGTGGGTGGTTACGATGGAGGCGCTGGAACCGTTCCGCTGCGCAGCCGAGGCGCGGCCCGAAGGGGACCCACAGCCGCTGCCGTACCTGCAAACCGGCGGCAATGACGCGTTGGGAATCACGCTTGAAGTGTGGCTGGGCACGGCGCGTTCGGAACCGGTACGAATCAGCCGCAGCAACTTCGCACGAATGTATTGGACGCTGCCGCAGATGGTGGCGCATCACGCATCGAACGGCTGCCCTTTGAAGCCCGGCGATTTGATTGGCAGCGGGACGGTGTCGGGACCCGAGAAGGAAAATCGCGGTTGCCTGTTGGAACTTACGTGGCGTGGAACGGAACCGCTGCAATTGCCGTCGGGCGAGACGCGGCGATTTCTGGAAGACGGCGATGAGGTGATTCTGCGCGGCTACTGCGAGGCGCCGGGCTTGCGGCGGATCGGATTCGGAGAATGCAGGGGTACGGTGACGGCGGGTAGAGGGTCAGTTTGAGGTTAGGTCGAGGGATCATGCCGGCCTCGCCGGGCCTCGCGTGCCAAGCCCTCGTGTACGAGCATCTTCAGCAGGGTCTGATAACCAAGTCCCTTGCGCTCAGCCAGCCTTCGCGCTTGGGCGAGATCGGCTTCAGGTAAGCGAATCGCGGTCTGCACACTGCTCTTCCGGTTCATCTTCGCGACCAGGCTCGATCCCCGTGCCTTATTTCCTTCCGACTGAGCTTCAACGGACTTTTGTTTCACATACTCTCTCCCCGCCCGGCTCGCCCACCAATCCGCTTCTTCGCTCGCACTCTTGAACTTTAGTGTCTTAGGCGTCTTCCTGTTCATTGCGTTCACTCCCCTTGCGCTCTCCGTGCGCGATAGTCGCGTCGTTGGCCGGCGTCAAGGTTTTGCCGGCCCGCAGATCTGACAGACTCCGCGGAAGATGCGTGCACATGAGCGACGGACGATCCCTGGCGGGAGCGTCTCTGGCGGCGGAAACCGACGAATTGCGAGATGAAGAGAGCCGGCTGAAAGCCGGCTGCAGCCAGGATTGGCTGCCCCACAAAGGGTGAGTGTGAATGCTGCACGCTTCGGATAGCAAGGCAGACAGGCCAGGAGGCCTGTCTTACGGGATTTCCAGCTTCACCTGGACGCTGGAGTTCGCGCCGATTTCCACTTCCTGTCCGCGCGATTGCGCCGCCCATAGCTTGTCCACGCGATTTGCGGCCAGGTCGATAGTCTCGTTCGTCGCCAGCACGCGATACTTTCCCGGCGGCAAGGCGCTCGCGGAATAGACGCCGTTCGGACCGGTCTGGCCGAAGGTCATCATTGCGGACATCTCGGCTTCCGTGGCGGCAGATTCCGGAATGATTGCCACGCAGGCATCGGGGATTAGATTGCCATCTT
>Ga0302324_100031435_pt1 | contig 10012 bp, 10 predicted proteins | sample Palsa_T0_1_FD_201949 | JGI IMG/M metagenome (GOLD analysis project Ga0302324, IMG submission 201949) | Peat permafrost microbial communities from Stordalen Mire near Abisko, Sweden - Palsa_T0_1 | ecosystem: Environmental > Terrestrial > Soil > Palsa > Peat permafrost | place: Sweden: Abisko... | reverse complement strand
GACCACTTCAACCACCCCGAATTCCAGACCGAGTGGTGGTATTACACGGGGAACCTGCGCGATGAAAACGGGCGGCGGTTCGGATTTGAGCTGACCTTCTTCCGCCGGGGCGTCGACGGCAGCGCCGACCGGGGCAAGAAACCGGCAACAGTGTGGGACGTGCGCGACGCGTGGCTGGCGCACCTGGCGCTGAGCGACTTGGACGGCGGCAAGTATCTTTACGCCGAGCGCCTGAACCGGTCGGGCGCGGGCCTGGCCGGCGCGTCCCTGGAGCACGCGCGGGTGTGGAACGGCAACTGGCGCGTGCAATGGGACCTGGGCGGGGGCACGCAACAGATGGAAGCAATCGACGCGCGGTTCTCGCTCGACCTGACCCTGCGCGCGGTGAAGCCGCCCGTGGTCCACGGCATCAACGGCGTGAGCCAGAAGGCCGCGGGCGCGGGGCGCGCATCGCACTACATCTCGTTTACGCGACTGGAAACGCGCGGCGCGGTGGTGCTGGAGGGCCGCACGTTCCAGGTGGAAGGCCTCTCCTGGATGGACCACGAGTTCTTCACCCAACAACTCGACGCCACGCAGACCGGTTGGGACTGGTTCAGCCTGCAATTCGACGACGGCACGGATCTGATGCTGTTCCGGTTGCGCCGCACGGATGGCACGGCCGACCCGTACTCGGCGGGAACCTACATCGACGCGCGCGGCCGCACGACGCATTTGGCGCGCGACACATTCTCGGTGACGCCCGGCAAGGTTTGGAACAAGTACCCTGTGGAGTGGACGGTGCGCGTGCCGTCGCTGGGGATCGATGTCCAACTGAGCACGCGGCTGCCGCAGCAGGAATTCGAAAGCAAACAGAGCCGGTACTGGGAGGGCGCAGTGGAGATTGCCGGCGCGCGGCGGGGGTTCGGGTATGTGGAGATGACCGGCTACGCGCGGCCGGTGCATTTTTGAGGTACGGGGAGGGATCTGTGGAATCCGGAGACCCCAAGGAGGCTGGAGCCGGTTGCAGCATTTTCTGACAGTCAGATAATCTGAAAGGGTATGGCAACAAAATCAACCACAACCCAGGAGCGGATCGGCCGCGTGGGCCGGCGGCGCCAGGTGGTCATTCCGCGACACATGCTCGAAACCCTCAACATCCAAGAGGGGGATTTTGTTGCGTTCGCGGAACAGAAGAATGGCGTGCTCATCAAGCCCCGACGCGTGGTTGATCCCGACGATGTACTCACCCGCGAAGAGAGCGCTCTCGTGAAAAAGGCCGAGCGCGAGATGCGCCAGGGAAAATTCGTCACGCTCGCCCAACTCCGACATGAACTGGATCGTCCACATCCACGACGGAGCCGCAAGACAGCTTAAGGCGATACCGCCCGACCGGCGGCAGGGCGTCCTGAAGGATATCGCCGCATTCGAGGTGGACCCGTTCCGCGGGCTTGTGAAGCCGCTCAAAGGAAAGGGCCACAAAGGCCACTACCGAACTCCGCAATGAGAAAACATACAGATAAGGAGCCGGATTGGGGGGAATAAGCGAAAAAAAATGGGCTTTCGGAATCTGGAGTGGCTTTTCCCGATGGTGATCACCCTTCACAATGTGGAAGAGGCTATCTGGCTTCCAGCCTGGTCGGAGCGGGCCGGCCGCTGGCATGCCCCGGTTGCACCAGGTGTCTTCCGGTTTGGCGCGGCGGTTTTGACTATCGTGGCTTTCGCCGTCACTTGGCTGAGCTACTTATCAGGCAAACAGACGGTCTGGACCTACCTGACTTTTGGATATATGGCCGCCATGCTGGCCAACGCCGTGATTCCGCACATCGCACTATCGGTGGGGCTGCGCAGCTACATGCCGGGGGTTGCGACGGCTGTGGCACTGAACCTGCCGGCGCTGTCGCTGCTTGTGATATTGGCGCTCAGAGAGGGGTACGTTTCCGGCTGGAAGGCCGCGGTTTATTCCGCGGGTGTGGGGGGTGCGCTGCTGCTTTCCATCCTGGCGCTGTTCAAATTGGGAAAGGTTTGGAGCTGTGAACATCTGGATTAGAGGCGGGCGCCGGAAAGCACGTGCGGGGCGGCCTTCGAGGCCGCCGCAGGCTAGGAGCCTGCCCCACGGCCACCGCTAGTGCTTCTTCCCCAGCTCTCTGCGCTTTCTGGCCCAGCCCTCCTTGTTCACCTGGCGGGCGCGGGCGACGCCCAACGCGTCGGCGGGGACATCGCCGGTGATGACGGAGCCCGCCGCGAGATAGGCGCCGTCGCCGATCTGGACCGGCGCGATGAGCGTGGAATTGCTGCCGACGAAAGCGCCGGCGCCGATCCTGGTGGCGTGCTTGCGAACTCCATCGTAGTTGCAAGTGATGGTGCCCGCGCCGACGTTGACTCCCGGTCCGATCTCGGAGTCGCCCAGATATGCGAGATGCATGGCTTTCGATCCAGCCCCCAGGCGGGTTTTCTTCAGCTCCACGAAATTGCCGATCTGCGCACCGGCGGCCACGTGATTTTCCATGCGCAGCCGGGTGAAAGGTCCGGCCTGCGCGCCGCGCTCCATGCGCGACGTTCCGATAATGGTGAAGGGCCCGACTTCCACTTCGTCGGCCAGCTCCGAATCGCGGATGACGGAACAGGCGCCGACACGGCAGTTCTCACCGATCGCGGTGCGGCCCAGGATCTGCACGAAGGGTTCGACGATGGTGTCCATGCCGATTGTGACGTCCGGGTCCACCGTGACTGTTTCGGGCTTCTCGACGGTCACGCCGGCCAGCATGAGCTCGCGAACTTTGCGCTCGCGCAGCAGACGGTCGACTACGGCGAGCTCGGCGCGGTCGTTTATGCCCAGCACCTCGCGCGCGTCGCCGATGCGAAACGCGGCGATGGCGTGTCCGGCGCGATGCAGGATTTCGACCATGTCGGTCAGGTAGTATTCACGCGCGGGATTATCCGGCCGGAGTTCGTTAATGTGCCGCCAAAACGGTTCCGCACGATAGCAGTACAACCCCATGTTGGCTTCGCGGATGGCGAGCTGCTCCGCGGTGCCGGCGCGCTGCTCGACCACGCCGGTAACATGGCCGCCGCTGTCGCGCAGGACGCGCCCGTAGCCGGTGGGATCGTCCATCTCGGCCGTCAGGATCGCGCCGGCGGCATCGGAGGATTGTTGAGCCGCGACCAGGCCGGTGAGCGTCTGCGGCCGCACCAGCGGGCAATCGCCGTAAAGAATCACCAGCCGGCCGTTCATCCGCGACAGCGTGTTCGCGGCAGCCATCAAGGCATGGCCGGTGCCCTTTTGTTCGGTTTGTTCTATGAAGCCGATGCCGGGCGTCTGAATGGCCGCGCGCACCTCGGCCGACTGATGGCCTACCACCACGAAAATCCGCTCGGGCGGCGCCAGGGATTGCGCCGTGCGCAACACGTGCTCGATCAGGTATCTGCCTCCGGCGCGGTGCAGCACCTTCGCTTTGCGCGACTTCATGCGGGTGCCCAGCCCGGCCGCGAGAATCACTACCGTCAGAGGCGCTTCCACTATTTCCTCCCGCCGGCTTTACGCCTTCGCCGCCGGCCCTCGTGCGCCAACCGTACAGCCACCGCGGCGGTCAGTTCCGGATCGTGGCGCACCTTCTTGGATTCCTGCAGCAGCCTGCCAGAGACCACCCTGACCCCCATTTTGAGTATCCGGTCCAGATCGTTTTCCACGGGCAGGGCCTGCTGCCGTTCGTAGCGCTTGCGCACGGCCATCCGAATGGGCGCCACGTTGACGATCGCGCAATCGATCACCTTGCCTCCGGCATGCTTGTGGATGGCGCGGATGTGGTCGGAGGCAGTGAAATTCATGGTTTCGCCGGGCTGCCACATCAGGTTCACAATATAAGCCTTGAGCGCCCGCGAGCGCCGGATGGCGGAGGCGATTCCCTCCACCAGCAGATTCGGAATCACGCTGGTGTAGAGCGATCCGGGACCCAGCGTGATGAGGTCCGCCTGGGCGATGGCGGCCAGGGTATCGGCCATGGGCTTCACCTTGCGGGGCCGCAACCGGATGCTGCGGATGGGCTTGCGGCTTTTGCTGATTTTGGTTTCCCCGACGACTTGGGTGCCGTCTTCCAAGGTGGCCTCCAGAGCCACGTTGGCGGCGGTGGCGGGAAAGATGCGGCCGGTGATCTTGAGCACCTCGGACGACGCTTTCACGGCCTCCGGAAAATCGCCCATGAGCTGCGTGAGGGCCGTGAGGAAGAGATTGCCGAAGCTGTGGCCCTTGAGGCCGAGTCCGGCTTGGAAACGGTGTTGGAACAGGCGCGAAAGCAGGGCTTCGTCTTCGGAAAGCGCGACCATGCAGTTACGGATGTCGCCCGGCGGGAGCACGTCGAACTCGCGCCGTAACCGGCCGGAGCTACCGCCATCGTCGGTGACCGTCACCACCGCCGTAATTTCCATAGTCGGGCCGCGGCGGGCACGGGCGTATTTTTTCAACCCTTGCAGCAGTGCGGAAAGGCCGGTGCCTCCACCGATGGCAACGACGCGCAAAGGTTCGGAGCTAGGCATTTTGGGGGGCAGCCGATCCGGGCCGCGGGCGGCCTGGCAGGCGGCTCTTAATTCCTTCTATCGGGATACACCAGCCGGATGAATGCCGGGTGGTCGGCCATGGCCGCGAAATCGGGGTCCTGGCGGGCAGCCAGCCGGTTACGAGGTTGCAAATCGATCGCACGCTTTAGGTTCTCATAGGCGGCGGGCAAATCTCCACCCAGGCTTTGGCAGGCGGCCAGGGCATAAAGCACGTGCTCGGCGGTGGAATCTGCATCCAGGGCGGCGCGCAGATGCTTTTGAGCGCCCCCGAGGTCGCGGGAGTTGATCAGCGTAATGGCGTAATTGTAATGGTCTTCCGGCGTGTTCAGCACCAGTCCGGCGGATTCCAGGCGCTGCTCGCACATGCGCGCGTGCAGTCCGGCGCGGTGGGTGACGGCGCAATCGGGCCCGCCCATGGCACCATGAAAGAGCTCGCGGGCCTGCTGGAACTTGCGCGCATGAAACAGGCGCATGCCCTCCTCGAAGGACTCCATCTGGCTGGGCCCTGTTTCGCGCGGCGCAGCGGGGGCCGTCTTCACACCGGTGGCTAGCCGCCCAGTTCGGCCGTTTTTGCCTTCCTGGATCGGAGCAGCTTCCGGAACACGCTTATCCGCATTCTTCTGCATTGGTATTTTCTTCTTCACGGGCATAGCCGGCCCAATGGGCTGACGACTAAGTCAGTAAGCTCTTATACCAGACCTGCCGCGCGCATGCAAGGGGTGCTCAGAAGGACATATGCAAGACTTCCTGCGCGGCCTTGCGGAACTTCAGAAGCTTGGCCTCGTCGTCCGGGGTGTTCCCTCTGAGCAGTGAAACGAGGAAGCCGGCTTTCAGCCCTATGTCTCCGTAGACAGTGATCTTGTCGAGCTTGCGCTCAGCAATGAACTGGTCCAGCTTGCACCGGATGTCGAAAAGTTGTGCCATGGCTTACTTCTCTCCCGGCTTCGCGGACCCGGCGAGCTCGGGCTGCGCTGAATACTCGGGGTCTCGTCCGCAGGCGGGCGCGATATACAGGCGCGGCGGCTTCGTCTTCGATGTTTCCGACCAGGTCGACGAGGACTCTCCGAAACTGCTCAAAGAGCTCCTCGAACTTGCCTAGCTCGTCGTTAGCGGACGGGACGACCTGCAGGTTGAACTCGCCACCGACGACCCGCTTCGCGACCCGGATGAGCCGCTCCAGACGGGCCACAATGAGCCGGTTGAAGAGCACGCACATTACGATGCCGGTGAGCGCCATCAGCAGGACTATCGCGAGGAGGCCCCGCACCATCGTCTGGTGCGCAGACTGGTAGACGGCGGTGATGTCGCTCAACACGAAGACCGCGCCGACCTTGACGCCGCCGGCGCTGTAGAGCGGAAACACCCCGCGGCTATAGACCGCGGCTCCGTGCTCGACTAATCCAAGTTCCTGGCCGGCCTCCGGCACCTTGTCGAGACTGCCGCCGTACGTGAGGATCGATTCATCCGAATAGGTGTTCTTGGCCAGCAGCAGGCCGTTCATGTCGTTCCAGTTGTCCCGTTTTCCCCAGCTTGCGCGGCTGGACCGCCATTTGGCCTTGTCCATTTGGGACTTCTGAAGCAGCAGGCCGTATTCGTTACCGGTCTGTTGTTTCATGCTGTCCAGAAAATTGCCGATATCCTTGCCGATTTCGAAGTACCCGCACAGCTTCCCTTTCCAGTACACCGGTGCTACTACCCTAAAGGCGAGACCGGTAATCCCCATCTCGAGCCCGTTCGCGAAGGTCTTGGTTTTGGCAACCCGGGCCAGCATCACCCGCTCGACCATATCGCCATGTTTGTCCGGCGTAGCCGCGCGCAGAAAATTGACCAGACCATTGGCACCGGTCTGTCCGGAGGGCTCAGGTTCCCAGTAAAACCAATGCGTGATCCCGTACTTCTCGTGGTAGCTCAGGTACAGCCGGGAAGTTGCCTTGAGGAGCTGGGCCCGGTCGCGCCTGGCCAGCGCGGCGTTGATCTCCTGGTTCGAAGCCATGGCCTCGACTGCGGCGGCCATCATATCCACGCTGTCCTTGCGAAGATTTTCGAACGCGGCCCGAGACGCGCGGAGAGTCTCGTCGGAGGTCCGCGCCACCTGTAGCCGGTAGTTCCGGTCGAACAGGTAGCCAATTACGGCGACCCCTACCAGCAGGCTTCCGGCCACTACGGCGATGATCTTTCCCTTAATTGACACTCTCAATCCTCCTGGGGTGAACGTTGGCTTACGCCCCCGGGACGGCTTAGGCCGCTCACCGGGTTCTGCCATGCACGGACAAATGCGTCCGCTGAATAAGACATCGGCGGGCACGCAGGGGAGCTTTAGGTTGCTCCGGCGCGGCGATGCGAAGTCGGGCTGGGCGCGGCGAGGTCTTTCGGTATCGGCGGATCTCAGGCGTCCTGCCCGGCACGGCTGCACGAGGAACTTGGGGGCGACGTTCGCGTCAAACGATCTTCCGGGTAACTGACGTGCGCCTTACCTTAATGGTTGCCGGGGCGCGATGGGGCCGGGCGACCACGCGATTTTCTCTGGCGCCCTTCCCCCTACTTCGCCCGGTCTCCCGTCAGCATCTGAAGAGCGACCCAACTCATGGCGCTCTGCCGCTGGAAGGGATCATCGTCACAACGCGGTTGCATTGTCCGGTTTGAAGGACCCGGCCAGCGCGATGGACCGCGCTATATTTTAATGAAAGCTCCGTCAATGCCATCCGTCATCACACTTCACGACATCGCATCACAACACCTTCCAAAGCCGGTCTGCTGTGCGGTCCTGAGACCAGGCCGGGAGGAACCGCTGCCCCTCTGCATCCTCCTCTTGGGCGCGGGCGGCACACGCGATTCCCTGTTCGACCTCCAGGAGCTATTCGACTCCTGTTGGGGCGAGGGTACCGTCCCCCCCATGATCATCGTCACGCCTACGCCTGGCCTTGATTACTACCTGGAGGACCCCGCAGGCCCCATTCGCTGGGACTCTTTCCTGGCCGCCGATCTCGTTCCCCATCTCCGCTCGGCCTACAATCTGAGCGACGCCGCCGTTGTCGCTGGAATCTCCGGCGGCGGGTACGGCGCGCTGAAACTGGCCTTCGCGCGTCCCCATCTTTTTGCCGGCGTTGCCGCAATGCAACCGATGCTTGAGCCTGGGTTTCGCGAATCTGACGTCGGCCCGCGCAACCGGCTCCATCATGCATCCGGCGGCCCACCACAGTTAGTCGGCCCGGCGCGCGATCCTTTGCTGTGGGAGTCGAACAATCCCGCCAATCTCGCTCGCGCCAATGCACAGCGGATTCGCGACGCGGGCCTTGCAATCTACATGGATGCCGCCGACCGGGATTTCCTAAACGCCCACGATGGCGCCGAATTTCTGCATCGCGTCCTGTGGGACCTGGATCTCTCGCACGAGTATCATCTTGTCCGCGACGCGGACCACGGCGGCCCCACCATGCGGCCCCGTCTGCGCGCGATGCTTGGATGGTTCGGAACGCTCTGGAAGCCGAAGCTGGCGGATGCCGGCGCAGAACAGTCCGCCACCGACTGGCTGCAATCCGGTATGAAGGGCAAGCCCCCCGCGGGTGCGACCACCACGATGGCGTTCCTCCATTTCATGCGTGGCCGCATCGAACCCATCCGCGCGGCGGCCGCGAACGAAGATCCCACCACAAATCGTCGCTTGGGTTTGTTTGGCGGCGGTCATCCGCTCAGTTGAATCATACGGCGCGTCGTATTTGTGATGAAGGGCGGCGCGGTTTACAACAACGCGAAACAGATCGCCCGTTCTCCCGTACAATAGGTCTTAATCGGTAGGTCCGAATCGAGGTGTGGGTGTTATCGCCTTTGATCTTTTGGCCTTGGTTTGCGGGCTTCGTAATTCTGGTGACCGGTCTGTTTGCCGCCAGAAAGTCCTTCGCGGCAGCCGAAGGGCTGGAGAAGATCATCGTGTTTGGACCTATCTTCTTTTCAGCGCCGCTGGCCGCGTTCGGAGCTGAGCATTTGTCAAATTCCCGAGCGATCTGCCAGGCCGTTCCACTGTGGATGCCGGCGCGTATGTTCTGGACTTATTTTGTCGGCTTCGCGCTCATCTCCGCGGCCGCCAGCATCGCGCTGCGGATCCACGCCCGCATATCGGCGATGCTCCTGGGAATTATGTTTATCTGCTTCGTGCTGATGATCCACATCCCGAACGTCGCCGCCACCCCGAAAGACCGGATCGTCTGGGCAGTCGCTTTCAGAGACCTGGCCTTCGCCGGTGGCGCGTTTGCGCTGGCGGCCACCCTGATGAAGCCCCTACGCACGCTGGCGATTGTCTTGGTTGCCGTGCCCCTCCTTTTCTTCGCGGTCGAACACTTCCTGCATCCGGAATTCGCGCCCGGCGTTCCTCTGCCAAAAGTAACACCGGCATGGGTCCCGATCCGCGTTTTTTGGGGATACCTGACAGGGGCCGGCCTACTGGTCTCCGGGGCGACCATGCTGAGGTACCGTAGGCGCGCGCGCCTGGCTGCCACGTTACTCGGCGCACTGATCGCCCTGCTGGTTTTGTTCCTTTATTTGCCCATCTTCCTCACCGCGGCCCAGCCTGCGCTATTGGAGGGCATCAACTACGTAGCCGACACGTTGCTCTTCGCCGGCATTGTGCTGCTGGCGGCAGCCATTATGCCCGGAGTGTGCCAACCCACTTCCAGCTTCCCCCTCACTCATTCCGCAACGCGACCAGCGGATCCAGCCGCAAAGCCCGCCGAGCCGGAATATAGGACGCCGCCATGGCGATTAGCGCGAGTATGAAAGCGACGGCGGCGAACGTCGCCGGATCGATCGCGCTCACCGAGTACAGCAGCTTCGCCATCAACCGGGTGAGCCCGAGAGCCGCCGCACTGCCGATCGCGATGCCCACAATCGAGATCTTCCCGCCTTGCGCCAGCACCATCCGCAGCACATCGCCCGGTTGGGCTCCCAGCGCCATCCTGATTCCGATCTCTTTGGCGCGCTGCGCTACCGAGTAGGAGACTACGCCGTAGATTCCGATGGCCGCTAGCACCAGCGCCAGCCCGCTGAACAGCCCCAGCAGGATCAGGGTGACGCGCCGCGTGGAAACCGAAGCGTTCACCACTTCCTGCATCGTGGCGATTCCAAAGATGGGTTGCTCTTTGTCGATCGAAACGACTACTCCGCGAATCGCAGAAACCAGTGCGGCTGGTTCCTGGCGCGATTTCACCAACAGCACCATGTCATTCGCCGCCATTTGGCGAAACGGCACGTAGACCTCGAGTCGCGCGGGATTGGCGAGGCCGTACATTTTGGTGTCCGCAACCACCCCCACAATCGTGGCCCACTTCGGCGCACGGTTGGGCCCCAGGTGACCGAAGATGAAACGCTTGCCCACGGGGTCTGCTCCGGGGAACAGCCGCTGCGCCACGGTCTCGTTCACCAAGGCCACCCTCGGAGCGTTCTCCCGGTCCGCGTCCATGAAGCCGCGCCCCCGCAGCAGGCGGAT
>Ga0302324_100031432_pt1 | contig 10013 bp, 8 predicted proteins | sample Palsa_T0_1_FD_201949 | JGI IMG/M metagenome (GOLD analysis project Ga0302324, IMG submission 201949) | Peat permafrost microbial communities from Stordalen Mire near Abisko, Sweden - Palsa_T0_1 | ecosystem: Environmental > Terrestrial > Soil > Palsa > Peat permafrost | place: Sweden: Abisko... | reverse complement strand
ACTGCGCAGGACCCGACGCGGCTGCGAGCAACCACCACGCAACCAGAATCGTTCCCGCCGCGAGGGCCAGCCCGGTCGCGCGGTGGACGATCGATGTCGCCATCGTGACGGGCCACCGATAAATCTGGAAATGTGGGGAAAGCGGACGGGGACGTGTCGCCGGTTTGGCCGGATTCGCCATCAGAAATCGCACCATTTCGAACCGGGCCGGAGTGTAGGGTGAGGGAACCTCAAGTCAACCATGCGTTACGCGGGATTCTGCGCGTTCGAACACGAAGAGCGAGTTCTCGCAAAGCTCCGAATTGTGCAGATCCGAAAACGCGCTGCGTTCGGGCGAAGGTTCGGCTCCAGCGGCTTCCAATTTGTCCCCCTTAGCCTCATCGCATCATACCGATGTTCGTGCATCCGACGGCGGCTGAGATTGTCGGATCGCCGAATCGGCTGCGACTTCTGCTACATTGCCTGGAAGATGCGGATGCATTTTGCTTTCGGCGAGACCTCCACCGATGATCGCATGATCATAGCGACTACGTTGCAACAGGTGGGACGATATGCCCATGCGAGCATACGCCTGCCGCTCGACGATATTGCGGGGGAAGGCGCGGCCATCGTCGCGCTGGCGCCCATGCTGCTTGTCGTGGCCGTCTGGAACCGGTTTCCGCTGATCTACTACGACACGGGTGCTTACGTCCTTGAGGGATTGGGTGATCACTTTCTGGTGGAACGGTCGCCCGTTTACTCCCTGTTTCTGAGAGTCGCGGGCGCGGGCTTCAGCCTATGGACGATCATCATCCTGCAGGCGGTTGCGTGCGCGTTCGTCATGGTGGAATGCGCCAGAGGCCTGGTCCCAAAACTTTCGTTGGGTCTCTTTCTTGCGCTCGGTGCCGGGTTGATCGTCGCTACCGGACTGCCCTGGTACGTTGGCCAGGTCGAACCCGACTGTTTTGCAGCTCTCGCAGTATTGTCCATCTATCTGCTTGCGTTTCACGCGGGCCCTCTCGGGCCGACGCGCCGTCACCTTCTGCTCGCAATCGGCAGCTTCGCCGGCGCCGTGCATTCATCCCATCTTCTGCTGGCTGCCGGCCTGTGGCTGTCGCTCGCGCTGTATCTGGCGATACGCTCGTTGGCGACGAGCAACGCAGGCTGGCCGAAACTGCGCCTCGCGGAACCGGCGATCATGATTGCGATCACGGTTTCGCTCGTGATCTCGGCGAATTTTGTGTTCACGCGTCAGATATTCGTCAGCCGGGCAGGGCCTTCGTTCGTGTTCGCGCGACTTCTTCAGGACCGGATCGTCAGCCGTCTGCTTGACGAAACCTGTCCCCGCTCAGGGTATCGCTTGTGCGAATACAAGGATGTTCTGCCGCCGACGGCCAATGCATGGCTGTGGTCGTCATATAGTCCGTTCGTCAAGCTTGGCGGATTTGACGGCACACGCGCCGAGTCCGCGAAGATCGTTTGGGACAGTCTGGCGCGCTATCCGCTATGGAATCTCGAAATGGCGTTCGCCGATGCGGGGCGTCAATTGTTTGCATTCAAGACCGGCGACCAGGTCGAGCCCCAGCAATGGGCGGTCGGCCCCACACTGACTCATTTTCTGCCGTCGCAGATCGATGGCTATCTCTCGGCACGACAACAGTTGGGACAGATCGATTTTCGCACCGTGAACAGGGTTCACGTGCCGATCGGCTATCTATCGTTGCTGTTGTTGGTGGTTTCTCTGGCTTTGGCACTTTGGCGGGCAGAACAGCAAGCTTCGCTGTTTCTCTCAATGGTCGTGCTCTCTCTTCTCGGGAATGCCCTTATTTGCGGCGCGTTGTCCAATCCGCATGACCGTTACCAATCGCGGCTGATCTGGCTGGCGCCTTTCGCGGTTGCGCTCGTCGCAGCATCGTGGGAAGCGACGCGCAAGAATATCGCCATGAAAACCGACGTTACGGAGTCCTCGAATCCGCCGCAATATTCTGCGTATGAAACGTCGGAGCCGCTTGCGGGCGAGGGGCGAATCCGGCACTGATTCTCCGACAGGCTCACCGCCGGGCAATTCGGCTGGCTCGTCAGATTTGATCCCGAGCCTGCCCAAATTCTCCCAGGGCTCGGCGGGGCGAATTGTTTTGTGTCCGCACCGGCCTTGGCGAAGACGGACCGAAGGATGGCTCTCATGGCCGCGCCCGTCCGCATTGCTCCATCGATTCTCTCGGCCGATTTTTCGCGCTTGGCTGAAGAGATCGAAGCCATCGAAGCGGCGGGGGCAGATCTCATCCACGTCGACGTCATGGACGGGCATTTCGTGCCCAACATCAGCATCGGTCCAGCCGTGGTGAAAGCGCTGCGTCCGCACGCGAAGAAGCCACTTGACGTCCACTTGATGATCGCGCCGGTCGATCCCTACATCGCGGCCTTCGCTGAAGCGGGCGCCGATGGAATCACGGTGCATCCGGAGGCGGGACCGCACATTCACCGGTCCCTTCAGCTGATTCGCTCGCACGGCAAGAGGCCTGGCGTTGTGCTCAATCCAGGCACGGCGGTGGAGGCGCTCGACTATTTGCTCGATCTCGTAGACCTGGTTCTCATTATGAGCGTCAACCCCGGCTTCGGGGGCCAGGAATTCATTCATAGTCAGCTCAGGAAACTCGAGGCGGCGGCAGAGCGGATCGCGAAATCGGGTCGCAACGTCGACCTTGAGGTGGATGGCGGTATCACGCCAGAAACGGCGCGACTTGCGCGTTCTGCAGGTGCGACTGTGCTTGTCGCGGGCACCGCGGCGTTCAAGGGAGGCCGATCCGCTTACGCCGCTAATATTGCCGCACTGCGCGGGTGACATCTTGGCCCAGGGGGCAACAAAGAAGACTTCGCTACCTCTAAGTCTGCTCGCGGAGACGCTGCGCGCGATGGTCCGTCGCGCTGCCACGCCGCTCCGCGTTGCCTGGCGCCGTAGCTGGCTGTACCGGCGATTTCTGAAGGGCAAAATGCCCGATCGCATCCTGTTTTATCCTGTCGACACGGTACCAAAGCGGCTGGAGGAAGCAGACTCGCTCTTGAAGGGACGCTTCCGGTTTGCGGGCGAGACCGTTGATGTCAAAGAAGGATCGGCATTTGACAGAGCCGCTCCGAGCGCGAGATGGGCGCGCGCGTTGCACGAGTTCGACTGGCTGCCGCCTCTGTCGGCTGCAGGCGGTGAGGCTGCGCGCACTCTTGCCACCAACCTGATTACACAATGGATCAAGCGCAATGGCCGCTACGGAGAACCGTCATGGTCCGCGGACGTCACCGCCTCGCGCTTGCTGCACGTCTTCGCTCATGGCCGATTCGTCACGGCCAATTCCGACGTCATGTGGCGTTCGAAGCTTTTTGTCTCACTGCGCGAGCAGTCGCGGCAGTTGGCCCGCACATTTGGCGAAGCCCCTGAAGGTCTGCCGCGGCTGGAAACGGCGGTGGCACTCGTCTTGTCGGGCGCGTGTTTGAATGACAGCGCCAAACGCCTTGAGACCGGCCTCACTCATCTCGAAGCGGAGATCGCAGTGCAGATCCTTCCGGATGGCGGCCATGTCAGCCGGTCTCCTGAGACACTGCTTCAAGCCTACCGTTTGATCGTTATGGCGATCGATTCGCTGCATGCCACCGATCTTCCGGTCGGCATTCAGAGCGCCCACGACCGCATGGCTCCTATGCTTCGCTTCTTTCGTCACGGTGACGGCAGTCTCGCGCTCTTCAACGGCGGTTCGGAATGCAATGCGCGAATGGTGGAAGCGCTCCTCGCTCGCGATGAGGTGCGTGGCCAGCCGTTTTCGCACGCCCCCCACTCGGGATATCAGCGGATTGCAACCGGGAAGAACCTCGTCGTGCTCGATTGCGGTATTCCGCCGGCCGGGGCGTTTTCGGCGAACGCCCATGCGGGTTGCCTGGCATTCGAGTTCAGTGCTGCGGGCCAGCGCATTGTCGTCAACTGCGGTGCCGAGAGTGCTGCGTCGATTTCGTGGGCCGATGCGCTGCGAGCCACAGCGGCACATTCCACCGTCACGCTTGCGGACACATCCATGGCAGCCGTCCTGCAGCCGGGGCTTGCTCGCGAACTCATCGGGGCGCGGCTGCTTGGCGGCCCGACCAAAGTTGATTCAATACGCGAGGAGACGCCACAGGGCTGGCGCATGGATGGCGCTCACGACGGCTATCTCAAACGCTTTGGCATCAAGCACGAGCGATCGCTCTCGCTTTCGCCGCGCGGCAATGTTCTATCGGGACTGGACCGGCTTGTGCCAACTCATGATCGGGCTCAGCGGAGACCGGTCGCTTTTGCCGCGAGGTTTCATATCCATCCGGACGTGCGGGTCTCGCCAAATCAAGGCGGCGGATTCATTTTGAAGCTGCCCAACGGCGAAGGTTGGCGCTTTCGCTCCAGCGGCGATGCGACGATCGAAGACAGCGTTTATCTCGGAACAGGTTCCGTGCGACATAGCGAACAATTCGTGATTTCCGGAATTGTAAAGCAAACGCCGGCCGAAATCGGCTGGACGTTCGAGCGGATGAACGGAACCTGAGGACGGGCGACAATTCTTGCAGCACGGCACCTCAAAATTGTCGTATCCATCGAGCCGACCAAGTTCAAAAGAGGGAGTAATGCCGATGACAAAGCGCGTCGCCTTCATCGGATTGGGGGTGATGGGCTATCCGATGGCCGGACATCTGGCGCGGAAGGGCTGGGACGTAACTGTTTTCAACCGGACTGCCGCGAAGGCCGAACAGTGGGTTCGCGAGTTCGGAGGGCGCGCTGCGCCTACTCCGGCCGAAGCGGCGCGCGACGCGGAGATCGTGCTGGCCTGCGTCGGGCGCGATGCCGACATTGCAGAAGTCACGCGTGGAACAGACGGCGCGTTTCAAACGATGCAACGCGGCACGGTTTTTGTCGATCACACGACGGCGTCCGCTGACATCGCACGCGAGCTTGCCGCGGCGGCAGAAAATGCGGGCATAGGGTTTGTGGATGCGCCAGTGTCGGGTGGCGAACAAGGCGCCAAAAACGGTCAGCTTACCGTCATGTGCGGCGGCAGGCAGCCTGACTTCGCGGTAGCCGAACCGGCAATTCAATCCTATGCGAAGCAGTGTCGGCTGATGGGAGAGGTCGGTGCGGGGCAGTTGACGAAAATGGTCAACCAGATCTGCATCGCGGGGCTCGTTCAGGCGTTGTCGGAAGGATTGAGCTTTGCACGCGCGGCAGGGCTCGATCCCGGCGCGGTTGTCGAAGTAATTTCCAAGGGCGCTGCGCAATCCTGGCAGATGGAGAACCGATACAGGACCATGCTGGCGGGCCACTTCGACCATGGCTTCGCAGTGCAGTGGATGCGCAAGGACCTTGCGATCTGTCTTGACGAAGCGCGAAGAAACGGGGCTTCGCTTCCGATCGCAGCGATCGTTGATCAGTTCTATGCGGAAATCGAGAATATGGGCGGCCGGCGCTGGGACACGTCGAGTTTGTTCGCCCGGCTGGAGCGATCGCGGAATTCCGTATGACAAGCGAGTCGAAGCCGTACCATCACGCCGACCTTCGCAATGCGCTGCTCGAGTCCGCGCGCGCCATACTTGAGGAACAGGGGCTCGCATCCCTCAGCCTGCGCGCCGTTGCAAGGCGCGCTGGCGTTAGCCATGCAGCGCCATACCGGCACTTTGCCAGCCACGAAGCCATGCTTGCTGAGCTTGCGATCGAGGGGTTTGCCGAACTCAGAGATGCCCTGCGGAAAGCGTGTTCGGCCGGCGGTCCCACGGACGATCGGATCGCCAACATTGGTGGGGCGTACATGCGCTTCGTTGCGCGCCGCCCCGCGTCGGTGCGCCTCATGTTCGGTCCGCAATTGCCGAACCGGGAAGCCTTTCCGAAACTCGCAGCCGCTGCGGACTCCATCGCCGAGGAGATCGGAGCAAGTCTTCAGGATCCCGCTTTGGGTCTGGCGGTATGGGCCGCCGTGCACGGATTGGCCGTGCTCATTCTTGAAAACGTGATCGACCTTGGCCAGCGGCGTTCGGGATTGCATGTTCTGCCGTCGCGCGCGGAGATTCTACTGCGCAGCCTCTTTGCCGGCGCACAGGAATAGTGCTCGCCTCTGGTCGGGCGCCCATCTCATGCGTGCGAAAGGAGTCTCGCGGCCTCGACCGCGAAGTACGTGAGGATGCCGGAGGCGCCAGCGCGCTTAAACGCGATGAGGCTTTCCAGGATTACTCTGTCGCGCTCGAGCCAGCCGCGTTCGATGGCGGCGGAGAGCATCGCGTATTCGCCGGAGACTTGGTACGCGAAGGTCGGAACATGAAACGTATCCTTCACCCGACGCACGAGGTCGAGGTAAGGCATGCCGGGTTTCACCATCACCATGTCCGCGCCTTCAGCGAGGTCGAGCGCCACTTCGCGCAGTGCTTCGTCTGCGTTGGCAGGGTCCATCTGGTAGGTACGTTTGTCTCCCGTCAGCGCTTTGGCCGAGCCGACCGCCTCACGAAAAGGCCCATAGAATGAGGACGCATATTTTGCCGCGTAGGACATAATCAGCGTGTTCTTGAATCCGGATTGCTCCAGCGCCGACCGGATTGCTCCAACGCGACCGTCCATCATGTCCGACGGCGCAATGATATCGCAGCCGGCATCGGCCTGAACGAGCGCCTGTCGCACGAGAATTTCCAGCGTTTCGTCGTTCGCGACGTAATCGTCGACGATAACGCCGTCGTGCCCGTGGTCCGTATAGGGATCCAGCGCCACATCGCACAGCGCGCCGATTTCGGGAACGGATTTCTTGATTGCCCTCACCGCGCGACAGACAAGGTTGTCGGAATTGGTCGCTTCGCGGCCATCCGCGCTTTTCAGGGCAGGATCGGTGTATGAGAAGAGCGCGACCACCGGGATGCCCAACTTTGCCGCATCCGCGGCCGCAGCTACCGCCAGGTCGATCGAAAGCCTGTCGACGCCCGGCATCGACGCGATAGGCTCGCGCCTTGCCTGGCCCTCGATCACGAAAATCGGCCAGATGAAATCCGAAGCGGAAAGCGTGCACTCAGCGACCAAGCGGCGAGACCAGCTATGCCGTCGCAGGCGGCGCATACGCAGGGCTGGAAAGGCGGGCGTTTGAGCCATACCGGGTCTCTTGCCAATTCGCCGGGTCCGATGCAAGCAGCGGGTCCCAATTGCCCCATTGGCCAAGCCCGCCCATTCTGGGCGCCGCAGCGGACAGGTAGACTCCATGGACTTTGCGCTTTCCGAAGACCAACGCGCGGTGGAAGACGCCGCCCGGCGTTTTGCCGCCGAAAAGCTCGCGCCTCATGCCGCGGATTGGGACTCGCGAGAGATTTTCCCCGTCGATGTCATGCGCGAGGCAGCGGCGCTCGGCTTTGCCAGTATCTATGTGAAGGACGATGTGGGCGGCTCGAGCATGACACGGCTCGACGCAGCCATCATCTTCGAGGAGCTCTCCGCGGGATGCACATCCACCGCGGCGTTTCTCTCCATCCACAACATGGCGTCGTGGATGATCGATCGTTTTGGAAATGATGAGCAGCGGCAACGATTCCTCCCGAAGCTTGTCACCATGGAACACATTGCAAGCTACTGCCTGACCGAACCTGGGTCGGGCTCCGATGCTGCCAGCCTGAAAACGCGCGCGGTGCGCGACGGCGATCACTATGTGCTGAACGGATCGAAGGCCTTCATCTCCGGCGCAGGGACATCGGACATCTATGTCTGCATGGTTCGCACGGGCGAAGACGGCCCCAAAGGTATCTCGTGCCTTGTGGTCGAGAAGGGAACGCCGGGCCTCTCCTTCGGGAAAAAGGAGCGCAAGATGGGCTGGAACAGCCAGCCCACGGCTCAGGTGATTTTCGAGGACTGCCGGGTTCCCATGGCCAGCCGCATCGGCGCGGAAGGTGAGGGTTTCCGTATCGCGATGATGGGGCTCGACGGCGGGCGCATCAACATTGGGGCCTGTTCCATCGGAACGGCCCGTGCGGCTCTCGATGAGGCCAAAGCCTATGTGCACGAGCGGCGGCAGTTCGGCCGGGCCCTCGCGGACTTCCAGGCCACACAATTCAAGCTCGCCGACATGGCCACCGAACTGGAAGCCGGACGGCTGATGATCCGCAACGCGGCTTCTGCTCTCGACCGGCGCGAGCCGCGCGCGACGATGTTGTGTGCAATGGCCAAGCGCTTCGCGAGCGACATGGGGTTCAAGCTCGCCAATGATGCACTGCAACTGCATGGCGGTTACGGTTATCTGAAAGACTTTCCCGCCGAACGGCACGTACGCGATCTGCGTGTGCATCAGATTCTGGAGGGAACCAACGAAATCATGCGGGTCATCATTTCGCGGGAAATGTTTCGGCAATGAGTGATGAAGGAGAAATTGTGTTCGAGCGTCGCGGCGCGCTGGGACTTATCACGCTCAATCGCCCCAAGGCGCTGAATGCGCTGACGCACGCCATGTGCGTTTCCATGAAAACGCAGCTTGATACCTGGGCGCAGGACGATGCCATTCGGGTGGTGGCGATCAGGGGGGAAGGCGAGCGCGCCTTTTGTGCTGGGGGAGACATTCGCGCGCTGTATGAGTCCGGTCGCGCCGGAACGCCCTATGCGCTCGATTTCTACCGCGACGAATACATTCTCAATGCAGCCATCAAACATTATACGAAACCCTATATTGCGCTGATCCGCGGTATCGTGATGGGCGGTGGGGTCGGTGTTTCCGTGCATGGCAGCCATCGCGTTGTGGACGAGACCGCTGTGTTCGCTATGCCCGAGACGGGTATCGGCCTCTTCCCCGATGTCGGCGGCAGTCATTTCCTTCCGCGATGTCCGGGCAGATTCGGCCTGTATATCGCGCTGACGGGCGCGCGGCTCAAGGCGGCAGACATGCTGTATGCGGGCCTGGCAACGCAGCATGTACCGGCAGCGGAAACACCAAGGCTGATCGACCGTCTTGCGGATGGCGAATCGCCGGACGATGCAATAAGGGACGTCTCGGCACTTGGGGAAGCGCCCCTTGCCGCGCATCGTGAAATGATAAACCGCATATTCGCGGCCGCTTCGGTGGAAGTAATTCTTTCTGCGCTCGATGGCAACGGCGATCAATGGTCGGTTGATACCGCACGGACCATTGGCGCCAAATCGCCAACGGCGACGAAAATGGCGGTTCGTCAGGTGCAGGAAGGCTCGAAGCTTTCGTTCGACGACTGCATGCGTATGGAATTCCGCATGGTCAATCGCGTGATTGCAGGCCACGACTTTTATGAAGGCGTTCGTGCCACGATCATCGACAAAGACCAAAATCCGCGATGGAATCCGGCAACGCTCGCTGATGTGAGCGACGCGGACATCGATGCCTATTTTGCGCCGCTCGGCGAAAAGGAGCTCGTTCTATGACCGGCATTGCATTCATCGGGGTTGGCAATATGGGCGGCCCGATGGCCCGCAATCTCGTAAAGGCGGGGCATTCGGTAACGGCTTACGATGTCAGCGCGGCGGTTCTGGCGCCGGTAGTCGAAGCCGGGGCAAAAAGCGCGCCGACAGTTCGCGAGGCCGTGAACGATGCGGAAATTGTCCTGACGATGCTGCCGGCGGGCCAGCATGTTCGGACCGTCTATCTGGAAGACGGTGTGCTCGCTGCCGCAAAGAAAGGCACGCTGCTGATCGACAGTTCGACCATCGACATCGATTCGGCGCGCGCCGTGCACGGCGCCGCGAGTAAGGCCGGCTTTGATTTTCTCGATGCGCCCGTTTCCGGTGGCGTAGGAGGGGCCGAAGGCGGGACGTTGACCTTCATGTGCGGCGGTAGCGAAGCAGCGTTCGCGCGGGCGGAGCCGATCCTGCAGAAAATGGGAAAACGAATTGTACTGGCGGGTGGCGCCGGCGCAGGGCAGGCCGCCAAAATCTGCAACAACATGCTACTTGCGATTTCGATGATCGGGACCTGCGAAGCTTTCGTACTGGCAGAGAAGCTGGGCCTCGATCCGCAGAAACTTTTCGACATTGCATCGACATCTTCCGG
>Ga0302324_100031429_pt1 | contig 10014 bp, 10 predicted proteins | sample Palsa_T0_1_FD_201949 | JGI IMG/M metagenome (GOLD analysis project Ga0302324, IMG submission 201949) | Peat permafrost microbial communities from Stordalen Mire near Abisko, Sweden - Palsa_T0_1 | ecosystem: Environmental > Terrestrial > Soil > Palsa > Peat permafrost | place: Sweden: Abisko... | reverse complement strand
AACGACAGCAGACTGCGAATGCCGCTGCAAGCCTCTGCGACCGAAAGCGACTGGCTCGCCAGAGTCAGCACATTCCCTTCGCGCAACACCGGGATATCGATCATTCCGAGAACGTTCTCTGCCACCCGGCTCGCGAACAGCTGGAGGGGGAACGTGATCTGGTTGTAGATCACCGTGGGAATCGGAATCATGAAAGGCAGCAGCAGCAGGGGAAATGCGAGTTCCCGGACCAGGGCTCTGCCGCCCAGCACCAGCAGCAATCCAACGAGGGAAATCAGGAACGCGGTTCGCTGCAGAAATAACTCGGCGCCCAGCATTCCGATGTAGGCTTGCAGAAAGCCCCAGGCCATCAGGGCGATTCCCCACCATTCCGGTTTCCATGTCAGGGCCATCAACTTATCGCGCCGGCCCCAGGCGATGTAGCCGAATACCAGCGGCACGAAAAATCCGTGCCCCACATCCGGATCGTCGTACCACTGTTCCACCAGGTGCTTGAGAATTGGGAAATAGGCTACGATCAGCAGAATGCCGAACCAGGCGATGGCCGCCCACGGCAATTGTTTTCCGACAGCCGGCATCTCGGCGGACTTCGGCTCCGGCAGCTGATCTTCCACGGGCGACATAAATGTCGAATTCAGAACGAAACTTCAGTTAAGCACAATAAGAACCACGGATGCCAGGAGGAGACTTAAGTTAATTCACGAACGGAGGCACATCCGGCTTCAGGCGCGCTGTCACTCGTCCGACCAGGCGGCGCGGATCCAGAAGATGCTGCGGCCGGAAATGACGCTGCGACCAACGGTTCCCAGGTTCGAATTCGACTCCCAGAAAGTACCCGATCTCACGGAAAACACAATACTTAACCACGCCGAAGAGTTCGCCGTTAGGATAGCTCATGCGCAGCGGCGTCCCTTGCGGGACCGGCCGGTCGACTTGCAGGCACGCGCCCGAAAGCGATATATCTTCCAGATTGGCGACACCACGCCGGGTGCGCCCGTTCTGGTCCTTCCACTGCACGTCAACTAGGTCCGCGCAGAGCATCCGAGGTTCAATTCGCCTGTCGAGCATTTTTTCGTTAATTCCGTCTCTGTTACTTCAATCGGTCGAAAATTCAAATAATGCGCGTTTGCGCCTTAGACAAAATCGCCCTAAGCGCTACATAAGGCGACTCCCTACACCCATTTTCTCTATGGCCGATTGGTACCATGTTTCAGACGAATCTGCAATGGAAACACTAATTTCCGAGCTCCGAATTCTAGCCTCCCGCATCGGGAGTTTGCGTTCAATATTGCTCCACTTAGCGCTCCTGGCCGCGTTCGGAATATGGATTCCGCAGGCAAAAGGCGTGGATTTTCTCGATTCGCAGGTACTGGGAGCCTATGTTTGCCTGGGGCTGATTTTTGCCGCACCAGCCGCCGCGCAGGTGTTTCCACCCGAATTCGCGCCATCGTTCCGCCAGGCGATGGCTCGCATTTTCGCGAGCGTGCTGTATGGAGAAATTGTCGCGTTGACGCTTGCTGGATCGGGCATCGCCACCGTTTATCTGACGCATCGCGGCAGTTTCGTGCCGCAGCCCGATTGGGAAACTCTGGCGAGGTGCGCGCTGTTTGGGTTGGCGGCTTCGGCGATGCTCGCGTCGCTGGCGGCTTTGGTCACGATCCGATTTTCCCGAGGTGCGGCGATGATCTGCCTCCGCGTGGCATTCTTTGGACTGCTCATTCTTTATTACTATCGGGGCCAATGGCTGGCCGACGTTGGCTTGACCGGCGCGGCCGCGTGGTTCGTGGTCACGGGACTATTCGTTGCGTTGCTGAAGCGGGCCTGCCGATGATCGCGGTCCCCTACCATCTGGGGCGCCGCGCGGTGGAGGTTGGCCGCGGCCCTTTGGTGATTCTCGAAGCGCTTCAGTTGCCCTGCGTGATGGTGGAGGGAACAGGCGGCGTGGCGGGCATCAACTCCGAGTTGGCCCGAGCCGTGGCGATGCACGATCGTCCGGTGACGATTCTCGCCGGGAACTGCAACTCGTGCCTGGGGACGCTCGCGGCGCTCGAGGATCCCGGCATTGTCTGGCTGGACGCGCACGGCGATTTCAACACGCCGGAGACGTCGATCAGCGGGGCGCTGGAAGGGATGTCGCTCGCGATCGCCACCGGCCATTGCCATCCTGAGCTGATGGCTCGACCGGTTGCGGAAGAGAATGTAGTGCTGGCCGCGACGCGCAGCCTCGACCCTTTAGAAGAGCAGCGTCTCCGGGCGTCGGGGATTAGACTCGCTACGCTCGATGCGCTTCCTCGGGCGATTGACCAGCTCGCCAGGCGCGTCCAGACGATCTATCTGCATCTCGACCTCGATGTGCTGGACCCGCAAATTTCCCCGGGCGTCAATTTTTCAGAGCCGGGAGGGATTTCGGTGGAGGAGCTTTTCGAGGCGGTGAAGCTGGTGATCGCGGCGGGGAAGTTGGGCGCGGCGACGATCGCTAATTTCAATCCGGATCGGGATGGCGATGGGCGGACGTTGAGGATCGCGCAGCAGGTTGTGGCGATGCTGGAAGGCGACCGCTCCGGAAGGTCGCGGTTCTGAACTGCCCGCATGCTCACGCATGGCGGCTCGGAGCCGCGACCGTCAGGAAGCGGGTGGGGGCGGTTGCTATCCTAAGCGAAGCTCGAATGAAAATTTCCGCGCATGCACCCTGCCGCGTCGATCTGGCCGGCAGCACTCTTGATATCTGGCCTCTCTACCTGTTTCACGAAAACGCAGTGACCGTGAATTTTGCTGTCGATCGCTATACGCGGGCATCGATCGAGCCTCGCCCGGGGACCCGGATCACCTTTCGCTCCACGGATCTCAATCGCGAAGCGTCCTACGATTCGCTCGACCAGTTGCTCGCTGAGAAAGAGGCGGCGCTTCCGCTGGCGACGGAGATCGTCCGGTTCTTCCGGCCGGAATGCGGATTTCATCTCGAGACCGCCTCCGAGGCTCCGGCGGGCGCGGGAATTTCCGGGTCGTCCGCGCTGATCATCGCGACCGCAAGCGCCTTCAATAAATGGCTGAAGCGCGGCTATTCGCTGGAGAAGCTGCGGGAAATATCGCAAAATATCGAAGCCCGAATCATTCGCGTGCCCACCGGATGCCAGGATTATTATCCGGCGATGTATGGAGGAGTCAGCGCGATCGAGCTCGGCTGCGCGGGCATTCGCAGAGTTGCTCTCGATGTGAATCCGGAAGACCTGGAAGCGCGCGTCGTTCTGGCCTACACGGGCGTGCCGCGCAATTCCGGAATCAACAACTGGGAGGTGACCAAGAGCCATATTAACGGCAGCCGCCAGGTCAGCAGGAATTTCGCGACCATCGCCTCCATCGCTTGCGCCATGCGCGCCGCCCTTGAAAAACACGACTGGAATGAGGCCGCCCGCTTATTGCGCGAGGAATGGTCGCACCGGAAGAAGAACGCTCCCGGCATTTCGACGCCTTTGATCGATCGCATCATTGAAGTGACGCGCCGCAAAGGAGCGCTGGCCGCGAAGGTGTGCGGAGCCGGAGGCGGAGGCTGTGTCGTCTTTCTCGTCGATCCCGATGCGCGCGGGCGCGTGGTTTCGCTGATCGAAAAAGAAGGCGCCACTGTGCTGCCGGTGAAGGTCGCGCGCCAGGGTGTGCGGGTTCGCGTTTCCCCATGACGGAAGAAGCAAAAAAGCCGGATCTTCTCGGACTGATCCTGCGCGTCGGCCTGTTCATTTTGATCGGCTGGCTGAGCCTGATTTTTTTCGGGAACGTCCTTTTCTGGATTACCGGGAGCGGCTTCATCACCTCCGCCATGTCGGTCTTCGCCGCGGCCTGCATCGCGAACGCTATCACGGTGCGGATTTACGAGCGCGGGCGGCTCTCCGAATTGGGATTAGGGTGGAGCACATCGTCATTGCGTGAATTTTCGCTGGGAGCCGGAGGTGGCGCGGCCGCAGCCTGTCTGGTCCTGCTGCTGCCGGTGGTCGCGGGCGCGGCTTCATTCCAAAAGGTGCCGGCTTCGGAGCACATCATCGCCAGCCTCGCCTTTGTCACGGTGGTGCTGCTGTTTGGCGCCTTCGGCGAAGAAATGCTGTTCCACGGGTATGCTTTTCAATTGCTGATCCGAAGGCTGGGCGCTTTCGCGACGATTCTTCCCGCGGCGGTGATCTTCGGGCTGGCGCACATGGACAACCCGAATTCAAATCTGCTTGGCATCGGAAACACCATGCTGTGGGGCATTCTGTTCGGCTATGCCTACCTGCGGACCGGAGCTCTTTGGCTGCCCATCGGATTGCACTTCGGATGGAACGCCGCGCTGCCTTTCTTCGGGGCGAATTTAAGTGGGTTTACAATGGGTGTTACCGGATATGCGCTCCACTGGAATGCCGGTATGCTGTGGAGCGGAGGCGATTATGGACCGGAAGGCAGTCTGTTCACGACTGCAGTCGTCGTGGCGCTGTTTTTCGCGATGCATCATTTTACTGCAGAGCAGGTTACCGTAGAGCAGGAGTAGAAGTTTATGGCGGGAATTTCTCCGAGAGTCCTGGCGGCGTTCATCGCCGTGGCGTCCCTTCGAGGCGATCAGAAGAAGCTCACCATGGATCAGCGCGTGGAGCTGCTGCGCGGCCTGAACAGCGAGTACGCCACCGTGAAAGCTCCTCTGCCGCGATCGAAAAAACCGCTCGAATTCAACTCCGACGGAAGCTACGATAAGACGCAATGGCTGGCGGTGGGCAAGCAGATGGGACCGGCGGCGCGCATCGGCGACCTGGTTCAGATTACTCACGTCACCATCGAAAAAGATAATATTCTTTTCGAGATTAATAATGGTCTGAAGAATCAGGGATCGTGGAAAGATCATGTGCAGATCGGCGTGGGAGGCGGGTTGGCGCCCCTCTCCCGCAGCGATGCGAACGCGCCCGGAGGCACCAACATCATTCTGAAATTCCCGGAAGCGATCGGAGACATTACGTCGGCCGACGTGAAGAAGATGCTGGCGCCGGTGCTGGAGTTCGAGAAGCATAGCGCGACTGAAAACTACGCGGACACGCTGCCGCCCGAAGTGAAGCAGGCGATTGCGGAGAAGAAGCCGATTGAAGGGATGGATCGGGATCAGGTGCTGCTGGCGATGGGGCGTCCGGCAAGGAAATCGCGCGAGAACAAAGACGGCGTGGATTACGAAGATTGGATTTACGGAGTGCCTCCGGGTCGGGTGACGTTTGTGACGTTCGCGGGTCCGAAGGTGGTCAAGATAAAAGAAACGTACGCGGGTTTGGGCGGAAGTATAGCGGAGACGCCGAAGCAGCCTTAGGTGCGGTGGCCCCACGCTGACCGCATGCTGCGCATGGCGGCTCGTTGTCCGGGCATGCGGATGCTGTTTACCCACGGAAATTTTCAAAGAGCGAAATTTATCGGACGTCCCCGGGGACGCCCTTTAGCATTGGTTTTTACTTCGCCAGCACGAAGATCCGTTTAATTGCGCCGCAACGGCTAAGCTCGGTCATGTACCGATCGACATCCAACGCACGCAAGCCCGCATCGAAGACTTCCTAGTATGCCCTCTCATGGCTGATCCCGTTCTCCGTTGGCAGAGCACCTGGACTCCTTGCCTACAAATTACACGAGGCTTCTAGGGGCTGACGCGGGTGAAAACGGGAAGTCGTTGATAAAGATCGCTAACGGGGCGGAAAAACTCGTGCGGATCGCTTCCTGCGGTCGCGGCGCGGTGGGCTACTGAATTGCTCGTGCGGGTGGCTGTATGATGTCAATTGTGTTACAGTTCCAGCATGACGCATGCCAAAACAATACGTTGGCCATCTTTCCTCACGTGATCCTTTGCATCCCTATCTGTCGCATGACGTCCTTCCGCAGATAGGCATACGCAATAGTCCGGCTGACTTTCGCGTGTTCAGCATGAAACACGGCAAAGTCTATCTCTACGAGGAGTGCCACAGTCACGCCCGGGTGGTCGGCAAGTTCTTTATGAGCAGTGGCCGCATGCACCAGGAGTTCGAAAATCTGCAGTTCCTGCGTGGCTATGGTCTGGCCGGTTACCCGCATCACATCGTGCGCCCGCTGGGCACCAACGCTTGGCTCAACAGCATTTTGGTTGAAGAATACGCCGCCGGTGTCCCGTTAAGCGCCTTCGTGAATGACTCGATTCACCGAGGACAATCGCAACCGCTCTTCGAGAAACTCACTGCGCTGGCGTACTTCCTGGCGACGCTCCATAACCGTACGGCGAACGGGCAGGGTGTGGATTTCAACCAGGACTGCGCCTACCTTGACCGGTTGGTCCGGAAGTTGCAAAATCAGCAGGTGATTGGCGCCTGGGATGTGGACGAACTGCATTGGCTGCGCGATCGGTGGCGGGAGAAGCCGCGGATGTGGGAGGATACTCAAGTGCTCGTGCATGGCGATGCCACTCCCAGTAATCTGCTGTTCGGCAGCGGTCTCACAGTGATTGCGATAGACCTGGAGCGCATGAAGCGCGCCGACCGCACCTTCGATCTGGGACGGATTGCCGGAGAGTTGCAACATTCTTTCCTGCAAGCCAACGGGAACAAGCATGCGGCCGAGCCCTTTATCGGGCACTTTCTTTGGGAATACGCGTGCCACTTCCCGGACCGCCAACGGGCTTTCCATTCGATCACAGGCCGGCTGCCGTTCCAGATGGCGCTCACGCTCCTGCGCATCGCTCGAAATTCCTGGGTAAGCGCTCTGCAGCGTGGGCGGCTGGTGGAAGAGGCGAAAATCATTTTGCGGACGCCGTAAATGGAGATTCGCGCCCTGCTCTTCGATGTCAACGGAACGCTGATCGACATCGAAACCGATGAGTGGATGGAAGAGGCGTACCGCGCCATCGCGCACTTTCTCACCTACCAGGGAATCGCGCTGCACCGCGGAAAAGTGCGTGATTTGTACTTCCAGATTATGAAAGAGCAGTTCGCCGCAAGCAAGGAAATCTATCCCGAATTCGACGTGGTGGCGGTGTGGCGCGAAGTGTTACGCCGGAACGCTACCGAGTACACGCGTTCGCTCGAACCGGAGAAACTCTTGCAGATGCCTCTGTTCCTAGCCGAATTGCAGCGCGGGATTTCCCGCAAACGACTTGCCGCTTTTCCCGGAACGCGTGAGGTTCTTGCCCCGTTGAAAACACGCTATCAGCTGGCGATCGTTTCGGATGCACAAAGCGCCTACGGCTTATCCGAACTTCGCGCTGTTGGCCTGGCGGAGTACTTCGCCCCGATCGTGGTGTCCGGCGACTACGGCTATCGCAAGCCCGACGCCCGCCTGTTTCAAGCAGCCCTGACCGAATTGCAGATCCGTCCTGAAGAGGCGATCTTCGTTGGAAACGATCGCTTCCGGGACGTACACGGAGCCCGGCAGGTGGGGATGAAGACGATCTTGTTCTGCCCGCGCGGCAACTCGGGTGGGTCTCTCGAAACCGAGCCGGACTATATTCTTTATCGTTACGATGACCTCCCGCGCGCGATAGAGTTCTTAGCCGCCCAACAGCGGCCCTGATTCTGCCGACGCCAGCCTGCATTCTGGTGGACCCAGGTCTCACACCGAAATCGGCGGCACCGTATCATGGAGGGACTGCCAAGCAGCGGGAGGCTCATGAGCGATCGCATGGATTTCGAGATTGTTTGTCCGAATGATCACAATCAGACGGTGACGTTTAGTCGCGAGGAATTCGACGCAAAGCTGAAATCGGGTGCCCTGGTGTTCCACTGCAATACATGCGATGCGAACTGGCCGCCCTCCCACGAAAGTATCGCCAAGATTCGAAAAGAACTCTCGAAGGCATCCGGCTAGCGCAAGGCTGGACCGGGGGGTCCAGCGCAGACGAGGGCGTCCGCCCCACTCCTCTTTGATATGATCCCTAGCGACGGTGAACAAGCGAACCTTTCTTAACCTGCTTTCGGCTGCCATGGCGAGCCCCGTGGTGGCGCCTCTTTCCACCTGGGCGCAGAAACAGCGGCTCACCAACTGGGCGGGGAACATCGCCTATAGCACAGACCAGCTGGAGGAGGCCGCATCGATCGAGCAGATCCGGGCCGTTCTGCGGGCGCAGGACAAAGTAAAGGTGCTGGGCACGCGCCATTGCTTCAACGCGATTGCGGATAGCCGGCATCACTTACTGTCGCTGAAACCGATGCGCGAGATGGCTGCCATCGATGTGGCCGGGCGCACGGTGACCGTCGATGCCGGCGTGACTTACGGCCAGTTGGGTCCGTATCTGGAGGGCCAGGGCTTTGCGCTGCACAACCTTGCCTCCCTGCCCCACATCTCGATCGCCGGAGCGTGCGGCACCGCGACGCACGGCTCGGGAGAGAGGAACGGCAACTTGGCCACCGCGGTTTCGGCGATCGAGATGGTGAATGCGGCGGGCGACGTGGTGAAGCTCTCTCGCCAGTCGGACGGCGAAGAATTTCGAGGCGCCGTGGTGGGGCTGGGCGCTCTGGGTGTGATCACGCGGATCACGCTCGATATTCAGCCCACTTATTCGGTCCGTCAGTACGTCTATGAGAATCTGCCGCTCGCACAGATGAAGGCTCACTTCGACGACATTCAGGCGAGCGGCTATAGCGTCAGCCTGTTCACCGACTGGCAGAAACAGCGCATCAACGAGGTCTGGATCAAGAGCCGCGTCGGCGCCGAGGCGGGATTCGCGGCGCCTGGTGAGTTCTTTGGCGCACAGCCTGCTGCGCGAAATCTTCACCCGATCGCCGAACTCTCCGCCGAGAACTGCACCGAGCAAATGGGTGTGCCGGGCCCCTGGTTCGAGCGGCTGCCTCACTTTCGCATGGGCTTCACGCCGAGCGCAGGGAAGGAACTGCAGTCGGAATACTTCGTGCCTCGACGAAATGCGGTCGACGCGATTCTGGCGGTGGAGAGGCTGGGCGACCAGGTGACTCCGCATCTCCTGATCTCGGAGATCCGTACGATTGCGGCGGATGACCTATGGATGAGCACCTGTTACCACCAGCCTAGCGTCACGATCCACTTTACATGGAAGCAGGATTGGCCCGCGGTCAGGCGGCTGCTTCCCGTGATCGAAAAGGAACTCTCGCCGTTTCAACCGCGACCACATTGGGGCAAGTTGTTCACACTCTCGCCGGCTCAGCTCCGCTCGCGGTATGAGAAGCTGACAGATTTCAGACGCCTCGCGGCGAAATACGACCCGAAGGGGAAGTTTCGGAATGATTTTTTGAACACCAATCTCTTCGCCGGCTAAGTGCCGAACGCTACATTCGATCTATGATCGCGTTCAGTGTAGCGCTGGGCCGCATCGCGGCGGCACACTTATCGTCGTCCGGCAAATAGTATCCCCCAATGTCCACCGGTTTGCCCTGCGCCGCCAGCAACTCCTGTGTGATCTTGCCCTCGGCCGCCGCCAGCGCCGCGGCTAAGAGAGTGAAGCGCTGCTTTAAATCCCCGTCCTCGTTTTGAGCGGCCAGTGCCTTGGCCCACGCCAACGCGAGATAGAACGTCGAACCGCGGTTGTCGATCTCGTGCACCTTCTGAGAGGGGTAGCGGGCGTCTTCGAGGTACTGACCGATAGCCTCATCCAAGGTTTTTGAAAGCAGGCCCGCGCGCGGGTTGCCGCCTTTTGTCGCCATCAGTTCCAGCGATGGCACCAGCGCACAGTACTCCCCGAGCGAATCCCAGCGCAGATGACCTTCTTTCACCAACTGCTGCACGTGCTTGGGCGCCGAACCGCCGGCCCCGGTTTCGAACAACTGGCCACCTTGGAGCAGCGGCACGATCGAGAGCATACGGGCGCTGGTTCCCAACTCGAGAATCGGGAACAGGTCAGTGAGATAGTCGCGCAGCACGTTACCCGTGACGGAGATGGTGTCCTCGCCGCGGCGGATACGCTCGAGCGAGAATTTCATCGCGTCCACGGGCTTCATGATTTTGATTTCCAGACCGGAGAGGTCGTGGCCGGCCAGGTAGGTTTTTACCTTTTCGATGATCTGCGCATCGTGGCCGCGATCCTGGTCG
>Ga0302324_100031428_pt1 | contig 10014 bp, 10 predicted proteins | sample Palsa_T0_1_FD_201949 | JGI IMG/M metagenome (GOLD analysis project Ga0302324, IMG submission 201949) | Peat permafrost microbial communities from Stordalen Mire near Abisko, Sweden - Palsa_T0_1 | ecosystem: Environmental > Terrestrial > Soil > Palsa > Peat permafrost | place: Sweden: Abisko... | reverse complement strand
ATGTGACCCCAGTCGCGCAGCTCGAACGCGGTATGGAAGTGCCGGTTCGATCCGGTCTGCATCAGATTGATGGTGTGATGGTCCGGGCCGCAGCGCAGGAACGAGAAGAAGTCGCCCATCCAGTCGGACTCGCGAAAGCCCAGCACGTCGCAATAGAACTTGGTGACGTGCTTGACGTCGGTAACGTGGAACGCGACGTGGCCGAGCTTGTGCGGCACGATGCCTTTGGCCTGGAATTTCTGGTGCGAGAAGTCGGCGCGCTTGAACACTTCCATTTGCGTGCCCTTCGGATCCTCGAAGGTCAGCAGGTCGGCGATCGACGGCTCCGGATCCTTCTTGCGTGCGGTTTTAACACCTTGCGCCTGCACCTGTTTCTCGAACGCGTCGAGGTCGTCGTGCTCGCCGAGCTGGAAGCCGACGCGCGTGCATTGCGGCTGGTCGCCCTTGCGCAGCACCACCGAGTGATGATCGACGGTGTTGGCGAGAAACACCGCGTCCTTTTCCTTGGCGGCGACCGTCATGCCGAGCACATTGGCGTAATACTCCGCCTGCTGCTCGACGTCGGGCATCTGGTAACTGGCGTGGGCAACTTTCTTGACGCGGATCATGCGATCTCTCCTGTTGTGTGTTTCTCGCGCGGCAGCGCGCTGAAAACGTCGACCATGCGGGCGACGTCATCGCCGCCAAAGCCCATGTCGAGGAATTTCTGATACAGCGGTGTGACGCAATCAAGGATCGGCGTCGCGACGCCGAGCTGGTCCGCCATATCGCCGATCATGTCGAAATAGTGCTGCAAGGCGCCGACCGGTCCCTGCATCGGCTGGAAACGCCGCTCCGCCATCCATGGCGCGCGAATGCCGAACTGCGTCGAACCGCCAGAACCAGTCGCGATCGCCTTGATCATCAGCGGCACGTCGACGCCGGCCTTGAGCCCGAGCGCCATCGCTTCCGCTGTCGCCGCAATATTGATCGAGACCAGCAGATTGTTGATGAGCTTGACCCGGCTCGCGGCGCCGAATTCGCCGAAATAGATGCAGGAGTCGGCAAAGCCGGTGATCACCCGCTGCGCCTCCTTGCAGGCGGCCTCGTCGCCGGCGAGATAGATCACGCCTTTGCGCGCCACAACCATGCCTGGCGTACCGGAGACTTCGCCGTCGATGAAGCTTATGCCCTTCTCTTTCAGCGGGGCGATCTGGCGTTTCTTGTCCGGCACCGGATGCGAGCCAAGCTCGACCACGATCTGCCCAGGCCGGGCGCTTTTGATCAGACCGTTCGGGCCCTGCATGGCGTCGTCGAGCGCTTCGGTCGACGGCAGGCAAGAGAACACGATGTCGGCCTGCGCGCCGACATCAGCCGCCGACTTCGCCGGCACTCCGCCGATCTTCTCGAAATCCGCAAGCGATGAACGACGGAAGCCGACCACACGATAGCCGCTCTTGATCAGATTTTCCGAAATCGGCAGGCCGATCTTGCCGACGCCGACAAAGCCAATGGTCTCCATGAATGCGTCCCCTGCGTCGTTTTTTGTTATGTCGCCTCTTTACTACGGCATTTTAACGTCACTTGCCTCAGGTCACTTCGATCGATTGATCGGACAAATTGACCCGCACGCCCAGCGTGCCTTCCATCAAAGTCCACTCTTTCAGCTCGAAAGTGCGAAATCCGTTGATGAAGAATGGATCGGCTTCGGCAAGCGCCCGCGCTTCTGCGGCATCTTTGGCCCGCAATACGGTAAGCCCCAGCCCGGTGGGCGGACCTTCGGTATCGGCAAGCGGGCCGGAGGCGAACACGTGGCCGCGCTTCTCCAGGCCGATCATGTATTCGAGATGCGCCGACAGCAACATTTGCAGCTTCTCCGGCGGCACCACCGGCTTCGACATCACCACGTAAAGTTTCTTGCGCAGCATCTTGCGCGTCAGATCGGCGATACGCTCTTCAAAGAACATGGCTCACGCTTCCTCACACCTACAGCGCCCTTTTGCCGGCGGCCTTTTGCCAGACTGCTTGGCAGGCCTGCTTCTTTGGTTTATTACTTAGATCATCTAACTATAAGGCTATCTAAATGAAGCGGCAAAAACAGTCAAGCCAGCGCGCCTTCCGGACCGACCGCCGAATGGATCGCTATGTGCCGCAAATCCGCGAATTCGCGGCGCGCGACGGGCTGTTCCACGAAGCGGTCGCGAAGACGATCGGCATGCATTCGACCGACGAGAAAGTACTGCGCCTGCTCGGCGCCGACGCGATGACCGCCGGCGATCTCGTCAGCCATACCGGGCTCACCGGGGCAGCAGTGACGGCGCTGGTCGATCGCCTGATCAAGCTCGGCTATGTGACGCGCGAGCGCGACACCGGCGACCGGCGCAAGGTGGTCATTCGCGCTGTGAACGCGAAGCTGGGCGACATCAATCAGCTTTATGGCGGGTTGCGCGGCGCCTTGCAGGCGCTGCTGTCGAAATACGAAGCCGCCGAATTCGAAACCATCATGGACTTCCTGACCAACGCAACCGCAGCGATGGCGGAGCAAACCGAGAAGCTTGCAACCAGGGCAAAACCGCAGAAGGCCGAGGCGGCTTAAAGCCTTCATCGCTCGCGCCGGTTCTGCGCGAAGCATCGATATTCCCACCGTCATGCGGCTGCGAGTCGAGGACGCACCAGCAAATAAAATGGTCGAGCGATGACTGACTATTTCGCCCGCTTGTTCCGCTCGACCGACTGATATAGCTTCACGGCCGTCGCGAAAAACGACCGCCTGCACTTAGGCCGTCGAATACACGTCAACCGCGCGCCTCGCGTGGTTCGGACAGCGTCTCCGAAAGCAACCGCCTGACGAATATCAGGCAATCGCAGCCATCAGCGCTAGCGACGCTGCATGCTTGCGACGATAGGAGCGCAACAATGCGAAATCCAATTACAATTATTGGTGCGGGACTTGGTGGCCTCACACTTGCCCGTGTTCTCCATCTCCATGGCTTCGCAGCAACAGTCTACGAAGCTGAAGTCTCGGCGAGCACAAGAACGCAGGGAGGCCTGCTCGATATTCACGAATATAACGGTCAGATTGCCCTCAAAGCCGCAGGGCTCTTTGACACGTTCCTCACTCTCGTCCGCCCTGGCGAAGATGCAAAACGTATTGTCGATAAAGACGGCAATGTCTTATTCGACAACCCCTGCAGCCACACAGGCAATCGCCCCGAAATTGACCGGGGTGATCTTCGGCAAATGCTTATTAATGCGATCCCTCCGGAAGCGATTAAGTGGGGTCACAGGGTTACGTCTACCGCAGCGCTCGCCGACGGACGGTACGAAGTCAGCTTTGCTGATGGCTCAACGATCACTTCCGACGTGCTCGTGGGCGCCGATGGCGCGTGGTCGAAGGTCCGTCCGCTTCTTTCAGATTCAAAGCCCATCTACACGGGCACCTCGTTTATCGAGACATTCCTTTTCGATGGCGACACCCGTCATAAGGCAAGCGCGGATGCGATCGGTAGCGGCACGCTCATCGCTGTCGCCCTGGGTAAAGGAATCCTGGCGCACCGCTACGCAGACGGAACGCTCCACACCTACGTGGCTTTAAACATGCCGGAAGACTGGTTTAACGCCATCGACTTCAGCGACACAAAAGCTGGCTTGGCTCATATTGCCGAACAATTCAAAGGATGGGCTCCGCAACTAACCGCCCTTATTACAGACGGCGAAACCGATCCCGTGCTTCGCCCTATCTATGCACTGCCAGTCGGACATCGGTGGAAGCGGGTACCGAGCTTAACATTACTTGGGGATGCGGCGCATCCGATGTCGCCTTTCGCAGGCGAAGGCGCGAACCTTGCCATGTATGATGGCGCAGAACTCGCCCAAGCGCTCGTTGCCACGCCCGATGACATCGAAGCCGCGCTCGCCACGTACGAAAACGAACTCTTCCCCCGAAGCGCCGAAGTGGCCGATGAGACGGCGCAGAACCTCAAGCGGTTTTTCGACGATACCGCGCCTCAGAGCGTGGTCGCCCTGTTCAAAAAGCATCTGTGAGACACCGTGCGCGATATCTAACGCGGCCGAAGCTGACATTTGCTGCAATGCCGAAAAATGTCCGCTCTGCGGGGTAAAGCAGACATCGCAAGGCGACAGTGCGACGTCACCTAATGACCCGTCTCCGACATTGCGGGCCGCGAGCGATGACAGAAGGCGCTTTTAAGACGCGGGAGACACGCGGTTCCAGAATTCGTCGAAATCCCTGGTGTCGAAGAAGGCGACTGCCTTGACGACCTGCCCATCCCTCATCTGCAAATACCATGAATAAGTATTGTGATAGGGTTTCCCGTCCCTCACCGTTGCGGCGGCATCGAACAGGATAACGACCGTGTCGCCATCGGCGTACATGCCATGGATTGTTGGAACCAGCGGCGTTGACATGCGGGCATTAAATGGATTGATGACGTCGTCGAGGAATTCCTGCTTGCTGTGATAGGTCCTGGACAACGGCGATGAGCCAAATAGTCCATTCCGCGTCGGGGATCAGAAGTTCGAACGGACCGCCGGTTCCGCTTTTCCAGCGATCAAAGCTTGCCTGGACCAGGGCCTTGTTGCTTTCCTCTTTGCTGTAATCTCGTGCCATAGCGCCACCTTTCCTGAACATCACGCTGAGCGGTCCAGCATCCGCTAGCCTTTGGATTACGCATTAATGCAATCAAAATCGAAAGGCGACTCCTGCCACTTACCGGCCCAAAACGGACATGCGATGATCATCCGGCGATGTCCGCTTGAGGGTAAAGCCGACATGCTGAATTTATGAGTATACGCTCAGATCAGCCGCGAGCCATGCGGCAGGCCGAGGAAATAACGGCCGATCGCCTCGTAGATCGAAAATTGCGATTGCGCCTGCTGCGATACAGCATGCATGTCGCGAAACCGCCGTTCGAACGGATTGCTTTCAAACACCGCGGTCGCGCCGGCGGCGAGATAAGTGTTTTCGGACACCTGCCGCGCGGTTTGGGTGGCATTGATCGACGCCATGCGCAGATTCACCCGTTGCTCGAGCGGCGGCGGCCCGGATTGCGCGGCCGCCCAGATCTCCCGCCACGCCTCGAGAAAGAACGCACGCGCCGCGGCAAGCTGCGATTGCATGACGCCGACCTGGGACTGGATCACGGCGCCGTCGCGCAGCAGCGTGCTCTGCCCCTGCGGTGTTTTGCCTTGCGCCAGCTTGCAGAAGTCGTCGAGCATGGTGCGGGCGATGCCGAGCGCAATCGCCGGAAAGCTCGATCCAAACAACTGATAGATCGTGAATTGGTAGAGCGGTCCGAACTCGTGGCGGCCCGAGGGATCGAGCGCATGGTGATCGATGCCGTAATCTTCCGGCACGAATACATCGGTCAATGTGTAGGTGTTGCTGCCGGTGCCTTTGAGCCCCATCACGTGCCAGACGTCCTGCCAGGTCGCGCGTTCGCGCGGCACAAAGAATGTCTTTTGCACCGGGTCGCCCTCGGCATCGCGGCATTGCTGGCCATCAGCTTCGTAAACGATGCAATGCGCGGCAAGCCAGGTGGCGTGCTTTGAGCCGCTCGCGAACGGCCACACGCCGTTGACCCGGTAGCCGCCCTTCTCCGCCACCGCCTTGGCATTGTTGGTCGGGCCCCAGGCGAGCACGCCGCGCGGATCGTTCTTGAAAATCTTTTCCGCGACTTCAGGCTTCATGTTACGGGAGGCCGTGCCGCACACCGATGTCTGCGCGATGCACCACGCGGTGGACGCATCCGCCTTGGCGATCTCCTCGATGGCCTGCACGTAATCGACCGGCGAGACCTCGTCGCCGCCATAAGCGTGCGGCAGCAGCATCCGCCAGAGCCGCGCCTCATGCAGCGCCGTCACCAGATCGGGGGGCAATTCGCGGGTCGCCTCGATCCGTCCGGCGGCGGCGGCGATCACCGGGGCCAGCGCCCTGGCGTTGGCGATGCAATCAACTCGGACCCGGTCGTCCATGGTCACTCCCCGAAACTCACTGCCGAATGCCGGCCATTATTCTATTGTCAGACCGCTCATATTTACTCATCCCACCGGGGCGGTCCATCGCTGGATGGCTGGGCCGCCGTGAACGGAGCAAGGGACTGCCGCGACTTATGTCGGTTGCGCCAACCGAAGCTGGCCGCAATCCCGTACAAATGACGCGCTAGGCTCTGCGCCCAGCAAAGGAGAAAGCCATGCTGCGCCGTAATTTGCTACATCTCGCCTGCGCGATCATGCCGGTCTCGATCGTGGCGACGCGCGCCGAAGCCGCCACACCCGACACCGCTAAGGTGGTTTATCATCTCGACGATCTCGACAAGATCGACATGGTGTTCGGCAACATCAAGAACCACTACGCCGGCATGGGCGGCCCGGACAAAGTGACGATCGCATTGGTGGTGCTCGGTCCGGCGCTCAAAGCCTTCCATGCCGACAAGGCCACGCCTGACGTGACGCAACGCACTGACGACATGAAAAAGACCGGCCTTGCGCTCAACGCCTGCATCAACACCATGAAGGCACAGGATGTGACGCTGAAGGATCTGCTGCCGGGCTTCGTCGTCGCTGATAAGGGCGGCGTGGTGAAGCTCGCTGAGCTACAGGGCCAAGGCTATGTCTATTTGCGGCCATAAGTGCAGCGATTATGCTTGGCAAAATGAATTGCCACACTTCACCCAAGCAACCTTGTCCAAAATGGCTTCTGCTCAATGCTGCCAAGTTCATTCTTGATGTGTCGCAAGATGTCGTCGAAATGGTCGCGCGGAACTTCCGCTTTTGGCCGAAATTCAACCTGACGACAGTCCGACCAGCCTGATTTCGGTTTGATCTCGAACGTGACCTTACCCAAGGCCCGCATGTCCCGCAGGACGATTTCGAGCTCTGTCGGAAAATTGCCGGTCAGCTTGTAAGCGCCAAGCGTTTCCAGCGCGCGATCGTAAGTGCGGGATTCGGACAGTTCGAGTGTTCGTCTGAAGAGTTGATTGTCGGCATTCTGTTGCTTTGTTGCCGAAGTAGGCGAATGCAGCGTATCGCCGGTAAGGACACTCATGGAGGCCCGATCTCTTAGTTATTTCAACTGATTTCAATTTGCTCTCCAGACCATATGAATTCGAGACGGAGCGGAAGGCGTTCTCATAAAGACGATATAAGTGTGCTGCGTCGCCTGAAATTCGCTTCGGATCACGAGCGAACGTTACGCCCATTTCCGGCCGTAACCCTACTCGGCCTTCATGCCGGTCTGTTTGACGACGTTGGCCCAAAGCGCATCGCCGGTTTTGATGCGCGCCGCGGTCTCGGCAGGCGTTGAGGCGACGATCCAGATATCCTGCTGGCTGAAACGGTCTTTGATCTCCTGCGTATCGATCCCCTGACGAATCTCGCGTTGCAGGAGATCGATAATGTCATCCGGCGTACCGCCCGGCGCCATCAACACGAAGTCGGTGGTCAGTTCGAAGCCCGGATAACCGGACTCCGCCACGGTCGGAATGTCCGGAGCGCAAGCGGCGAACGCTGTGCGGTCGACACCGCGAGCGACCGTAACGTGCCGGCCTTGGCCAGCGGCAGCAGGCCGGCGGTCGAACCGAACGAAACCGTGATCTGGCCGGCGATCAGGTCCGCGACCATCGCCGCAGCGCCGCGATACGGCACCGGACAGGTCTCGAAGCCGGCGCGCCAGCGGAAATATTCCATCACCAGATGCGACGACGTTCCGACCCCACCATGGGCGTAGGTCACCGGACCGTTCTGCTTCGCCCAGGCGATAAACTCGGCGAGATTGTTGACCGGCAGCGACGGGTGCACGAACAGCGTCTGGGTGCTGTAATTGACCACGGTGATCGGCTTCAGATTGAAAGCCAGATTATCGTAGAGGTGCGGATTGACCGTGACTGTCGTGCTCAAGATGAACAGCAACGTATAGCCGTCCGCCGGTGCATGGCTGACATAGTCGGCCGCGATATTGCCGCCGGCGCCGGTCCGCTCTTCAACGATCACAGCCTGTTTCAGGCTGCCGGTGAGTTTGTCCGCAACCGCGCGGCCGACGATGTCGAGCGGTCCGCCGGCGGCCGACGACACGATGATCTTGATCGGATGATCCGGATAGTTTTGCGCAACGGCACGGCGGGGAACGACAAGCGCCAAAGGTCCCAGCGACAAGACTCCCGCCGAGAGCACCGGCAGCAATCGCCGTCTTGTTATCGTTCCCATCGCGCTACCGCCCTTCACGTCCCTGGAGCGACAAAACGGTGCGAGAAGCCACCCGGACCGTGATTGATCGCGGCGACATACGGTGCACCGAAATGAATCGGAAACAGCAGCGCGCCCTGTTCGACGCAAGACTCCAGAAGCTTTCGCCGCGACACCGCCCCTTCTGCCGGGCGTTCGTCCGCCGCGTGGGTCCAGTGCGGCGCATAGATTTGCAGTGCATGGTGGATGACATCGCCGCAGAACACACCGCGCGCACCCTTGTCCGCGAGCTTGAACAAGACATGGCCCGGCGAGTGACCCGGCGCGGCCTGCACCGAAATCTTAGCTGTCACGTCATAGCCATCGTCCACCAGCACCGCCTGGCCCGACTGCACGACCGGAAGCACGCTGTCCTCATAGGCCATGTGGCGCGGATCAGCCGCCATCGCCGTATTTTTGCGCTTGTCCCAATAGGCGTCGTCGGTCCGCGAATAGAGATACTTGGCGTTGGGAAATGTCGGCACCCAGCGGCCGTCGCGCAGCATGGTGTTCCAGCCGACATGATCGGCATGCAAGTGCGTGCAAAGCACCATGTCGATGTCTTCCGGTCCGACACCGGCCGCGCGCAAGCGCTCGAGGTACGGCGTGTTGAGCTGATGGAAGCGATGGGCCCACGGCCGGTCCTTGTGATTGCCGCTGCAGGTGTCGAGCAGGATGGTGAGGCTATCAACGCGGATGAGCCACGAGTGCACGCTGGTGACAAAGCGATCGTGCTGCGAGCTGTAGTGATCGGGCGCAAGCCAGTCGAGATGGCGCTCCAGCACATCGCGCTCGAAATTCGGGAAGTATTTCGTGCAGGTCCGGTTGGTGACACCGAGCTGTTCTTCAATGCGCGTGATAGTGGCGGAGCCGAGCGTCCAAGTACTCATAACGTCGTTATAATCCACTCATTGTATCGCTCGCTCCGATCAATGCGTATCGAACGCGGTTTAGTATACGCCGAGTCTCGCGCTAACCGATCTGCTTCGGCAGCCAGCCAACGATTATATCGAGCACTTCCGGCATCTTCGACGGGCCCCCCAAGACGCCACAATGTCCGATGTCCGGAATCAGATGCACCTCGGTGTTGCGGCGGCCTTGAAAAACGAGCGTATCGGCCTGCGGGACGAAATAGTCGTTCGCACCGTTGATGACGAGCATTGGAGAATTATCCGCTCGATCCAGCAGCGAACGCCGCGAGAACTGTTGTACTGCCGCCAAGAAGTCCGGAAAGGCCGGCTCATGGTCGAGCCACATGTCGTTACCGATGATGCCGGCATGCCGTAAGGCAAGTGCTGCGCGTTTTCTTTCCCCCAAGCCTTATCGACTGGACCGCCGTTCACAATGGCTGCATCGACAGCGCTCGAAAGCCCTGTCATCGCCGAAAAGTTGCCGCCGAACGAAAATCCGAGATGCGCGACCTTGCCGTTGCCGATCTTCCGCGCTTCGTTCACGATACCGAGGACAATCTCGTCGCCTTTGACCGACAGCGGCACCGTACTTTCACCCGTGCCTGAAATGTCAAAGCCCAAGATCGTAATGCCGAGGCGTTGGGCCAATGTCACGTAGACCGCGTGAAGACCCATTTTGTAGGTATCGACGCCGCCAGTGTAAATCGGCACCGGCGCGCTCGCATACTGGCCTGTCACTGAAAACAGATGCACCGGTGTGCTCACAGTTCCGCCTTGATAGGGAATCGCGAGTATTCTGCGCTCGAATTTGACGGGGAAGCTCGGTGCCGCCTTGAGGTAGCATTCAAGCTGATTTTGCTGCGCCTTGCGCCGCGCATCGTTG
>Ga0302324_100031427_pt1 | contig 10014 bp, 13 predicted proteins | sample Palsa_T0_1_FD_201949 | JGI IMG/M metagenome (GOLD analysis project Ga0302324, IMG submission 201949) | Peat permafrost microbial communities from Stordalen Mire near Abisko, Sweden - Palsa_T0_1 | ecosystem: Environmental > Terrestrial > Soil > Palsa > Peat permafrost | place: Sweden: Abisko... | reverse complement strand
TACCTGGATCCGCTGGCGAGTTACCAGACGGCCCAGGCGCTGGCTGGGTCGGAACGCATACCGGTGAGCGAGCAGGCGCTCCGCCACCGGCTCCGGCAGTGCGGCCTGTTGGCCAGCCTGGACCCCGGTCGCGGGATGCTGCAGGTACGCCGGACCTTGGCCGGCCGCCCGCGACAAGTGCTGCACCTGAGAGCCAGCGATTTGCGCGCGTCGTAACACGGGTCGGTGGGAGGGAGCAACCGATGGGGCCACCCCGCGGAAGTGGTGGCATTTGTCGGATTTGTCGGATCTGCGACCGGTCGGGAGTCTGTCGCGTAGCTATGTAGTCCAACTCTGGAACGTACAGGATAACCCGACAAACCCGACAACGGTCAAAACACTGCCCACACCTGATTAGGCATCGCGAGCCGATGCGCCAGCCTGACTGATACTTAGAAAATCTGGCTGACCACCTCTCCATGCGTAGGTTTCCCGGACTTGCTTCCGCGCCCTAACGGAGCGTTCATGGAACTGTAGTCAGAACCAGAGAACCGGAGACACACACACCTCATGGACGAACGGGTATACACGGAAATCGAGAGACTGAGTAGCCTGCGCATCCAGGAATTGCGCGCACGCTACCGCGAACTGTTTGGGGAGGATTCGCGCACGGCCCACAAGCAGCATCTGGTACGGCAGATCGCCTGGCGGCTGCAGGTGCAGGCACAGGGGGACCTGTCGGAGCGGGCCCGCCAGAGGGCCCTGGAAATCGCCAACGATGCGGACCTGAAGACCCAGGTGCCGCCGCATTGGGAAGGACCCGGACCAACGGCGCAGAACCCTCCGCAAGGCCCACAGGCGGGCCGGATTCCGGCCGCCGGCACGCTGCTGCGGCGCGTCTACCGGGACCGCACGGTGGTGGTCAAGATCGATCCTGACCGAGGGTTTCGAGTACGAGGACCGGCGCTATGGATCGCTCAGCGCGGTGGCGCGGGCCGCCACCGGCGCCCGCTGGAACGGCCTATTGTTCTTCGGCCTGACCCAACGCGGCAAGGAGAAACGCCATGGCGCCCGCTGAATCCGGCGTGCCCCGCGTGGTGCGTTGCGCCGTCTATACCCGCAAGTCCACCGAGGAGGGCTTGAGCCATGAGTTCAACTCGCTGGATGCGCAGCGGGAATGCGCGGAAGCCTACATCCTCAGCCAGCGGCAGGAAGGCTGGACCGTGCTGCCTCGGCATTATGACGATGGCGGCTGTAGCGGCACCAACCTGGATCGGCCCGCTTTGCAGCGGCTGCTGGCCGATATCCAGGCCGGCCAGATCGACTGTGTGGTGATCTACAAGGTGGATCGGCTGAGCCGCTCGCTGTTCGACTTTGCACGCCTCATGCAGGTTTTCGAGAAGCACGGGGTCAGCTTCGTGTCGGTGACCCAGCAGCTTAATAGCAACACGCCCATGGGGCGGTTGACGCTGAACGTGCTGCTCTCGTTTGCGCAGTTTGAACGGGAGATCATCAGCGAGCGCACGCGCGACAAGCAGTCGGCGGCGCGGCGCAAGGGCAAGTGGACGGGCGGCTATCCGGTGCTAGGGTATGACCCGGCTAGTTTTGATCCGCTGGCGTAGCGGGCGCGGGGACCCACTCTCGATTCCGGGAGCGTTTCCCTTCCGCACGCGCAGCCAGGGGAACTGGGTGTCCAGAACGTGGATGTCTTCCGCCGTGGCCTGGAATGTCGCTGGCCGAAATGATGATCGCCGCGCGCGTGCGCCGGCCCTTACCGGAGGCGGCGGGCACGTTCGGGGGCGCCAACGGGAGAGCGCTGCAATGACCAGCAGGAATCTCGTGCGGCGGCTGGAACGCCTCGAAGCCGATATCCTGCCGGCCGCCGCGGAAGAGCCGATGGTGCTGAGGATTATATCCGTATCAGCGAACGGCGAGCGGGTTGACACCGGCATCGAGTTCAAAGTGCTCGCCGGCCCGAAGCCGATCAAGAAGAGGCGCTGGTGAAGGCCCTCGCCAGACGACTGCGCCGGTTGGAGGATCAGCTCGGACCTGCGGACGGGAAGCCGCGGAAGACCTTCCGCATCGTGCGACGCCGGCTGGACCGCATCCCAGGCTTGGAGGGCGCCATGTGCCGAAGGACGATGTGGCCGAACGGCACCGTGTCCGAGAACGTGGTATTTGGCACGAGCCGCAGTGGGCGCGAATTGACCCACGAGGAACTGGACCAGTGGGTCGGGAGCTTCCCCATCGAGCGATTTTCAAGCGGGCTTTCCCGCGTCGCTTTGACGCCCTTGCCGCCGCCCTGAACGACCGATCGTACATTGCTCTTGCTAAGATTCGGATTGAGCCCAACGAACGGGCACAAAGGTTTCAAGGCAATGCGCTCGCGGATCATGTACATCGAATCAAAGGCTGAAGGCCTGGAAGGGCCCGCCCGAATAGGCCGTGTCACATTCTCGAAGTCTGGCAAGGGGATTTACTACAAGGGCAGGCTGTTTCAACGCATTAGCGGGTTCAAAGCAAATTATGCGGAGGTTGGAGGCGCCTCCAACCCTTACTGGATCTCCGGCCCACGGCGGGACGGAGAGGATCGACTGTATGGCCCGAGTGCGATGCCTGTCGAGATTGATGAAGATGTTCGCGAAGAGTATTGGCGCGAAATCCGAAAGAAACCAGAGTGTGCATCCCGCAAAACGACCTGATGGGAAGTGCCCGCAGGGCCGAAGCCGGTCAAGAGGAGGCGCTGGTGAAAGCCATCACGAAAGCGATTGTGCCGGCTTGAGGATCAATTTGGACCTCCGGACGGCCAGACGCCTACCGACATTGGCGGTTAATGTTTCGAACGCCCCTTTCGAGATTTGTCCCCGTGGCTGGACGCCCGCCTTGGCTCCCTCATAATTACAAAACGTAACAGGGAGTTCCCCAAGGATGGCGTTATACTCGCCGGAGGCCGCCAACGGCCAAAATGGAACCTCGAACCACGGGAGGAAATAATGCGAAAGCTCGAACACACGCTCAAAACCGGCGGAGCGCTCCTGGTACTCGCCGCATTTGCCGCAGGTCAAACGCCACCCCCGAAGCTAAAGACCCTTTACAGCTTCCAGGGCTACCCGAGCGACGGATTTCAACCCCAAACAGGTGTGCGCTTCGGTGCTGGCGGCGTGCTCTACGGCGTCACCTATGCCGGTGGAACCGGTTCGTGCGCTGGGACAGACGGCTGTGGCACGATATTCTCGGCGACGCCGCCCCTCTCACCGGGAGGCGCCTGGAAAGAGACCGTCCTTTACAGCTTCCAGGACTCCATCGACGGAGCTTATCCCCAAGCAAATATCGTGTTTGGCGCGGGCGACGTTCTGTACACTACCACCTCGCAATTCCAAGCTGCGGGCTATGGCACGGTGAACTCACTGACACCGCCTGCATCACCGGGAGGCGCCTGGTCTGAGACCGCGCTCTACGACTTCGCCGGCGGCAGCGGCGGGCAGACCCCTGCAGGCCTTGTGATCGGCAAGCGCGGGGAGATGTACGGCATCGCCGCGCACGGCGGGACCAGCGGTGATGGCACAGTGTTCTCGTTGACACCGCCTGCATCGCCGGGGGGCGCCTGGACTGAGGCGGACCTGCACATCTTCACTGGCTACCCCAGCGATGGGAATTGGCCTCAAGGTGTCGTGATCGATAAAGAAGGCGTGCTCTACGGTACCACCCTCTTTGGCGGCGACGGCCCATGCGCTGGGATGTTCGGCCCTTCAGGCTGTGGTGCCGTGTTCTCCTTGAGGCCGCCGGACACTCCAGGCGGACCTTGGGTCGGGCGGGTTCTCCATAGCTTCGGGGGCCCACCCGGTGACGGGCAGTACCCTGTCGCAGGGGCAGTGATCGGCAAGGGCGGGGTTCTCTACGGCACCACCTCGCAGGGCGGGACGTTTTGCGCATACGGTTGTGGCACGGTGTTCTCGTTAACACCGCCTACCTCGCCCGGAGGCTCTTGGACTGAGGCCGTGCTCTACAACTTCGCCGGGGGCGGCGATGGGATCCAACCCAGCTCCGGTGTGGTGATCGGTAGCGGCGGAGTGCTCTACGGTACGACCGCCCAAGGCGGAACTGGTTACTGCACTGGAGTAGGCTGTGGCACCATATTCTCGCTGACACCGCCCGCCTCACCAGGCGGCGCCTGGACTGAGACTGTGCTTTACAGCTTCGCCGGTGGCGGCGACGGGGCCGCTCCCGCGCTCGCGCCAGGTCTTACTATCGGCAGTAATGGGCTGCTCTACGGAACGACATCCGAAGGCGGAACTGGTCCGTGCTTTTATGACGTCCCAGGCTGTGGCACCGTGTTCGCTTTTAAGCCCTGAGTCTTGACTGCGCCCGCTAATCGGATCAAGGCCAATGGGGGACCTTTCCGCGCTGGTGCATATAAGTAACCGCTTCGCCGTGACGATGTAACTGCATACGGTAGAAACTCGCCCTCCGCGAACGTGCCAGCCGCCTCCGGTAGGGGCCGGCGCACGCGCGGCGATGATCCTTTCGGCGAGGGATATTCCGGGCCGAGAAAACCATTCGGCATCGTAGGCCAGTGAGGGATCGAGGAGGATCTGGTCGATCAGCTATTCAATTCCAGTGAGATGCGCCTAGCAGCCCGTGGCAGAAGTCAGTGTTTTTTGGGCCCGGGGCGGATCGCGAATTACCCGACTTTCACCGAAAGCGCGTCGAGCGGCGGCGGCGGATAGCTGCTTTGCGCCGCAAAGTTCACCGATCTCGGTCCGGCTGACCATAGTGACTCCCAAAACCACGAAAACAGGCGGAAAATGAGATCAAAAAGCTGCGAACAAGCCCCCTGTAACTGCCGGGGCTTGCCCACTCCCAAGGTTTTCCGCAGGATCAGCGAAAGATTGAACGCGGCTCCGTGCACCAGCAGTCGCTTCAGAATGTTGTCTCGGCCGCGCAGATGTAACCGCCTCATCCCACCGGTTTCGTACAGGTGCGCAAAGCTTCGCTCGGTCAATTCGCTGCGTAGTTTCTGGAGCCGCTTGTTACGTTCTCCGCCCACCCGGCGCCGATTCGCATACGTCTGCTTCTGCTCCTCCGCCTTGCCTTCGCCCTGCCAGTTCCGCCGCCCCCGCTCTGGCTCGGGGATGTAGCTGCGGACTTCCTGCGCGTTCAACTCCGTCAGCACGGCGCCACTGTGATAGCCCCTGTCCGCTACCACCTCTTCCACTCCCTGCGCATTGGCTTCGCGCGCCACCGCCTGCGCCACTTCCAGCGTCTTGTGGATCGTGGTCGTATCGCCCTCATTGGCCGGTTGCAGCGTCACGGCCAACAGCGCTCCGCTCGTCAGATCCACGGCATGCTCGGCCTTATGCGCCAGATGCGTGCTCCCATCCTTCATCCTGGTGATCCGCGCATCCGGGTCACTGGGACTCTTCAATTCCTGATTGGACCCCTTCTTCTTCCGCTTCCGGTCCAGCCGCGCCAGTTGGTCTCACGGGCGGCACTGCTTGCAGCAAGGTTTAAATCTGCTCGGAATCCCACTTTCGGCTTGCCTTGTCCCCGCCACCTGAGCAATGAATGTGGTGCCGAGAACATACCATGACCGAATATCCCTATATCCTGTTCAACAAATCACCAGAGCAATTGCGCCAACTGGGCGCCTGCGGCGGCAGGGCCTACGGCCGCAACCAACGCGCCCGCCGCGCCCTCGTCGCGACACAGCCGGAAGCCGTGCCGCCCCCCGCGCTGCCACCGCAAACCACGGCCGAAGACATTCACGTTCTGGACACTCAGTTCCCCTGGCTGCGCGGTGCGGAAAGGAAACGCTCCCGGAATGGAGAGTGGGTCCCCGCGCCCGCTACGCCAGCGGATCAAAACTAACGATGCGCGCGGTGACCGGACCAGGACTTCGGCTTGGATTCCGGCAACGACCGCGCGCCGGCTGGGGGGTGGAGTTCGGCTTCCCGCCGGGCGGCTGCGCGCATTTGAGTCGGAGTCAACCCGAGGCGCGCCAGCCTCCTCTCCGCGGCACCCAGGATACCTGCGATCACCTGGGAAGAAACTTCGAATGCCTCTGCGATCTCCAAAGCCGAATGGGATCGTTGGCAGCCCAGTCCGAAGTACAGGCGGATCACTTTTTCTTGCCGTGGCAGCAGCATCCGTAGGATGCGATTTAGATCCATCTGGTTCACCTCCTTTCAGAATACCTGCTGGAGAGCCTCCGCCACTCCGGCTCCGTTCGCTCAAGATCTACTTGCAAGATGGCCGGTGGGTCCAAAGTCCTTGGAATCGTTTTCAGATGGGAAAGACACGGAAGAGCGTCGTTCAACGCAAAAAATAACGCTAAACGTACGCGAGAGAATCGAGCAACCAGAAGATGGCCCTAAACGGCAGATCCCTGTAACGTGATGAAACACTGTGGCTTATCTCTGCCTTGCCAGTCCGCGACGACTCGATTTAAGACTTAGACGTCTTCTGATTAGCGTTATTTAGCGTTATTTTAACGCTAAACTTGATCGGATCACCAAGAAGCGGCACTTGGCTGCGGAAGACAGAGCAAGCCTACGTCGCGTTAAAAGCTCAAAAATAACGCGACGATGACGCGAGTTTAACGCCAAAAATAACGCGGGATAACGCGAGGGCAGATTGCCCGAATTGGCGCAGTTCGGCGAGTCGGTTAACCGGATGCGCGGCTATGCGCGAGAGCACGTCGCGGAACCAGGCAAATGGCTCGACCCGGCATCGCTTGCACATGGCGATGAAACTCATCAGCACGGCCGCGGTCTTGCCACCATGGGCGCCTTCGGCGCCCATGATGGCCAGGACGGGCTATCCGGCGTCATGCACGCGCAGCAGATCCGGCAGCAGCCCCTCCGGTCTCTTCCGCGCCCCATGCCCGCGCGGGCGCCGCAGCAGCAGATCCTGGGCTTGCCGCCAGACCGTCCGATCCGGGATGGCCGCCTGCTCGGCGGCATAGATCTTTCCCTTGTGGCGCACCTCGCCGCAGTAGAGCACGTTAGGGTGGATAGGACGATGACGGCAATCAGCAGACGGCTACGCCGGCTTGAGGCCCATAGTGGGCTGGCGGAGACAACGGCGGAGCAAGAAGCGGGCGGCCGCTTGCTGGAGCGCCTGGAGGCGGGGCGGCGACGCCAAAGCAGCGCGTGGTTTACCAATGTACGCACGCCGTGCAGATACCGGCCAGTTTCCCACAAAATAGGGTGACTTGGTGATCGGGTGCACGAAGCTTTCATACAAAATCCCAGCACGAAAGCGCCATGGCGACATAGCCGGCAGGTCCGGCTGCATAGCGCTCCAAAGCGGCGCGAAACAAAGAGGATGCGCTCGATCAGCTCTTGCTTGCTGGCCACGCGGATTCCCCGTAGCATGGTTCGCGCCATCTTGCTGAATTGATTCTCGATGAGATTCAGCCACGAGCCGTGGGTCGGCGTGAACACGAAGACGAAGCGCTGCGGCGTGGTTTCCAAGTAGGTCGGCTCGTCGCACCAGCCAAGCGCGACGTGGAACCGATGCAGGTCGGCGAACTGGCCGATGCCCGTGGCACCTTGGTCGTGGCTGGCGCCAGGCACGGGCCCGCCGGGATTTCAACGGTGATGCGTGCTCCGCCCGGCTAGCGTTGGGCAGCGGGGCACTGCGCAGGGCGGACGGGCTTCTGGGCACCGCGCAACCAGCGCCGCCATGGCCTGACAGCGGATTTACCGTGACCAAGGCCCTTGGATGGTGAGGATGAGTGGACAGGTTGACTACGAATACGGCCTACTAATAAGAGGCCGACTCGCAGGCTGAGGAAGGGCTTCTGAATCTCGCAACCCAAAGGGATTTCCGCATGAACATCGATCGGGCATATCCAAAGTGCAAATATCACCGTACCGGCAAAACGACAATCGTGAAGGACGTTGACGCGGAGGCAGCGCTGGGTGAAGGCTGGGGCGATTCACCCGGTGGACCGTCTGGCTTACAGGATGATGCAGATCCATTCCAGCGGTTCGACACATGGGGCCTCGAATGTCTACGCTCTGATGCGCGAGGCAGGATCAGAACAGGCATGGCCAATGCACACGCGGGCGTCATTGAGAGTGGCCCCGACCCTGATTCCAGAGTTCGACAGGCCTCGATGCGGAAGGTCTTCGGCATATTTGCCGAGGAATACCTTAGGGCCGGCCTTCTGACCGAATCGATGATGGACGATTCGATACCCCGGATGGTCTACGACGCGGCAGTGTCGGGTGGGTGGCAAACGGGATCCCTTGCAAGGAACGGTGGCTGCACGCTGCAATTTGGGCATTACTGGGTACCTCCTGACGTTCCCAAGATGCTGACGAAATTACTGCAGGGGGAGGTTTGGCGCTGGCGAGGGGAATTGGAGGCGACGCCCGGTTCTTTCGAGCCAAGGACTTCACGAACGTCGGGCCTCAAACGCATGCAACCGCCAGCGGCGTTAGCGTCGCCAAAGGTCGACTCGCCTGAACATGGCCACCGGCAGGACGACAAACTCGTCGCCGAGCGAGCCGCGCGGCGCGGCCCGCAAGTTCCGGGCGGAGCTGGTCAACGCGTGCAACCAAGCACAATTCAACGACCCCGATAGCACGTGATTGGCGGCAACTTCCGCAGGTGCGGAACGCCAAGAGACTCCAAATGTGGTTTTAAACTTCTTTGGTAGCGAAAGAGGATCTAGGGCGCACCCCATCTCGACAACAATAAGGTCGCCGTCGGACAGATTCGCCGGTCGCCCAATCCGTCTACCCTCAGCGTGTCGTCGAATTTGGTTCAGATCGACGTTTCGGTACTCGGCCAGGACGGACGCCCAGTCCGCGGATTACCGGCGGTGGCGTTTCACCTGTTCCAGCGTGGCGCCACGGAAGGCGACGGATTCGCGTTAATCAGCTTCTCGGACCGGCGCACGAGCGACACAGCACGCTCCACGGCATCCAGCAGACCCGTTCGCGTCAGTCGTAAACTCGGACTCAAGCGCCGGGCGCACAATCAAAGGCGCGTCATTCTGGTTCTCTCCGATGGTGGCGACAACCGGAGCCGCTACCGGGAGGCCGAGGTGCGGCGACTGTTGCTGGAGACGCCAGCCCAAGTGTATGCGGTCAGTATTGCCCAATTTTTCCAAGACGAGAGTACCGCATTCGGCCCCGATCTTCTGGATCGGCTCTGCTATGTCAGCGGCGGAAGGAACGTGGCCATCGACGGCCGCGTGGATCTCGATCGTGAAATGACGCGCGTAAACGACGAAATCCGCGCTGAGTACGTTTTAGCCTACAGCCCGGACCGCATGATGCGCGATGGAAAGTTCCACCGCGTTGCTTTTCGCCTCGCGCGCCCACCCGGGGTCAAACCGGTTTCCATGTCCTGGAGACTCGGCTACTACGACCCATTAGAGTGAGGACTCTTCGCTCGTGAATGCCCCGGGCAATGGCTATGTCGCCATGTTCAACTTGAGTGGCAGCCTGATCGCAAATCTCATCAGTCAGGGACCGCTCAATTCGCCCTGGGGGATGGCAATCGCGCCGGCCAATTTCGGACTCTTCGCCGGCGCACTTCTGGTCGGAAACTTCGGAGGCGGCGCTGAAGGCGAAGATCCGGGCACGCTGTACATCACGGGGGGAATTGGCGGCGGCCCGAATAACGATCCGGTGGAGTCGCACGGGCTGCTGGCAAGCATCCAGGCCGCGCCCTCCTTCGCGGCAACTGGCATCCAAAACGGCGCGAGTTTCACCGCCGGCCCGATCGCCCCCAATAGTTGGGTCGCGATCAAGGGAAATGGAATGTCCGCGACGACGGGTACATGGCAGGTCACCGGCAGCACGCTGCCCACCGCAATCAACGGTGTGGGCGTCACGCTAAACGGCACGGCGGTTCCTGTGAGCTTCATGAGCAATACGCAGGTGAACTTTCTGGAGTCCGCTCCGACCACACCGTCATCCTAACCACCATCGGTTCGGCGACAGCCTATCCGGATGCTCTGCGACGCATCACTTACTTCGATGCGGAGACGGACCAACGGCTGAAGTTCCTAACCAA
>Ga0302324_100031425_pt1 | contig 10015 bp, 1 predicted proteins | sample Palsa_T0_1_FD_201949 | JGI IMG/M metagenome (GOLD analysis project Ga0302324, IMG submission 201949) | Peat permafrost microbial communities from Stordalen Mire near Abisko, Sweden - Palsa_T0_1 | ecosystem: Environmental > Terrestrial > Soil > Palsa > Peat permafrost | place: Sweden: Abisko... | reverse complement strand
TGAAACTGAGTTCTGCGAAAAAGAAAGCGTTTGAAGAAAAGCCCTGAGCGCCGATTTGTCATCCTTGCTGTCAGTGATGAGATGCAGGTGGAACGGTTCCGCGCAATTGGCGAAAAGGCCGCGCAGCGCCACCGAAGCATAGCTAAGCGCATGGGACGAGAGCACCATGTAAAGATTGCGTACTGGCGTGGAGACGTTTGTGTTCATGGCGTCAGGCCCGTTGGATGGCATCGTGTAATTCCTTGGCGAGGATATCAATGCTCGGTTCGAGGAACATGCGTTCGTGGTCGCCGGGGATGTCGTGGATTTCCACGCCCTGGGTGAAAATTTCACCCCAGCCGAGATCGCGCGGGCCGGTGTAGTCCTGCTCGGCCGCGCGGAAGAGAATGAGCTTGCCATTGTGGGGACGAAGCTTGTAGCGGTTAATGGCAACATGGTTGATGTCATATGCGCTCTTCAGGAACGCAGGCAGAGTGCGCAGGCCAAGCGTGTGAGCCACGCTGGCGCTCATGCGAACGACGCGAGTGCAGATCTTTTCCGCGATGTAAGCGATACGATTGCGCCAGCTCAGAGTGGTTGTGTTTCCATGAAAGCGCGTGAGGCGGCTGCTGACGCGAGAGTTGGTGGGGAGTTCTCGCTGAAAGGCCTTCACAAAGTGAAGGGCGCGGGCGTCAAGCATGCCAATAGACGCGACGACTTCACCGGCGGCTCGGAGCTGATGCGCCATCTCAAGTGCTACCGTGCCTCCGAAGGAATAGCCGAACAGGCGATAGGGACCATGAGGCTGAACTTCGCGAATTTCCTGCACGTAGTGCGCAGCCATATCTTCAATGCGCAGTAGCGCAGGCTGGCCGACAAGCAGAGCCTGCGACTGCACTCCATAAACGGGCTGGCCGGGATCGATGCGCATGGCGAGACCGTAAAAGTTGATAACGTTGCCGCCGACGCCGTGAATGATGAAGAGCGGCAGCTCGTCACCATCTGCTTTGAGAGGAACGAGCGAGGAGGTGGATTTGGCGGAGATGCGCTTACGAATAATTTCCGCGATGGACTCGATGGTGGAGTTGGCGATGAGGCTGGCGAGACCAAGATTCGTTGTGAAGATGCGGTTCATACGCGTAACCAGGCGAAGCGCAACCAGCGAACTGGCGCCGAGCGAGAAGAAGCTCGCGCGCACGCTGATGCGAGAAATGCCGAGTGTGGTCTGCCACATCTCCGCCAGTTGGCGCTCAATAGCATCGCGCGGAGCGATAAATTCCTGCTGTTCAGCTCGCGAGACACTTGGGGCTGCATCCGCTGTGGGAGCGGTAGGAGTTGGTAGATATACTCCTGCGGAAAGGATCTCCAGCTCTTCAATAGCCTCATCTGGCGAGGTGATGGCCGCGTCAAGAAGATTAACGTACAGCCGCAGGTAGTTCTGGATCGTGGCTGCTTTATATTGCTGCGGGTTGAATTCCAGCTGCAGCCGCGGGCCTTCTTCTTCGCGGTCAACCACTGCGAACATGATGTCGAAGATGGCGCCGGGGCTCTCCGAGCGCAGCGGAACCACCTGCAGGCTGCCCGCAGACGACTCTATTCTCTGCGTAAGCATGAAGGACTTTTGGTAGAGGAAAAAGATGGGGATATCGAGCGAACGGCTGGCAGAAAAAAACGGATCGTGAACCAGGTCTTCAAAGGGTAGCGCCTGAATGTTGACCGCAGCGAGCGTCCACGCCTGGGCTTGGTGAAGAATGTCGCGGAAGGTAGAGCGCGGCTCAAGACGAACGCGCATGACCTGGATGTTCATGAACATGCCGATGAGCTCTTCCGTGTCTTCAGTGCGGTTGGCGCAGGGCGAGCCGATGGTGAGGTCATTGCGGCCTGTGACGCGAGCAAGTAGCGTGTTGAAGACGGAGAAGAGAAGTACATTCAGCGTGACGCCTTCTCTCGCGCAAAAGGCATGAGCTCGGGAGGTAATATCCGGCGGAACGAGTAGCGTTTCAATGTCGCCAGTGCTGCCGGAGCGATGTGCAGGCAGAGCTGCCGCAGCGTCAGTATCGTGTGGCAGCCGGACAGGGGCCGCATCGTTGCCCAGCGTTTCGCGCCAGAACTGCATCGCATCGGCATGTTCTTCGCTGCGACGCCACTCTTCATGCCACACGGCGTAATCGGCGAACTGGATGGGCAGCTCCGGCAACTCCGGCTCAGTGTGTAGCGCTAGCGACTTGTAAAAGGCGAGCATGTCGCGCATGAGAATGCCGTTAGAGATTCCGTCGCAGATGACGTGATGCATGCTGACCAGCAGTACATGACGCTGTGGGCTGAGTTTTAGAAGGCGCAGGGCAAGAAGCGGGCCGTTGGCAAGATCGAAGCGATAGGCTGCATGTTCGTGGGTGATGCGGTCGGCTTCCAGGCGCTGGGCTTCGCCGCTGAGCCCTGTCACGTCTTCTACCGGAATTGGCACAGCTATATCGGGGTGGATGATCTGAGCGAGCTTGCCATCCAACAACGAGAAGGTTGTACGCAGCGATTCGTGGCGGCGGATGCACTCTGCAAAGGCGAGACGCATCGCGTCGACGTTGAGCGGGCCGGTGCATTGCCACATGAGTGGCATGTTGAGCGCGGGGTTGCCGGGGTTGAGCTGATCGATCGACCAGAAACGAACCTGCCCCTGCGTAGCAGGCATGGCGTAAAGATCAGCCGCAGGCACGGCCTCGGGTGCGCGCGATGGCGCTTCGAGTATGAGATCGATCGTGTTGGCCGGGCCAGACATGCTGTGGATTACCTCGTGAGCTTATAACTCTCGCGTGGTGCGACAGAGATTCGTTTTGGAGTGCGCTTGCTCAGAATCGCAGCGGCGGATTGCACGGTATGGGTTGCAGCCGTGAGTTGAGCGCAGATGGCAACGATGGTGCGATGTTCAAAGATTTGTGCCGGTTTAATGGGTAGGCCTTCGCGCTGGGCGCGCGCGGCAATGCGGAAGACGGCGAGCGAGTCCGCGCCGAGTTCGAAGATGCTGTCAGTGGTGCTGACTTGTTCGAGTTGGAGAATGTCAGCCCAGATGGCAACGCAGCGACGCTCTTCGTCGTTGGCCGGCGGTGTATGAGCGCGCTTTTGGGGTCCGCTATATGTATGTTCCGCCGCGAGCGCCAGGAGAGCTTTGCGGTCTACCTTGGTGTTCGGTAGGCGCGGCAGCTCGCGCAGCGCAACAATAATCTGCGGCACCATGTAGGCGGGCAGAGCACGTTCGAGCATCTCGCGCAGTGTGGTGATGAGCTGCTCGGAATTCTCTGCGGACTCGCCGGCATCTACGAACGCGACGAGCTGTGCGCTCACGCTGCCAGTGGGTTGATGCGCGAGAACGATGGCTTCGCGAACCTGCGGATGCCCGGCGAAGGCAGCTTCAATCTCCCCCAGTTCGATGCGGTAACCGCGGATCTTGACCTGGAAGTCAGAGCGGCCGAGGAGTTCGATGGTTCCGTCGGCGTGCCAGCGACCGAGATCTCCGGTGCAGTAAATGCGCCCGGGACCGTAGGGGTTGCTGAGAAATTTCTCAGCGGTGAGTTCGGGACGGTTCCAGTAGCCGCGTGCGAGACCGTCGCCGCCGATGCAGAGCTCGCCGGCAACGCCAATGGGAGCGATGCGCTGTGCCCCGTCCAGAATGTAGAACTGCGTGTTGGCGATGGCTGGCCCGATGCGCAAGGGAGTGGTGCCCGAAGTGACGCGGTTAGCCGAAGACCAGATGGTGGTTTCGGTGGGGCCGTAGACGTTCCACACATCGGAGCTTCGACCGAGAAGTTTGTCTGCGAGGTCACGCGGAAGCGCTTCTCCGCCGCAGAGAACTTTGAGCGGCAGCGACGCGGACCAGCCGGCTTCCAGCAGAATGCGCCATGAGCCGGGTGTGGCCTGCAACATGGTCGCGTGGGAATCCTCAAGCAAGCGAAGAAGCAACGTACCGTTGGTGGCTTGCTCGTCCGTGGCGATGACTAGCTTTGCGCCGATGAGTATGGGGAGGAAGAGCTCGAGCGCGGCGATGTCAAAGGCCAGCGTCGTGACGGCGACGAGAACATCGTCCGCAGTGAGACCGGGTTCGCGCTGCATGGAGTGCAGAAGGTTCATGAGCGCGGCGTGTTCGATGGCAACACCCTTGGGCTTGCCGGTGGAACCCGAAGTGTAAATGACGTAGGCAAGATCTCGTGCGGCAATGGACGGGGGCAGCACGACGTTGTGTTGTGGCTGAGGGCCTGTGATGTTGAGCATCATGACCGAGGTGTTGATGCTGGGGTCGCGACCGGTGAGAAGGAACGCAATGCCTGAGTCTTCGATAATGGTGGTGAGGCGCTCGCGCGGGTGGCGCGGATCGAGCGGAACGTAGGCGCCGCCCGCCATCATGACGGCTAGCAGGGCGCCGGCCATTTCAAGCGAGCGTTCAATGCAAATGCCGACAAGAGCGCCGGGCGTGAGGCCTTCATGCACGAGACGGCGGGCGAGAATGCTGGCGTATTCGGCGAGCTCTGCGTAGGTCCACTGGCGGCCGGCGCACTCAATGGCAACTCGGTTGGGCGTTTGCGCGGCGTGACGCAGAACGGCAGCGGGCAGGGACGCGAAGGGACCGAAGTCCGCTGCGGTAAGGTTCCAGTCGTTAATAATGTGCGACTGCTCTTGCGCCGTGAGGAGTGAAAGATCGGAGATCTTCGCAGAGGAATTGGCAACTTCGTTGCGCAGGAGTTCAGACCAGTGCGACATCCAACGCGAGAGCGTGGAGGCATTGAAAAGATCAGTGTTGTACTCGCAGGTGAATTCGAGTCCGGCGGACGATTCAACGACGTTGAGGAAGAGATCGGTGTTGACGAACTGGCGCGGGTTGGGGCGGATCTCGGTTTCGAGGCCGGCAAAACGCACGTTTGTGCCGATGCGCTCAAGGTTGAATTGCACTTCGATGAGCGGGAGGCGGCCGGGTTCGCGGTCGAGCGTGAGCTTTTGCAGCAAACTGCCGTAGGTGAACTCCTGGTGGTCCTGCGCATCCAGCAACGCCGAGCGCGTGGAGCGGAGGTGATCCTGCACAGTGGTGGTGGGCGTAAACTCGCTCAACATGGGGAGGAAGTTGACGCAGTGACCGACGAGGCTTGCGCCTTCAATTAGCGACTGGCCGGCGGTGGAGATGCCGACGACAACTTCAGGCTGACCAGTGAGACGATGGAGGAGAAGCTGAAAGCTGGAGAGCAACTCAACGTAGAGGCTGCAACCGTTTTTGGCGCTGAGTTTTTTCAGATCTTCGTAGAGCGCACGATCAAGGCTGCCATGGAAGGTTGCTCCGCGGTAGGATTTGGTTGCGGGGCGTGGACGGTCGGTCGGCAGCTCAAGGCGCGGCGAGCGACCTGCGAATTTCGAAACCCAGAAATTTTCATTTACAGAGAAATCACCGGATTTGTCGCGCTCGATTTGGCGAGTGGCATAGCTGCTGAAGGGAAGCAGAGGCGCAAGGTCGGTGAGTGCGGCCGCACCCTTGCTGTAAACGATCGAAATTTCTTTCAGAAGCTGGTTGGCGGACCAGCCGTCGAGGACGATGTGGTGCGCGGTGAGCAGCAGCACGAGTTCCTGATCGCTATTGAGAAAACAAATGGAGCGGACGAGCGGGCCGTGGTGAAGGTCGAAGGGGGTGCGTGCTTCGTAGGCGATGTTTTCAGCAAGCAGCTGCTGTTGGCGCTCGCGGGTCTCGCTGCGCAGATCGATCAACGTAGCTTCGCCACTGAAGACGGGATCGATACAGAGGCAATCGCCGTCCTCGCATACCACGCTGCGCAGAGCGTCGTGGCGTGAGATAACGGCTTCAAGCGCGAAGCGGAGATCGGTCTCACGGACAGGGCCGCAAAGCGTTACGGTGAGAGATTCGTTGAAGGCGCAGTTGGCTGCATCGCTGAGCGCGGCGGCGAGAAAGATCTCGCGCTGCGGCTCCGTGAGGGGCACACGCTCTGGGGTACTGCGCAGAGCGAGTGCATGCAGCGCGGGCTCGCGTGGTGATGCGGAAGCGAGAAGTGTAGCGGATGGTGCAGCATCGATTGAATTGATGCGAGGCATGACGTTGGCTGCCTGCATTTCAATGATGGTCTCGCGGAATGCCTGCTCAATGGCCTTAAGATCCGCATCGGTGTGCGCGGTGGTTAGGAAGCAGGGATAGCCTTCCTGAATGTGAATGCCCTTGGCGCGCATGGCGTAATAGAAGAGCGTGGCGAGTTTAGCGTCAGAGGAGAAGGTCCAGTAGAACCACGAAGCGAAGTGATGAATGCGCGCAGGGACGCCGCGTTCGACGAAGAATGAATCGAGGCTATTGGCGAGTTCGGCGGTGCGGCGGTTGAGATTCTGCTGGAGCGTTGCGCCTTCGCGCTTCAAGTGCATCAGGACTGCGCGGGCCGCGGCCATGGCGAGCGGATGGCGAACGAACGTGCCGGCGAAGAAGGTGACGCCAACTTCAGGAGCTGAGTCATCGCCGAAGTGCCACTCACCGCCGTCGAGCGCGTCAAGATATTCAGCTTTGCCGGAGAGCACACCGATGGGATGGCCGCCGCCAATGACCTTGCCGTAGGTGCACATGTCCGCGCGGATGTCGAGGAGCTCCTGGATGCCGCCCGACGCGAGGCGGAAACCGGTGACAACTTCGTCGAGGATCATCGCAATGCCATTCCGCTCGGTTATCTCGCGGATGGTGCGGACGAAATCAAAGGGCTGGTTGTCAGGATGGCGCGTCTGTACGGGCTCGATAAGAACCGCTGCGATTTCCTCGGCATGGGTGCGGATGTAGTCGAGCGAGGCATCGGTTCCGTAGTCGAGCACAACAACGTTGGAAGTGTTGTTCACTGGGATGCCGGGTGCGAGCGGAGCGCTGCCGCGCGGCGTGTTGCGAATTAGTACTTCGTCGAAGGTGCCATGATAGTCGCCGGTGAAGTAGACGAACTTGTCGCGACCAGTGACGGTGCGGGCAACGCGGATAGCGGCCATTACAGCTTCAGAGCCGGTATTGCAGAAGGTAGCGCGTTCGTTGCCGGTGAGCTCGCAGATTAGCTCAGCCACTTCAATGGCGAGCGGCGACTGTGGGCCGATGGCGACGCCAGTGTCGAGCTGCTTGCGCACGGCCTCTACAACGAATTGCGGTGAGTGACCGAAGAGGATGCAACCGAAGCCGTTGACGATGTCGATGTATTCGTTGCCGTCGATATCCCACAGGCGCGAACCCCGCGCGCGGTCGGTGATAATGGGATAGACCATCTCCTTCCACTGCGGACGGAAGCCGGCGACTGCTCGTGGATCGGCGAAGCGGGAGCGTCCACGTTCAGTAAGGGATTTGGAGCTGGCGGTGCGTGCCTCAGTGACTTCGATGAGGTCGTCGAGATATTTCTGCTGTGCAGCGTCGAGCTCGTGCGAGGACCGCGAGGCAGGTTGAAAGGTTCCGTGAGTTGCGGCAACGGCTGTGACGGCAGGTTGCTTGGGCGTGACAGACTGCGCCGGTAGAGAAACCGCGGCAATGGGTGCGGGCGTTGCGTTTGGAGCGGTGCTCTGAAACGCCGTCATTTGCGCGGTGAAGACGCTGGTGAGTGTGGCGAGCTGTTGAGCGAAGAGAGCTTCAAGAGCGGTGCCATTGCCAGTTGTTACAGGCAACTGCGCCAGAGCTGCTGATGCGACTGGGATTTCAGCGATGGGAGCAACAACGAGTGCGGGAGCGAAGGCTTCGGCAGGCAGAGCGCTGTCGAGATGTACGGCGAGAGAAGCGACGGAGGAGAAACGTTCCATCAACTGGCGGAAGGTGATCTTGACACCGAAGGCACGCTGCAGCGAGAGCGTGGCCTGGGTGAGGAAGAGAGAATCGAAGCCGAGTTCGAGGAATGAGAGATCGTAGTCCACGAGTGATAGTGCTATGCCGCTGAGATCAGTGAATACGGCGGCGATCTCAGTCTGCAGGTGAGCGATGCGCGAGGGGGCTTCCGCAGCAGGCGCAACTGCAGCCGTCGGAGAAGCTTTCAGTAAAGGATTCTCCAGGGAACTGCGCTCGGTCGCCGGCGAGGACGAAGTCTGTGATGCGGGCGGTTTAATCCAGTGCAATGTGCGCTCGAAGGGGTAGGTCGGCAACGGCACGCGACGCGGTGTTTGAGCGGCGAAGACGGCGTTCCAGTCAAGCGTAGCTCCTGCGGCCCAAAGGCTCGCGAACGCAGTTTGAATGCTTGAGGCAGGAGTGGATTCGCGCGGCATGGGCATAGAGGCGATGGCGCGGAAGGTCTCATCCTTGGCACGCTGCTGCAATGTGAGTGCGGTGAGGGTTTCGCCGGGACCAACTTCAAGGAAGAGATTGATGCCGCTGGTGCGTAGCGTGGCGATGGCGTCTGCAAAGCGGACGGGCTTGCGAACTTGCTGCGCCCAGTAGGCGGGGCTGGTGGCTTCCGCATCAGTGATCCACGTGCCGGTGACTGTGGAGACGAAGGGCTTGACTGGCGCGCGCAGTGTAACCGTTTCAACCTCGCGCTCGAATTCGGCGAGCATGGGCTCCATCATGGCGGAATGGAAGGCATGCGAAGTGCGCAGGCGGCGGGCTGCGACGCCTTCGGCGGTAAAAGTTTTTTCGAGCTCAACGATGGCTCCGGTCGGGCCGGAGAGTACGCTGGCGCGCGGTGAGTTGAGTGCTGCGACGGAAATTTCGAGCGTGAGGTATTTGGCGAGCGCTTCTTCGCCGAGTGGAACGGAAAGCATCGCACCAGGCGCCATTTGCTGTATCAGCTTGCCGCGCAGGCAGACGAGGCGCATCGCATCGCGAGCGGACATAACACCACAGAGTGCGGCAGCAACATATTCGCCGAGGCTGTGACCAACGAAGGTCTCGGGTGCGATGCCCCAGCTCTGCCAGAGCTTGGCCAACGCGAATTCGGTGGCGAAGAGTGCCGGCTGAGCGAATTGTGTCTCTTGAAGCTTCGCGGAGGAAGTCTCGTTGGTATCCGCGAACATGAGCGCTCGCAGATCGAAGGCCGACTCTGACTGCGCAATCGCGGCACATTCATTGAAGGCTTTGCGATAGACCGGCTGCGAATCGTAGAGCGCTTTGCCCATGCCGACGAACTGCGCGCCCTGTCCGGAAAAGAGGAAAGCGATGCGCGCATCTGCGGATTGATCGAAGGTCGAGCGTTGCTTCGCTTCGCGCAGTTGCGCAATCGCAGATGTAGTGCTGTCGGCGGCGAAGGCGAAGCGATGCGCAAAGGTGCGGCGGCCGGCGGCGAGGGTGAAGGCGACGTCGCAAAGATTGAGCGTGGGCTTCGCTTCAAGATGTGAGGCGAGATTGGCGATGGCCGACTGCAGAGCTTTGGGTGTGCGCGCCGAGAGACAAATCGTTTGCTCAGTCTCAGTCCGCACGGCGACAGAAATTGCAGGAGCTTCTTCAAGGACAATGTGTGCATTCACTCCGCCGACGCCGAAAGCGCTGACGCCTGCACGGCGCGGGCTGTCAGTTTCCCACGCTTTAGTTTCGGCGGAGAACACGAAAGGCGATCCGTCAAGATTAATCTCGGAGTTTGGCGCGTAGAAGTGTGCGAGGCCGGGAAGAGTTTTATTCTGCAGCGAGAGTACGGTCTTGATGACGCCCGTGACTCCAGCGGCGGCATCGAGATGGCCGACATTGCCCTTGGCGGCACCGAGGGTGCAGAAGCCGGTGCGGTCCGTAGTCTCGCGGAAGGCCTGCGTGAGCGCGGCGAATTCGATGGGGTCACCGAGCGGCGTGCCGGTACCGTGCGCTTCGACGTAGCTGATGCTGTCAGCGGTCACGCCGGCCATGGCCTGCGCGGCGAAAATAACTCGTGCCTGGCCATTGACGCCGGGCGCCATGTAGCCGGCCTTCTGCGCGCCATCATTATTAATAGCGAAGCCACGGATGACAGCGGCGATGCGGTCGCCATCGCGAACGGCATCATCAAGACGCTTGAGCAGAATGACGCCAACGCCGTGGCCGAAGACGGTGCCGGCGGCTTGCGCGTCAAAGGGACGGCAGACTCCATCGGTTGAT
>Ga0302324_100031421_pt1 | contig 10016 bp, 7 predicted proteins | sample Palsa_T0_1_FD_201949 | JGI IMG/M metagenome (GOLD analysis project Ga0302324, IMG submission 201949) | Peat permafrost microbial communities from Stordalen Mire near Abisko, Sweden - Palsa_T0_1 | ecosystem: Environmental > Terrestrial > Soil > Palsa > Peat permafrost | place: Sweden: Abisko... | reverse complement strand
GCGAAGTCGCTGTGGGAAGCGGCCCGGCAGAACTGGGCCGCATCGCAGCACGCGAAGCACGGCGCTCCGCTCGGGTCTGACTCGGACGACTAAAGTGCGGCTCGCGATCGCCCGGGCCCGCGAGCTCCCGCTCTCGGCTGCGGCACTCGCCGCGACCGTCGCGCTCCTCGCCGCCGATGTGATGGCCGGCGGGAGCGGGAGCGAGAGCGAGGCTCCCGCGATCGCGCTCGTCGCCATCCTCGTGGCGCTGGTCGCGGTACGGGTCGCCGCCAGCTGGTCGCGGCTGGTCTGCGGCATGGTGCTCGTGGTCCTGCTGATCCCGAGCGACGGCCGCTACACGCTCGCCGGCGGTCTGCCTTTCCAGCTCGAGCCGTACCGCATCGCCGTCGGGCTGCTGATCATCGGGTGGATCATTGCCCTGCTCGTCGATCCGCGTGTGGAGGCTCGCGCGACCAAGTTCGAAGCGCCGCTGATGCTGATCGTCCTCGCCACGGTGGGCTCGGTGCTGTTCAACCCGACGCGAGTCGGGGGCCACACGAGCTATGTCGTGAAAGCGATGTGGCTGTTCGCCTGCTTCATCCTCTTCGTCTATCTGACGGTCAGCGTGGTCAGAACGCGGGCGGTGCTCGAACGCGTTCTCACCGTGCTCGTGGTGGCCGGGTGCATCGAGGGGATCGGGGCGGTATTGCAGCGCAAGACCGGCACCAACATCTTCGACAAGCTGCACGTACTGCTGCCGATGTTCAGCTACAACCCCGGCGCCATCCTCTCTACGCTCGTGCGCGGAGGGGCCATTCGCGCGACCGCGTCGGCGGGCCACCCGATCGAGCTCAGCTCCACGATGGCCATGTTGCTCCCGATCGCCATTTATCTCGCGGTCAGCCGTAAGCAGAAGGGCTGGTGGGTGGCCGCGCTGATTCTCCTCGCGGGTGACTTCGCCGGCGGCTCGCGCACCGGGGTGATCGGCATCGCGGTGATCGTCCTGGTCTTCCTCTGCTTGCGTCCGCGGCAGGTACTCCGGTGCTGGCCCGCGCTGATCCCGACCTTGGTGGTCGTGCATTTTCTCTTGCCCGGGGCGCTCGGGGGCGTGACCGGCGCCCTGTTCCCCTCCGGCGGCTTGCTCAAGCAGCAGACCCAGACGTTCGTAGGCAGGGGCGGCGTCGTCGATGAGACGAGCCGGCTGTCGAGGCTCGGACCCTCGCTGCACGAGTTCTCACAGCACAATCCGCTGTTCGGTGAGGGCTACGGGACCCGCGTGGTGGGGAACCTGGCCAACGGGCAGCCCAACCCCGCCGACAATGCCCAGGTCCTCGACGATCAATGGCTCGGAACGCTGCTGGAGACGGGAATTCTCGGCATCGTCGGCTGGCTCTGGCTGTTCGCCCGCGTGATCCGTCGACTCGCGGCTCGCTCGAAACTCGAACGAGGCTCGCCCGAAGGGTGGCTGCCGGTCGCGCTCGCTGGTTCGGTCGGGGCGTTCGCCTCCTCGATGGCCACCTACGACGCGTTCGGATTCACGCAGGCCACCTTCCTCATGTTCACCCTCGTCGCGCTGGCCGCGGTAACCTTGTTGCTCCCCCCCGTGGGCCGGGCCCGGGTTGCTCAAGTGAGCATGGGACGGGTTGCTCAGCCATGAGCACCATCGACACGCCCGTGAGCACAACCGAGCACCCCGCAGCCGACCTCCCCGATCCGGCTCAGGCCGGTCACCGGTGCGGTGCCGACGGCTCGCCGCAGGATGCCGGGCCTCCCAGACGTACCGGCGAGCGGATCACCATGCTGCTCGAGAACAACCCGTATCCGAACGACCCACGGGTTCATTACGAGGCGGAGTCCCTGGTCGCCGCCGGGCATGCCGTGGAGGTCATCGCCCCCCGCCGCAAAGGGCAGGCCGCGCGCGAGCGCATCAACGGCGTGGAGGTTCGCCGCTTTCGCCTCATCCACACCAGACGCCTGGGCACCAAGGCGATCCTGCTCGAGTATCTGGTCGCTGGGTTCGCGCTGCACCTCGCGGCCTTTCGGGCGCTCCTGCGTGGCAGCACGGTGCTGCACCTTCACAACCCGCCGGACATGCTCTTCCTCGCCGGCGCCATGTTCAGACTCGCCGGCCGAAAGGTTGTGTTCGACCATCACGACCTCGCCCCCGAGCTTGCCGCGGTGAAGTTCGGGCCGGGGACCCTGCGCGACGTGGCGCGGGTCAGCGAACGATTGACCTTCGCGGTGGCGAGCCACGTCCTCGCCGCCAACGAGTCACACGCCGAGATCGCGCGTGGCCGCGGCCGGATGGGGGCAGATCAGGTAACCGTGGTGCGCAACGGTCCGCCCGCGAGCTGGACGCGGCTACCGATGAGCGTCCGCCAGGGCGTGCTCGCACCGGTCCGCATCGCGTACCTGGGCACCGTCTCCGAGCAGGACGGCCTTGACGGCATCGCCGAGGTACTGGCGTGCCTGCGCGACCGTAATCCCACCGTGGAGGCAGTCCTGACCGTCATCGGCGATGGCGACGCCTGGGGTAAGTTCGAGGCGGCGCTGGCACGGTGGGGGGTCACCGACAACGTGAAGATGGCAGGCTGGGTGGACGCGGACCAGGTGCCCGGGTTGCTGCAGGAGGCCGACATCTGCGTCGACCCTGCGCCGGCCACCGAGCTCAACGAACGCTCGACGATGATCAAGCTGATGGAGTATCTGGCGCTTGGTAAGCCCGTCGTGGCGTACGACCTGCTCGAGTCGCGCCGTACCCTCGGTGACGCGGGCATGCTCGCCGAACCGGGGGATGTGCAGGGCTTCGCGGAACGGATCGCGGTGATCGCCGAGGATCCAGCGCTCCGCTCCAACATGGCTCATCGCGCGCGCGAACGCGCGCGCGAGCTGACCTGGGAGAAGTCCGAGGCTGCGCTCCTTGCGGCTTATGGGGACCTCGCCCGAGGACGCAGCGCGCAGCTAGCCAGCTGAAGCAGTCACCCCATGTGCCTCACACAGTACGAAACTAGCCTGACGGGTAGGCACACAGGTTTACCGCGGATAAAGCTCTGTCCGAATGGTTGTGGGGTGTCACCCCACCCCGGCTACCCTTCTCCAGATGAATGATCCGGGGCGTCATCTGCTTGCGAGCTGCGCCTTCGAGGCGGGACAGTGAGCGCGAGCACCAGGCTCGGCCTCGCGGGCATGGACGGAACTAACACCCGGTCACTGTTCGTGTGCTCTCGGCAGGCCACCCTGCTCGAGTACTTCCGGATCCCGTATCGGCTCGAATCCGGGCCGGCTGACCACGCCCTCGAGCGGATCCGGCCTTCGGCGGGCGCCCCCACGCTGCTCTGGCCGCGCGCCTTCACCGGTCCGGCGATCCTCGCCACGATCCTCGGTGCAGACCCTGAAAGCACGATTCCCGTGTTCGCCCGGGTGCTGGCGGACGACGACGCCGACCGGCTGCTCGCCGCCCGCGACGGTGCATGGAGCCGAGTGCGCTCGATCACCGACAGCGATGGCCGCGAGGTGAGTTCGATCCGGCGCAGCGAGGACGGAAGTGTGTTCCTGCCGTTTGACCCAGACGAGGTGATCCTCAACTACTGGAGCGAGCGCTACGCGACCATCGGGGCAGGCGCCAAGGCCCGGCTCAGGCAGAGCATGATGAACATCTATTACCGCTTGCGTCCGTTGCTTCCCCGGCACCTGCAGATCTGGATGCGCCGGCGCTTCGCGCGCTTGCAGGCGCGCTCGCGGTTCCCGCGCTGGCCGGTCGAGACCTGCCTGCACGACTTCTTCGACCTGATGCTCTCGATGCTCGGCGAGATCGCAGGCGAGCCGCTCCCTTACATCGCGTCCTGGCCTGGCGATCACACGTGGGCGCTGGTACTCACCCATGACGTCGAGCACGCCCGCGGATTCGCCGCGCTGGACCCCGTGCTCGACCTCGAGCGAGCGCACGGGCTACGGTCCGCGTGGAATCTCGTCCCGAGGCGCTATCACGTCGACGATGAGCGCGTGCGCGAACTGGTCGCCGGCGGCTTCGAGGTCGGGGTCCACGGTCTGCACCACGACGGGCGGGACCTCGAGTCGATCGCCACCCTGCAGGAGCGCCTCCCCGGCATGCGCGAGGCCGCCGAGCGCTGGGGCGCGGTCGGCTTCCGCTCGCCGGCGATGCACCGAAACTGGGACTGGATACCGTTGCTCGGCTTCGACTACGACTCGTCCTGCCCGGACACCGACCCGTTCGAGCCGCAGGCAGGCGGCTGCTGCACCTGGCTGCCGTTCTTCAACCAGGGGCTGGTCGAGCTGCCGTTGACCATGGTGCAGGACCACACGCTGTTCGTGATCCTGCGCCAGAAGGACGAGACCGCGTGGGTCCAGAAGGCGGAGCTTCTGCGCGGACGGGGCGGGCTGGCGATGATCGACACCCATCCCGACTACCTCCTGGACGAGCGCCTGCTCCGCGCCTATGGCCGCTTCCTCGCCCACTTCGCCGCGGATCCAAGCGCCTGGAAGGCGCTTCCGCGCGAGGTCAGCGCCTGGTGGCGAAAGCGGGCGGCATCGCATCTGGAGTGGCATGGAGACAGCTGGCGGGTCGTCGGCCCGGCGGCCGAGGAGGGACGCGTCCAGTTCCACGAGGGGGCGTGGTGAACGACCGCACGCCCGCCGCGGCCACCTTCGAGCTTGGCGCAGCGCCCGAGCCTCGGGCTGAGATCCGGGTGGCCGCCGCCCGCACCGGCACGCGCGCCGCCGGGCACCCGGGAGCGATCGTGGTGGGTGGCGACTACCAGGGCCTCGGCATCGTCCGCAGCCTCGGTCGCCGCGGGATCGACGTGCTCGTGATCGATGACGAGACCTCGATCAGCCGCCACTCACGCTACGTGACCGACGTGGTCAAGGTGTCCGACCTGCGGGACGACGAGGATACGGTCGACGCGCTGCTCGCCCTCGGTCGCAGTCGCGACGTCGCGGGCTGGGTCGTCTATCCGACGCGCGAGGAGACGGTGGCGGCGTTGTCGCGCCGGCGCGAGCAGCTGCTCGAGCACTTCCGCATCCCGACGCCGCCATGGGCGGTGACGAAGTGGGCGTGGGACAAGCGCAACACCTATCGGCATGCGGCCAGCGTGGGGATCCGGACGCCGCGGATGTGGCTGGCCTCGAACGAGGGCGAGCTGGCAGCGGTCGACGGCGAGCCGCCGTTCGTGATCAAGCCGGCGATCAAGGAACACTTCTTCTACGCCACCAAGTGCAAGGCGTGGCGCGCGGATACGCGCGAAGAGCTGGTGCTCCGGTTCCGCGAGGCCGCGAAGTTGGTCGGTGCCGAAGAGGTGGTGATCCAGGAGTTGATTCCGGGAGACGGGCGCTCGCAGCTCGCCTACTGCGGCTTGTTCAAGGACGGCCGCGCTCGCGCGAGCATGGTGGTCAGGCGCTTGCGCCAGCACCCGGTCGAGTTTGGCCGCGCGAGTACGTTCGTCCAGACGATCGAGCTCCCCGAGCTCGAGGAGATGTCCGAGCGCTTCCTGCGCTCGATCGACTATTACGGTCTGGTCGAGCTCGAATACAAGCACGACGAGCGTGACGGGCAGACCAAGCTGCTCGACGTCAATGCCCGCACCTGGGGCTATCACAGCCTCGGGCAACGGGCGGGAGTTGACTTTCCCTATCTGCTCTACGCCGACCAGGTCGGGCTTCCCGTTCCGGATCGGGCCCGAGCACACCCCGGCGTGTCGTGGATCCGGCTGGCGACCGACGTCCCGACCGCTGCCGGTGAGCTCGCACGGCGCCGTCTCGGCTGGCGCGCCTACCTGCGGTCGCTGCGCGTATCCAACGTGGAGTCCGTATTCAGCCGCGACGATCCGCTTCCAGGCCTCGCGGAGCTGGCGCTGCTGCCCTATCTGGCCGTCAAGCGAGGCTTCTGATGCTGGCGATCTCAAGCTTCCTCGGCAGTGCCGTGGCGGCGGCCATGACGCTCGCCCCCGCGTGGAAGTGGCAGCTCGGCCTGCGTCGTGTCGGGCCCGCCTTGGCCAGCATTGCAATCGCCGCCGGCGCGCTGGGACTGATCACCGGCGGCGCGCTCGGTCTCGCGACGCCGCCGCGGGCCCTGATCGGGGCAGGTCTCACGCTGCTGGGGGCAGTCGCGGTCCTGGCCCAGCGCTTCTACCGCGACCCCGAGCGTACGGTGCCATTCAAACCCGACATTGTGGTCAGTCCCGCCGACGGGCACGTCGTATATGTCAGGCGCTCGCAGGATGGGCGCCTGCCCGTGTCGACCAAGCACGGGCACTCGGTGGCGCTCACGGAGCTGACCCGCACCGGGGCCCACGACGGTGACGCGATCGTGGTCGGGATCGGCATGAGCTTTCTCGACGTGCACGTGAACCGGGCGCCGATCGCCGGCCGGGTGCTACTGCGGCGGCATTTCCCCGGCCGGTTCGGATCGCTACGGGATCCCGAGATGGTGTTCGAGAACGAGCGCGCGACGACCCTGATCGCGGGCCGCGACCTGGAAGTGGCGGTGGTGCAGATCGCCTCGCGGCTCGTACGCCAGATCGCCGGTTATGTCGGCGAAGGAGCGGACGTCGAGCTCGGCCAGCGGATCGGTGTCATCCGGCTCGGCTCGCAGGTCGACCTGGTGCTGCCCGACCGCTCGGACATGCGCGTGATGGTCCGCGCCGGCGATCACGTGCAGGCCGGCACGACGGTGATCGCCACGGTCGCGCAGCCCGCCGATTCCGCGGTCGCGCTGCGCCCGCATGAGGTCGTCGCATGACCAACTCGCGGGGGGCGTTGATCCTCGGGGCGAACTACCGCGCCCTCGGAATCGCCAGGAGCCTTGGACGTCGCGGGATCGAGACCTGGCTCCTGCACGATCCGGGCGACGATCAGGTGACGCGCGCGTCGCGGTACGTGGGGCGAACCCTCCGTGCCCCGCAGGGGAACCCCGAGCAACGGCGCCACGGCTTGCTGGCGATCGCGTCGCGACACGGTTTGGCCGGCTGGACGCTGTTCCCCACCGGAGACGAGTCCGCGGCGATGATCGCACGCGGGCACGCCGCCCTCGGTGAGCACTTCGCGCTCACCTCTCCGAGCTGGGACGTCTTCCGCTATGCCCACCATAAGCGGTTGACCCATCTCGTGGCGCAGCGCGCGGGGACCGAGCATCCGTGGACGCGCCACCCCCTTACCCGGACGGACGTCGCGGCGCTGGCGTGCGAGTTTCCCTTGATCCTCAAGCCGGAGGTGAAGCCGGAGGAGAACGAGTTCACGCGGGCGAAGGCATGGCGAGTGGACGATCGAGCCTCCCTGCTCGGTGCTTGGGACGCCGCCACGGAGCTGGTGGCGCCCGAGGCGGTGATGATTCAGGAGCTGATCCCGGCCTCGGGCGCGGCGCAGTACTCGTTTGCGGCGCTGTGCCGCGACGGTGTCCCGCTGGCCTCGCTGGTGGCCCGCCGGACCCGACAGTACCCCCGCGACTTCGGCCACTCGAGCTCGTTGGTCGAGACCGTCCACGCTCCACGGGTCGAGGCGAGCGGTCGGGCGATCCTGCGCTCCCTGGGCTGGAACGGGCTGGTGGAGATCGAGCTGATGCACGACGTCCGCGACGACTCGTTGAAGCTGCTCGACATCAACGGCCGCGTGTGGACGTGGCACAGCCTCGGCCCGCGCGCCGGCGTCGACTTTCCCTATCTGGCCTGGCGGCTCTCACAGGGGCTGCCGGTCGAGCCGGTCCGGGCGCAACCAGGGGTGCGCTGGATGCGCGCAGCGACCGATGTTCCCAGCGCGCTCGGTGCGGTCAGGGCCGGTGAGCTGACGCTCGGTGGCTGGCTCAGATCCGTGAGGGGGCCGCGCGAGCCCGCCCTGTTCGCCGCCGACGATCCGCTCCCGGCGCTGCTTGACCCGTTCATCCTGGCCTGGCGCCTGATGCTGCGCCGGACGGGCTGGCCGCAGTCGCTCGGGACGACTGAGGACGGGTGCGAGGCGGTCGCTCGGGGGGAGCTCGTCCCGGAATCACCGCCGGACGGCAGCATGCTCCAATACGTAGCGATCCACCCGCGAAAGGACTGGAATCTGCCATGATCCGCGCCACGACGCCACACGACGATACAGCTGCATCGCCTGGCCGGCTCGACACTCCGCGAGCGGAGCTCGGCAGGGTGGGGGACGAGGCTGTGGGCCGGGCACGGGCGCGAAGCACGAGCGCCGTTCCGGACGTGGAGACGGTCGTCGTCGGCGCGGGTCCGCACGGCCTGTCCACCGCCATCCATCTGCGCCGCGCGGGTGTCGCTGCGCATGTGCTCGGCGACCCGATGTCGTTCTGGCGGACGATGCCGGCCGGCATGAGGCTGCGCTCGAACATGAGCGCGACGAACATGGTCGAGCCGGTCGGGCCGCTGTCACTTGCCAGCTACATGCAAGCGACGGGCGAGCAACTCAGCCAGCCCGTTTCACTGCGGCACTTCATCGAGTACGGCTCCTGGGTCCAGCGGGGCGGTGTGCCCGATCTCGACACACGGAAGGTGACAAATCTTGCGCGCAGCGGTGGGGGCTTCGCCCTCGATCTCAGCGACGGCGAGCGGCTGACCGCCCGGCGCGTTGTCGTGGCATGCGGCATCGCGCCCTTCGAGCGTTTGCCCGCGGGCTTCGCTCACCTCCCGTCAGAGCTCGTTTCACACACCGGCCGGAACGCTGACCCGGCCGCCTTCGCCGGGAAGCGCGTCGCCGTGGTCGGCGGCGGGCAGAGCGCGTTCGAGTCCGCCGTGCTGATGGGCGAGCGAGGGGCGGAGGTCGAGGTCCTGGTTCGCCGCCCCGAAGTCACCTATCTGCGCGGCTGGTCTCCGATTCACTTCATCGGCCCCCTCGCTCATGTCGTTTACGCGCCCACCGATGTTGGCCCGCTGTGGTACAGCCGGCTGGTTGCCACACCGGCGCTGTTCACGAGACTGCCGCGCGAGACTCAGGACAAGATCGCCTACCGCTCTACCCGCCCGGCATGCTCCTACTTCGTCAAGGTCCGGATCGACGGAATCAAGGTGACACTGTCGACCGAAGTGACAGGCGCCGAGGTTACCGGTCACGGGCTGCGGCTCGCGCTCTCCGACGGCACCTCGCGGGAGGTCGATCATCTCACCTTCGGCACCGGCTACAAGGTGGACGTCGCGCGCTATTCCTTCTTGAGCGACAGCGTTCTACGCGACCTCCGAGTGGTGGATGGCTACCCGGTGCTACGCCGCGGCCTCGAGAGCTCGGTCCCCGGCCTGCACATCCTCGGTGCGCCCGCCGCGCGCAGCTTCGGACCCACGATGCGCTTCGTATCCGGCAGCTGGTACGCGGGCTCGCACGTCGCGCACGCGGTTGCCGGGCGCCGGCTTGGACGGCGAGCTCCAGGGCCCGGATAACCTCGTATTGCTCCGGTACGCGTTTCACGGCGGCGGGTGAGCTACAGCCGCTCTGTAAAATTGTGGCGTGGCGCAAGCGAAGCCTGATGTCCGCGTCGCCGCGGCGGTGCCGGATGACCAGCCATCACTCGCGCGCCGTGTCGCCCGCTCGTTTGTGCCCGCGAGGTTGCGTCCGGCCACCCTGAGCGTCGTCCGGCCCCTGGCGTACAGGGGCCACGCGGTGCACTGTGCATGTTGCGATGGCGATTTCTCTCGCTTCATCCCGCACCAGCGTCGTCCGTTTGCCAAATGCCCACGCTGCGGGGCGCTCGAGCGCCACCGGCTGCTGGTCAGCTACATGCGCGAGCGAACCGATCTGTTCAGCGCCGAGCTGAGGATGCTTCACTTCGCCCCGGAATGGTGCCTACAGCGGGAGCTTCGGCGCCTGCCCAACTTGGACTACGTGAGCGCCGACCTGGCCTCGCCACTTGCGATGGATCACGTCGACCTGTGCGATCTCCCCTACGGCACGGACTCGTTCGACGTGGTGATCTGCAACCACGTCCTGGAGCACGTCGACGATGATCAGCGAGGGCTCGCCGAGATCCGTCGCGTGCTGCGTGACGACGGTCGCGCGATCATCATGTCGCCGATCGACGATGCCAGCGAATGGAC
>Ga0302324_100031419_pt1 | contig 10017 bp, 8 predicted proteins | sample Palsa_T0_1_FD_201949 | JGI IMG/M metagenome (GOLD analysis project Ga0302324, IMG submission 201949) | Peat permafrost microbial communities from Stordalen Mire near Abisko, Sweden - Palsa_T0_1 | ecosystem: Environmental > Terrestrial > Soil > Palsa > Peat permafrost | place: Sweden: Abisko... | reverse complement strand
CCGCCCGGCGGGAAGCTGACCTGGCTGCGGGCCATGGGCTCGCGGCGCGCTGCGGCGATCACCGCGATCCTCTCGTTCTTCACCGGCATCCTGATCACCGACGGGTACACCGCTTACCAGCAGATGCTCGGCGACCTGGCCGGCATCCAGCAGTGCGCTGCTCACGTCATCAGGAGATGCCGCGCGGTCAGCAAACTCGGCCCGGGCAGCTTGCAGTCCTGGGCAGAAGACGTGATCGTGATCCTCCGCCAGGCGCACCTGGCCTGCGAAGACGCCAGGTCACGAGGGAAACCGCCTGCCCCGCAGATCATCGGGGATTTGCGGGACCGTTACGACGAGGCCGTCTCGTTCGGCATCACGCACAACCGGCACCGGGACTGGCATGACGGCAACCACCCCGGCTACGCGCTCGTTATCTCCAGCCTCAGCTGACGTGTCCTTAACGTCCGTCACGAGCCGTCTCCGGTATCCGGGTGACGGTTTTTTCGTGGTTATCTCCTGCCTTGTCCATGACGCAGTTCAAGGAGGAGACGATGCTCGTGCATCCGGTGGTGGTCCCCGGTTCGGGGACCCGGTCGTGGACCGTGCTCGGGGACGACGACGTGCCGGTCGTCCCGGTCGACCGGTTCCTGGCCTATCTCACCGGCATCGGCCGGTCACCGAACACGGTGAAGGCGTACTCGCACGATCTCAAGGATTACTGGGTATTCCTGGCCTTCCGTTCCCTGGACTGGCGCGAGGCCCGGCTGGAGGACATCGGCGAGTTCGTCGGCTGGCTCCAGCTGCCGCCGGAAGGCCGAGCGGGCGAGGTCGCGGTTCTGCCGTCGGTGTCGGCGCATGTCGGGGCGTTGACGGTGAACCGCAAGCTCGCGGCCGTCAGCGCGTTCTATGCGCACCAGGCCCGCAACGGCACCGAGGTCGGCGACCTGCTCGCCGTCTGGAAGGCCGGCGGGCGAGGGGGCTGGAAGCCGTTTCTCCATCACATCGGCAAGGGCAAGCCGTATCGCGGGCGGGCGGTCGCGCTGAAGGTCCCGAAGAAGCTGCCGCGGATCCTGACCGCCGCCGAGATGCAGGCAATCCTGGATGCCTGCACGAGGCTGCGGGACCGCTTTTTCTTCGCCCTGCTTTACGAGACCGGCTGCCGGGCCGGCGAAGTACTCGGCCTGCGTCATCAGGACATCGCGGCTGCCGAGTGCGAGATCAGCATCGTGCCGCGGGAGAACGCGAATGGGGCGAGGGCCAAGTCCGGCGGCCGGACGGTCCCCGTCGGGCCGGACCTGATCCGGCTGTATGCCGATTACCTGCACCAAGAGTACGGCGGCATCGACAGCGATCATGTCTTCGTCAACATCTGGGCGGCGCCGAAGGGGCACGCGTGGTCGTATCAGGCTGCCTATGACCTGGTCCTGCGGCTGCGGGCCAGGACCGGCATCGACTTCGATCCCCACTGGTGCCGGCATTCGGCGGCGACCAGTTTGCGACGGCGTCCGGATCGAGGTCGTGTCCACGCTCCTGGGTCATTCCTCGGTAGCCGTCACGTCCTCCGTTTACGGGCACCTCACGGCGGAGGACGCACGGGCGGCGCTGGAGAAGGCCGGCTGGCTCACCGGGAAGGAAGTGCAGTGGTAACCGGCGGCTGGATCACGCAGGCCGACCGTGCCCGGTGGCAGCAGCGGGCCGCCGCCGAGCTGGCTGCCATCCTGGACGCGCACCCGGGGATCCCCGTGCTCGCCTGGACCGTCACCGCGTCCGGCGGCGCCCTGTCTGGTCAGGTGCTTGCTCCCGCCGCGAGTCGGCGCGGCCTGTTCGGGCAATGGCAGCGGGCGCTGGGGCTGGATGAGGTCACCGAGACCCCGGCCGCGGGCGGAACGCCTGTTTACCTGCACGCCCGCGGAGTCCGCGGCGGCGTCGCGGTCAGCGTCGCCGCAACCGTCTTCGACGGCGAGGAGGGCATCCGGTGAGCGGCCCGGATGCTGCAGAGGGCGGCCAGCGTCAGCCTTCGGCCGGCTTGCTGGAAAAACTGGTGGCCCGGGTGCGTCCGGAGTTCCGGGCCGACGTCCTGGCGTTCGACCCCGCTGACCCGGTGTTCGGCGGCGATGCCTGCCGCGTTCCGCAGTGCGGCCGGGCAGCACGGGCGATCGGCATGTGCTTCGCGCACCACAAACGGTGGACGAGCGCAGGCCGCCCGGACCCCGGAGAATTCGCCGTGTCGGCGGCAGCGGCCGGGCCATGGTTCGGGCATGCGCCGCTGGCCGGCTGCACGGTGCCCGGCTGCGGGTTCGGGTCCGCCCGCCGGAAGCTGTGCTCCCGGCACCTGGGCGCGTGGCTCCGGGCGGGAAAGCCCGGCGGGGCCGAGTGGATTGCCTCGCTGCCCATGGCCGGGCCCCGTCCCGCCCATGCCGCCTGCCGGATCAGTTACTGCCAGCTGTGGGCGCATCCAGGCGCTGAACTGTGCTACTCCCATCACCGGCGCTGGAAAGGGCTCGGCCGTCCCGGCCTGGAAGAGTTCATCAGTGGCTACGACCAGCCGGCTGAGGACCGCGAGCAGGCGGACCTGACTGCGCTGCCCGGACGGCTGCGGCTGGAAGTGCAGTACGCCCTGCAATGCCGCCGCGACGACAACATGATCCGGACCAAGCCCACCACTGTCCGGTCCATGGTCCGCTGGGTCGCCGAGAGCGGGACAGCCTCGCTGCTCGACCACGGCGAGCAGGGCTGGCGGGGCCTCTGCCCGCCCCATGCCGCCCGGAGCGGGCACCCGGTCGCGCTGCTGATCTACGCTCACCGCAAGGTCACCGCTGTTGCTGAGGGCGAGGGCTGGGATAACGAGTACCCCCGCGACACGTGGCACATGCGAAGGCTCGGCATCGAGTCCCCCTGCGCGACCCTGCAGTTCGCCGGCATCGGCCAGCAGTGGCTCAAGGAGCTGGCCAAGCGGTGGACGAGATGGAGGCTGAGCACCGGCCTGACCGCACAGACCTGCTACCGCGGGGTCAGCGCGCTCACCCGGTTCTCGGGATTCCTCGCCGATACGGGCGTCATCGCCGCTGACGCCATCAACCGGGACGTGCTCGAGCGCTACCTTGCAGACCTGGCCGCGGCGATGGCCAGCAGGAGAGAGCACCGCGACCACGTCGGGCAGGTTGCCACGTTCCTGCGCGACATCCGCCGTCACCAGTGGGACACCTCGCTGCCCGCGTCCGCGGCCGTCTTCCCCGAGGATTACCCGCCCGAAGGACGGTCGCTCCCGCGGGCCCTCGCCGGGCACGTCATGGCCCAGATCGAGGACCCCGCCAACCTGGCCCAGCAGGGTAACCCGGCCTACCGGCTGATCACTCTCATCCTGGTCCGCTGCGGGCTGCGGATCACCGATGCCAGCAAGATCCCTTCCGAGTGCGTCGTCCGCGATGCCGACGGGGCACCTTATCTGAAGTACTACAACCGGAAAATGAAACGCGAGGCCCTCGTCCCCGTCGACGAAGAGCTGGAGACGCTCATCGCCCGCCAGCGGGAACGCAACCGGAAACGGTGGCCGGACGGGACCCCGGTCCTGTTCCCGCGGCCCAAGGCCAATATCGACGGCACCCGCCCCATCGACTCCAGTACCTACCGGGACGGGCTCTACCGGTGGCTGGACCGCTGCGATGTCCGTGATGAATACGGCGAGCCGGTTCATCTCACCCCCCATCAGTGGAGGCACACGCTAGGGACCGTCCTCATAAACCGGGACGTCCCGCAGCATGTCGTGCAGAAGATACTTGATCATGACTCGCCCCTCATGACAGCCCACTACGCCCGGCTGTCCGATAAGACCGTCCGCGAGCAATGGGAGAAGGCCCGTAAGGTCAACGCTGAAGGTCGGCCCGTCCAGATCAGTCCCGGAGGCCCGCTCGGCGACGCCGCCTGGTCCAAGCAGCGGCTGTCCCGGGCCACCCAGGCACTGCCGAACGGCTACTGCGAGCTCCCGATGGTCCGCACTTGCCCGCATGCAAATTCTTGTTTGACTTGTCCGATGTTCGTGACCACGGCGGAGTTCCTCCCGCAGCATCATGCCCAGCGGCAGCAGACGCTGCAGATCATCACCGCCGCCGAGGCGAACGGGCAGGCCCGCGTCGCTGAGATGAACAAGCAGGTCGCCGTCAACCTCGGCAAGATCATCGCTTCCCTCGAAGGCGGCGGAGAGGAGAAGGAGGCGGCTGCCGGTGCGACCTGACCCGCTCGCAGCGGCTGCGGCGCGGCGCCATGAGCTGACCAGATCCAGGGCCGTCCAGGCGCTCCGCGAGCTCGACCGGGCCGGCGTCCCCGTGACATTCGCCATCGTCGCGCAGGCAGCGCGGATATCCCGCTCGTGGCTCTATACCCAGCCCGACATCAGCAGCCAGATCCGCAAGCTTCGGCAAGAGACAAACGCCCCCGGCTCCGCCGGGCGCGTCCCCGCGGCCCAGCGGGCTACCGACGCATCGCTGCGGGCCAGGCTCACCGCCGCCCTCGACCGCAACAAGCAGCTCGCCGGCGAGAACGCCCGGCTCCGCCGCCAGCTCGCCCACGCGCTCGGCGACCAGCGGTCGGCACGGCCCCGATCAGGTAACGATCCAGAAGGGTGAAACAACGGCAATCAGGCCGCGAGCGTCCCGTCGGCGACACTGTCCACGACGGGGCGCCGCAGGTCACAGCCCCAGCTGACACGAAAGCTCAAGATAACGCTCGGCTCGTGGCTACGCGCCTACGCGGACCAGGTCTGGCTGTTCACCAGCCAGCCCGCGGTCGAGTGGACGAACGATCTGGCTTCATACTGCACCTCTTGTGGTGGCTGGGGAGTACGGGGGTTTGCGGGATGCTCAGGTCGTTGTCGTGCTGGTGGTTTCAGTATTGCTGGGGGGTCTGACATTTTGTCTTGGCGTGCGGGGTTTCCCGGATGTGCGGTGGGGGTTGCGGCGGCCTGAGCGGTGATCGTCGCCGAGGCGCTTGACGGCGTTTTCGGTGTCGGCGGGGGCGGGGCGAGCCTGGCCGGGGTGGTAGCGGAAGATGCCGCGGTCGTCGGCTTGCTCGCCGGTGAGCAGGCCGAGGCGGTGCCAGCGCTTGATGCTGCAGGGGTGGGCGCCGAGATCGGCGGCGATCTGGTCGAGGGTGAGCAGCCCGCGGTCCTGGAGCCGCTGGTCGTGGCTGGGCATCTGGTGGTAGTTCGCCAGTTTGGCGACGCGGTCGCCGTCCCAGGGGTGTCCGTCGCTGCTGGTGTGGCCTGCGGCGTTGAGCTGGCCGGCGATCTGGGCGTAGGTGCAGCTGTCGAGCAGGCGGCCGATCAGCCCGGTGACCTCGTCGGGGGTCTTGCGGAGCTGCCAGGCGTTGAGCGGGACGGGGAGGCGGAGGACGTGGTGGCTGCCGCCGGGGAAGCGGATCGCGGCGGTGATGGTGTCCTGGCCGCGGGTGAGGGTGACGTCGGTGATCAGGAGGCGGATCAGCCGCTTGCGTTCGCGCATCGGGGTGCCGGGGTCATTCCACAAGCGCGGCAGGTCCACGGCGAGCGCGCGGATCTTGCCGCGCTGCTGCTCGTCGAGGGCGGTGGCGGTGGCGGTGGCCTTGCGGTAGTCGTCGCGGGCGGCGGCGAGGGCGCGCAGGGCGGTGTTCCAGTCGGCTTCCAGGGTGTCGGCGACGAGGCGGTTGGCGGCGTCGACGGCGAGGTAGCGGTGCCGGGCGGCGTCGGCGGCGTGCTCGGCGCGCTGGATGTGGGCGCGGCGGAGCTGGTCGGCGCGTTCGGCCTGGGCGGTCAGCTCGTCGGTGACGGCGAGGCTGACCTCGATGGCTGCTGGGGTGAGTGCGGTCAGGATCAGGTCGCTGACGGCGGAGTCGATGGTGTCGCCGGGCAGGTGCTGGCAGATCGGCTGGGCGGTGCGGATGCCGTCGTTCTGGCACATGTACTCGGGGATCTGGGTGCCGTGGCGGGAGTGGTAGCGGATGGTCATCCGCCGGCCGCACCGGCCGCAGACCACCAGGCCCTGCAGCAGGGCGGTGCCTTCGCGGGGCGGGCCGGCGGCGCGGTCGTCGCCGCGGGCGGCGGCGTTGGCGGTCAGGACGGCCAGGTTGGCCTCGTACTGGTCCCAGGTGAGGTACCCGGGGTGGTGGTCTTTGATCAGGACCGTCCATTCCCCGATGGGCCTGGCGGTGGTGTGGTGGTGCCCGTCCAGGCCGGTGGCGTGGCGGGCCCGCCCGTAGGCGTAGGCGCCGGCGTAGGCGGGGTTGTGCAGGATGCTGAGGACCCGGTCGTGGGTGAGCGGCTGGAAGAACAGCTCGCCGCGGCGGGGCCCGCGGCGGTGCCGGGCGGGGAAGGTCAGCTGCTGCTCGCGGAATGCCCTGACCACGCCGAACGCCGATCCGGTGGCGGTGAAGGTGGCGAACAGCAGCCGCACGGCGTCGCGCACGCCCGCGTCGGGGTCCGGCATCACCTGGCCGTGGCGGTCGCGGACCAGGCCGGCCGGGAGGGCGAGCGCGAGCTCCCCGCGGCGGGCCTTGGCCAGGATCCCGCCGCGCATCCGGGATCGCAGGAAATGAAGTTCGAATTCCGAGATCTGGCCTTTCATCCCCAGCAGGACGCGGTCGTTGAAGATGGCCGGGTCATACAGGCCGTCCTCGTCGCAGATGAGCGTGTCGGTATGGGCGCAGATCTTGACGAGCTGCTGCCAGTCGGCGGAGTCGCGGGCCAGCCGGGAGCATTCCAGGCCCAGCACGATGCCGGCCCGGCCCAGGGAGACCTCGGCGACCAGGTGCTGGAACCCGGCCCGGTCAGCGGCCGAGGCGCCGGAGCGGCCCTGGTCGATGTCGATGACGTGGATCCGGTCCTCGGGCCAGCCGAGCGTGGCCGCGCGGCTCTTCAGGTCGTACTGCCGGCCGGTCGACTCGGTGTTGTGGATCACCTGGTAGAGGGTGGACTGGCGGATGTAGAGGTAGGCGTCGCGGCGCAGCCGCGCGGGAGTCACCTTGGCGATGTCATCGCCGCTCATGGCGGGCCTTCCTGCTCAAAAGCGCGGGTGGTTAACGGCGGGCATGGTGGAGCGCCATCTGCGCGAGCACCGCGACGATCTCCGCGGTGAGCGGCAGCGACGTGCAGGCCGGCGAGCGGGCATCACCTCCGTTCATGCTGGTAACAGGCGGGACAGGGTCGAGGGCGGACAGGGACGGGCCGGCCTGCGGCATCGCTGCTTCATGGTCGCCGGGATCGGTGACGGCGGGCCCCTGGGCCAGCCAGGATGCCATTCCCCGGCTGGCCAGCACGGGCAGGTGATACCGCCAGCCGCCGCCCTCGCCGGCCAGCGCGATCGCGCGCAGGGCCTCATAGCGCCTGATCGCTGGATCTGCGCCTGGCCAGGGCTGTCCTGCCTGCACCGTGGCGCCGCCCGTGTCAGCCGTGCCCGCCGCTTTTGGGCGCCGCCGGGCCGGCGGTCCCGGCACTGCGGCCGGCAAGCCGCCGCTCCAGTGCCCTGCGCACCGAGCGGGGATGCACCTGGATGCCGAACCGCTGCGCGGCCTGCGCCGCAAGCTCGCCGTAGGTCAGCCCGGGATCCAGCTCGAGCAGGGCCTGCAGGTGGTCCAGTACCGGCCCGGTGAGCTTGTGGCCCCCTTTGGGACCCGGCTTGTCCGGGATCAGCGCGGCCAGCCCGCCCGCAGCCAGCGCCGCCCGGGCGTTGTAGACGCTCTGGCGCGCGAACCCGAACGCCCTGGCCGCCGCGCACACCGGCACGCCGTCCACCTCGACCTGCCGCACCATCTCGTACTTCACCTGCAGCAGATCGGCGGGATCGAAGAAACCGCCGGCGGTGAACGCCGGATCGGTCACCTTCTGCGGATCGCTGTTCAGCGTCCCTGACGCCGCCAGCGCAGCAGCCTTGGCGTCGTCCTGCCTGGCCATGCTGCCTCCTGCAACTAGATCTTGTCCATGTAATTACATCACGTAGAATACGCCGGAGGAGCATGGCCGGGCGCGATGATACCAGAAGATCCAGCTCAGCAACCAGGATCACCCGCAGGAAGGAGCCTGGACGCTGGCCGGGCGATCGCTCTCCGGACATAATCCGCTGGACGATCATGACGTAATCTCGTGGACAGCCGCCAGGCGGGCGCTGACCAGGTCAGCCAGCTCGGCCAGGTCTCCGGCACGGAACGCCGCCCGGCCCGCAGCCACCACCGCGAACGGATCAGGCGCCACCAGATCGGTCCATGCCGCCGGCATGCTCGCCAGCTCCCCGGCGGCATCGAGGAAGTAGACCACATCCGACTGCCACGTCCGCAGCCGCTTGACGAACTCGAACGACTGCCCGGACAGCGGATGGAACCGGTGCGTCACCCGCACCCGGCTCCCAGACGTCTGATCACCCGGACCATACGTAATCGACGGCCCGCTCGAATAACGTCTCCGAGCGCGGCGCCAAGGCCGCCAAACGGCACCAGGCCGTCTCCGGGTACTGGCACTCCGGGGCGACCCTCGCCCGGTGGTGCCGGATACGCAGCTACCTGGACTCCGCTACCGCCCATAGGCTCACCGCCCTCGACGCGGTCAGCGCCGCCCTGGCCGGACAGCCCTGGCTCCCGCCGCTCCCCGCCAGCGACCTGCTTACAGCTGCCTAAAACCGCAGGCAGCAGCCCACCCCTGAATGGACACTCACTTGCCCTGGTCGGAGTCGCTATTTCTCTTCTTCATCAAGCGCGCGCCGGGCATACAGCCAGGGAACAGGCAATCCGGTCCTTGCAGCAGCAGCTGATAAGGATGGAGATGGATGATCCTTCACTGATGACAGCTATCGGGGCTCCGTGGGGCCTGCCGATTCCTGCCGAGAGCGCGAGAATTCGCGACCATTTGTATATTCACATGTGGGCCACATTCTGGGCCGGGAATTACGTGGTCGGAGAGCTAAATGCGTCAGCCGTCAGGGGGGTGGCGCGGATGGAACTATTCAGCAGCAGGGCCGGACGGGCATACTGGGCCGCCGTCCGGAAAAGGGCACTAAGCACGAATGAGGGTAAGTACTTGCGCTTCGCCCGCATTGTTGACGAGGAGTACCAGAAAGTGATAGCGAATAATGACCCGATGGCTGATCCCGTGAGAATCACTGGTGATGCCGCCCATTTGACTGGCCACGGCAAACCGGGACTTCGGCGGCCTGCGCTGGTGAGCGCAGCACTGATAACTGGCTCAGTCACGGGATGGACGCTCAGCCGGAGAGCCCGCAGAAGACGCTGAGCTTCAGGCGCTAAGCTTCAGGCCTGACTTTCTTCACGTAATCAATAAACGCCGTCCAGCGGACCGGGTTGAATTGAACCGTAGGGCCAGGGTTCTTCGAGTCCCGGATAAGCACAGCGACGCCTATCGTAGCAACTTCTACGCAGTTGCCGCTAAAGTTGCTTCTCGAACTTTTCCGCCAATGTACGTCATCTCGGCCGACGCCCGGCTTTGCCCCATTTGTAACATTGGTATCAATCATAGCTGCAGACTAGTACAGTACCCATCGTCACGGCAGGCTCTTCGAAGTTCCAGCGCGCCCCCAAACGGAGGCGAAGGCAACTCACGCCGGGCGCTGAATGCCTCCAAGCCTGTCAAGGTGGTGAAGGGCCGTTGCTCCCTGGACCGGAGGGGCCGATGCGCCCCTCGTCTAAGCGCGCTCCTGCTTGCCCGCGGTCCGCTCACTATCCCGGTCCGGTGATAGCTGCCCCGGGTATCTTCACGCGGCGCGGGCTGAGATCCTTGCCGCTGCCGCGATGGCGTTCAGCGGCACCATCGCGGCAGCGCGCGCCTTGCGGGCGAATCCGCGTCCAGCCCGCGAGACCGCGGCCGCCTGGCGCCCGCGCCGCATGTCGCCGGCGAGCACCTCGGCGCGAGTCCTGACCCGCTGGGCCTGGTAGAGCTGGTATCCGTAGCTGGGGTTCATGACAACGGTCCCTCCGTGTTCTGCGCTGTCGTCGTGATGACGAACCGATGCTGACGATCTCATCGTGGCTCATGGCACTGACATTTTCGGTGGAGCGCTCCCG
>Ga0302324_100031418_pt1 | contig 10017 bp, 10 predicted proteins | sample Palsa_T0_1_FD_201949 | JGI IMG/M metagenome (GOLD analysis project Ga0302324, IMG submission 201949) | Peat permafrost microbial communities from Stordalen Mire near Abisko, Sweden - Palsa_T0_1 | ecosystem: Environmental > Terrestrial > Soil > Palsa > Peat permafrost | place: Sweden: Abisko... | reverse complement strand
ACGTGGGCGCGAGCGGTTACGCCGACGTCGCGCTTCGGGACTCGATCAACAACGGCGAGACGGTGGGCCCGCGCCTCTTCGTCTCCGGGCCGCTGATCGGGGCGACCGGCGGCCACTGCGACTGCAACATGCTGCCTGCCAGCTACAAGGACATCGGCGAAGGCGTCGCCGACGGGCCTGAGGGCCTGGCGCGAAAGGTGAGGGAAATCCACAAGTACGGCGCCGACCTGATCAAGCTCTGCGCCACCGGCGGCGTGCTTTCCAAAGGCACGAGCGTCGGGGCCCAGCAGCTCACCTTGGAGGAGATGAAGGCGGCGGTGGACGAGGCCCATCGCCTCGGCCTGAAGGTGGCCGCCCACGCCCACGGCACTTCGGGCATCAACGATGCGATCCGCGCCGGCGTCGACACGATCGAGCACGCCAGCCTCGCCGACGACGAGAGCCTGTCCTTGGCGAAACAACGAGGCGCGGTCTTCGACATGGACATCTACAACGACGACTTCATCATCAGCCAGGGCGCGAAGATGGGGATGCTCCCCGAGAGCCTGGCCAAGGAGGCGAGCATCGGCCGGGCGCAGCGGGAGACATTTCGCCGCGCGGTCAAAGCCGGCGTCACCATGACCTACGGCACCGACGCTGGGGTCTATCCCCACGGCGACAACGCCAGGCAGTTCGCCAAGATGGTCGAGTGGGGGATGACTCCGATGCAGGCGATTGCGGCGGCGACGACGACTGCGGCCAAGGTGCTGGGCGCGCTCGGCGAGAATCTTGGCGCGATCGCCGAAGGCGGGTTCGCCGACATCGTCGCCGTCGACGCCGACCCGTTGAGCGATATCGCCAGGCTCGAGCGCGTCAGCTTCGTGATGAAGGCCGGTATCGTCTATCGCGAAAAGGGCCGGTCCAAGGTCCGATGAGCCCGGGGGAGATAAGCATGGCCGAAGACTTCGCAGAATCCGCCGCGCTGCCGGGCGTAGTTCCCTATCTCACCATCTTCGGCGGCAGGGGCGAGGCGGCGGTGGCGTTCTACACCCGCGCCTTTGCCGCGAAGGAGGCGATGCGCCACCTCGCCGACGACGGCAAACGCCTGCTTCATAGCCGGCTGGTGATCAACAAAGCAGTGGTGATGCTGTCGGACGACTTCTCCGAGGGCGTGACGGCGCCGGCCGGCGTCACCCTTCACCTTCAGGTCAACGACTCCGACCTCTGGTTCAACCGCGCCGTCGAGGCCGGCGCGAAGGTGACGATGCCGCTCGACAACCAGTTCTGGGGCGACCGTTACGGCCAGATCACCGACCCCTTCGGCCACTTCTGGTCGATCGGCGGGCCAAAGAGGTAGCAACTAGCCGCTGAACTGGGCGGTGATCAGCCGGCCGCCCCGCTCGATGCTGAGGATCCAGGCGCCGCCGCCCGAGGCGAGAGCGGCCTGAAGCTGGGCGGTGGTGTCTGTCTTGCGGCCGTTGACGGCGCAGATGAAGTCACCCGGCCGGATGCCGATCGTCTGGGCGAAGCTGCCACCGACGTTGGTAACGACGACGCCGTGGCCGGCGAAGGGATCGACGCCGAACTCCGTGGCGCTCGCCGGCGAGATATTGACGACCGTAGCGCCGGCCAACGGATTGGGTCCGGCGAGGGTGCGGGCGTCGGCCGCTGGTTCGGCCGGCGGGGCTTCGACCTTGACCGCGATGGTCCTCGCCGGGGCGCCGTTTCGCCGAAGCGAGAACTGGAGGCTCTCTCCCGCGCCACGGGTGGCGACTTCGTAGTTGAGAGCGGCGTTGTCGTTCACATCCTGCCCGTCGACGCTGACGATCACATCACCCTGAGCGATGCCGGCGCGGGCGGCCGGGCTGCCCGGCCAGACGTCGGTAACCACGACCCCCCGCGGCGAGGCGAGCCCCAAGCTGGTCGCCATCTCGCCGGTCAGCGCCTGTGATTTCACCCCCAGCCACGGGCGCACGACCTGGTGGCCGCCGCCCAGCGCCGCATCGACGACTTGCTTGGCCATGGCCGCAGGAATGGCGAAGCCGACGCCGGAGGAGGTCCCGCTGCCCGAGACGATGGCCGTATTGACGCCGATCAGGTCGCCGCTCATGTCGACCAACGGTCCGCCTGAGTTGCCCGGATTGATCGCTGCGTCGGTCTGTATGAACGACGAGCAGTCGGTGATGCCGACGTCCGATCGCGCCAAGGCCGAGACGATGCCGTTGGTAACCGTCTGGCCGACGCCGAACGGATCGCCGATAGCGAGGACGAGGTCGCCGACCTGGGGGCGATCGCGATCGTCGATGGCGATGGTCGGCAGGGCCTCGCCCTTGGTGTCGATCTTTAGGACCGCCGGGTCGGCGCGGGGATCATCGATCAGGACCCTCGCCGGCCACTCGCGGCGGTCGGCAGTCACGACCATGATCTCCTGGGCGCCGTCGATATTGTGGTGGTTGGTCAGGATCACCCCGTCGGAGCGGACGATCGAGCCCGACCCAAGTGACTGCTGCACAGCTTCGCGGGTCATGCCGCCGGCGAACATCCCCCAGAACGGATCGAGCTGCTGGCGCACGACGCGTTTGGAAAAGACGTTCACCACCGCCGGGGCCGCGCGTCGCACGACCGGGGCGAACGACATTTTCATCGTCGCCAGGTCCGGCGGGACCTGCCTCGGGGCCGGCAGAGGCTGGCTCTGCTGGGCCTGGCTCGAAGGCGCGGGTCCCGAGCAGGCGGCAAGAAGCGCCAGCATCGGGAAGAGGGCGCGGGTCGCGCGCATCGAGAATCTCCGTCAGGTCGTCTGTCGGGCCAATTGTGACGCTGAGTTTCGACGCAATCATGGCGCGCGCGGCGACCTCGCTCACTCGGCGGGGATGGGCGCGGGGGCGGGACGGGCGACGCGCAGGGAGATGAGGAGGGCGGCGCCAAGGAGCGATGCGGAGATCAGGATCGCGAGTCCGGGAAGATGCAGTGTCGTCTGGTGGCGGATCGACCACGCGAACGTCAGGCCAAAGAGCAGCGGCCCGATGACAGCGGCGATCCCCATCAGGCTCTGGTTCGCACCCTGGAGCTGGCCCTGGTGGGTCGGGCCGACAAGACGGGTCATCAGGCCCATCAGTCCGGGCTGAATGAAGCCGATCCCGGCGAAGACGGGAACTCCGATAAGGTAGATCCATTCGGTTGGCGCCAGGGCGTAGATCAGAAATCCCACGGCTCCCGAACTCGCTCCCAAGAGCACCGCGCCGCGCTCGCCGATCCTCTTCACCACCGGGCCGACCAGGAACATCTGGACCACGATGCCGGCCACGCCGGTCGCCATGAAGGTGAAACCGAGAATTTTCGGCGTCCAGCCGTATCGGTAGCCGGTGTAGAGCACGAAGATCGTCGGCAGGACGTTCTGGGACAGCTGGTAGAGGAAGCTGACGCACGCCAGGCCCAGCAGGGCGCCGTGGGCGCGCAGGAACGCCAGGGCGCCCACGGGGTTGGCGCGGCGCCAGTCGAAAGCCTTCACCCGCCGCTCGGCGCTCAGGGATTCTGGAAGAATGAACAGGCCGTAGAGCCAGTTGATGAGCGTAAGGCCGGCTGCGACCTTGAACGGCAGGCGCAGATCGGTGTTTCCGAGGATTCCGCCGATCACCGGCCCGATCAGGAAGCCGAAACTGAAGGCCGAGCCGATCAGGCCAAAGTTGCGCGCCCTTCTTTCAGGCGTCGTGACGTCGGCGACATAGGCGTTGGCGGTCGAGAAACTCGCGGCGGTGACGCCGTTGAGGATCCGCCCGACATAAAGCCACGCCAGGCTCGGGGCGAAAGCCATGAACAGGAAGTCGACGAAGAGTCCAAAGAGGGAGACGAGCAGCACCGGGCGGCGGCCGAGCCTGTCTGAGAGCATGCCGAGCACCGGCCCGCAGAAGAATTGCATCAGCCCCCAGGTGGTGGCGAAGAGCACGTTCCATTCGGATGCGCTCGCGGTGTCGCCGCCGACGAAACTCTTGATCAGGTTGGGCAGGATCGGGATCATGATGCCGAACGACACGGCGTTCATCAGGGCCGTGGCGAAGATGAAGCCGAACGCCGCGCGTCTGGGCCGAGTGACGGGCGCGAGGGGAACGTCGTTCATGGCTCGCCCCCGTCTCTCGCCGCGCCGAGCCGCAGCCGATAGCTGGCGAGCAGGGCCTGCCACCATTCGCCGTGCCGTTGCAAGAACACGGGACCGGGAAACCCGTGCCTGGCGACGTGGGCGCTCGGGACGCTGTCCCAGCCGGTGTGCTCGACCGTGACGCGGGTCTCTTCGCCGACCGGCTCGAAGCGGACCTCGACCTGGGTGACTTGGTCCGGAGCGAAGGTCGCTTGGCGCCAACCGAAGACCAGGCGATCGGGCGGCGACCAGGCGCTGATCCGGCCGATCTCGAACACTTTGCCGCCCGCCCGAGTCTCGATCAGCCGCCCGCCGACGCCCGGCTCGAAGGAGAGCGCCCCCGATTCGCGGGGGGTGAAGCCGAAAAGGCCGTTGGGTCGCCACCAGAGGGCGATCTCGCTGGTGAAGGCCTGAAACGCGCGCTCCGGACTGGCGGGCACCCGCAAGGCGACCAGGATCTTGGAACTCACGTGCCGCGCGCCTTCTCCAAATGCTCCTTCAGAGCCGTGAGCTGCTCGGCCCACATACGCTCGGTTTCCTCGAGCCAGCGCTTCAGTTCGCTCATCGCTCCGCTCCGCAAGGCGTATATCCGCACCCTGGCGTCGAATTCAGGGCGGTGCTCCTCGACGAGCCCCGCAAGCCGCAAGGCGCGCAGGCGACGGCTCATGGCGGGGGCGGCCAGACCCACTTCCCTGGCGAGCTCGCCGGCCGCCCTCGGCCCACGGCTCAGGACATCGATGACCCGCCGTTGATAAGGCTCCGCCAGGGCCTCCAAGATGCGGTCGAGGGCCGCGGCGCTCAAAGGCGCTCGCGAATTTCCACGCCGCCGCCAGCTTTCGACATTTCCTCGTTCGACATCGCCTTGAAGGTCTGGCCGAACGACCAGATGTGGCCCTCGGGATCGACAGCGACGTAGACCCGGTCGCCATAGAACTGATCGGCGGGCTCGCGAGTGATGACCGCGCCGGCGGCCCTGGCGCGTTCGCAGTGGGCGTCCAGGTCCTTGTCGAGCTGGACGTGGATCGAATGGGTGTTGACCCCTCCCAGGCCCAGGGGACTTCTGTGACGCTCGTCCCACTCGCGACCGACCATGATCAGGCCATCGCCGAAGCGCATCTCGGAATGGCCGATGGTCCCGTCATCGTTGACGATGACCATGGTCTGTTCGAAGCCGAAGGCCTCCTCGAGCCATTTCAGCGCAGCCTGGGGATCGCGGTAACAGATCGACGTAGCGATCGTCGGCCGTTTGGATTCGGTCATGGTGTCTTCTCCCTAGAGTGTGTGCCTGATCTTCAGGCCCGTGGCGGCCTGCATCTGGGGTATCGAGACCTCGGCGGTTGGACGCTGGAAGGTCCAGACGTGGCCCTCGATATCGAGGGCGCGATAGGTCCGAGCGCCGTAGAATTGGTCTGCGGGGGTCTGGGTAATTCGTGCGCCGGCGGCCTTGGCGTGCTCGCAATGGGCGTCGATGTCCTCATCCAGATGCACGCGAATGAATTGGGTGCCGGCGCCGCCAAGCGAGAGGGGGCTTTTCAGCTCCGCCGTCCCCAGCTGCTCGGGGCTTCCCCACTCCCCGCCAATCCCTATGGCGGCGGCCCGCCAGGTCAGCTCGGCGTGACCGATCTGGCCTTTGTCGTCGGTGACCACCATGCCGATTTCGAAACCGAAGGCTTCCTGCAGCCATTTCAGCGCCGCCATTGGGTCTCGATAGAAGACCGTGGGCGTGATCGCGGGATGTTGGTCGGCCATGCGGACCTCGATATGATTGTCAATATGTAGAATAATTTTGCGTCATGAGAATTAATTGGTCAAGCGCCTTGATCTGGCTGACGTCGAAGATCCGCTAGCCAGGATCCCCTGGGGCTTCAGGGGTTCCTCGTGTTCGATACCGCTGAACGACCGAAGCCCTGGTCGGCGAGCCAGTCACCGAAGAGGTCGATCCAGCGGTCCACGGGGAGGCCGCGCCGCACCATGCCAAAGCCGTGGCCGCCTCTGGCGAAGACATGCAGCTCCGAGGGCCGATCAGCGTCGGACCAGTCGCGATAGAGCCCCTCGACGATCCGAAAGAGCATGCGGTCGTCCTGGGCGACGCATGTGATGAGCGGCGGCGGGTGGGGCGGTATCAGACGCCCCGCCGCGCCGCCGCCATAGATAGGAGCCACGAACGCCGGGAAGGCCCCTCCCCCCGCCAAGGCCACGTCGATGGCGACAAAAGCGCCGGCGGAGAAGCCGATCATTCCGATACGATCCGGCTGCACGCCCCACTCGGCGGCCCGCTCGGCCGCGATCTCGAGAGCCCGACGGCCATCTTCAGCGGAAAGAGCGCGTGCAGCCTTGGTCGCCGTGTCGCGGAGCACATCCTCGATGGCTCTTGGCGCGTTGGCCGCCGGCCGCGCTGTGTCCAGCGGCGGGGTGAGCGCGGCCATGGCGGCGGCGAACTCGGTCGGATCATCGGGCGTGGCGGCGAGGCGGTACTTCAGGAGAAGGGCGGTGTAGCCGCGTCGCGCGAGCCAGAGCGCCAGATCGACGCCCTCGTGTTCCCAAGCGAGGATCCGCCACCCGCCGCCAGGCAAGACGATCACCCCGGTCCCGTTGGCGTCGACGGGATCCGGCCGAAAGACGGTCAGCGTCGGGATGGAGACGTTCCGCAGCATGGTGGTCTCGCGCCCGCCGGCAGCTGGAGCCCGGAAGGCGATTTCGGGCCCTACGCCCCTCAGGCCGCCGGGCGGCCCGTCCGGCCAGAGCGGGATCACCTCGCGAATCTGGTTGTCCGCCGTCGCGTCGGCGCGCGCGTCATCGGCCATGTCCGCATCCTCCTGCATCTCCATACCTTCGCCCAAACGCTCGATGTCGGAAAGCGGCGGCAGTCGGACCGGGGATGTGCGGCACGGTCTAGAGGGGCAGCCAGAGGTCCCATCTGTTGGCTCACAGGCGCGTTGTCCGGCGTCCCGGCCATCATCTAGGGTAAAGGACCAACTCGCGGCGGCGAACGCCTCTGAGCCGGGCAGAGGACAAAGGTGGACCCTTCGGCGTCACCCGTCGACGAGCTCTTCCAGCGCGGGTTCGCCGACCATCAGATTGGCCGGCTCGCGGAGGCCGAGAAGGCCTATCGTAAGGTGCTGGCGGCGGCGCCGCGCCACGCCGACGCGCTCCACTACCTTGGTCTGATCGCCCATCAGGTCGGGCGCGATGACGCGGCGGTCCAATACATAGGCCACGCGATAGCGTGCGACGGCGCCCAGCCCACGTACCACTGCAACCTCGGGCTGATACTCTGCAATCTCGGACGTCCGGCGCAGGCCGAGCAGAGCCTGCGTAGGGCGCTCAGCCTTCGTCCCGATTTCCCCGAGGCCCTCAATCAACTCGGAATCGCCCTCCACCGCCTCGGCCGCCCGGCGGAGGCCGAGGCGAGCTATCGCGAGGCTCTGCGATTCAGGCCCGCCTTTCCCCACGCCCTCAACAACCTCGGCATCACCCTCGCCGGACTGGGCCGGTCTGCGGAAGCCGCCTTGAGCTATCGTGAGGCGCTGCGGCTCGACGCCGCCTTTCCCGACGCCTACACCAATCTCGGGATCGTCCTGGCGGCGCTCGGCCGGCCAGCGGAAGCCGAAGCGTGTTACCGCGAGGCCCTGCGGCTGCGGCCCGAGTTTCCCGGCGCTCTGAATAACCTGGGCGCGGCCCTCACCACCCTTGGCCGTCCGGCCGAAGCCGAGACGTGCTTTCGGGAGGTCGTGCGCCTGCAGCCGGACCTTGCCGACGCCCATAACAACCTCGCGGTCGCGCTCTGCGACCTGCGCCGTCACGCCGAGGCCGAGACCTGCGCGCGCGAGGCGCTGCGCCTGCGGCCCGATTACGCCGACGCCCACAGCAACCTTGGCATGGTGCTCTTCGACCTTCGGCGACTGCTTGAGGCCGAGACGAGCTACCGCGAAGCATTGCGCCTCGAGCCCGACTTTCCCCAAGCGCACATGAACCTCTCTTCCGCCCTGCTGATCACCGGCCGTTTCGAGGAGGGATGGGAGGAGCACGAGTGGCGATGGAAGGCGAGGCACATGGCGGGAGGGGCGCGAGGCTTCTCGGCGCCGCTGTGGAGCGGAGAGGTTCTGGGCGAGGGAGGGGTGCTGCTGTTGCACGCCGAGCAGGGTCTGGGCGACACGCTGCAGTTCTGCCGCTATGCGCCGCTGGCGGCGGCCAGGGCGAGGGTGGTGCTGGAGGTCCAGGCGCCTCTGGCGCGGCTGCTCTCTTCGCTTCCCGGCGTCTCGCAGGTGATCGCCAGGGGGGAGGCCCTGCCCGCCTTCGACGCCCAGGCGCCGCTCCTGAGCCTGCCAAGGGCGTTTGGAACGACGATCGAGACGGTTCCAGCCAGGGTTCCCTATCTCGCCGCCGACCCTGATCAAGCCGCGGCCTGGGGGCGGCGTCTGGCCGCCCTTCCCGGCCTCAAGGTCGGCCTCTGCTGGGCGGGCGAGCCCAGGGCCGGCTTTCCCGAACTGGCCGCCATCGACGCCCGCCGCTCGATCAGCCTGGCGGCGCTGGCGCCCCTGGCGAAGGTCGCCGGCGTCAGCTTCGTCTCCCTCCAGAAGGGCGCGCCGGCCGCCCAGGCCGCCGATCCGCCGCCGCCAATGGCCCTCTTCGACTACACCGCCGAGCTTGCCGACTTCGCCGACACCGCCGCCCTCGTCGAGAACCTCGACCTGGTGATCAGCGTCGACACCTCGGTGGCGCATCTAGCCGGCGCCATGGCCAGGCCCGTCTGGCTGCTGAACCGCTTCGACACCTGCTGGCGCTGGCTCCTCGATCGCCAGGACAGCCCCTGGTATCCAACCCTGCGCCTCTTCCGCCAGACCACCCCCGGCGACTGGACCAGCGTCATCGCTGACCTGCGCCAAGCCCTCCACACCCTCGCCCAGACCCAAGAAGCCGGGGCTAGGCTTCCCAGCGGGCGGGCCGTTTCTCCATCCAGGCCCTGACGCCTTCCCGGTAGTCGGGCTGGCGGATCATCTCCTCGAGAAGACGCTCCGCCTCGACGACGGACGTGGCCGCGTCGCGGTGGAGGTCGCGGTAGATCTGGTGTTTGGTCGCGCGCGCCGAGCCCGGCGACACCGACTCCGCCAGTCCTCTCGCATAGGCCACGACATGGTCCATCAAGCCCTCCGCCGGCACGACCTTGTTCAAGAAGCCCATGGCCATCGCCTCCTCGGCCGTGAACACTCTGCCCGAGAGCAGCACATCATTGGCGTGGGTGAGGCCGACGATGCGCGGCAGGACCCAGGAGAGGCCAAACTCGGCGGGAAAGTTGAACCGGCCGTGAGCGGTAGTGAACTTCGCGCCCGCCGCGGCGAACCGCAGGTCAGCGAAAGCCGCGAGCACGAGACCGACGCCGGCTGCCGCACCGTTGATGGCGGCAATCACGGGTTTGTCGAGGCCGAAGTGGTAGGCGAAGGTGGCGTCGAAACGGGGATCGACACCATAACCTGGCTTGCCTATGTCGTCGGCGACACCGGCATCGTAGCGGCCCTTCGCCGCGTGGCCCTCGAGCGCCGTCAGATCGGCGCCGGCGCAGAACGCCCGCCCTTCGGGATCCCCGGTGACGACAATGACGCGCACCGCCGGATCGCTATTGGCTTCGATCAGCGATGAGCGGTACTCGGTGTGCATCCGCCCGGTCCAGGCATTGCGCCGCTGGGGTCTGGCCAGGGTGATGGTGGCGATAGGGCCGGCGATCTCGAAGCGAGTGGCCTTCAGGTCCATGGCGCGCTCGCCATCGTCGTCTCGAGGGGAAGGCAATCCGTCATGATCGATCTTGTCACCCGCGGCGCGCACTGGCTCGACGCATGCGCGAGCATCTGGGACGCTCCTATACCGCTATTCTGGGCGCTGGGCTGGTGCTGAGCATCATCTCTACCCTG
>Ga0302324_100031417_pt1 | contig 10017 bp, 11 predicted proteins | sample Palsa_T0_1_FD_201949 | JGI IMG/M metagenome (GOLD analysis project Ga0302324, IMG submission 201949) | Peat permafrost microbial communities from Stordalen Mire near Abisko, Sweden - Palsa_T0_1 | ecosystem: Environmental > Terrestrial > Soil > Palsa > Peat permafrost | place: Sweden: Abisko... | reverse complement strand
CGCTCATGAAGCTCTACAGTTACTTCCGCTCCTCGGCTGCCTATCGGGTGCGCATCGCGCTCAACCTGAAGGGGCTCTCGTACGAATACCTGCCCATTAATCTGCGCCAGGGCGAACAAGGCGCGGCGCCGTTCCGGGCGATTAACGCCCAGGAGCTTGTGCCGGTGCTGGCCGACGATCACGGCGCATTGAACCAGTCGCTCGCCATTCTTGAGTATCTGGAGGAGCGCTATCCGCAGCCGGCGCTGCTGCCGCATGCATTGGAAGCGCGCGCCCGGGTGCGCTCGATCGCGCTCGCGATCGCATGCGATATTCATCCGCTTAACAATCTTCGCGTGCTGCAATATCTGACCGGCACGGTCGGAGCGAGTGAAGAGGCGAAGAACGACTGGTACCGGCACTGGATCGAGCTGGGGCTCGCCGCACTCGAGACCCAACTCGCTCCCGACCCGGCAACCGGTCCGTTCTGCCACGGTGCGCAACCGACCTTGGCCGATATCTGTCTCATTCCGCAGCTCGCCAATGCGCGGCGTTTGCCGGTGTCGCTTGATGCCTATCCGACGCTCCTTCGCATCGAGGCCGCCTGTAGCGCGCTGCCGGCTTTCTCTGCAGCCGCGCCGGCGCGGCAGCCGGACGCGGCGTGAAACCCTCTAATCATTTGCCGAGCGAGAAAACCAACATGAGCTACGTCATACCCGCCTGGGACATTCCTTCGCTTCCCGTTGCCGGCCGCTCCGAGCGCTTTCCCGTGCGCCACATCTACTGCGTTGGACGCAACTATGCCGAGCATGCCAAGGAGATGGGTGGCGACGCGGCGCGCGAACCGCCGTTTTTCTTCACCAAGCCCGCCGACGCGATCGTCCCGATCGTGGCGCCGGAGGTGGGCAGCGTGCCTTACCCGCTCGCGACCAAGAACTACCAATACGAGCTCGAGCTCGTCGCGGCCATCGGCAGCGCCGGCGTCAACGTGGCGCCCGAGCGCGCGAACGAACTCATCTATGGCTACGCCGTCGGCCTGGACATGACCCGGCGCGACTTGCAAATCGACATGCGCGAAAAGAAACGACCCTGGGACCTGGGCAAGTCTTTCGCCTGCGCCGCGCCGATCGGGCCGGTGCATGCCGTGAGCGAAGTCGGCCATCCTCAGCGCGGGCGCATTACCCTCGACGTGAACGGCGAGACGCGACAGCGTGGCGATCTCTCCGACATGATCTGGGACGTGCCGCACATCCTGCATTTCCTGTCGCAGTACTATGAACTGCTGCCTGGCGACCTGGTGTTCACCGGGACGCCGGCCGGTGTCGGCCCGGTCGTGGCCGGTGATCTGCTCGTCGGACGCATCGAAAGCCTGGGCCAGCTGAGCGTGCGCATCGGCGCGCAATGAGCGCTCCGCCTGGCGCAACGGTTGAGCGCGAATACAATCTGCGGCTGGCGTTTCCGGATCACCCGCAATGGTTCGCCCGCTGGGCTGACGACAGCGCGGCTGCGCGACTACACCTGGCAGGGCGCCTTGACCTGCGTTATGGCAGTGGACCCAAGCAGACGCTCGATGTGTTCCCGAGCGAGAATGCACGCGGCGCGCTGCTGTTCATTCACGGCGGCTACTGGCGCGCGCTGGACAAAAGCGAGCATTCGTTCGTGGCGCCGCCGCTGGTCGCGCAAGGCATTTCCGTTGCGGTCATCAACTACGATCTCTGCCCGCAGGTGCGCATCGGGGACATCGTCGAACAATGCCGGGAAGCGGTAGCGTGGCTCCACCGTGAGGGTGCGCGCTTCGGCGTCCCGGCACAACGCCTGGTCGTCGCTGGCCACTCAGCCGGCGGCCACCTGGCGGCGATGCTCCTGGCGACGGACTGGCGCGCGCGCGGGTTGCCCGGTGCGGTCGCCGGCGCGGTCGCGATCAGCGGCGTTTTCGACCTGGAGCCGCTGCTCCAGGTCTCGTTTAACACTGACTTGCAACTCGATGCGGCGCAGGCACGGGCCATGAGCCCGATCCACCTTGAGCTGCGCGACCCGGTACCGCTGCTTGTCGCGGTGGGCGCGGACGAGACGGGCGAATTCATCCGCCAGTCGGGCGCGCTATGGGCGCGCTGGCCCGCATGCCACCACGCGGGACGAGACGGTCCCCTGCTGATCGCCGCGCGTCACCACTTCAGTGTGTTGAGCGATTTGGGCGACCCGAACAGCGTCCTCTCCCGCGCGATCTACTCCGTTTGCTGACGTGCTGCGAGGCACGGCGCCAAGAGGCGAGAGCCGCCGGCGGCGCAGTATAATGTGCGTCCAATCCGCAGTGCCTGGAGCCCTGTGAAAGCGCATTTGCATTCCGTCGACGGTGCCGAACCGCCTGCCGTGTCCGCCGCGGCGCGCGCGATCAGCACGGTCCCGACGATCATCGCCGAGCTCAAGGCCGGTCGTATCGCGGTCCTGGTCGACGAGGAGGAACGCGAGAACGAAGGCGACCTCATCATCGCCGCCGATTGCGTCACCCCTGAGGCGATCAACTTCATGGCCACGCATGGCCGTGGTCTGATCTGCATGCCGATCACCGAGGCACGCGCGCACCAGCTTCGTCTCGCGCCCATGACCGCGGTCAACCGCTCGCTGCACGGCACCAATTTCACCGTCTCTATTGAGGCCGCGAGCGGCGTGACGACCGGCATTTCGGCCGCCGACCGCGCGCATACGATCCGCGTCGCCTGCGCGGCGAACGCGACACCCGAGGATATCGTCCAGCCAGGACACGTTTTTCCGCTGGTTGCACAGGAGGGAGGCGTGCTCGCCCGCGCCGGACACACCGAAGCCTGCTGCGACCTCGCGCGGCTTGCCGGTCACTCGCCGAGCGCCGTGCTATGCGAGATCATGAACGACGACGGCACGATGGCGCGGCTGCCGGATCTGATCGAGTTTGCGCGGCGGCACGACCTGCGTATTGGCGCCATCGCCGACCTGATTCACTATCGCAGCCAGACCGAGCGCCTCATCGAGCGCGTGGGCGAGCGGCCGATTCGCACCGCCGAGGGCGACTTTCGCCTGGTTACCTTTCGCGACAAGCTGAACGACGCGACGCACCTGGCACTCACGCGCGGCGACATCGCGCCCGAACGCGAGACGCTGGTGCGCGTGCACGAGCCGCTGTCGGTCGTCGATTTGCTCGACTGCGGCAGCCGCGCCCACTCCTGGACGATCCCTGCCGCACTCGCCGCGATCGCGCGTGCCGGACGCGGCGTGCTGGTGCTGCTGCACCGGCCCGAATCGGCGCTCGATTTGCGCCAACGCGCGATGGTCGACCAGCCACCCACCGAGGCGCGCATGGACCTGCGCAACTACGGCATCGGCGCGCAGATCCTGCGCGATCTCAACGTGGGCCGCATGCGCCTTCTCGCCAAGCCGCGCAAGATGCCCAGCATGGCCGGTTTCGGTTTGGAGGTGACCGGTCACGAAGACGTCGCCTCTACGCCGTTGCCGCAGCGGCGCTAAAGCGCCGCCCACGGCGCGCCGATTCCCGTCTTCGTTTCGCGATCATCCGGATCATGCGCAAGATCGTTCCCCGCACCGACGCCAAGCACTTGCGCGTAGGCATCGTGCTGTCCCGCTTCAATTCGGCGATGGGCGAGCTCCTGCTGCAGGGCGCGCGGCGCGCGCTGAGCGAGGCGGGGATCGACATGGGCACGGCTGCGCTCGTCACGGTGCCCGGCGCGCTCGAAGCACCCCTCGCGCTGCAGCGCATGGCGCAAAGCGGCGATTACGATGCCCTGGTCGCCTTAGGCGCGGTCATCCGCGGCGAGACCTATCACTTCGAGATCGTCGCCAACGAGTCGGCTGCCGGCGTCGCCAGTGTCCAACTCGAGTTCGGCATTCCGATCGGCAACGGTATCCTTACCACGGACACCGACGGCCAGGCGCAGGCGCGCGCCGACGACAAGGGCCACGCCGCCACCGTCGCCGCGCTGGAGATGGCCAACCTACTCACGGCGATCGACGAGGCGGAATGAAGAGCCGCCGCCGCGCCCGCGAACTGGCGTTGCAAGGACTCTATCAGTGGCTGCTCTCCGGCACGCCGCCGGCGACGATACGGGCGGAACTTGCCGAGTCAGGCGGCTATGGCAAGTGCGACGCGCGTTTTTTCGACGGCCTCTGGCTGGGCGTGACCGGCGAGTTCGACACGCTGCAGGCCGCGTTTGCACCTTACCTTGACCGCGCCCCGGAGCAACTCTCGCCGATCGAGAAAGGCGTGCTCGTCATCGGCGCTTGGGAGTTGCTGCGCGCCCCTGACACCCCCTATCGGGTGGTGATCAATGAAGCGGTCGAATTGGCCAAGGCATACGGCGGCACCGACGGACACAAGTATGTCAACGGCGTGCTCGACAAGCTCGCCACGGCGAGCCGGGCAGCCGAGGTCGGGATTCCGCGCGTGGTGACCTGACCGAACCGCTCGCACCCTCGAGCCACAGATAACGATGGGTTGGCCGTGGTGGCGGCGCTTTCCGAATTCGAACTGATCGACCGATTCTTCCGTCGCCCCACGCCGCATGCCGTGCTCGGCGTGGGTGACGATGCGGCCCTGCTCGCGCCCACGCCAGGCCGCGAACTCGCCGTATCGGTCGACATGCTGGTCGCCGAGCGGCATTTTCTTGCCGACGTCGATCCCGAGTCGCTCGGACACAAGACACTGGCCGTAAACCTGTCCGACATGGCCGCGATGGGCGCCTTGCCGCGATGGGCGCTACTCGCCGGGGCGCTGCCGCAAGCCGACCCCGCATGGATTGGCGCCTTCGCCCGCGGTTTCTTTGCCCTGGCTGACGCGTTCGCGGTGGAACTCGTCGGCGGCGACACGACGCAAGGACCGCTCAACCTGTGCGTGACCGTCCTCGGCGAAGTGCCCGCCGGACAGGCGCTGCGGCGCAGCGGCGCGCACGCGGACGAGATGATCTTCGTCTCCGGCAGGCTCGGCGACGCCGCGCTCGCGCTCGCCCACCATCGCGGCGAAATCGTTCTCACCCCCGCCGAGCTCGCCGCGTGCGACCGGGCGCTGCTCTGGCCCACACCACGGATCGAGCTGGGACAGAAGCTGCGCGGCGTGGCTACTGCGGCAATCGATCTCTCCGACGGCTTGGTCGGCGACCTGGGTCACCTGCTCGCCGCCTCCGGCGTTGGCGCGACGCTGGAGCTTGCCACCCTGCCGCGATCGCCCGCGCTTGCGCGTTTGCTGGCGGGCAACGACCGGCCGCGCGCACTCGCGTGCCTCCTCGCCGGCGGCGACGATTACGAACTGTGCTTCACCGCGCCGCGGCGCGCCGCCGCGCAGCTCGAAGCGCTGGCAATAAGCCTCGGGGTCGCGCTTACGCCGATCGGCCGCATCGAAGCCCGCGCCGGCCTCGCCGTGCACGACGAATCCGGTGGGATACTGACCGCGCTACCGCAGGCGTTTGATCACTTTCGTGCCTGATCCGATGCGTACAACCCCGCCGCTCAGGTTTCTGTTCTCGCACCCCGCGCATTTCATCGCGCTCGGCTTCGGCACCGGCCTGTCACCGATCGCGCCGGGGACCGTGGGCACGCTGCTGGCGCTGCCGCTCGCCGCCGCGCTGCGCGCGTTCAGCAATGACCTTGGCTATCTGCTCTGCGTCGGCGCAAGCTTTCTGCTCGGCATCTGGGCGGCGCAGCGGACCGGTCGCGATCTCGATGCGACCGATCACGGCGCGATCGTATGGGACGAAGTAACCGCGTTTGTGCTGGTGCTGTTCTTCGTCGGCGACGATCCGTGGCGCGAAGCGCTGGCGTTTCTGTTGTTTCGTTTCTTCGACATCGTCAAGCTGCCCCCGGCGCGCTTGATCGACCGCGAGTGGCATCACGGCTTTGGGGTGATGGCCGACGACATCGTCGCCGCGTTCTACGCGCTCATCGTGCTGGCATTGTGGCAACGGGTATTCGGATGAATGATGCAACGCGCGCGGCATTGGCGCTCGCACGTCGCCTCGAGGAACGCGCGCTCAATGCCTCCAGCGTGTTCCAGTCGATCGTCTACGACGGCTGGCTCATCGGCTACCGACCGGGACCGACCAAGCGCCTGCGCTGTGTCAACGCGTTTTATGCCTCGAACCTGCCGCTCGCCGAGAAGGTTGCGTTCTGCACCGCGTTCTATGCCAGCGTGGGCCTGCCGGCGATATTCCGCCAGCTTCCGTTTTCGAAGCCGGCGGGCCTCGATCGCTGGCTCGATCGCAACGGATGGATACGCTTCGAGCCGACCTTGGTGCTGCAGTCGAGCTTGGCCGAGGCGCCGCAGCCGAAGACGGTGGCGGACGCGGTGTCAATTGTTGACGTGCTCGCCTGGCAGACGCTGGTGGCGCAACTGCTCGACGTCGACCGTGAGTCGCTTGCCCGCCTGATGGAACGCGCCGCGAGTTACCCGCTGCCGCATGCCGGGGCCATCATCCGCGAAGAGGGCGAGGTCGTAGCCTGCGGCTTGCTCAAGCTCGAAGGCGATCACGCCGGGTTGTTCGCCCTGCACACGGCGCCTGCCTGGCGCGGTCGCGGTCTCGGCCGTGCCGTGGTCGCAGCGTTGCTCGCCGAAGCGCGCCGGCGTGGCGCAGCGACCGCCTACCTGCAGGTAACCGCAAACAACGCGCCGGCGCGCGCGCTCTATCGCCACTTTGGCTTCTCGACCTCGCACGAGTACTGGTATCGTGCCCGCGCCGGCGAGCAGCACTAGACCGGCGGCAAACGTCCCCCATGGATAGCGACGACACGCTCTACGCCTTGGCTGCGGCAGTCGGCCAGGCGGCGTTGAGCCGCCAGGCGCGCATCGCCAGCGCCGAATCCTGTACCGGGGGCCTCGTCGCCGCGGCCATCACCGCTGTGGCAGGCAGCTCCGACTGGTTCGACCGCGGCTTCATCACCTATTCCAACGCGGCCAAGGTCGAGATGCTCGGCGTGCCGGCTGCCACCCTCGCGCGTTTTGGCGCGGTCAGCGTGGAGACGGCACGGGCCATGGCCGAAGGGGCAGTGCGCCCAGGCGGCGCACAGTGGTCGGTCGCGGTGACCGGTATCGCCGGACCGGGCGGGGGAACACCCGGCAAACCGGTGGGCACGGTATGCTTTGCGTGGGCCGGACCGGCCGGGACCGACGCCTTGCGCCACCAGCTAGGGGGCGATCGGGCTGCGGTACGCAGCGAGTCGGTGCATATCGCGCTTAAAGGCTTGCTCGAACGCCTGCTTTAGATGGTCAAAATCCCTTTATCGAACGATCGTTCTATGCCATAATTGGCCTGTACAACCAGACGATCGGACCCGCCATGAGCACCGCAACCGGCACCGCACACCACGCCAAAGCCAACGGAATGAACGCAATGGACGACAACAAGACCAAGGCGTTGGCCGCCGCCCTCGCCCAGATCGAGAAGCAGTTCGGCAAGGGTTCGATCATGAAGATGGGCGAAGCGCAGGTGCAAAGCGATCTATCGGTTATCTCGACCGGGTCGCTGGGGCTGGACATCGCGCTGGGTGTTGGCGGCCTGCCGCGGGGGCGGGTGGTCGAGGTCTACGGACCCGAGTCATCGGGCAAGACCACCCTCGCGCTGCAGGTGGTAGCCCAAGTGCAGAAGGCCGGCGGGACGGCTGCCTACATCGACGCGGAAAACGCGCTCGACCCGGTGTACGCCGGCAAACTGGGCGTCAACGTGGGCGAGATGCTGATCTCGCAACCTGACACCGGCGAGCAGGGGCTCGAGATCGCCGATATGCTCGTGCGCTCCGGCGGGGTCGACATCATCGTCATCGACTCGGTGGCGGCGCTCGTGCCCAAGGCCGAAATCGAAGGCGAGATGGGCGATCAGCTGCCCGGCCTCCAGGCGCGATTGATGAGCCAGGCACTGCGCAAACTCACCTCGAACATCAAGCGCGCCAACGTGCTGGTGATCTTCATCAACCAGATTCGGATGAAAATCGGCGTGATGTTCGGCAATCCGGAAACCACCAGCGGCGGCAATGCGCTCAAGTTCTACGCCTCGGTACGGCTCGATATCCGGCGCATCGGATCGATCAAGCGCGGGGAAGAAGTCGTCGGCAACGAAACGCGGGTCAAGGTAGTCAAGAACAAGATCGCACCGCCTTTCCGCGAAGCTTTGTTCGACATCCTCTATGGCGAGGGCATTTCGCGCGAAGGGGAAATGATCGAGCTTGGCGTCGCGCACAACATCATCGAGAAATCCGGTGCCTGGTATGCCTACCGTGGCGAAAAGATCGGACAGGGCAAGGACAACACGCGCGACTACCTGAAAGAGCACCCCGAGCTCGCCGTTGAGATCGAGGCGAAGATCCGCGCCGCGGTCGGCGTGCCGCTGCCCGGACCGGCGCGCAGCGCCCCTGCGGCCGAAGAATAGCGCGGGTGATTTGGCGGCCGCATCGCTTCGGGCCCGGGCGATTGGGCTGCTCGCGCGGCGCGAGTACGCGCGCTCCGAACTGCAACAGAAGCTGCTTGCCAAAGGCGGCGACGCGGACGAAGTCCGCGTTCTGCTCGACGAGCTGATCGCCCTGGGTTATCTGTCTGACGCCCGCTACGCGCAGGTCGCGGTGGCGCACAAGAGCAAGTCCTTCGGTCGCCGTCACATCGCCGAATCATTGCGCGCCAAAGGCATCGCCCGTGCCGACATCGAGACGGCGCTCACCGAAGCCGGCCACGATGACGACGCCGCGCTGCGCGCGCTTTGGCAACGGCGCTTCGGCCACGCACCGGTCGACGCGCGCGAGGAGGCGCGCCAGGTGCGCTTCCTACAGGCGCGCGGCTTCGCCGTGGCGGCCATCGTGCGCCTCATTCGCGCCAGCCGCAGCGACGCAGCGCGTTAGTGTCGGTCGGCAGTCCCTGTGCTAAGATCTTGATTTTGAACCCTCACTTAAAGTGAGGGCCCAGTCGGCCCGCATCCCCTTCGGGGTGGATTTTCGATGCAAGTCGCAACCATACGTCGCCAGTTTCTCGATTACTTCGCAGAGCGGGGCCATACCATCGTCCCGTCGGCGCCGCTCGTGCCCGGCAACGACCCGACGCTGCTTTTCACCAACAGCGGCATGGTGCAGTTCAAGGACGTGTTTCTGGGCACCGACCATCGCAATTACGTGCGCGCCGCCGACGTTCAGCGTTGCCTGCGCGCCGGAGGCAAGCACAATGACCTGGAGAACGTCGGCTACACCGCGCGCCACCACACGTTTTTCGAAATGCTCGGCAACTGGTCGTTTGGTGACTACTTCAAGCGCGAAGCGATTGCCTATGCGTGGGAGCTGCTGACCAAGGTCTTCAAGCTGCCGCCCGACAAGCTCTGGGTCACGGTATATGAAACCGATGACGAGGCCTACGACGCGTGGACCCGCACCATCGGGGTACCGCCCGAGCGCGTGGTGCGCATTGGCGACAACCAGGGCGCGCCCTACGCTTCAGACAACTTCTGGCAGATGGCCGATACCGGCCCCTGCGGCCCGTGCAGCGAGATCTTCTACGATCACGGTCCGACGGTCGCGGGCGGACCGCCGGGCTCGCCGGACGAGGGTGACCGCTACATCGAGATCTGGAACCTGGTGTTCATGCAGTTCGACCGCGACCAGAAAGGCGTGCTCACGCCCCTGCCCAGGCCGTGCGTCGACACCGGCATGGGACTCGAACGCCTGGCGGCGGTGCTGCAGGGCGTGCACAGCAATTACGATATCGATCTTTTTCGTGACCTGATCGCCGCGGCGGCCAAGCTCACCGGCACAACCGATCTCGGCTCGCCCTCACTCAAGGTGATCGCCGATCATATCCGAGCCTGCGCCTTCCTCGTTGTCGACGGCGTGATCCCCAGCAACGAGGGTCGCGGCTACGTGCTGCGACGGATCGTCCGGCGCGCGATCCGCCACGGCTACCAGCTCGGGCAGACCCAGCCTTTTTTTAGCCGGCTGGTGCCGGAACTCTCGCGCCTGATGGGTGCGGCCTACCCCGAACTGCCGCTCAAGCAGGGGTACGTCATGTCGGTGCTACATGCCGAAGAAGAG
>Ga0302324_100031414_pt1 | contig 10018 bp, 5 predicted proteins | sample Palsa_T0_1_FD_201949 | JGI IMG/M metagenome (GOLD analysis project Ga0302324, IMG submission 201949) | Peat permafrost microbial communities from Stordalen Mire near Abisko, Sweden - Palsa_T0_1 | ecosystem: Environmental > Terrestrial > Soil > Palsa > Peat permafrost | place: Sweden: Abisko... | reverse complement strand
TTTCGCCCAGTCGCTCGGAATGCTGGTTTTATTCAGAGTCATGCAGGGGTTCGGCGGCGGAGGTCTGGCGACCAGCGAGCAGGCTATTCTTGCCGACACTTTCAGCCCGGAAAAGCGCGGCATGGCTTTTGCCGTGTATGGCATGGCTGTCGTGCTCGCGCCCGCCATCGGCCCGACACTCGGCGGCTGGATCACCGATAACTATAGCTGGCGCTGGATTTTCTATATCAACGTCCCTGTCGGGCTGTTATCGCTTTATCTCACCCAGAAGATAGTCGAAGACCCGCCGTATATCGAGAGCGAACGGCAGAAGATGAAGAAAAATCGCATCGATTACATGGGGCTGGGTCTGATCACCGTGGGCATGGGATGCCTGCAGGTGGTGCTCGATAAAGGCCAGGAAGACGACTGGTTCTCTTCGCCGAAGATCCTGACGCTTTCCGTGATGGCCGTCGTCCTGATTGCATGGTTTCTGGTGAACGAATGGTTCCACGCCAATCCGATTGTCGATATCAAACTGCTGAAGCAGCGAAATTTTGCCACGGCGGTCCTGATGATGTTCGTCCTCGGGATGGTGCTGTTCGGAACGACGGTGCTGATTCCGCAGTTCCTTCAGGTGCTCCTCGGGTATACGGCGGAGCAGGCCGGAAAGGCGCTTTCGGCGGGCGCCGTGGTGCTGATTTTCATGATGCCGATCGTGGGGCGGCTGGTCACGAAGGTGGATCCGCGCAAGCTGGTGGCAATCGGTTTCGGCGCCACAGCGATTGCTTTGTATCACATGACGGTTCTGAATCTGGGCATCGATTTCAAAACCGCGGCCATGATGCGCGTTTATCAGACCATCGGACTCGCGTTCATTTTTATTCCGATCAATACGCTTTCTTATGTGGGTATGCCGCCGAATAAGAGCAACCAGATCTCCGGTATCACGAATCTGGCGCGAAATATCGGCGGAAGTATCGGAATTTCGCTGCTGAGTACGTTCCTGCAGCGCCTGTCGCAGGTGCATCAGGTTTATTTGTCGGCTCACACCTCGCCGGGAGATCCCGCATTTGAGAGTCAGGTATCGGGAATTGCCCAGACTTTCCGCGCCCAGGGAGCTACGGCGGCGGAGGCGACGACGCAGGCTTACCGGATGATCGAACGGACACTTGTCGGCCAGGCTACGGTGCTGGCGTATATCGATATTATTTCGGTGGGCGCGGTTGCGGTGGCTTGTCTGGCTCCGCTGGCGTTTATCATGAAAAGGCCTCGTCGGGGCGCCGCCCCGGTGGCCGCACACTGACATTTCGCCCGCATCCCCCTGGAATCGATCCGAATCACGTAGGGCCAAGGCTTCCGCCTTGTCCCAATGAGCCTGCGGCCCACGAACCATGCTTGAAGGCGCTGCCAGATCGGGTCCTTTATTTTCAGATATTTGCATCGCGCCTTCAACGGTGCCGCCGGGCTTCGGCCCGGCGTTCCTGATGTTTAATCGGTCTCCCGCACGTATCTCAGCCTGCCTCTGAGTTCCTCAGACAAGGTACTTTCGACCTCAGTCGTGATCAGCCCGGCGGCATCCATCACCTGAATGTGTACATGGTCCTTCAGGCGCCAGGAACTGAGCTTCATTCGCAGCAGATCGGCAAGGGAAATGACTGCCACAGACTCCCCGTGAATCGCCTTTTGGACGGGACGAATGTCCGGATTAGAGGTGGCCTGAGCGGGCCTTACCTTTTCTCCGCTGAACAGCAAATGAATCGGGGTTTTCGCGGAATCCCCGTGCAGCAGCATGTCCAATCGTGCAGCTCGCGCAGGCGGGTCCGCTGCGTGGCGAAATTTGAACCCGCAGCCCTCCGCGATTCCAATTACACGTGCGATACCGGAACGGCGGATCATCAAATCCACATCGCGCGTCAGCATCGAATGAGCGGGATCGGCCTCTTCCACGTGGATCAAAACCGCCAGCCCGCCTACCAGTTCATGCGGGACATGCCCCGCCGCCAGCGGCCCGGCTATCTTATGAAGCACGCCCACCAGATCGAATAAGCGTTGTTCAAACACCAGATTTACCGCGTCCCCTTCTTCGGCCGTGGAATGAAGAAATTGTTCGAAAGTAAGCATCTTCCGTGAGTTAACTTCCGCCAGTTAATTCCCGCGAGCTAATCTAAACTAACAGGGTAGCCGAACGGAGGCTCCGAATGATTCTGAATCGCCGCCAGATATTGTTGTCCGCAGTGGGGGTGACCGCGCTTCCGCGCCTGTCGGCCCAACAGGACGACGACAATAACACCAAAATCGCCCACCGGCTGAACGCGGATTCATTAACCGACGACGACCTGCTGTTTCTACAGCAGGTCGGCTTGAAATGGGCGCGGGTGGAGTTTGGCGAGCGGCCCATCGGATACGACGCTCTCCTTGCCACGCAGCAGCGCTTTGCCCGGTTCGGAATGCGCATCTACTCCGGCGTTCACTATTCGTACCGGTCGCTCAAGGTCCAACTCGGCCAGCCCGGGCGCGATAAAGATATCGAGACCTACTGCCAGTTCCTGCGCGACCTCGGGCGGCTGAAGATCCCGATCGCGTCCTACGATTTCCATCCCGGCAACACTTACACCACCAGCGTCGTGCCGCGCCGCGGCTACATGGCCCGCGAATTCGACCTCGATAGTTTCCGCAGCAAAGTGGAAAAGCAGGAGTTCAACCGGGAATACAGCGCGGACGATATCTGGGCTAACTACGCGTACTTTATGAAAGCGGTGCTGCCCGTTGCGGAACAGGCCGGCGTCAAACTGGCGCTGCACCCGGACGATCCGCCGCTGGCGAAGATGAACGGCGTCGCAAAGCTGTTTACCCACTACGACGGATACCACCGCGCCGAGCAGATCGCGGGCGGCAGTCCGGCGTGGGGACTGACGTTCTGCGTCGGTACGTGGTCGGAAGGCGGCACGAAAATGGGCAAGGACGTGTTCGAGATGATCCATGACTTCGGCGGCCGCGGCAAGATTTTCGAAGTGCATTTCCGCAATGTGAGTGGCCCGCTACCGCGTTTTGTCGAGGCATTCCCAGACGACGGTTATCTGGATATGTATCAGGTCATGAAAGCTCTGCGCCAGGTGAAGTTCAATGGGGCGGCGGAGCCGGATCATGTCCCGAAACTGGCGGGCGACAGCGGGATTCTGCGCGCAGGCACTGCGTATTGTCTGGTCTACATGCGGGCGCTATTGAAGCGCGCCAACGAAGAGGTGGGATGAACGGGGTGACAGTGCAGGGCACGACCATGGCGGCATGCGTCTTGATTTCCTCCGGTGGTTGCTCTGCCGATAACGCCGTCAATTGTTTGGAAGACGACCGACTAAACAGCCACCGGCTCAAAAGCCGGCGGGATTTCCTGCGACTGAAAGTCGCCTGAAGGAAGATCGTGGCGCACGCACTTTGCGTGCCGCGTCGGCACTTCTGCCGACGCTCGGCTGCCACTCGGCAAAGACTGGTGTCGAGAAAGTCTCGACACGGCACGCTGCGAGCGCGCGCCACGTCAGGTTCTCTACGCGATTGCTGACTATTCCCCCGATTTTCAAAACTTTGCCGATGTTACCGAAATCGCGAAACGCCGCAACTATTTCGGCACCGTCACCACCGGCACATTCGCATCCCGCACCGTCTTATTAAACGCGGCCACGTCATTCGTCAATAACCCGTTCAGCGCCCTGATCTTCCCATTCACCTGCGAAGCCAGATCCTCATAAACCATATACGACTGCTGCGTCGGCTGGCTTTCCGAATTCGCCACGGTTCCCAGCACATAAGCGATTTTATTATTCAGCTTAATTGGGAAATTCAACGGGTCCTCGCTCGCCCGGTTCTTCGTCTGATATAAATCTTCCTCGATCGCGGTCAATTTCTGAATCAGATCCTTCGCCGCGTCGGCAACCTTCTTATCGTCGCGCTTGGTAAACTCTTCCAGCTGCCGCCGCACCTCGCGAATTCTCACCACGCCCGCATTGGTTTCCGAAAGCTTATCCCGCACCTGCAGCGCCAGCGATAACTGCTTCGCGTATTCCTCCGGCGTCGTCTTCAGCCTTGGATCGGCCTTGACCTCAAACCCCGCCGTCTGTGTCTTGCCGTCCACCGTAATCCGAACCTGATAATGGCCCGGCGAAATCCGCGGACCCTGCACGCCCGCCGCCCACATGATCAGCCCGGGGAAGGTGGTGGCATCCGGATAACGTTCGTTCCAGATGAATTTATTCATCCCAGGCGCGGCAGTCGCACGCGCCGGAGGAGCATCGCGCGGAGTCTCTTCGTCGCCCGCCTCCCCGGCCGGCATCACGGGACGCGCGACCGCCACAATCTTACTCGAAAACTCCTGCACCAGTTTCCCCGCGGAATCGAGGAACTCCAGTTTCACATCGCCCTTCGGTCTATCCTTCAGCGAGTAGTAAACTACCACGCCGGCCGCCGGATTCTCCCCCACCGCGCCGCCACCGCCGCGCCCGGCACGTCCACCGCCACCCCGATAAGCATCCTTTGGCTGGTAAAGATGAACATCCTCGCTCGTCTGTTTCGGGTCCAGCTGATAGAGCAGCGGCATGTCGTCGAAGACCCAGAAAGCACGGCCCTGCGTCGCCACCACCAGTTCCTTTTCGCGCTTGTGGAACATAAGATCGGCAATCGGAGTGACCGGCAAATTTAACTGGAACGGCTTCCAGTTCTCGCCGTCGTCGAAAGACATGTACAGCCTGAATTCCGTACCCGCCACCAGCAGCCCGCGATGATTCGGATCCTCGCGAATCGCCCGTGTGAAGTGTGTCGCGGGGATGCCGTTGGTAATCTGTTTCCAGGTTTTCCCGAAATCCGTGGTTTTAAACAGGAATGGCCGGAAATCGTCCTGCTGATAGTTCGTCGCCGCCATATACGCGGTCCCCGCATCGAACGGCGATGGGTCGATCGCGTTGATCCGAATCCACTCCGGCATGCCCGTCGGCGTTACGTTCGTCCACGTCTTGCCCGCGTCGCGCGTGATCTGCACCAATCCGTCGTCGGTACCGGCCCAGATCAGGCCCTTAGTCACAGGCGATTCAGCCACCGTGAAGATCGTGTCGTAATACTCGATCGAGGTATTGTCCTGCGTGATCGGCCCGCCGGACGTTGTCTGCTTCGACTTATCGTTCCGCGTCAGATCCGGGCTGATGTTGGCCCAGTTCTGCCCTTCGTTTTCGGTCTTCATCAGCACATTCGAACCGATGTAAAGCGTGTTCGCATCGTGCGGCGAAAACGCAATCGGGAAGCTCCACTGGAACCGGTATTTCGACGCTTCCGCGCCATACCCCATCGGGTTATCCGGCCAGGCGTTGATATTGCGAGTCTGACCCGTATGGTGATCCTGCCGCGTGATCAGGTTCCCGTAAGACCCGGCGTACACGATCTCGGAATCGCGCGGGTCCGGCGCGATCCAGCCGCTCTCACCGCCACCCACGTCGTACCAGTCGCGGTCGGTAATGCCGCCGGTTGTGGTGCGGGTCGCAATGCGGACGGTGGTGTTATCCTGCTGCGCGCCATAAGCGTGATACGGAAAGTCGTTATCGAGCGCGACCCGATAGAACTGCGCGGTCGGCTGATTGTCGATGGAAGACCAAGTCTTGCCCCCATCCATCGTTACGTTTGCCCCGCCATCGTTCGATTCGATCATGCGGTCGGGATTATCGGGCGCGATCCAAAGCCCATGATTATCGCCGTGCGGCGTCGGAATCGCCGTAAACGTTCTGCCGCCATCGATCGAGCGAAACGCGCCCACATTTAGAGCGTAGATTTCGTCGGCATTTTTCGGATCGGCGAAGATATGCGAGAAATACCAGGCCCGCTGGCGCAGGCTGTTCTGCTCATTAACGCGCGTCCAGGCCTTACCCCCGTTGTCGGAGCGGAACAGACCGCCATCGGCCGCTTCCACCATAGCCCACACACGCTCCGGATTGGCTGGCGAAACGGTCACCGTCACGCGGCCCTCCACACCCCCTGGCAAACCCTGCGCATGCGAGAGATCCGTCCACGTATCGCCGCCGTCCGTAGTTTTCCAAAGCCCGCTGCCGGGGCCGCCGCTGTCGAAGCGCCACGGTTTGCGGCTCACCTGCCAGAACGCCGCGTAGATGACGCGCGGGTTTGAAGGGTCCATCGCCAGATCTGCCGCGCCAGCCTCGTTGCCTTTCGTCAGCACCTGTTTCCATGTCGCCCCGCCATCCGTGGTGCGGTAAACGCCGCGCTCCGGATTCGGTCCCCACAGATGCCCCAGCGCCGCCACATAAACGATATCGGGATTCTTCGGATGGATCGCCACCGCGCCGATGTGATAGGTCTGCTGCAGACCTATGTTTTTCCAGGTGCGGCCCGCGTCGAGCGACTTGTAGACGCCGTCGCCATTCGAAGCGTTGCCGCGCACGCAGGTTTCGCCCATGCCGACGTAGACGGTGCTGGGTTCGGATTGCGAGACCGCGATAGCGCCGACCGAAGAAGTCTTAAACTGCCCGTCCGAAACGGGAAGCCAGGAGCGCCCCGCGTCGGTCGTTTTCCAAACGCCGCCGCCAACGGAACCGAAGTAGTAAATCCTCGGATCGGAGACGATGCCGGACACCGCAAGCACGCGTCCGCCCCGGAATGGACCGATGAGACGGAACCGGAGGTCCTTCACGAGGTCTGTCTGCTGCGCGAATGCAAAGGACAGAAAGAAGACAAGGGGCCAGATTCGCTTCATGTTTAAGACATGATAACGCCGTCCCACAGAGGCCATCGGTCTCTCTGAGTAAGCAGGCCAAACGGCCTACTTTACCGGCCCGTAAACTATTGATTCTTAGGCCGTGAGGTTCACCGCTATGACGGTTTTGCGCTGGAACGGATGGTGTCGGTAGCTGCGGGTGTCTCGATGAACCTGAATTTGAGGCAGCGCCAGCCGCATAGCCGGCAGCGGCAGGAAACCATCAAGAGAGAGAGCATCCATTCGAATCCGTTGCGGATGCGCGACCTCTTCAGGTCGGAGGAAAGACACTTTGGGCAGACATAAACAAACCACATTAAGGTATTCCGGAGTTTCCTTGGCTGATTCAGAGTACCAAAGCCTATGAAGAGAATGAATCCCGGTAAGTACCGGTACGTTTTTGGATAAAGTGAAGTTTAATACTTAGCACAAAACAGGGACGACAGGATTACTCTGTGCTGCGGCCAGTTTCGGGGCAGACTGCGCCGCTTCATATATCCTCTGCACCGCGGCCACGCCCTTACCCAGCTCCACATTATGCCCATTAGCGCGCAGAATTAATTCCAAACCCGCGATAATTCCGAACATATCCGTAATATCGAAATACCCCAGATGCGCCAACCGGAAAATCTGCCCCTTCATGCTGCCCTGCCCGTTGGTAATCACCGCGCCGAAGCGCTCCTTGAAGCCCTTCACGATCACGCCCGAATCCATCCCGGCCGGAGCCTTCACCGCCGTCACCGAACTCGCCGGCCGCCGCGCAAACAACTCCAGCCCCAGCGCGGTGCACGCCTCACGCGTGGCGCGCGCCAGCACCTGCGCATTGGCCACCAGGTCCGCCATCCCCATCTGCCGGATATACCGCAGCGCCTCGCCCAGCGCCAGGACCAGCGAAGTAGCCGGAGTCCAACTCGACTCCCCGCCGTCGCCATTCTTCTTTTCCTTCTTCAGGTCGAAATAATAGTGCGGCAGCGTAGCGGTTTCACTATGCTTCCATGCCTTTGGGCTCACGGACATAAACGCCAGCCCCGGCGGAATCATGAACGCTTTCTGCGACCCGCCCACCACCACATCCAGACCCCATCCATCCACATCGAGCGGCATCGTGCCCAGACCGGTAATCGCGTCCACCACGAAGATGGCGTCGGTGTCCCGAACCAGCGAAGCCATCGCCTGCACATCGTGCTCAGCGCCCGTCGAACTCTCCGAAGCCTGCACAAACACGCCTTTAATCCCCGGCTCCGCCCTCAGCGCGGACTCCACCCGATCCGGCGTCACCACGTCGCCATACGGCGCCTGCAGCACGGTCGCATCCAGTCCATACGCTTGCGCAATTTCCACCCAGCGCTCGCCGAATTTCCCGGCGCTGCACACGATCGCCTTATCGCCTCGCGAAAACAGATTCGACACCGACGCATCCAGCGCGCCCGTCCCCGACGAGGTAAAACAAAGCACATCGTTGCGCGTGCCGTACACTTCTTTCAGGTCCGCCAGCGCCGCTTTGTAAATGGCCCGGAATTCCGCAGTGCGATGATGGATATCCGATGCCATCATGGCGCGCAGTGCAGGCGGATAAAGCGGCGTGGGTCCCGGTGTAAGCAAACGCTGCTTGCGGATGTACATGATAAGGAAGTAGAGTTTTTAGAATACCAACCATGTCTTTGTCAGAGCAGTTGCAAAAGGACCTCGTGGCCGCGATGAAAGCCAAAGAAGAGGTGCGCCTCAGCGCCGTGCGGATGATCAAAACCGCCCTCCAGAAAGCCAACGTGGCAGACCTTTCGAAGCCTCTCAATGAAGCCGCCGAACAGCAGCTTCTCAAGAGTCTGGTGAAGCAGCGCGTGGAAGCGGCCGAGATGTTCCGCAAGGGCGGTCGCGAAGAACTGGCCGATAAAGAAGACGCCGAACGGAAAATCATCGAGGCCTATCTGCCCGCATCCGCCAGCGAAGCAGACATCGAAAACGCCGTGAGCGCCGCCCTTGCGGAAACGGGCGCCACTGCCGCGAAACAGATGGGCATCGTCATCAAGGCCGCGCAGGCGAAGCTGGCCGGTAAAACCGTAGACGGAAAAATCCTCAGCGAGAAAGTGAAAGCCAGACTCTCATGACCCCTGCCCGCGAGCACAAGCCGTTCGTCCCACCGCACGTCCAGATGAAGGAATTCACGCTGCGGGCCGTGCTGCTCGGGCTGGTGATGTGCGTGGTTCTGGGGGCGGCAAATGCCTACCTCGGTCTGAAGGCCGGCCAGACCATCGCCGCCACCTATCCGGCTGCCGTTATCGGCATGGCCGTACTGCGCATTTTCAAAGGATCGATTCTCGAAGAGAACATCGCGCGAACCGCCGGCTCCATCGGCGAATCGGTCGCCGCAGGCGCGGTGTTCACCATTCCCGCGTTCGTGATCTCGCGTTCCTGGCTCGATTTCTCGCCCGGCACCGCCTACTGGAAATCCACCGCCCTGATGATGACGGGCAGCATCCTGGGCGTGCTCTTCGTTTCGCTGATCCGGCGCGTGCTGGTGGAAGATCCTACACTGCCGTTCCCAGAATCCGTGGCCGCATCGCAGATTCATAAGGCCGGACAGGTGGGCGCCCAGGCCGCCAAATACCTCTTCTACAACATGGGCCTGGGCGCCGGGGTCTTCCTCGCCAGCGCCTTCGGCGTTTTCGCCACGGATCAGGACTGGTTCTTCAACGTCGGACAACTCGGCCGGACGGCGCTGCGGCTCGGTCCGCCCGGCTCCACCAACAGGCTGGCCACCGGCGGCGTCACCGTGTTTTCCGGCCCCACCGTGAGCCCCGCGTACGTCGGTGTAGGGTACGTCATCGGCCCCGCGCTCGCTTCGCTGAATTTCTCCGGCAGCGTGATCGCGTGGGGCCTGCTCATTCCGCTCCTTATTTATTTTCTTGGCCCGCAACTGCAGGCGTTTCTTCCGGTCAATCCCACGGACGATTCGTGGCTCGCCATGGCAAACTCCGTCTGGCGCTTTATCGTTCGCCCCATCGCGGTGGGCGGCATGTTGACCGGCGCAACCTACACGCTTTTCAAAATGCGCAAAGCCTTGCTCGGCGGACTCCAGCGCGCTTTCAACGAACTCAAGACCGGCGCTGCGACGGCTGAAAACACCGCCCGCACCGAGCGTTACATGAGCTCGCGCGTGGTGCTGGTGGGCATCTTCGCGGTCTTTGTCGTGATGATCGTGCTCTACCGCTATCTCTCGGGCGGCATCGTTCCCGCGCTCATTGCGGCGATTGTCATGCTGATTGTGGGTTTCTGCTTCGCCACCGTTTCCGGTTA
>Ga0302324_100031413_pt1 | contig 10018 bp, 8 predicted proteins | sample Palsa_T0_1_FD_201949 | JGI IMG/M metagenome (GOLD analysis project Ga0302324, IMG submission 201949) | Peat permafrost microbial communities from Stordalen Mire near Abisko, Sweden - Palsa_T0_1 | ecosystem: Environmental > Terrestrial > Soil > Palsa > Peat permafrost | place: Sweden: Abisko... | reverse complement strand
GGCGTGTCACGGCGAACGGGCTGGTCGACACCGGGGGCATGCTGACCATCAATGCCCTGGCCAACTGGGACGCCCAGTGCAATCTGACCGGCGTGGCCTCGGGAGCAACCTGCGCGACGACCGGCGTCAACGGTCCGACCGCGGCGCAAGGCCCGACCAACCGCATCATGTTGACCTGGAACGGCACTTCGACCGCCGCCAACGCGGGTACCGCGGGCCTCTCTTTCGAATGGCCCGGTTCAGGCACCGGCACGCCCATCACCGCCAGCGAGCAGAGCACGATCGATGCGGGCGATGCCACGCCGATCAACGGCAACCGCGTGAATTACCTGCGTGGCGATCGCAGCAACGAGATCAACAGTCTCGGGGTCGGGCTGTTCCGCGCCCGCGACGGCGTGCTGGGCGACATCATCGACTCGAGCCCCACCTGGGTCGGGCCGCCCTCCTCGCCTTATGTGCAGACCTGGGTCGACCGCATCGATTCGACCGACGTCATGCAGGAGAACACAGGCACGAGCTACTTGAGCTTCCAGAGCACCGAGCAGTCGCGCCTGAACGTGATCTACGTCGGCGCGAATGACGGCTTTCTGCACGGCTTTCGTACCGGCTCGCTGAGCAGCAGCGGCACGCTGGTCAACAATTCCACGACACCCAACGATGGCGCCGAGGTGCTGGCGTACATGCCCGGTGCGGTGCTCAATACGATTCATCAGTACTCGAGCAATGCCAGCACCGAGCTGATGGATGCGACGCTGGACTACTCCAACCCGCAGTACGCCCATAACTTCTTCGTCGATGGTACCCCTGGCACCGGCGACCTGTTTTATTCGGGGGTCTGGCACACCTGGCTCATCGGTGGCCTCGGAGCGGGCGGCTCTGCCATCTACGCCCTCGACATCACCAATCCGGGCTCTGGCAATTTCATCGAGGGCAACGCCTCCGCATTGGTCAAGGGCGAGTGGAGTTCGGCGACCATCAGCTGCGTGAACCTCTCCAGTTGCGGCGCCAGCCTCGGCAACACCTACGGCACGCCGCAGATCCGTCGCTTCCACAACGGCAGCTGGGGTGCGGTGTTCGGCAACGGCTATGGCAGCACCAATGGCGATGCGGGCATTTTCGTGATGCTGGTCAGTCAGACCGGCGGTGCGGTGACCTTCTACTACCTGAGCGCCGGCAACGCCGGCAGCAACGGCATCGGCTATGTCGCGCCGGCGGATCTCGACGGTGACCACATCACCGACTATGTCTACGCCGGGGACCTCAAGGGCAACGTGTGGCGCTTTGATCTGACCAGCGCCAACCCTGCGAACTGGGCGGTGAGCAGCGGACCACTGTTCACGACCCCCAATGGGCAGCCGATCACGACCCAGCTCATTCTGGCCGCCGCGCCGCTGAGCGGCACCTTGCCGTCGGTCCTCGTGGCCTTCGGCACCGGGCAGAAGACGCCGCTGAGCATCACTGCCGGGAGCAGCTACGTGAGCGGCACACAGAGTCTCTACGGCGTCTGGGACTGGAACATGAGCAGCTGGAATACCCTGTCCTCGGCCGCGCAATATGCGGGCCTGACGGCGGCCCAGATGCACAGCGCCACCGGCCTGTCCTCGCCCTATACGCTGGGACAGGGGAACCTGCAGGCGCAGGTCTTCAGCGTCAACACCAGCACGGGCGTGGTCGACACCACGAATGCCCCGGTGGTCTGGGAGCAATGCGTCGGCGGCTGCAATACCGGGGTCTTCGGCTGGTATGCCAATCTGCCGGGCGGCAGTGGCGCCACCAGCTCTACCGGCGCGCAGATCGTCGAGCAGGTCGTGTCCACGCCGACTCTCGATCAGAGCGCCTTCATCGTCAACTCGACGATTCCGGCCAATAACTCGACCTTGTCCTGTACCACCAGCTCGGACCAGGGCGTCACCTACGTGCTGAACGTGACCTCCGGCGGCACCTTTCCCACGTCGACCGCAACCACCATTCCGCCGCCGAGCAGCTCGACGAACTTTTCGACCGCGTTCGTGAACTACCACGACACCTCGATGGTCGGTCTCACCACCAACGAGACCGGAGCATTGACCGTGGTCAATACGATAGAGGGCACCTCCTGGCTCGTGGGCGAGGGGATCACGCCCCCGGCTCCGGGCTCGCCGCCGCCGCCGCCCACGCAGATCACCTTGCCCTCCAATACCTCGATCAACCGACTGACCTGGGTCGAATTGCGATAGTCACGGGAGTCCTACAGACATGACACTGTGCACAGCGATGCCTCGCCCCGCCCCGGCGGGTTTCACACTGGTAGAGCTCATGGTGACGATGGCAATCGCGGCGATACTGGCCGCGATCGCGTTACCGGCCTACAACACCTCGGTGCGCAAGTCGCGCCGCACCGACGCCAAGACCGCGCTGCTGGATCTGGCCGGACGCGAGGAGCGTTATTTCAACACCAACAACGCCTACAGCGCCACGCCGGCCAATCTGGGCTACGGGACGGGTGCCTTCCCGATGCTCGTGGGCTCGGGCTACTACAAAGTCAGCGTCGCGGTCACGGCGGCCGCGGCCGGCGTGCTGCCGACCTATACGATCTCGGCGGTACCCGCGACCACCGATCAGCTCAAGGACACGGCCTGTCTGTCTTTCACGCTGACCAATACCGGCCTGCAGGGTGCCACGACGATGCCGACCTGCTGGCAGTGAGCTGACCGGCCGTGCTGCGGCGTTTATCATGGCGGGATGATCGGCCAGCGCAATATTTTCCTCATCGGCCCGATGGGTTCGGGCAAGACTGCCGTGGGCCGGTGCCTCGCGCGCTTGCTCGACTATCCGTTCCGCGACAGCGACCATGAGATCGAGCAGCGCACCGGGGCCGACATACCGCTGATATTCGAACGCGAAGGCGAGGCGGGATTTCGCCACCGCGAGCGCGAGGTCATCGCGGATCTCAGCGCGCTCGAGCGCATCGTGCTGGCCACGGGCGGCGGCGCCATCATGGATCCCGACACGCGCCGCGAGCTGCGCTCCCGCGGCTGGGTGGTCTATCTCGAGACGTCGGTGGCGCAGCAGACGGAGCGCGCCGGCCGTACGCGGCACCGGCCGATGTTGCACGGTGCCGATCCCCAGGAGCGGCTGGGCGAGCTGTTGCGAGCGCGCGAGCCCTATTACCGCGAGACCGCGGACCTCACGATCTCGACCAATCGCGAGCGCGTGCAGGCCGTCGCCGCGACCATAGTGCAGCATTACCGGGAGGCATTGCGCCGTGCCCCCTCCGCCAGCGCAGCGGGCTCCTGAGGTGCAGACGCTGAGCGTGGCGCTGGCAGAGCGCTCCTACCCGATTCTGATCGGCGCCCAGTTGCTACGCTCCCCGCAGCTCTGGCGCGAGCACATCCCCGAGCGCGACGTCCTGCTGCTGAGCAATACCATCGTCGCACCCCTGTATGCGGCGCGCCTCAAGCACGCTCTGCCGAGCCGGCGCTGCATCGAGGTGATCCTGCCCGACGGGGAGCAATACAAGACGCTGAGCTCGGCCAGCCGCGTGTTCGACGTCATGGTCGCCAATCGCCTCGGGCGCGATGCGATCGTCGTCGCCCTGGGCGGCGGCGTGGTCGGTGATCTGGCTGGTTTCGTCGCCGCCTGCTATCAGCGCGGCGTGGATTGGGTGCAGGTTCCGACTACTTTGCTCGCGCACGTCGATTCATCGATCGGGGGCAAGACCGCAGTCGACCATCCGGGCGGCAAGAATCTGATCGGCGCTTTCCATCAGCCGATTGCCGTGGTCGCGGACACGGAATTGCTCGCGACCCTGCCGCAGCGCGAGTTCTGTGCAGGTATAGCCGAGGTCATCAAATATGGCCTGATCTGGGATGCGGGCTTCTTCGATTGGATCGAAGCGCACATCGATGCCCTGCTCGCGCGCGAGGAGGCGGCGCTCGAGCACGCGATCTATCGCTCATGCCAGATCAAGGCGCAGATCGTGAGCCGCGATGAGCGTGAGCAGGGCGAGCGCGCTGTGCTGAATCTCGGCCATACCTTCGGCCATGCCATCGAGGCGGCGACCGGCTACGTGCAATGGCTGCATGGGGAGGCGGTCGCCATCGGACTGGTGCTGGCCGCGGATCTGTCCTGTCGCATGGATCAGCTCGAGCGCTCCGTGCTGCAGCGGCTCCTGGCGCTGCTCCAGCGCGCGGGACTGCCGGTGGAGGCGCCGCGGATCGGCAGCGAGCAGGCACTGCAATACATGCGCATCGACAAGAAGGTGAAATCCGGCCGAGTGCGGCTGGTGTTGCTCAAAGGGCTGGGGGCGGCCGAGCTGACCGCGGAATATTCGGATCAGGCGCTCGCACAGACGCTGAGCGCGCATTTCGGCCGCGAGGCGCCGGCGGCCACGGCGGCACTGGCGCCGGCACCGTGATGGCGGTTCGGTGAGCGCAGCGCTTGCGCCCTACGCGGCCCACGACCAGCAATCCCGCGGTCGCCGCTACCCTGAACCGCCACCGCAATATCGCAGCGAATATCAGCGCGATCGCGATCGGATCATCCATTCCAACGCCTTTCGCCGCCTGGCGTACAAGACCCAGGTGTTCGTCAATCACGAGGGGGATCTGTATCGCACGCGCGTGACCCATTCGATCGAGGTGGCGCAGATCGCACGCACCATCGCGCGCGCGCTCGCGCTCAACGAAACCCTCGCCGAGGCCATCGCCTTGGCACACGATCTGGGCCATACCCCCTTCGGTCACGCCGGGCAGGACGCGCTCAACGACTGCATGCAGGAGTACGGCGGTTTCGAGCACAACCTGCAATCGCTGCGTACCGTCGATGAGCTCGAGGAGCGCTATGCGCAGTTCCCGGGGCTGAATCTGACCTTCGAATGCCGCGAGGGCATCCTCAAGCACTGCCCGATCGCCAAGGCGCGCGAGCTCGGCGATGTGGGCGAGCGCTTCCTGCAGCGGCGTCAGCCCGGACTCGAGGCACAGCTGGCCAATCTCGCCGATGAGATCGCCTACAATAATCACGATGTCGATGACGGCATCAGGGCTGCTCTGATCACACTCGAGGACGCTTGCACAGTGCCGTTGGTCGGTCGCCAGTTCGAAGAGGTGCAGCGGCTCTACCCGCAGCTGCAGGGCCGGCGGCGCGTACATGAGACCGTGCGGCGCATGGTCAATGCGCTCGTGGTCGACGTGATCGAATCGAGCCAGGAGCGCCTGCGCGCCGCGGCTCCGGCCGACATCGACGCGGTGCGCGAGCGCAGCCATCCGCTGATCGGCATGAGCGAGACGATGCGCGCCGAGCACCTGGAGCTCAAGCAGTACCTGCGCGAGCAGGTCTACCGGCATCAGCGCGTGCTGCGCATGACGACCAAGGCCAAGCGCGTGGTCACCGAACTGTTCGAGGCCTTCATGCGTGAGCTCAAGCTATTGCCCGCTGAATATCGCGACGCCGCGCTGCGCAGCGAGGCGCGTGATGGCATCGACGGGCGGGCCCGCACCGTGTCCGACTACATCGCCGGCATGACCGATCGTTACGCCATCCTCGAGCACAGCCGACTGTTCGATCCCGCGGAGCGCACATGACGCCGGCCGCCGTGGCGCTGCACCCGATTCCAGTGCGCGAGCGCCTGATCTTCGCGCTCGACGTGGCCGATGCCGCCGCCGCGCGCGCGTTGGTGGAGCGTCTGGGGGATTCGGTGCGCTTCTACAAGATCGGTCTCGAGCTGTTCATGAGCGGCGAGTATTTCGAATTGCTCGACTGGCTCGTGGCGCGCGGCAAGCGGATATTCGTCGATCTCAAATTTTTCGATATCCCCGTGACGGTGTCGGCCGCGGTGCGGGCATTGCGCGGCCGCGGCGTGAGCTTCACCACCGTGCACGGCAACCAGGCGATCATGGCGGCCGCCGCTGCGGCCAAGGGCGACGTCAAGGTGCTGGCGGTCACCGTGCTCACGAGCCTGGATCGCGGCGATCTGGACGATCTGGGATTTGCCTGCGAGATCGAAGAGCTCGTGCTCTCGCGCGCCCGCAGGGCGCTCGAAGCCGGCTGCGATGGGGTCGTATCCTCGGCCCTGGAGGTGCGCCGCCTGCGCGAGATGCTGGACCATCGGCTCCTCGTGGTGACCCCCGGCGTGCGGCCCGTGGACAACCGGCCGGTGGATGACCAGAAGCGCGTGGTCTCGGTGCCGCAGGCCTTCGAGCAGGGCGCGGACTACATCGTCATCGGCCGGCCGATCCGCGATGCGGCCGATCCGCGCCTGGCGGCCGAGGCGATCCAGCAGCAGATCGCCGCCGCCTTCGGCTCAAGCGCTGCTTAAGGCGGATGGCGGCGCGGTGCGCTGCGCGAGCTCATCGCGCAGCGTCCGGCGCAGGATCTTGCCGACGTTGGTCTTGGGCAGCTCGTTGCGGAAATAGATCGCCTGTGGGCGCTTGTAGCCGGTCAGGTACTGGTGGCAGTAGTCCTTCACGCGCTGCTCGGTCAGTGATGGATCGGATCTGACGATGAACAATGCCACGACTTCGCCGGAATGCTCATCACTCTGCGCCACGGCCGCGACCTCGAGCACGCCGGGACAGCTGGCCACGACGTCCTCGACCTCATTCGGATATACCTTGAAACCCGAGACGATGATCATGTCCTTCTTGCGATCCTCGATATAGACGAAGCCCCGCTCATCGATGCGACCGATGTCCCCGGTGCGCAGCCAGCCATCGGGGAGCATGACCTGCGCGGTCTCCGCGGCTTGGTTCCAGTAGCCACGCATGACCTGCGGTCCGCGCAGACAGATCTCCCCGGTCTGACCGACGCCCAGATCGAGGCCCTCGTCGTTGCGGATGCTCAAATCGGTCGATGGCAACGGCAATCCGATCGAGCCGGCCAAGCCCGCATCCGGTCCGATAAGCGTGTTACAGCAGCCGACCGGGGAGGCCTCGGTGAGCCCCCAGCCCTGCGTGACAGTGCAGCCGGTCATCTGCTTCCAGCGCGCCGCGATCGCGCTTTGCAGCGCCATGCCGCCTGCGATCGTTGCGACCAGCTTGGAGAAATTGATGGTGCTGAAGCCGGGCGTATTCATCAGCGCGTTGAACAGCGTGTTGACGCCCATGAAGAACATCGGCTGGTGCGCATGCAGGTCCTTGATGAAGGCCGGGAAATCCCGCGGATTGATGATCAGCAGGCCCGAGCCGCCCAATGATGCGAACAACAGGCAGTTCGCGGTCAATGAAAAGATGTGATAGAGCGGCAACGCGCAGACGAATGTCGCCCGCTCCAATGCGACCTGCTGGAACCAGGCGCGGCATTGCATGACATTGGCCACCAGGTTGCCGTGCGTGAGCATCGCCCCCTTCGAGACACCGGTCGTGCCGCCCGTGTATTGCAGGAAGGCGAGGTCCTGGGGATCGAGCCTCACCGGCAGCAGCTCGAGCGAGCGGGCTTCGCGCAGCACGGTGCGCAGAGGCAGGGCGCCCGGAATACGCCAGGGTGGAATCTTTTTCTGGATGTGCCGCAGCACCAGATTCACCACGCTGCCTTTGGGCCAATGCAATAGATCGCCCACGCCGGTCACGATCACGTGGCGCACATTCGTGTCGGGCAGCGCCAGCTCCAGCGTGGCGGCGAAGTTCTCCAGCACCACGACCGTCGCGGCACCGGAATCCTGGAGCTGACGTTTGAGCTCGGGCGCGGTGTAGAGCGGATTGGTGTTCACCACCACGAGGCCGGCGCGCAAGGCGCCGAACATGATCAGCGGATACTGCAGCACGTTGGGCAGCATGATCGCGATGCGATCCCCCGGCTTCAGACCCGCGCGCTGCTGCAGCCAGGCACCCACGGCGCCCGAGCGGCGCCCGAGCTCCTCATAGCTCATCGCCGTGCCCATGCAATGGTAGGCAACGCGATCCGCGTAGTCCTGACAGGACTTCTCAATCAATGCCTTGAGTGAGTCGAAGGCGAACACATCGACGTCCGCGGGAATACCCGGCGGATACTGCCGTACCCAGAATCTATCCATACCCGACGCCCCCCCACGCGGCGCTGCCGCACTCCGTTCCGGCCGTGCTCCTCAGGCGCCGCCCGCAGTGCCGGCGGCGCGCAACAAGGGCAGCAGTTTGGGCCAGACATTGTCGAGCAACAACGGCTGCCCCTGCTCATTGGGATGTAGGCCGTCCGCTTGCATGAGACCGGGAGTCAGGGCGACCCGCTCGAGCAGGAACGGCAGCCAGGCAATCTTGTGGGCGGCGGCGAGCTGCTGATACATGTCGGCGAAGGCCGTGGTGTAGCGCTCGCCATAATTCGGTGGCATGCGCAGCCCGAGCAACAGCACCGCCACGTGCTGGTTCTGCAATAGCGTGATCATCTGGTCCAGGTTGCCACGCGTGAGATCCAGCGGCAGGCCGCGCAGGCCGTCATTGGCGCCCAGTTCGAGCAATACAATGTTCGGCCGCTGCACGGCCAGCGTGTGCGGCAGGCGGGACAGGCCACCGGCCGTGGTCTCGCCGCTGACGCTGGCGTTCACGACGCGGAATCCGTACCCTTCCTTCTGGGTTCTCTGCGCCAGCAGGCTGACCCACCCCTGTTCTACGCGGATGCCATAGCCGGCGCTGAGGCTGTCCCCGTACACCAGAATGACTTTCGACTGCGCCGCGAGCGTGGCTGGCGACGCCAGCACGAGCAGCCATGCGATCAGGATCCCAATGACGCGCGACATCGTTCTCGAAGCCCGAAATGTGAGCAAGCAGGTTAGCAGCCCGGAAGGGCCCCTGACCATCGTGCACGACATTTCCTTCCAGGTCGCCGCGGGGGAATCGGTCGCGATCGTCGGACCTTCCGGCGCCGGTAAATCGACGCTGCTCGCACTGCTCGCCGGACTGGATCAGCCCAGTTCGGGGCAGGTCTGGCTGGCCGGAGTGAATCTCTCGGAACTCGACGAGGACCATCGCGCGCAGCTGCGTGCACAACGCGTGGGCTTCGTGTTCCAATCCTTTCATCTGGTGCCCTCCCTGACCGCGGTGGAGAACGTCATGCTGCCCCTCGAGCTCGCCGGTCGCGCCGATGCGCGCAGCACCGCCGCCGCCATGCTCGCGCGCGTCGGGCTCAGCCCACGCCTCGGGCACTACCCGCGACAGCTCTCGGGCGGTGAACAGCAGCGCGTCGCTCTCGCGCGCGCGTCGGTCGGCCATCCCGCCGTACTGTTCGCCGATGAGCCCACCGGCAATCTGGACACGGTGACCGGGGAGCGCATCGCGCAACTCCTGTTCGAGCTCAACCGCGGTTCCGACACCACCCTGGTGCTCGTCACGCACGATCGCGCGCTCGCCGCGCGCTGCGGCCGCATCCTCAGCATGGATGCCGGCGCGATGCGGTCTTAGGTCCCCGGACCCCGATGCGCAGTCTGCTCATGGCCGTGCGGGCGTTGCGCCGTGAATGGAAGTCGGGCGAGCTCGCGATCCTGTGGCTCTCGCTATGCATCGCGGTCGGAGCGCTCAGCGGCGTCGGCTTTCTGGCCGATCGCATCGGCCGTGCGGTCGATGCGCAGGCCAGCGAGGTGCTCGCGGCGGATCTGCGCGTCGAATCCGATCAGCCGATCGCGCCCGCGGAGACAGCCATGGCGCACTCGCTCGGGCTCGCCACCGCGGACCTGGCGCGCACGCTCTCCGCCATTTTCAAGGGCGATGCCAACCAGCTCGCCGACGTCAGGGCGGTCAGCGATGCTTACCCATTGCGTGGCCGGTTGACCGTCGCCGATCGCCCTTTTGCCCCAGGGCGCGATACCGCGAGCATCCCGGCGCCAGGTGAAGCGTGGCCCGATTCGCGCCTCGCGGCCGAACTCGGCGCGAGCCTGGGCAGCGAGCTGAGCGTCGGCTCGCGCAATCTGCGGGTCACCCAAATCCTGATCTCGCGACCGGATCAGAGTTCCACCTTCATCGAGTTTTCCCCGGCGCTGCTGATCAACGACGCCGATCTGCCCTCGACCGCGCTGATCCAGCCGGGTAGCCGCGTGAACTACGCGTTGCTGCTCGCGGGCCGGCCGGCGCAGCTCGCG
>Ga0302324_100031406_pt1 | contig 10019 bp, 9 predicted proteins | sample Palsa_T0_1_FD_201949 | JGI IMG/M metagenome (GOLD analysis project Ga0302324, IMG submission 201949) | Peat permafrost microbial communities from Stordalen Mire near Abisko, Sweden - Palsa_T0_1 | ecosystem: Environmental > Terrestrial > Soil > Palsa > Peat permafrost | place: Sweden: Abisko... | reverse complement strand
CACGCTCGGGGACCGAGCGTCCGGCGCGCTTCGCGGCCCTGTCGGCGCTGGGGATCGTCTATGGCGATCTGGGGACGAGCCCGCTCTACACCCTGCAGACGGTCGTGCAGGCGGCCGGCGGCCACTTCACCGCCGAGAGCGCGCTTGGGGTCCTGTCGTTGATTTTCTGGACCCTGATCATCACCATCTCGATCAAATACTGTCTCTTCGTGATGCGGGCGGACAACCACGGAGAGGGTGGGATCCTTGCCCTGATGTCGCTGGTGGGCGCCAATTCGCTGCGCGGCAACGCCAAGGTGTTGACGGTCATGGGTCTCCTGGGTGCCGCCCTCATCTACGGCGACGGCGCCATCACCCCGGCGATCTCGGTCCTGAGCGCCATCGAAGGGGTCAATGTCGTCACTACGGCGCTGAAGCCCTTCGTGCTGCCGATCGGCGTCGGCATCCTGCTGGCCCTGTTCGCGGCCCAGCATTTCGGGACAGCGAAGATCGGCGGCGCCTTCGGCCCGATCATGCTTCTGTGGTTCATCGTCATCGCCGCCCTGGGCCTCATGGGCGTCGTCCGCCATCCCGACGTCCTCCTGGCCGTCGATCCACGCCACGCCATCGGGTTTCTAGCGACGAGCGGCTTCACCGGCCTCCTTGTCCTGGGCGGGGTCTTCCTCTGCATCACCGGCGGCGAGGCGCTCTATGCCGACATGGGTCACTTCGGCAAAGGCCCGATCCGCCTTTCCTGGTATGCGATCGTGCTTCCGGCGCTGCTGCTGAGCTACGCCGGCCAGACGGGCCTGCTGATGGCGAAGGGGACGATCCACGGCAATCCCTTCTTCCTGCAGGCGCCCTCCTGGTCGATCTACCCGCTCGTTGTCCTGGCGACGGTGGCGACGGTGATCGCCAGCCAGGCCATCATCACCGGCTCGTTCTCGATGACCCGCCAGGCGATGCAGCTCGGCTGGATGCCTGGCATGGTCATTCGCCAGACCTCGGCCGATATCTACGGCCAGATCTACGTGCCGGTGGTGAACTGGCTGATGATGCTCGCAACCATCGGCATTACCATCGGCTTCGGAAGTTCGGACCGCCTGGCCGGCGCCTACGGGACCGCGGTCTCGACAACCATGCTGCTGACCACCGGCCTGCTCTTCACCGCCATGCGCAAGGTCTGGGGTTGGTCCACGTTGCTGGCGGTCTCGGTCGGGGGCGTGTTCCTGATCGTCGACGCCGGATTCTTCGGCGCCAACCTCCTGAAGATCGTCGACGGCGGCTGGCTGCCGCTGACGATCGGGGCCCTTATCTTCTTCATCATGACCACCTGGCGCTTTGGGGTCGACAACCTCAAGGCGGGCCTCGACCGCCTGGCGGGCAAGCCGGAAGCCTTCGTCGCCGACCTCGAGGACGGCCGCATCCCCCGCGTTCCCGGGACGGCGGTGTTTCTCACCAAGACCGCGGCCGGAGTTCCTCCGCAGGTGATGGAGCATGTCAAGTACATGGGGGCGCTACAGGAGCACGTGCTCGCCTTGAGCGTAATCTTCGAGGAGACGCCACGGGTCGAGGACCCCCAGCGCTGCTCGCTCGCGCTGCTCGGCGACGGCGTGTGGCGGGTGACGGCCCGCTTCGGCTTCGTCGAGATTCCCGATCTTTCGGAGGCGTTGAAGAAGATCAGGGGGCTCGACGAGACGATCGACCTCGACCACGCGATCTATTTCGCCAGCCGCGACCTCGTGATTCCCGAGCCGAGTTCGCGCCCGGCGCTAGACTGGCGCGTGCCGATCTTCGCCTTCCTCTACCGGAACTCGGTGAGGCCGGTCGACCGCTTCAGCCTGCCGCCGGGCCGGGTGATCGAGGTGGCGCGCCAGATCGAGGTCTAGCCGGGGGCGCGGGGCCCTGACCGGAAGCGCGGCCGGCGGTCGGCTGACCAGCCAGAGCCAGGGCCACGGCCGGGTTCATGGAATCGACCATGGAAGTCGGCATCAGGATCGTCGCCCCGCGCTCCTTGGTGGTCTCGTAGATGATGTTCATGGCCCGAAGCTGCATCGCGCCGGGCTGCTCGGCATAGGCCCTGGCCGCCTCGACAAACTGGCTGGCGACCGCGACTTCGGCCGAGCCCAGGATGATCCGGGCCTGCTTCTCGCGCTCGGCCTGGGCCTGGCGGCTCATCGCGTCCTGGAGCGCGCCGGGAATGGCGACATCGCGGATCTCGACGCTCATCACCGTAATGCCCCAGGCGGCGGTCTTGGCGCCGATATCGTCGCGCAGTTGGACGTCGGCGGCCCGGCGCTCCGAGAGCAGGGCCGAGAGCATGGATTCGCCGATCATCTCGCGCAGCGAGGTCTGGGCCACGCGCTCGATGGCGGTGCGGTAGTCGGTGATCTCGAGGGCGGCGGCGCGGGAATCGTGGACGCGCCAGAAGATGATCGCATCGACGTTGACCGGCACGGTGTCGCGCGTGAGCGCCTGTTCGGCGTTGAAGGACGTGGTCTGGATCCGCTCGTCGATCACCGCCACCACCTGGTCGAGGACCGGGAAGATCAGGAAGAGGCCGGGGCCTTTGACCCCCTGCAGCTTGCCCGCGCGCAGGACCACGAACTTCTGCCAGGTGTTGGCCATCTTCAGGCTCAGCGCCACGACGATCGCGGCGAGCACGAACGGCGCTCCCTCCGCCGGGCCTACGAACCGGCCGACGAAGACGCCGATCAGCACCAGCGCCACGGTGAAAAAGGCGGTAATCGGGTTCATGGCGGGCTCCAGGGCCACTCGAGGCCTCGAGACAGCAAGCGCGGCCCAGAGCCTCCCGTCAACGCCAATGCGCGTCTAGCGCAGTCCCGAGACGCGGCGGACGATTAGGTTGCCGATCTCGACCTCGCGCAGGCGCACCCTGCCGATCGAAAGCCGGCCGATGGCGAGCGCACCGATAGCGACCGCCCCGATCGCAAGGGCGCCCATGGCGAGCGCGGCGAAGGCGGCGGCGCGGCGCGCCGCCGCGGCCGGCGTTGCAATGGTCGGGGTCGGGCGATTGGACCGCCACCACACTGCCGCGTCGGCGAGGCCCTCGGGCTCATCGTAGTCGGTGGTCATCTATGCTCTCCGGACAAGAGGTGCGCCGCGCGGCCGCGCTTCGCTCAGCTCTGGGTGATTCTGCGGACCTCGGCATGGGGGTCATCGACGACCTCGCTCTCCAGGTCCAACACCATCGTGGCGCGCCTGGCCGCATCGTAAGGCGGCCAGTGGGGGATCTGCGGGCAATCGGGCCTGCCGTTGCGGGCGAAGGCAACCCAGGCGGAAGCCAACTGATCCGCCATCCGCGCCGGCTGCGGGTCGGGTCCGACGAAGGCGCGCACCCGACGGTAGGAATCGAGCATGAAGGGAATCTCGATGCAGTGCGGCGATTTCCAGATGGCGTGCTCCACCGGCGTCTCCCAGGTGAAGTAATACATGAAGACCGGCGCTCCCTGCTGGGCCGCCTTGCGCTCGGCCAGGGTTATGGAGCTCCCGAAGGCGAACATCGAACTGATGACGGCGGTGAAGAGATAGGTCGGTGAATAGTCGGGCCGGATCTTGCGCCAGGCCTCGACGAGCGCCGGACCCTTGGGGCCAAGCGGCGTGACAAAGGCCTTCAGCTGGTCCTCGGTCATGGTCCCGAACCACGGCGCGGTGCTGGTGAAGAGGGTCATCTCGTCTTTGGTCGAGCCGATCATGACCGGCACGCCGGCCGAGACCGCCGGACCGTCGGGGGTGAACGAATCGCGGGTTATGGCGACGCCGTCGAGGATCGGACCAAAGCCGAAGCCGCCGCCGGATGGCATGCCTGGCAACCGCGGGCCGGTGCTCTGCTTGGCCTGGGCAGCGAAGGCCGCCGCGACGAGGGTCGGCGCTGGCACGGCCTGCAGCGCCTTGATGTCGCCAGGCGCGATTCCGAGTTCGGCGAGGAGGGCGGCGGTCGCCTTGGCCGCGGCGTCGGGGCGGCCGACGGTCAGCCCCGGACCCGACTGGATCGAGGCTCGGTGGAACAGGCCCTTGGCCGAATCCATCGAGAGCAGGATCGAGACTTTCGCGCCGCCGCCCGACTGGCCCATGATGGTGACATTGCCCGGGTCGCCGCCAAAGCCGGCGATGTTGTCCCGCACCCATTCCAGGGCCAGGACTAGGTCCTGCATGCCCACGCTGCCCGAGGAGGCGTAGGGCGGGCCGAAGGCGGCGAGGTCGAGGAAGCCGAATAAATTCAGCCGATGGTTCAAGGTGATGGCGACGACATCGTGGTCGCGGGCCAGGTCGGCCGGACAATAGATCGGTTGGCCGCCCGAACCGTAGGCGAAGCCGCCGCCGTGGATCCAAACCATCACCGGGCGCTTGGCGGCGTCGGTCGCCGGCGTCCAGATGTTCACGAAAAGGCAGTCCTCGTTCTGGACCTTCAGCTCCGAGGGGCCGGTGAAGACCTGGGACATCTGCATGCCGAAATCGCGATCGGGCGAGGCGGCGGCTCCGGTCGACATCTGCATCGCCGGCGCGCCGAAGTTCGAGCAGTCGATGACGACGGTCTCGGGCGCCGGCCGCTTGGCGGGCAACCAGCGCAGCGGGCCGATGGGCGCAGCGCCGTAGCGGATACCGCGGAAGACGTGGACATGGTCCTCGACAAGGCCCTGGACCCGGCCGCTCGTCGTCTCGATCACCGCCGTGACCTGCGGCACGCCCTCGCCTCCGATGGCGTTGTGCTGGTCCGGCGGCAGCGGCGGCAGATCGGCGGCTTTCGCGCCCGCCGCGACGGCGATGGCGGCGGCGCCCGCGGCCAGTCCGATCACTTCGCGCCGCGCCAGGGCGCTTCCGCGTGCTGTGTCCGCCTTCTCCGTTCCCATCGCGATTTCTCCCTGCCGCCGCTGGCCGCCGAAGCTAGCAGCATTGCGACCCCCGTTGCGAGCCTCAGGGCGCCGTTCCGCCCCGCGTGTGCTCGGCCAGACGCAGGGTCATCATCCAGGCGATCACCGTGGGCGGAAAGAGCTGGCCGGTGACCGCCTCGAGGTTGGAGAGCCCCCGGGTGAGCGCATCGCCTGGCGTAATGTCGCCAAACCCGGCCGTCGTCAGGGTGGAGAAGCTGAAATAGAGCGCCTGGTCGACCAGGGCGCCTGGCTTGTCGGCCCCCGCCATGCCGCGGAAGGCGTGGGGCGCGAGCACGTCGACGATGCCGTAGACGCCCGAGAACATCGCCCCGATGATCAGGTAGAGAAGGAAGGTGCCGACGATGCGGTGATAGGTGATGCGCCCGGGCGCGAAGACGGCCCCGGCCGCCACCCAGAAGAGGGTGGAGGTGACGACAAGGGCGGCGGCGAAGTGCAGCAGCAGCGACGTGGCGCCGGCGCCGCGCAGGTTGAGGACCGCCGCGGCCGTGGTCATGCCGATGCCGGCCAGAACCACGAGGACGGCGACGAACTGGTCGGAAACGACGATGACGGCGATCAGCAGCAGGGGCATCAAGAGCGGTATCGCCAGCAGCGGCGAATGGGCGACGACATCGAGCGGGTGAATGACGAACATCTGAGCCGCCAGCAGCACGGCCAGGGTGGTCAGCGCCGGGTCGCGCCATCGCCGCCGAAGGTCGTGGAAGCGCGCCAGGGGACGGTGGAGCTTGGAGGCGGCGTTCATCGCGTGAACTGATAAGACCGCGCAAAGCTCATCGCCAGCGGCGAACCGTCGGCCGGGTTGGTGCAGGACCAGGTGATCCCCGCCAAGGGCGGCGCGTTCGTGGGGTATTGAGCGAACCCGGAGGGAGAAGCGGATGAATTCGCAAGGGAAGGTGGCGATCGTGACCGGGGCGGGTTCGGGGATCGGTCGGGCGTCGGCCCTGGCCCTGGCCGCCGAGGGCTGGGCCGTGTTGGCCGCCGGCAGGCGCATGGAGACGCTCGAGGCGACGGCAAGCCTCCACGCGGGTGAGAACGGGTCGGTGCGAGCCGCGGTCTGTGACGTCACCGATCCGGAGCAGGTCGTGGCGCTCTTCGCGACGACCAGGGAGGTGTTCGGCCGCCTCGACCTGCTCTTCAACAACGCCGGGACCGGCGCTCCGCCAAGGCCGCTCGAGGATCTCTCCCTAGAGGCCTGGCGCCGGGTCGTCGACACCAACCTCACCGGCGCCTTCCTCTGCGCCCAGCAGGCTATCGGCCTGATGAAGGCCCAGGACCCGCGCGGCGGGCGGATCATCAACAACGGATCGATCTCGGCCCATAGCCCGAGGCCCAATTCCGCCCCTTATACCGCGACCAAGCACGCGATCACCGGCCTGACGCGCTCGATCGCGCTGGACGGCCGCAAGCACGACATCGCCTGCGGCCAGATCGACGTCGGCAACGCGGCGACGCAGATGACGGCGGCGATGGCGCGCGGCATGCCGCAGGCGAACGGCGAGGTCGCCACCGAACCGACGATGGATGTCGGCAACGTCGCCCGCGCGGTCGTCGCCATGGCGAGCCTGCCGCTCGAGGCGAACGTGCTCTTCATGACCGTGATGGCGACCAAGATGCCCTTCGTGGGCCGCGGCTGACGCCGCCTTCTGGGTTTAGGCGAGTGCGACGGCGACGGTCCGGCGCGCGAGAGCCTCGAGGGAATCCACCAGCGGCGCGGCGACGTCGGCCTCGCCCAGCGCCAGCGGAACCTCGGTGCAGCCGGCGAGCAGGATATCGGCCCCGGCGGCGAGGAGACCTTCGGCCACGCCGCGCATGTCCGCCCGCAGGGCCTCGCCCATCTCTCCGGCCTTGATCCGGTAGAGCAGGGCCATGAAGTGAGCTTGCGCCGCCGGTTCGCAGACTATCGCCGCCACGTCCCGGCGCGCCAGAACGTCCTGATAGAGGCCCGCGGCCAGGCAGCCGTCAGCCGCCAGGATCCCCACCGATCGCGGCTTAAGGGCCATCGCCGCGTCGCACGCGGTCTCGATGAGGTTGATGAACGGCAGGTTGGAGGCGCCCGTGATTGCCGACGCGTAGGCGTGGGCGGTGTTGCAAGGCATCGCCAGAAGCTGCGCGCCCGATCGCTCCAGCCCCCGAGCCATTGCCGCCAGCACCTCGGCCGGGGGAGGTCCTTCGCCGCGCGCGGCGGCGTTGCGGTCAGGCACGTGGGGGTTGCAGTCCATGAGCACATGAAGGTGATCCTGATCGCTCGTCGCCGGGGTCAGGGCCTGGAGGCGGGCGAGGAACTGGAGCGTGGCCGCCGGTCCCATGCCGCCGATCACGCCGACCGTGCGCCCGCTCACGCGCGGAAGTCCTCCTGATAGGCGAAGAGGGCAGGGGCGCCGCCGGTGTGGACGAACAGCACCTGGTCCTCGGGCCGGAACGCGCCCCGGCGCGCCAGGGCGATCAAGCCGGCCATCGCCTTGCCGGTATAGATAGGATCGAGCAGAAGGCCTTCGAGGCTGGCCAGCATCCGCACTGCCTCGACCATCTCGGCGGAAGGCAGCGAGTACCCGGGCCCCACCCATTCGTCCAAGGCCGTCACCGCCTCCATGTCGATGGGCGTCTTAAGACCGAGGAGCTCGGCGGTGGCGCTCGCCAGGGCGTGGACATTGGCTTGCTGCTGGGCGCGCGGCCGGCGGACATTGATCCCGGTAAGCGGGATCCCGGCGTTGCGGCCGAGCAGTCCGGTCAGCAGCCCGGCGTGAGTGCCGGCGCTGCCGCTGGCGCAGACGATGTGGTCGAGGGCGAGGCCCATGTCGAACGACTGCTGCAGGATCTCGTCGGCGCAGGCCACGTAGCCCAAGGCCCCCAGGGGATTTGATCCTCCGCCCGGGATGAGGTAGGCGCGGCGGCCCGCCGGCAGGTCCGCGGCCAGGGCCGCCATCGCCGCGTCGAGATCGGCGCCGGCGGCGACGACGCTGATCTTCTCGACGCCCATCAAGTCGAAGAGGAAGTTGTTGCCGCTGGCGTTCGGATCATAGCTCCCCGGCACCCTCTCCTCGAGCACCAGGCGGCACTTCAGCCCCTCCCGCGCCGCCGCGGCCAGAGTTAGCCGGCAGTGGTTGGACTGGACCGCGCCGACCGTGACCAGGGTGTCGGCGCCGCGCGCCAGGGCGTCGGCGACCAGGAACTCCAGCTTGCGCGTCTTGTTGCCGCCGGCCGCCAAACCAAGGGTGTCGTCGCGCTTTACCCAGATCCGCGGTCCCGCCAGCGCCCGGCTCAGGTTAGCCAGCGGTTCGATGGCGGTGGCGTAAGGGGTGTACCGGCGTCGCGGAAACTTCGAGAGATCCATGTATGCGGCCCTTCGATCGACGCTCGAGGTTCGGGTGACGAGGTCGCCCCTGGTGGGTCGGCGCTCGGGTCTGCCCCATGTCAGAAAAATCGAAATCCCTGAAAGAAATTATCGAACTTTGGTTCTCTTTCGCAGACAGGGGGCCGCTCCCACATCCACCTCTCCACACCGGGCGCCAGCCGTCAGGTCTCGGGCAAGCTGGAGATTCTAAGGATGGTCGCCAAGGTTCTCATCGCCTTCTATTCACGCTCTGGGTCGGTCGAAGCCCTGGCGGGCGCGATTGCCGAAGGGGCGCGGGCGGAGGGCGCCGAGGTGCGGCTGCGCCGGGCCAGGGAATTCGTCGGCCCCGAGATCATGGCCCGCGCTCCGGGATGGGCGGAAGGTGCGGCGCGAATGAACGCACTCTATGAAGCCCCGACCGAGATCGACGCCGAATGGGCCGACGCCATCATCTTCGGCACGCCCACCAGGTTCGGGGCGGTGAGCGCCGAGCTGAAGGCCTACATCGACGGCCTCGGCGGCCTGTGGTTCCAGGGCAAGCTCAACGGCAAGGTGGGATCGGCCTTCACCTCGACCGGCAGTCCTCACGGCGGCAACGAGTCGACCATCCTCTCGCTCTATAATCCGATGGCCCACCTGGGCTTCATCATCGTGCCCCTGGGGTATGCCGACCCGACGCTCTTCCGCGCCGGCACCCCTTACGGCGCCTCGTCGGTGAGCCATGGCCAGGAGGCCTTGCCGCCGACAGCCGACGATCTGGAGGTCGCCCGCTTCCAGGGCCGCCGCGTTACGCAGGTCGCCACCGCCCTGGGCGCCCGACCGTGAAGGTCGCGACCGTGCTCTACAGCTGCGCGGCCACCGCCGCGGCGGTCTGGCTGCTGATGTTCGCCTCCGGGACCAAGGCGGCGCCAACGCACCTCCCCGTCCCAGGCGCCGCGCGGATGCTATGACCCCAGGCTCCGGCGCCCTGGCGCGGCGCGCTTCGGCGACGTATCCGAAAAGGCCGTTGAAGCAGGCGCCTCGGGGAGCGACCACCGCCATGTACGAACTTCTGAAGGGCCTGCGGGTGGTCGAAGGCTCGGCGTTCATCGCCGCGCCGACCTGCGGGCTATATCTCGCCCAACTCGGGGCCGAGGTGATCCGTTTCGACAACATCGGCGGCGGCCCCGACTTCCGCCGCTGGCCTCTCGCACCTAGCGGCGCCAGCCTTTACTGGGAGGGATTGAACAAGGCCAAGAAGTCGGTCGCGCTCGATCTGTCGCGTCCGGAGGGGCGCGAGATCGCTCGGCGGCTCGCCACCGCGCCGGGTGACGACGCGGGCCTCTTCGTCACCAACTTCCCAGCCGAAGGGTTCCTCTCCCACGCCGCCCTGGCGGCACTTCGACCCGACCTCATCTGCGTGCGCGTGATGGGCTGGGCCGACGGCGGTCCGGGGGTCGACTACACCATCAACTCGGCGGTCGGAGTGCCGCTGATGACCGGCCCCGCAGACGATCCCAGGCCGGTCAACCACGTCCTGCCGGCTTGGGACCTGATGACCGGCGCATTCGCCGCCTTCACCCTGGTCGCGGCGCTGTTGGACCGGCGCGCCACCGGCTACGGCCGCGAGATCCGGATCCCCCTTTCCGACATCGCGGCCGCGACGCTGGCCAATATGGGAATGACCGCCGAGGCCCATCTGGCCGGACATCAGCGGCCGCGGATGGGGAACGAACTCTACGGCGCGTTCGGTCGCGACTTCACGACCAGGGACGGGGCCCAGATCATGCTCGTGGCGATCACGCCCAGGCAGTGGC
>Ga0302324_100031405_pt1 | contig 10019 bp, 8 predicted proteins | sample Palsa_T0_1_FD_201949 | JGI IMG/M metagenome (GOLD analysis project Ga0302324, IMG submission 201949) | Peat permafrost microbial communities from Stordalen Mire near Abisko, Sweden - Palsa_T0_1 | ecosystem: Environmental > Terrestrial > Soil > Palsa > Peat permafrost | place: Sweden: Abisko... | reverse complement strand
TGCCTGGGCATCGATCACAAACGGCTTACCTATAAATTTCAAGGCCGCCATTTCCGTCTGACGGACGTGGCCGGCAATGTCAACCAAAAGATTCTTGCTTAGGAGAAAAACGATCATGTCATCGTCACGCCGCACGTTTATGAAGAAAGTAAGTACCGGCCTCGCTGCGCCGCTCATTTTGGGAGCCGATAACAAATCAGGCTCTCAGAAGCCCATTTTGGGGGAAGGCGACCACAAATACGAGGTCACTCACGATTGGGGCGAATTGCCCGCCGACATCAGCTACGGCAACACACATGGCGTCTGCGAAGATTCGCACGGCCATATCTATATCCATCACACGGTGTTCGCCACCAGTGAAAAATCCGACAGCATGGTGGTGTTCGATCATAAAGGCAAGTTCGTCAAGAGCTGGGGCAAAGAGTTCAAAGGCGGCGCGCATGGGTTGCTCATTCGCAAGGAGGGGAAACAGGAGTTTCTTTACCTGTGCGACACCAAGCGCGGCGTAATGGTGAAGACCACTTTAGACGGCGAAGAGGTCTTCACGCTAGGGTATCCAAAGGAAGCCGAGCCGTATGCCAAAGAACCCATCAAATATAGTCCGACCAATTTAGCCATCGCGCCAAACGGTGACATTTACATCGGCGATGGCTACGGTTCCAGTTACATCAATCAATACGACAGCAGCGGTAAGTATATCCGCACGTTCGGCGGCAAGGGTAAAGAGGCCGGCCAGCTAGATTGCCCGCACGGCATCATTCTGGACGCACGCGGCAGCGAACCGAACCTCACCGTGGCCGACCGCAGCAACAAGCGTCTGCAACGCTTCACGCTCGACGGCAAGCATATCGATTTTGTCGAAGACTTCCCGGCACCCTGCCACTTCAACATTTATAAGAACGGCGATGTTGTGGTGCCGGATCTGTTTGCGCGCGTCACACTGCTTGACCGCAACAATAAAGTGATCGAGCAGCTGGGCGACGATTCACAAAGTAAATATATGGAGACGCGCAAATTGACGCGCGACCATTTCACTCCGGGAAAATTCGTCTGTCCGCACGGCGCGTGCTTCGACCATGCGGGCAATATTTTTGTGGTCGAGTGGGTGGAAGTGGGCCGCGTCAGCAAGCTAACCAAGGTCAGTTAGCGGATTCCAACACAAACTGGATCGGGGCGCTGGTCTCAATCACCGCGCCTTTTGGTAAATTGATTGGCTCGCGGAAGAGAAAATCGCGATTCCATTTGGGATCGTATTGATAAAGCCAGATCAATGGCTGAATCGCTCCGTTGGGCAGGCGCGCGATGATTTTGGCGGATTCCACTTTCCCCTCCGCCAAAGGACGGATGGCCGCCACTTGGATCGGTTCTGTTAGCGTCACATGATTACCGCCCGTTAGCACGTTCTTAAGCGCGCGAGGCGGGCTCGCCGCTTTGCCATGCGCTTGCTTGGGTAACCAATCGGGATCTCCCTGCGGAGCGCCACCGATGACCCAGGCCGCAATGATGAGAATCTCTTCTTGTGTGAGAGCGTGGTCAGGCTTCAGATCCCCAAAGCCTTTCACCGCCCCCCAAGGTGGCATGGCTCGCGAGAGCACTTGTTCTTTGATCGCAACAGCCCAAGGGCGAGCCTGTTCGTAGGTCGTGAGCGGTATTTCAGACGAAGGGCCGTGGCAGCTGGTGCAGCGGCGGTCGAAGATGCGGGTTATATCGCGGGTGAAAGTCAGATTTGTGGTGATGATATCGTGGGCAAACAGATGGCCGGCGCATGCGAAGGCAAATACTATGGCGGCGCGAGTCATCTCTTTCAAGATAAGCCTATGAGAAATCTAACGCGCCGCCAACTGCTTGCGTTCCTGGCAGCGACGTCGCTCGAGGCGCGCCAGAGCGTGGCGCGGATGTCGGTCGAGGGATACATTTTCCAGCAGTACGCCACTCGCCAAAAAAAGAGCCTGGGCGACGTTCTCGATGAAGTGTTTAGCATAGCCCATACCGCCGGCTTCCACAATATCGAAATCAATCAGGCTTTTTTTACGCCCGATCTTAAAGAACGGACGCTCGCTCTGCTGCGCGCCAAGCAGTTGAAGATGCCTTCGGTCTACGTAGGGGGCGTCATGCACACGGAGGAAGGCGCGAAGGCGACCACGGCAAAAGCTCTGAATATCGCCAGGCTTTGTCAGCCCTTTGGTTGCATCGCCGTGGTGAATAATCCCGAACCCAAGCCGGCCGCCGCCCAAAAGACCGAGGCGGAATTGAAACATCAGGCGAAAGCTTTGAACACGCTGGGGCGCTTTCTTAACGACGATGGATTAGAATTGCGCGTTCATCATCACACACCGGAACTGCTGAACAACGCGCGCGAATGGCGGAACATTCTGCACAATACCGACCCCGAATATGTGGCGCTGTGCCTCGATCTAGATTGGGTTCATCAGGGCGGCTTGCAGCCGCTTGATTTACTGCATGAAGCCGGCACGCGCGTGCATGAACTTCATCTGCGCAATGCCAAAGACAAGCTCTGGCTCGAAGATTTGGAAGACGGCGATATCGATTATCGTGAAATTGCCGCTTATCTCAAGAAAGAATCGTTAAAGCCGCTGCTGGTGGTTGAGTTGGCTTACCGCGACAATACGCCGGTCACGCGCCCCTTGGCGGAGGATTTGCGGTTGAGCCGTATTTACGCCGAAAAAGTTTTCGGCGTTCATGCGTGATCCGGCTCGGTAGAATCAGCTTATTGGCCGTAGACGACGCGCCCTTGAAAGAGCGTCATGGTACATTTCATGTCTTTTATTTGATCGGTGGGAATGGTGTATGGATCGCGGTCCCAAACAGCGATATCGGCATCCTTGCCCGCTTCGAGCGAACCGATACGGTTCTCCAGAAATAATTGACGCGCCGCCCAGACGGTATAGGAGCGTAAAGCAGCGTGGATATCCACGGCCTCGGCAGTTCCAAAGGGTTGTTTGCCGTAGGTGCCGTTCAGCGTCTCGCGCGCCAGTGATGCCCAGATGCCCAGGCGTGGCGGAAACGGCGTCACTGGATAATCCGAACCGCCGGCCCAACGAATGCCCCGCTCGGTATACGTGTGGAGGGGCATGAGCCGCGGACAACGCTCCGGCCCAAAATTTCCTGCATAGGTATCGCCAATCCAATACATAAACTCCGCTTGGGCTTCCGGGTAACCTGCGTCGTATTGGTTTTCGAGCGCGGCCATCGTCTCGATCGCGTGATCGCTTGGAATATTCGCATGAATGATGCTGTGGCGCAGACCCTTTGCCGGCTTGTCTTTGAGCACCTCCGCGTAGGTGTCCACCACCCAATCGATGGCGCGATCGCCAATGGCGTGGGTGCCAATGTGAATGCCGGCATCGTGAATCAGCCGCACTTGCTGGCGATAAACCTCTGGATCAGTGAGAGGATAGCCTCGGTTCCCGGTATCGATCTCGGTGAAATTCTTGTTCCAATCCTTATGCATCCACGCGGTGCGCGCTCCGCCGCTGCCGTCCATGAAGAGCTTTACGCCGCCGGAGATCAACACGTCGTCCTGTGTCTTCGGCAGGCTCAACATGCGGGTCACCACTGTTTGTGTTTGCTTGACAGTGGTTCCGCCGCGCCACAAAGCGAACAGGTGAATCGTCAGTTTGTTCTGGTGGCGCAATTCCTGATAAACGCTCCAATTTTCCGGAGCGATGCCGGGATCTTTCACGCCGGTGATGCCCTCCTTGTTCAACGCCGCCATGGTTGTCAGATAGCCATCGCGGAGTTGTCCGTGCGAATACGGCGGAATCAACTTCGTCACGAGCTGCATGGCCGCTTCCTCTTTCAATACGCCGGTGGGCTGACCGTTGGCATCCTCATCGATTGTTCCCGCTTGTGGACTCTTAGCGCTCGTGGCAATATGCGCCATGCGGAGCGCCACGCTGTTGGCCACGCCGTAATGGCCGGTAGTGTGAATGAGCCACACGGGATTGCGCGGCGCTACGCGGTCGAGATCGGCCGCGTAAATGTAGCGGTGCTCGGCCAGCTTGCCTTCGTCCCACCCCTGCCCTTGAATCCATTCGCCTGGTTGTGCCTTGGCCGCGCGCTCTGCTACCAGTTGGAGCACTTCGGCAACGCTGTGGACTTTGCTGAGATCGATGGAGTAGACGGGTTCAACCCCGGCGAAATGCAAATGCGCATCGATGAATCCCGGCGTTGCGGTCCGCCCTTGCAAGTCGATGATGCGCGTAGCATTTCCTTTGTGACTCATGACCTGCTCTTTGGCGCCGACTGCGACGATCTGGCCGCCGCGGATCGCGACCGCCTCGGCGATCGAATCGGCTGTATCCATAGTGATGATCTTGCCGTTGACAAGAATCGTGTCGGCCACCTGGGCGGGCGAAAGGGCGGCGGATGAAAGGAGTGCCAAGGCGGCGAAGAATCGCTGGATACGCGAGCGTCCAGGTTTGAGCATTGCTAAACTTTACCAAACAGGTGAGTCGCGGAGGAACGGCGTGTCTAAGTGGGTCGCTCCGTTGAAAAATCGTCAGCGGTCGTGCGTTGTAATGGAGGGTTTTCATGATCATTGGTGCGCCGGAGCTCCATGGGCACTCCGTTGAAAAAACGGGTCCGGAGGGCAACGAAAAAGAGGGGACACGCGTACTGAACTCGTTCGGCGGCTTTTTCTTAGGTGCAGAGATCGAGATAATGACTGAGTTCGGTCATCTTCGCGCCGACGGCGGGGCCATCCTTTTGTTCCGCAAACTCTTCCAACGCGGCACCGAGGCGGGTTAGTTCTGGAAATCCATAGCCGCCGCCGCTCCCCTTGAGGTCGCGGCCGAGCGAGGCCAGGCGCACGAAGTCCGATTGGGCCAGGAGTTCTATCATTTCGGGAACTTCCTGCCGGCGGCGCGCCAAGTAAGAAGGAACGAGCTCTTCGACGCTAGCAGGTATCGGAATCCTGCCTGGCGGTTTGATTTCGAGCGATTTGAGCCGCAGGTGTTTCTCGATGGCAGTGAGGAGGTCGCCTTTCGAGATGGGCTTCGACAGGTGACCGTTGCAGCCGGCGCTGATGCTCCTTTGCATGTCTTCGAAGGCGGTGTGGGCGGTCAGCGCCAGGATGGGAGTCGCGGCGCTGCCGCGCTTTTGCTCGAGTGCGCGTATGGCGCGGGTGGCGGCTAAACCATCCATGCCAGGCATCTGCACGTCCATCAGGATCAAATCGAAACGAGCGATAGCGAAGCGATCCACCGCGGCTTTGCCATCCTCTTCGAAGGTCGCGTGATAAGGGCTGTACTTCAAGTAGGCGTCGATCAGCAGGCGGTTGTCCGGCGAATCGTCGACCACCAAGATCGTGGCTAGGGTAGCGTCTTTTTCACAGGTATCCACTTCGCTAGAGTGCGGGGTTGCGGCTGGGAGCGGTTGCCGAACGGCGCGCGTTTCCAGGGCTTCACGAAGCAGACGGAGGAAGTGGGCCCGCGCCAGCGGCCGCACTGCATAGCCCGCCAAACCGGCCTTAGCGCAGCGGGTGGCGTCCCCGGGCTGGGCGTTAGAAACCAGCAGCACGATTGGCAAGTCGGGGGCCATGCGCGCAATCTCGGCGCCGGCCGCAAAGCCGTCGATGCCGCTAGCGGCTATGACGGCCAGCGAATACGGCTCGCGAGCTTCCAGCGCTTCGCGGAGAAGGGTGAGCGCTTCCGCCGGCGACGGAGATGCATCGCTTTCCAATCCCCAGGCTTCGAGCGTCTCCCACAAGATGAGGCTGCTGGCCGCGTTGTCGTCCAGCAGAAGAACTCGTTTGGCAAGGAGGGCGTTCGGTGCTACGGCGCCCGGCCGGCCATTCTCCGGGGCAGGATCGAAGGCAACGCTGAAGCGGAACGTGCTCCCCTGACCCACTGAACTGGTAACGGTGAGCCTGCCACTCATGGCCTCGACTAGCCGCCGGCTGATGCCGAGCCCAAGGCCGGTGCCGCCATATTTGCGAGTGGTGGAGGTATCCGCCTGGGTGAAATCGGCGAAGATCGTTTCGAGCTTGTCGGGAGGAATGCCGATACCGGTGTCTGAGATGGCAAACTCGATTTCGTTGAGCTTGCCAGACTGGGGGTTCCCAACCGTTAATACAATTTCCCCCGCATCAGTGAACTTGACAGCATTGCCAAGCACGTTGATCAGAATCTGCCGCAACCTGGTGGGATCGCCAACGACGCGGGTTGGGACGCCCGGCAACAAATGCGACAGCAACAGCAGCCCTTTGGAACGGGCGGTCACGGCGATCAACTCGATGACCCGATCCACTTCTTCCTCAAGATCAAACTCGATGCGTTCCAGCTCAAGGTGGCCTGACTCGATCTTCGACAGGTCGAGAATATCGTTAATGAGCACGAGGAGCCCGGAACCGGTGCGCCGCAGCACGGCCAAATAGTTCATTTGCTCGCTGCTGAGCGGCGACTCCCAGAGTATGTCGGCCATGCCGAGAATCGAATTCATGGGGGTGCGCATTTCGTGACTCATAGCGGTCAAGAAGGCGCTCTTGGCGAGATTCAGCGATTGAGACTGGCTAGCATTGCGTAGCGCCTCGAGGGTGCGTCCGCGTTCGAGGGCGTAGCGAATCGAACGTTCCAGCAGCGCCGCCGTCAGTCCGCTTTTGACCAGATAATCGGCCGCCCCGGCTTTGGCGGCAGTCACATCGACATCCCGGTCGCCTTCGCCGGTCATAAGTATGACTTGGGGATGGCCTGGTTTTGCAGTCACTTCGGCCAGCAGCTCGAGGCCGCTGCGCTGCCCGAGCCGGTAATCAACCAGGCAAACGTCGCAAGACCCGGCCCGGATCGCTTCCAGGCCTTGCTCATAGGTCGGCACCCAGGTGAGAGCGAATTGTTCCACGCAGGTTCCACGCAGCAGGTCGGTCACAATGACGCGTTCTTCTTCGTCATCGTCCACCAACAGCACGCGAATCGCGGCTTTGTCCATTAGTAATCCTTCTCCCCGTTGGGCAGTTCAACAATCTGAAACCAGTAATTGGCGACCACGCCCATAGCCTGCACCAGGCTCTCGAAGGTGACCGGCTTGGCCATAAATGAATTCGCACCCAGCTCGTAAGTGCGGTTAATTTCCGCTTCCGTTCGAGAGGTGGTCAGAATCACCACCGGGATGGACCGCAGCTCGGGATCGGCCTTGATTTCGCGAAGAGCTTCGCGACCGTCTTTTCTGGGCATGTTTAGATCCAGCAGAATCAAGCCAGGCCTGGGCGAGGCGGCGGGCGGCGCGTAGTTGCCGCGATGATGGAGATAATCCATCAATTCTTCGCCGTCATTCACGGTCTTCAATTCGTTGGCCACCTTGGCTGCCCGCAGCGCATCGGCCGTCAGCAGCCGGTCGTCTTCGTCGTCGTCGGCCAGCAGAAACACAATGGCTTCTTTGTCAGTCTTCACGAAGTTTTCTCCTGAGGGGAAGTTAGGCTGGAATTTGCGGCGAGAGCGGCGCTGAGCGGGCCGAAGTACATGTCGCCGTCCCCCGGAGTCCGCGATGAAGTTTCAGAGCGGCTCCCAGCGGTGTGGTGAAATGGCAGATCGACTAGGAACGAAGCGCCTTGGCCTGGGATGCTCTTAGCCGTGATATCCCCGCCATGCCGTTGGACGATTTTGCGGCAAACCGCCAAACCTATTCCGGTACCTTCATATTCGCCGCGGCCGTGCAAACGCTGGAAGATGGTAAAGATCCGGTCGAGGTATTTCTCATCAAAACCGATGCCTTGGTCTTCTACAACAAGCCGGGCCATGCCGTTCGTGGGTAGCCCGAAGTCAACGTTTTCCATGTATACGTGCACCGCCGGCGGTTTCCCGGGCTGGTGGAACTTCAGAGCGTTACCGATGAGATTTTGCAGAAGCTGGCGAATCTGCAAGGCGTCGGCGTCAATGGTGGGGAGCTGGCCCACTTCCACCTGCGCGTGTGTTTCGGCGATTCGCAACTCAAGGTCGGCCAGGACTTCGCGGGTTACCTGGGCCAGGTCCACCGGCACGAATGGCTGCGCCTGGCTGGTGACGCGCGCAAACTTTAACAGATCCTCAATCAAAGAGCGCATCCGTTTAGTGGCGTTCAGCATGCGGTCGAGATAATCGCGGCCTTGCTCGTCCATGGCCTCGCGAGCCACGCTTTTGAGCCGGTCTCCGAAAGCCTGCACTTTGCGCAGCGGCTCCTGCAAGTCGTGGGAGGCCACGGATGCGAAGTCCTGCAATTCGCGGTTACTCTGCACGAGTCTGACAGCAGAGGCATGAAGCTCCTCATTCGCCTTGGCCAGCCGCTCGTTAGCATGGGCAAGGTCCGCGGTGCGCGCCAGCACCCGTTCCTCCAAACCCTCATTCAGACTTCTGATCTCGAGTTCCGCCTGTTTGCTATCCTCGATGTCTGTGCAGGAGCCGAACCAGCGCACCACGGCGCCCTGCGCATCTCGAACCGGGAGCGCGCGTCCGAGCTGCCAGCGATACACGCCATCTTGAGCCCGCCTGAAGCGATATTCGATGTCGTACGGCTCGCCGTGGGTGATGGATTGCTTCCAATGGTCGAGGTAAATTTGCAAGTCATCGGGGTGCAGGACAGACTCCCAGCCCGAATTCCTGGTTTGCTCGAGGGTCATGCCAGTGTAGTCCAGCCAGCGCTGATTATAGTAATCGCGGTTTCCGTCCGCGGTGGCCGTCCAGACCATTTGAGGAATGGAATCGGCCAATTGGTGGAACGAAGCCTCGCTGGTCTGGAGGGCCAGCTGTTCGCTTTGCAGCTCGGCGATCAAGGCCTGACGGCGCGCCGTTCCTCTTTGAATGGTGACGTTTGCCATTAGCAAGAGCAAGAAGAGACTGGCGCACGCGACAATAGCGACCACGCCCCCTTCAGTTCCGTTAGCACGCGCGTGGTCAGAATCCTGGTTTAACCGTTCACGGGCTACGGCTCGTATCTCCGAGTTGATGCTCCGCATTCGCTCCATCAGCACGTTCCCTATACCGCTGCGGACGACGATAAGAGCAGCAGCGACCCCTTTATTGCGCTGAAGTTCAATGGTGAGCGCCAATTCCTCCAGCTTTAGGGCGACCGGGGAACTTAAGTTTTTGATGCGTGGGGCCTGCTCGGGGCGACTCACGGTCGCCGTTTTGAGAGACTTCAAAAGCGCTGGGATGTCCGCGCGTGCTTTACGGTACGGCTCGAGGTAGCGCTCGTCTCCGGTCAGCAGAAACCCGCGCTGTGCCGTTTCCGCCTCCAGAAGGGAGGTGAGCAGCGCGTCGGTTCCGGATAGGATTTCCCTTGTCGTCTTCTCCTGATCTGCGTAACGGTCGAAGGCAGTCCACCCGCGATACGAGAGAAATGCGACCAGGAGGACTAGCGCGAGAGCGAATAGCAGCGCGAGCCGCTCGCGGGGGTAAGGGATTACCGACGTGGCCTCGGGTGTCATTTTCTTCCTTCTCCTCTTCGTTAGCAGCGTTCGCGAGGGGTGCCCATGCCCGCGGATCGGCGATTTTCTTGACAGGCTGTCCGGGTGGAAAGCGGTGCGGAGGCGATTTCTATATCTCCTCTATCGACCGGGAAGGTGCGCAACCGTAGTGGCAAGCGGCGGCTTAGCAATAACGCGCGACGAGGGGTGGGACTCTTAGGGCTAGGGCGGAATGTACGGAGGCTGGGCTGGGTGGTCCCCTGAAAAACCGCTTGAAGTTGGCGCTGTTGTGCACCGCTCCTTCCAGTCGCGGCTCGGTTGGCGGCGGTGCGAAATTGGAGGTTTTTCATAACGGCGGGTTGGCTGGAGGCCCATGCGAACTCCGTTGAAGAACAAGAAGAAAGGCCAAACCAGGTCGCTCCGAGTCGGCGGAATGTGGCCGGGCGGGTGGACGCAGTTAGGGTGTGGCATGTGTGGCATGGGAATGGACACTTGCTTACGCGCGTGGTTCCGAACGCAGTTTTGTCTTCCAGGCGCGGTCGAATGCCGGGAGTGCGGCGTGACTCCCCTGGCGGAAGGCTTCGCAGCGGGCGCTTAAATACTCAGTTGAAAATTCAAAGCCAAA
>Ga0302324_100031401_pt1 | contig 10020 bp, 9 predicted proteins | sample Palsa_T0_1_FD_201949 | JGI IMG/M metagenome (GOLD analysis project Ga0302324, IMG submission 201949) | Peat permafrost microbial communities from Stordalen Mire near Abisko, Sweden - Palsa_T0_1 | ecosystem: Environmental > Terrestrial > Soil > Palsa > Peat permafrost | place: Sweden: Abisko... | reverse complement strand
TGCTACGCACCTACATGGAGGACGCCAAGGGCCGCCAACCCGCCAGCAAACTATGAAGACCAGTACTATCGCGCTAACCGCAATGCTTTGCACCGCTGGCGTCCACCTGATGGCTGCCGGACTCGCCGAATCGGCGCCCTACACCGCAGTGAAAGTCGACCCATTCGTAGCAGCGCCTGGCGTTGTTTTCCCCGCCGATTATCAAAGCGCGCTGGCCGAAGACATCGCTCGCGAGATCAGTCTGGCGTTCCAGACCGTGATCATACTGCGCCAAGGACAAGAGGCTTCCGTCGGCCACGCGGTACTGCGCATCTCCGGCGTCGTGACGCGCTTCAATCGTCGCGGCTCTGGCGCTACGATTGTGCAGGGGGAAGTATGGTTCATCGACGACGCCACAGGCCAAGTACTCCTCAATCGCGAAGTCAAGGGCCTCACCCAAAGCGCCGGCAATAGCCTTGCCAAAAAGATTGTAAAATTCTGCAACTCAGCGCACCTGGTGGAGTCGAACTAGCGGACGCGCCCCAGTCTTGCTCCGTCCACGCACTTCGATTACTTTGAAAGAAGAGGTTGTTCGCTTTGCTTGAGTCGGCCTTGGTTACATTACTGTTCGGGGCCGGGTTCCTGAGTCAACCCTCCCCGTCCTATCGGGTGGAACGCGAACCCGTAGCGGATGGCTCCGAATTGATTACGGTGTTCGGGCGTCTGCAAGATCCAGCGTCCGGCACTCAGGATCTCGACGTTCCGCTGCTAACCGTGCTGCGCGACTCTCTGGGCGACAGCGATCCGGCCAACGACCGTCTGCGCTACGTCTGGATCTTGACTAGCACGCGGCCCACGCCATGGCAGCGCGCCGCATCCGCGCTCTCGTTCGGATTTTTTCGCGCCGGAAGCCGGCGTCACGCCAATCGCGTACCATCACCCGCTTTAGATCTAGCCTCGCCCTCGCGAAGCGTCTACGGCGATCTCCTCGGCGACGGTTTGCAGGCGCTGGAATTCGATCCGCTCGGCGCCGCCATCCGCTCCACTACCCGCACCTATCGCGGCAATTCGAGCGACTATAGCAAGCTGCAAGTGTTCCAGGCACTCTCCACCCTAGACAATCTCGAGCGCGATCCGGCGAGTCTTTCCGTATTGCCCGACGATCAGCTGCGCGAGATCTACGCCCGCTTGAGCCTCTCCACGCATGTTTTCGGCGGCTTGGTTCGCGAACAACAATTGTCGAAGTACTATGACAAGGAGACCAGTCAGATTCAAGAGACTCGTGGACACAACTGGGAGCTGCTTCGCCAGCGCGCCGAACTGAACGGCCTGATCTTTGAGCCTCTGGCACTCGAATCCGGCACGCCGAGTGAAGCCCTTTTGTGGATCTCACGGTCCGATCTGGACGCCCGCGCCGAGAGGCGCTTTGACGGTCAGTTTCTGAGCATAACCAATCCTTGGACCGACAACCGCCTGATGCATTGGACCGGCTACTCGCAAATTCGCTATTTCGATTCCGATAATCATCCCGTACCACAGGGCACGCCCGACGCGCGCGCTGAGGAAATGATTCCACTCGCGCTTTATAACCTGGACTATCCGCGCGTTCCGCTGCTGCTCGCCGATTTTCGCGACAGCTTGACACCCAAGCACCGCGAGATGGTAAGCCAGGGCGCAACTAGCTTAGTCACCGGCGTGCTCGGCATCACGCGCTTTGGCAATCCGTGGTTCTTTGTGGGCGAATCAGCGTTCACTTTCGTGCGCGGACGTCATGGCGCCACGGTAAATCGTAGCGCGCGTCTGGAAGCATATTCAGAGGCCCGCGAGTTCCTGTCCGTGGATTCCAGCTTGGATCCCGCGCTCAAGGTCGAGTTGCAGCACCGCCTGGATCATCTGGCGCTCAATCCGCGCGAAAATGACGTCGCGCACGAAGCCACGCTAGCCCGCGAACAATACGCCGCCCTGCTCCAGTACGCCCACTCCCCGCGCGGAGTGGCCAAACTCGAACGCGACCGAAGCAAGGAGTTGGAAGCCTACACACAATCTCAAGGCAAGCGCGTTGCCACAAGCTTCGGTCGTGTCTTCAGCCGCGGGCCGCGCGTGGACCCCGAAAAACCGGACCCCATCCTTCATGCTCAGCTGGATGCGTATCGCCGTTCCGCCTATCACGAACGTTTTCTCGATCAGCTTCTCGCCTCCAGCCCGAGCCCCGACGTGGTGTGGGACGCCGATGCCATCAGCCGGTCAGTTTCGGCTCTGACATCTGAGGACAAGCTTACGCCCAAGGCTCAACGCCTGGTTTCGCAGGTATGCGCACGCTCGACAGATGGCGAACTCCGGTTGACATGCCTTCGCGTGCTGGAACATGGCAACCCTCCAGCCCTGGCCGGCGATGGCGTCTCGACGCATGTCGCCACGTTCGCCTTTGACCATCCGCTTGGCCAATGATGCGCCCGGCGTCGCGGCTGTGCTGGCTGCCGGCGCTGCTTCTCTCAATTACACTCGCCGCCCCGCTCTCCGCCGAGGTCAAGCGCATCGTCATCATTAAACTGGACGGTGTCCCTGAAGACGTTCTTGAACACGAACTGTCGCGCGTGGATCCCATCACGCACAAGAGCACTCTCCCGTGGATGGATCGAGTCTTCGTGCAAGGCGGCACGCGCGTCGACAACTTCTACGTGCGCGCCATCAGCCTTTCCACGCCCTCCTGGTCTTTGCTGGATACCGGCCAGCATCTCCAGATTCACGGCAACGCTGAGTTCGACCGGTACACGGGCCATGTCTACGATTACATGAATTTCTTTCCCTTCTACCTGGGTTATGCCCGCTCGCGCAGAGTCGATATGCCCGGCGTGGAAGTTCTGGACGAGCAGAAGATCCCGCTCCTCATAGATCGTTTTCCCTATCCCGCCGTGTACCAAAGTTTCCAGCTCTACCAGCGCGGCGTACGCTGGGACACGCTGAAAGACGCCCTGCCCAATCGCTTCTCGCGCGGCCTCCGTGAGCTTTTCGACGAATGGACCATCGGCTTTGGACTCAGCAGCACTGTGGAGGAACAGAGCGAACGCGAACTCATCGCTAAGCTGAATGACCCTTCCATCCAATACCTTGACTACTTCACCGGCGACTTTGACCACGTCGCCCACACCACCGCCGACGTCGCGTCCCAGCGTCTGGCGCTACAGCGCGTCGACGCCTTGATTGGCCGCGTTTGGACGGCCATACAAGCCAGTCCGCTTGCCGCTCAAACCGTGCTCGCGGCCGTTTCCGATCACGGCATGAACACGCAACCCGGCGTTTACAGCCAAGGCTACAATCTGCTGCGCTTTTTCAACAGCCGCGCGGGCGGCGCGCATCACGTGGTCACCAACCGTCATCCGTTGGACGAATTCAAGCTGCGCGGCCTGGATCCCTTCGTGTCCGAGGTCGTGACTCCAAGTGACGAGTCGCTGTATTTGAAAGGCGAAGCCAACAACTATCCCACCGCGCTGCTCGATCCGGACGGCAACGAGCGCGCCTCCATCTACCTTCGCAATTCGGCTTACAACACGCTGCACATTCTTTTGAAGGAGATCAACCGCTCTGGAGTGAACACGTCCATCCGCCGCGCCGCCATCGCCGCGTTCCTGCACGTTATCGACGGCCATCGGACGGCGTGGCAGGCGACGCTCGATCAACTCTCCGAAGAGCTCGGCGCGGTTCGCCGCGCTATGGAACAGCAACGCGCGCTAGTAGAGGCGGAGCCAAAGAAATGGACACAAGAGCAGCGGGACGCTGGGCTGGACAAAGCCGCGAGACGCCTGGCGGTGCAGCTGGATTCCTGGCGCGACGAGGAGCGCACTTATTCGGCCTACGCCAACGCTCTATCCAAGCTGCTTACTCTAGAGCCCAACGATTTTGAACACCGCCGGCTCAGCGCGGAGGAGCTCATCCCCAAGCGCGCCATGGGCGAGCCAAACTCGGTCTACGATCTGGAGAACTACGTCGCCGGGCCCGCCGCAAATGGCTTGGTTCTGGCGCCGGGCGGTTCACTCGATCTCGCGCGCAGCTTCGAGCGGGTCAATTATCCGCCAGTGCTGGCCAGCCTGTCCGTGCGAAACAACGTGCAAGCAGCCGTGGGATCGCATCCTGTGGATTTCCTGGCGATGACCATCCCCAAAGCGGCCGTCACTTTTCCAGCCGGAATTTTTTCAAACAGCGAAGCGCCCACTGAAGATCCCATCTGGCTTTACGCGAGCGAAGACAAGCAGGCAATGATTTTGTCTCGCGGGAATCAGCTACGCTACTTGCCGATTCGATCTTTGCGGCAGGATGCGGTTGACGGCTCGGTTCATTTCGAAACCTGCGCGCTCGCTCCGGGGTTTCCGCTGCGCATTTTCGAAGACGAGAATCTTGCAGTCCCGCCCGCCGATCGCCCGTCCTGGCTCAACTCGTGGCATTCCGAGCCCGATTGGTTCCGCGCTATTCACCAGACCATGTATTCGGACGGGATTATCGCTCTGCACGAGCAATTCCTACCGCCATTGCTTGCGCAGCACTCCAACGACCTGGACGCAGCGGTATTGGCGCGCTTCAACCAACGCCGTCGACGCCTGGCCGAGCCTGACTTCCTGATCTTCGCCAACGATCATTGGAATTTTAACGTCCGTAATTTCAATCCGGGCGGCAATCACGGGTCGTTCCTGCGCGTCTCTACGCACGCCATACTTCTCTTTGCGGGCGGCGCCGACACTGGCGTACCCCGCCATCAACAAGTGCAAGAACCCTACGATAGCCTCAGTTTTGTTCCCACCATTCTCGATCTCATCGGCATGCACGGCGACGCCGCGAAGCTCCCCGGCCGTCCAATTCAAGAGGTATTGTCCCGGCCATCGCCAAACGATACGCACTAATGGCTGGGCAGCACTGGCATCATATCTTTGATAATCCCCTGCTCTTTGCGGCTGAAGCTCTTGCGGAACTCCTGGGTTGCCATTCGCGCTTCGCGATCGCGCTCCGGTAATGGCGCCATCGAGCGCAGCTCATCGCGTATGAGTTGCTGTCGATCCGGGGTCTGCTCGGAAAATCGATTGATCGCGCTGCGCACGGATTCCTGCCGGCCCGGAGGAAGCTCGTGCAGACGATTGTACAGATTGCGGAGCGTCTGCTGCTGCTCCGAAGGAAGCTGATTGAATCTCTGCAGCCGCTGTTGCAACTTTTGCCGCTGCCCCGGCGGCAAAAGATTGAGCGCCCGTTGCTGCTGCTCCGGCGACATCCGCTCGAATTCGTCGATGGGCGTTTTTGCCGCGGGAGCCGGATGACCCGAACGAGCTCCCGGAGGACGCCGTGCGAACGCTACGGGACTCGCGAGTAGCGCCAGGACAACAGCGGAGACCACCCAGCGTTTCCGCACCAACATCGCGAGGCCTAGATCGCCGCGCCGAGCTGGTTCAACAAATCCATGTCGTCCAGCGCGTGCTCCACTTGATCGATCTGCACCGCGGGTTGTGGCTGCTGAACCTTTGGCATACTCATGGAATCAGGTTGCTTTAAGAGGAACAGCGTGGCCAGTGCGAGGCAAGCCGTCGCCGGAACAAGCGCGCGCCACAACCACCAGTCGCGGTTCTGCTTCGCCTGGATTCGCTGGAACAGCTTTCGGTCGAAATCCGGCGAGACGGGCAATTCGCGCCGCTCGGCAGCATCTAATGCCGCCCAGACTGCCTTTTGTGCGGCCGCCATCTTGCGACAAGCTTCGCAGGAGTGGAGGTGAAGCTCAAATTCTGCCGCAGCTTCGGGCGCTAAAGTCCGGGCGCCGTATCCAACAATCAACTCGGCGCTCTTGTCGAATTCCAGTGGGCATCTCATGCCACCCTCCCTCCCAAGTGTGCTACACCGTCCGGCCGCGCTCGAATTCCCGCGACACCGCTTACTGCCGTGCATGGCTCGGTAGGAAGCGCTAGGCCATGTGCGCCAATCGAACCCTGAGTGCTTCGTAGGCCCGAAACAACAGCGACTTCACTGCCGACTCGGAACAACCGATTACACGTGCGATCTGCGCGTATTCCATCTCTTCGTATTTATGCATCATCACCGCGGCGCGCTGTTTTGCGGGCAAGCTATGAATCGCCTGCCGCACCTCCCGCAGCTTCGCCTGGTACAACAACTCTTGTTCTATCGTCCTGCGCCGGTCCGCCACCTGTATGCCAGCGCCTTCCGTCGGCTCTTTATCCAAACTAGTCTGCGATTTCTCACTCCGCCCATCGCGGATCCAGTTCAACGCGAGATGCGTCCCGATGCGGAATAACCACGTCGTAAATTTCGCGGTGGGGTTATACCTGTCCCTTGATTTAAATACACGCAGAAACACTTCCTGCGTCAGTTCTTCCGCCACAGCGTCGTTCTGCACCATGCGGTGCAGAAAATGAATCATTGGTCCCCGATGTTTTTCCAGGAGCAACTCAAAGCTTCCCGGGTCCCCATCTCGCACCCGCAACATCAACTCGGAATCCCAATCGCGGGTCTGCTGAATTGGCCGATCGACTGCTCTGGTGTAGTTAACCCGCGCGCTCCAGGAAGGTTGCGGGATGGGCGGGGCTTGGAAATCGATCAGATCAGAAGTCATCGCACCTGATCCTCACGACGGCGATTTCGTCCGCTGGTTTACACAGATTTACCCTATTCGGCCGTGGTCACTCTGTTTTCAATGCGCGCTCCATGAGCTCGCGGATTGCGGCCCGAGGCGACGTTCGTCCGCGCAGGATTGCGTCCATTTGCAAGGTAATCGGCATATCTACGCCGCATTTCCGCGCCAAGTCGCAGGCTGCCGCCGTAGTTTCCACGCCTTCGGCGATCATCGTCATGGAACCGACAATATCGGTCAGCGTCCTCCCTTTCGCCAGTTCGATGCCCACCGTCCGGTTCCGGCTAAGAGCGCCATTGCAAGTGAGTACTAAGTCGCCTAGTCCCGCGAGCCCGGCCAAGGTTTTCGGACGTCCACCGAGTGCAATTGCCAATCGGGTGATCTCAGCGAGTCCTCGCGTGATCAGCGCGGCCATGCTGTTGCTTCCCAGCCCCAAGCCGTCGCAGATACCGGCGCCGATGGCGATGATGTTCTTGAGCGCGGCGCCCAGTTCAACGCCCACCGGATCGTCGTTGGCGTACAAGCGAAACGTGGGTCCCGAGAATTCGCGCTGGATGGATTCCGCCAGTTCGCGATCCGGGGAGGCGATCACTACCGCTGTGGGCTCCCCGCGCGCCACTTCGCGCGCAAACGTGGGTCCGGAAAGAACGGCCACGCGCGGTTCGAATTTCTGGCCGATCACCGCTCGCGCTACTTCCGACATCCGCAGCAGCGTGCCTTGCTCCAGGCCTTTGGTGGCGCTGACGAATCGCATTTCGATTCCCAGATGCGGAAGCATTTCCCGATATAAAGGCCGCGCGAAACGCGACGGCATCACTCCTACGACGATGCCAGCGCTCTCTAGCGCATAGCTCAGGTCGGCGGTTGGATCCACATTGAGCGGGAGTGAAAAGCCGGGCAGGAAAACATCGTTGATGCGTGTGGAGAACATGTGCTCCACAAGATCGGTTTCATGCGCCCACAAGCGGATGTGCTCGAATCGCGGCGCCAACACAATCGCCAGAGCAGTTCCCCAACTCCCTGCTCCGATGATTGCGGCGCTGGTTCCGGCGCTCACCGCGGATTACCGAACCGGAAAACGTTTTCGGTCCCCGATCGGATTCTTTGTATGTTGGCCCGATGCCGGTAAATCAGGAACACGGCCGCCACCAGCGTCGCCAAAATCACAATCGACGGTGGATGTTCAATCAGCCAGGTCGCTAGTGGCAAGCTACCCGCGGCTACAATCGATCCCATGGAGATCTGCCGCGTCGCAGCCACCACGATTACGAACACTACCAGCACCGCGATCATTGGAATCGGCGTTAGATAAAGGAACGCACCGATGAAGCTGGCCACGGCCTTGCCGCCTTGAAACTTCAGAAACACGGGAAACGCATGCCCTGCCATCACCGCCAGCGCCACCAAACTCATCCACACGGGCGAACCACCGGAAAGCTTGTCCGCAAGCCAGACCGCGAACACGCCCTTCGCAATATCGAGCAACAACGTAACAACAGCCATCGCGCGTCCGGTGGTCCGCAGCACGTTCGTCGCGCCGATGTTGCCGCTGCCCTTCTCGCGCACATCCTCGCCCGTCTTCCAGTGCACCAGTAAATATCCGAATGGGATGCCACCAACAAGATAGGCAACTACGAGCGCGACAAGTGGCATCATTTGGCTTGGAAAGGATACTCCGAAAGTTTTGTGTAGATGGAGCCGGCGGGCCCCGGCTGGCTGCGGTACAAGTAAAAACGATCCACGTCGAACGCGCCAAATTCCACGGACTCCAGCGCCGCGATCGCGCTTCGCAGGGCCTGCAGCGGGGCCGGCTCCTTGATGCGCGCCAGTGTCAGATGCGCATTAAATGCCCGATCCTCAGCCGCAATCCCAAGGGTCGCGAGTCCCTTGTCAATATCCTTCACCAGCGCGGGCAGCGTTTCTCCGTCGTGAACGCCCACCCAAAACACGCGGGGATGATGCGGATTCGGGAACCACCCCAGGCCCTTTACTTCGGTTTGTATGGGCTGGCGCGGAGTAACCATGCGTAGCGCGGCTTCCAGTTGCGGCAGCTTGTCCTCCGGCCACTCGCCGATGAATCTGAGCGTCACATGCAGGTTGTAGACCGGGCTCCACTTCAAATGCGCGCATGGACGCAGGTGCATGAGGAGCCTTTCCAACTTCTCCCGCATATCCTCGGGCAGATCGAGCCCAGTGAATAGCCGCATGGTAATCTCCTAGCATACAAGAAGCAACCGGGATTCCCATCGACCAAATTCTCTCCGGGTCCATGCTGCTCGAGCGCGATTTCTACGCGCGTCCAGCCATCGAAGTGGCGCGCGATTGCTTGGGAAAAATCCTCTTGCATGGCAAAACGGCAGGACGAATCGTAGAAGTGGAAGCCTATCTGGGCGTCGGCGATCGCGCCGCGCACTCCTGGCGCGGGCCCACGGATCGCACGCGCGTGATTTTCGGACCGCCCGGCCACGCCTATGTGTATTTCATCTACGGCATGTATGAATGCTTGAACTTTGTCGCCGAGCCCGAGGGCATGGCGGGTTGCGTTTTGATCCGCTCGCTCGAGCCGCTGGCCGGACTCGCCACTATGCGCCGCCGGCGTCCGGCCGCCAAACGGATGGAAGACCTGGCGTCCGGCCCCGGCAAACTCACTCTCGCCATGGGCATCACGCGCAAGCTCAACGGCGCCGATTTGGTGGAAGGCCCGCTACAAGTCCGCCGTCGGCTCGACGATGCGCCCTTCGAAATCCAAACCACCCCGCGCATCGGGATCACACACTGCGCCGACTGGCCGCTGCGTTTCGTGATTCAAGGCAACCGGTTCGTGAGTCGCTGATTACCGCGCCTAGTGGCAATCAGGCACAAATCCTGTGCTAGACTTTAGGCGGTTTGAGGCTCGCCCCGGTCGACTACCTGATCCTGTCGCTGTATTTCGTATTCGTTCTTTCCATCGGCTGGATGGTCAAACGTAAAGTCGCAACCAGCGCTGATTTTCTAACCTCCGGACGCTCGGTCCCAGTTTGGATCACCAGCCTGGCATTCATCGCCGCAAATCTCGGCGCCCAGGAAGTCATTGGCATGTGCGCTTCGGGCGCGAAGTACGGGATTATGACCGCGCATTTTTATTGGATCGGCGCGGTACCGGCCATGCTGTTCGTCGGCGTGTTCATGATGCCGTTTTATTATGGGAGCCGCGCACGTAGCGTGCCTGAATATTTGAAGCTGCGGTTCGACGAGAAGACGCGTGCATTGAACGCCGTTACGTTCGCGGTGATGACGGTGTTTTCGTCGGGAATTTCGATGTACGCGCTCGGGCTGCTCTTCGAATTGGTGCTGCACTGGAGCTTTACCGCGTCGGTGCTGCTCTCGGCAGCCATCGTGTTGGTGTACACGTTCCTGGGAGGGCTCACCAGCGCGATCTACAA
>Ga0302324_100031398_pt1 | contig 10022 bp, 7 predicted proteins | sample Palsa_T0_1_FD_201949 | JGI IMG/M metagenome (GOLD analysis project Ga0302324, IMG submission 201949) | Peat permafrost microbial communities from Stordalen Mire near Abisko, Sweden - Palsa_T0_1 | ecosystem: Environmental > Terrestrial > Soil > Palsa > Peat permafrost | place: Sweden: Abisko... | reverse complement strand
CAATTGCGGAGTGAGTTTTTCCGCCGGCGGCGGGTTTTGTGAGATGGCCGTCATTTCTTAACGTGGTTTGGTCTGGGCGCGATTTCACGCCTCGATAGCATCAGTCAGCCTCAGTTCAACAATCGTCTTTATGCGTGGAGCTGCTGACTGTGCCTCTGAGAAGTTTGCTGGCGTTTGTTCTGATTACTGCGTTGGCGCTGCCGGCGTTCGGGAATGGCGAGGCCTCGACGTCGGAAGCCGAGGACGCAAACGGGGCAACCGGGCCAATGGCGGGGGTCGCGAACAATTTGGGCCAACTTGCTGAAGTCGTCGTGACCGCGCAGAAGCGCGTCTCGACCGTGCAGAACACACCAATCAGCATTGCGGCGGTCGGGGGCGAAGATTTGCTGGCTCGCGGCGTCACCTCCTTGGCCGCTTTTGCCCAGGGCACGCCCGGCGTTTCGCTGAAGAGTGAAGGGCCGAGCCAGACGGAGATCGAGATGCGCGGCATGACCTCGAGCGGCGGCAACTCCGCGACGGTGGGCTTCTATCTTGATGATATTCCCCTGACCGGACCGGCAAGCGCCCAAAATGGTCACGTGGTGATCGATCCCGACCTTTATGACTTGAGTCGCATCGAGATTCTGCGCGGGCCTCAAGGGACGCTCTTCGGATCGGGTTCGATGGGCGGCACGGTAAGGCTGATTACCAACCAGCCGATCTTGTCGCAGTTTCAATCGACCGCGCAGAGCGTCTTGTCCGGCACCGGGGGCGGCGGGTTCAATCACAAAGACAACTTGATGATTAACCTACCTCTTATAGGCGATACCTTGGCATTACGAGTAGTGGGAACAGAAGATCATACCAGCGGTTGGATCGACCGCATCGTGGCTGACCCTCTTCCCTTGGTCGGTGGAATCCCGGACGGTACTGTGCGCGGTGATGTCCAGAACGCCGCGATCCAGAAGCAATATCCGGACTCGAATGCGTATCAAATCTATGCGGCGCGCGTCACTCTGCTGTGGAAGCCGACGGAAAGCCTGTCGGTCACGCCCTCATATTTCCACGAGAGCAGCACTCAAAACGGCATCAGCGCCTATGACAGCGTTCCCGGTAGCGAGGCGCATTATCAACCTTTCGATATCGCCGAACCGCTGACCGATTTGCTGACGGCCTACAGCCTCAATGTGAACTACAGTTTCCCCTGGTTCGATCTGACATCGAGCAGCGCGCGCTGGAACCGAAACTCCTCTCAGGTCGAGGAGGCAAGCGAGGCCTTCAATAATCCACTCGAAGCGCTTACCTATAATTCTAACTTCGGACTTTCGAACCCCGGATATTACGGCCCCACCGGGTCCGGACCGGAGCACGGTATCGAAATCGATCCCTCCCATCAGTTCAGCGAAGAGCTACGGTTGGCCTCGACGGGAAACGGACGAGCGCGTTGGGTTACCGGACTCTATTACAGCGACTTCTACTCTCTGTGGACCTTCAACGGTTCGACGCCCAATTACACCTCGTATATGGATCTCGGCACCCTCGCGCGCGCAACCACAGCCAATTGGTTCGATGCCTACTCGCCGACCACGCTCAAGCAGTATGCGGGCTTCGGCGACGTCACTTACGCCCTGACAGATGCGCTCAAGGTCGATGTCGGCGCGCGCGTGAATCACTACAATTATCGCTTCTCTTCCTGCATCAGCGGCTGGGGATCGGCCAACGGAGCCGCGACGCCCTCGTGTTCCGGTCTCATCGCGCTATCGTCTACCAGTTTCAACCCAAAATTTAATCTGGCCTACACGTTCAGCCCGGACCTGATGACGTACGCAACCGTGTCGACCGGCTTCCGTCCTGGCGGGGGCAACGCGGCCTATCCGACCGGCGGTTCCGCCTGGGGAGGAGCTTTCCAGCAACAGGGTTATACGAGCGGCAAGTGGCCCTCCACGTACGAACCGGACCGCGTCGTCAGCTACGAGCTCGGCGAGAAAGCCAGAATGCTCGATCGCCGCCTGACCGTGAACGCCAGTGTTTATTATGAGGACTGGCGCCACATCCAGCTCGAGGCGTATCCCAACGACTGGGCGCTGAACATCAACGGCAACGACGCCCATATCTACGGAGCCGACATCGATGTGTTCGCCGATCTAGGGGCGGGATTCCAGCTCGAAGTCGCGGCCGGCTACCTATACGAATGGCTGGAAGGGGGGCCGCACTGGGTCATTGCCCCGATCCATAAGCTGCCGGAGGTCGCGCCGGTAAGCGGTACCGCCGCACTCAGCTATTCCAAGCCGCTCGGCGGCTCCTACATGTTCACGGCCCGATTGGAGAATTCGTACACCGGCGCGCGCCATTCGATTTCATTCCCGAACCCCTACCAGTTCACCGGTACGTACATACAATTACCCTCATATGACCTGATCAATCTGCGCGCGGGAATCAGATTTCGTGATACGTGGAGCGCTACGTTGTTTGTCAACAACGCCACTAACAAGCGCGCCCAGCTGGAGAGCATGTTTGCGGAAAATGAGCCGCAACCTGATTTTACTCGCATCGTAACCAACCAGCCGCTCACGGCAGGGGTGGACCTTTCCTATCGGTTTTAGCCCGCAGTTCTTAGCGCACAATATCGGTTCGACGGCGGATCGCGCGCCGGTGTTGTCATCGCTCGAATGAGAAACGTGAGGGGGCTACACATCGCCCGCTCCGCACCATTAAACACCTCTCGAAAGTATCCCTGTCGTGGATCACTGATGCGAATGGGGTCTGACTATGCGGCTCTCCAAGATCTTCGCCTCGAGTGGTTGAATGCGAACTCACTGAGGTCGCTGATCGGCCGGTGCTTGTTTCTCGCCAAAGAATTTTCGCGCCGCGCTGAGTTAGGTCTGCGGAGATTCTTCAAAGAATTGCATCGACGTGTTCGTCGTGAAGCAGTACACCTTTCCGTTGTCGGCGGTCCAATTTATCGAGCAGTCGGTCTTCAGATGGGCGCCAGCGGCGAGTCCAACGGGGTCCTCATTGTTGAATTCGCCGCGGATCTGCTGCGGCGCAGGCGCAAATTTCCAGACGCCGTCGGTCGGCGGTCCACCGCCCAGGCGCGCATAGTCGCAGCGATAACGACAGCGCAAAGTGCGATGCTCCACGATAGCCGAGCACGAATATCCAGTCTCATAACACCTCCCGATTGGTCATGGGGAGTATTTCGGTCTGCAAGTGCTTTCACGCGGTGATTATATGCCTCGGACGATGCCGGCTCTCTTCCAATGGCGTCTGACTACTCAGGAAGTGCCGAGGATGCGAAAATTACAGTTGCGGACTTAGTGCGTACTGAAAGTGCCGATGACCTGCAAGAACTGTGCAGCTTAGCTACGGTCCCTTATTCTCGAGGCGATGATTCAGACCCGAGATGTCCGCGGCGGTTCCACAGTTGCGTGATCTGTCCCCACTCCATCCTCTTGGATCTCGACTTTTGAACTCTCCTTGCGAGCGCAATCTCGGCCTCGAGCTCGGGCTCGAGCGTCCAGTCAGCCTATCCGTGGCCACGGACGGTAATGGTGTACTCAAGGGTTCAGCAAAGCGAAGAAGCAGCAAGGCCAGCAAAAACGAGGCTCCCGAGTCGTGAGTATCGTCGCGGTACTAGCGGGTCTATTCATTGGGCTCATCGGTGGCTTCATGTCGGGTGCCTTGGGCATCAGCAGCGGTGGCGCGCTGGTCCCCCTTTCCGTTCTGTTTCTCGGCGTCGATCAACACGTCGCGCAAGGAATTTCACTGGTTGCGCAGGTTTTCCCAAGCAGCCTGACTGGGCTGCGGCACTACGTGAGTCGCGGCCGCGGTTTCCCTTTGCGATGGCTGTGGTTCGTAGCGACAGGCTTCGCCTGCGGCGGGATCTTGGGTGCCTTGCTCGCGACCCATATCGCCAGCCTCGGTCTGCGATGGGGATTCGTGGGATATCTGGCGTTGCTCGAGATCGCACTGATTGTCAGGAACCGGCCTGTGCAGTACCAAACGACGCCTGCGGCCCGTACGTCGGCCGTGACTGTGCCGAAACTTCTTCTGATTGGATTTGCCGGAGGGGCCTCATCGGGGCTCCTGGGCATTGGTGGCGGTTTGGCGCTGACCGCGCTGGCGAGCGCGGTAATGAAAGTGCGGCAGCATCAGTCCCAGGCATTGAGTCTTGCGGTCACGGCGCTGCCACTTACTCTGCCAGCCGCCTGGACGTACCTACAGCAAGGGGTCAGCGTACCGCCTCTCACCATTGTGGAAATCGTTGTCGGTCTTTGTATTGGCACGGACCTCGGCTCGCGCATCGCAAACCGGCTAAGCGCTAAAACCCTGGAATGGGCCCTGTTAGTGCTGGTCGCGGCCATGGCGTTGTTCATGGCCTGTAAGGCTGCCGGGTAAATTCGCGACCCTGACGACAACTGGATAGTTGTCGTGGAGGTTGCGCAATGTTGCCACCTTAAAGCGCTAGCTTCCCGATTCCAGCCAGTGACAGGCGAGGCTTCTGGCACGCGAGCAGTTTCTACGTCCTAGGTTTCGATGCTTCGCATCACGGCGAAGGCGCGTAATGGGTAAAAATAAAGTCGTTAGCTTTGGCAGGCACATGACAGGGGAAGCAGGTTTCATGTGCCGCCTTGTCTGCAGGTTTGCCGTCTTTGAATTGAGCGAACCCCCAGCCGCCTGTTGAGGCGTATTTCTTTGAGTCCTTCACTTCCAACTGAACGTTAGTGGGGGCGCCGGCGACGAAGGATTGGGCGCGGCCAAAGACTTTGTTGTTTTCCGCAGACGGAACATAACTCCAGGCGATTCGGGCAATGATTGCCCCGTCAGGGAACGGCAGCTTTCCTTCCCGGTAGGCCTTAGTGGCCACGTCGTTGCCGAGAATGGCACGGATATCGTTGTTGTTGCCTTCTTCGTGGGCTACGGAGATCAGCTTCCAGTCGCGGTAGCCGGGGGGAAGTTTGACTCCGAACACGGGCGCAGCCTCGCCACCGGTGTCTGCAGATGCGCGACCCATGTAGACGAGTCCGCAGGTCACCGCCACAACAGCAACCAACAAGTAAGCAAGACCTCTCATACGACGTCCTCCTTCCAAACTACTTGAGCAAATATCCGTTGCTTTTCATGCCAGAGCGGTCATTTGAGTGCAACACGCGCGCAGTGGCAGACAACAGAAACGTGCCCTTCAGCCCTTTATGCTTGACCTCCATCTCTAGACTAGAGACTGCGCCAGGCTATAAGGGGTATCTATTGGACCTTGGTATCGGACTGCGCCGGGTCGGGCGTATTCCGACCTTCAGGGAAGGCCGCAGTGAAAGGTGGCCACGGGTTTTTGCTGAAGCAGGGCCGGGGACCTGGGCTATGCGCTGGCCTCCTGAACCCGGGAGTAGCGTTGACTGCTTGGACGGATTACTGGGCTCTTGCAGCTGCGTTAATGGTTATCATGCGAGACGTTGTGTTGGGCAACGTGAAATGTCGGCGATAATGAATCCCCGCGAGCATGGACTCCTGGTGTCGGTCTCCCGGGTACTCGCGAGGGCCGTAATCTTGCGGGACTTTTTGTTCGAGTCCCTTACTTTCCGTCATTTAGATCGCGACCCCGCACATACGCTTATCAGCATGGTTAGGTCGCTTTGCGCTCTGGCTTTTGTCCTGATTCCGACCGGCCTCCTTTCCGGATGTGCGTTGTACGGCACATATGAGAAATGCGGCATCAACGGCTGCCCCGGTGACGCAAAGATCACTGCGGACGTAGTGGCACAGTTCAGCCATCACTTGGAGTTGGAGCCAAATGCAATCACGGTACAGACGCTGGATCGCGTGGTTTATCTGTACGGCGTGGTGAGCTCAAGCCTTGAAATTGGCACCGCTGAGTCGATTGCACGCAAGGTCCCGAACGTGAAGGGAGTCGTGAACTCGGTGGTTGCTCAGACACGGTGATGGCAGGGACCCGGTCTAATTTTGGCGGCTTGATGGGCAATCGCCGCGCGAATGTAGCCAATCGCCGTATTATCGAGACCGCGTGGCGTGCTCATTCGCTGCGCGCCAACGCGGCGCGACCAGCGGTTGTGCGCTAGATGCGCGAGTCGAGTGCATAATGGCAGCTCCAACGCGGGGTTGATCAGATGCGCCTTATTATCGTGCTGTTGGGGCTAACGGCGCTCGTTACTGCCAACGCGACCGCGCGGACGTGCACTGGACATGGGGTGGAATTGCAGGTGCTTGGATCGGGCGGCCCGGAGCTAGAGGACAAGCGAGCCTCGAGCAGCTACCTCATCTGGCAGGATGGTCGACCGCGCGTTCTCGTCGACAGTGGCGGCGGCAGCGCCCTGCGGTTCGGACAGGCCGGGGCCCACGTTGCGCAGCTTGACGTCATTCTTTTCACCCACCTGCACATCGATCACAGCGCGGATTTTCCGGCGCTCATCAAATCCTCCTACTTCGAGGAGCGCAACCGGCCGTTGCCGGTCTACGGACCGGGCGGAAACGAGTTTTTCCCGCCTACCACGGAATTTGTCGCGGACTTGTTTGATCGCAAACGCGGCGCATATCGCTATCTTGGAGATTTCCTTGACGGTTCCGAGGGCGGCTACGTCCTGCAGGCTCACGATGTTTTGTTAGGAGCTCATGAAATCCGCACGATCTTTTCGACCGGGGATCTTTCGGCATCCGCCACACGGGTGGTTCACGGTGGGGTTCCAGCAATCGCCTGGCGTATCAGTATGGCTGACAGGACGTTCGCGTTTTCGGGCGACACCAACGGCGAAAACGGCAATCTCGAACGGCTTGCTAAAGATGCGGATGTATTCGTGGCGCACAACGCTATTCCCGAAGGCGAAACCGGTGCGGCGCGGCAGCTGCACATGCCCCCGTCGGTAATTGGCCGCATCGCCCACATGGCCGGTGTGCGGCAGATAGTGCTTTCGCATCGGATGCTCCGCACTCTCGGGCAGGAAGCCACAACGATGGCGGCGATCGCAAAGAACTACTCGGGCCCTGTCGCGTTTGCGGACGACCTCGATTGCTTCAGGTGATTTCACGCGACGCGACAAGTTCGCGAAAGCAGATTACGTATTTATGGGCATCCAGAACTCAACGTCTCTACGCCGCGCCATGGGGAAGTGACTTTTAGGCATTCGCTCTGAAGATCAGCGCGCGTGCGGAGCGACAATAAAAAGACTGATGCAGCAAAGCAATCCAGCGAACCACACGAGTGTGCGAAGCATTGCTTTGTTAGTGATATAGCAGACGATGTAGAGCACTCGGGCGACAACGAATCCAACGGCAAGACTATTTACGGTTTGCTGCGGCGTCCGCAAATACGTCGCAATGATCACTGCTGCAGCAAACAGGGGGAAAGCCTCGAAGCTGTTGAGTTGGGCACTGTTGGCGCGCTGCCGGAATCCGTGTTGGTCTTGCAGCCAGGCACGCGGGTTCGCGTTGTCGAAACCAGGCCGGCTTTTTGCGACAACCGTAGCAGCATATGGCAACAGACCCGCCGCGAGCACACACCAGAGTGCAATTGTCATAAAACCCTCCGTCAGCGGTACGATGACAGGTATGGTTCGGATTGAAGCGATGAGCGCCTGCGGGCCGCGGATTTAATCCTAGTCGAATATGCGCCGTTCGCAAAACCGGGGCGCCGCGCGACGCTAATGGTCGCGCTGCAGCAGGGGCTCGCATTATGCAAATCGCCGGCTCGGACACGCCTTACGGATGGGGCAGATAACCCGCCGAAATAGAAAGATTTTGTCTTACACCCCGGACCTGCCTAATATCGTACAAGCGTGCTGGGGCGCACGCGTCGAACAACAAGAGGAGGCTCATGTTGTCTGGCTGGCTGCTGTTCGCGTTGGCGGTTTCGTACTTGGGGTTTTTGTTTGCGATCGCATTCTACGGCGATCGCCACTCGATCTATCCCAGTAGGCAACGCCTGCGGCCCTATATCTATGGTCTGGCGCTTGGCGTTTATTGCACGACGTGGACGTTTTACGGTGCCGTTGGAACAGCCGTCCGCGAGGGTTGGGGTTACCTTCCGATTTACGTCGGGCCCACCTTGGTCTATCTGTTTGCACTGCCGTTTCTCGAGCGTCTTGTGGAAGTCGGGCGAGCGCACAAGGTCGGGTCGATCGCGGACTTTATCGCCTCGCGTTTCGGCAAGAGCCGCCCGCTTGCCGTGCTCGTGACGGTAATCGCGGTCACCGCGGCCGTTCCCTATTTGGCGCTTCAATATAAGGCAGTCGCGGCTGGCATTGCGGCATTGACGACGGTGGTCGCAGGCCCCGCACCGTGGTATCGCGATTCCGCCCTTGCCGTGGCGCTGCTCATGGCGTTGTTCGCAGTATTATTTGGCGCGCGACGAGTTGACTCTACCGAGCATCACGAAGGTCTGATGCTCGCTATTGCGTTCGAATCGCTGCTGAAGCTTCTGGCCTTCGTGGCTGTCGGCCTATACGCCTGGTTCGAATTGAGGGGACGTCCGTTCGAGTTGCCCGCGGGACTCAAGAACGCGTCCACAATGTTCAACGGCAACGCGTTCGTCGCGACGCTGCTCGCCGCGGCTGCCATCTTCTGTTTGCCGCGACAGTTTCAGGTGAGTGTCATCGAATGTACCGACAGCGGCGATGTCAAGCGTGCGCGCTGGATTTTGCCGCTTTACCTCGGGATTTTCTCCGTGCTCGCGGTGCCGATTGTCGCGCTGGCTGTCAGCAGCGCTCATGCGGTTCCAGCCGCCTCCGACACGCTCATGTTGACTCTGCCGCTTGAATACGGAGTCCCGTGGCTCGCCGTGCTGGTCTTCTTGGGCGGCCTATCCGCCGCCACGGCCATGGCAGTGGTGTCCAGCATCGCTCTATCGACGATGATCTCCAACGAGATTGCGGTGCCGGTGCTGTGGCATCGGCGGCTGGAGGCGGGCGCAAGCCTCGGGCGCCGCATTCTGTGGCTGCGCCGCTTCGTCATTGTTGCGATCGCGCTCTTGGCGTTTGCCTATTACCGGTCGACCTCCGGATCAGCGAGTCTGGCGTCCTTCGGCATTCTGGCATTCGCTGCGGTGGCGCAGTTTGCTCCGGGCATCCTCGCTGCGCTCTACTGGGGAGGCGCGAGCCGGGCTGGGGTTTTCTGGGGTATGTTGGCCGGGTATATCACCTGGGGTTATCTGCTATTTCTGCCTAACCTGGTCGCGGGTGGCGTGTTGACGGCGCACAAGTTCGCGCCGCCGGAGGCATTGAGCTGGCTGTGGCCTCGAGCGGTCGCCGACTATTCGAGCCTCGGCGTCGTCGGCCCGGTTGCAATCGGATCCCTGACCTTGAATGTCGTGATTCTCGTGATGGCGTCGCTGCTGCGCGGCGTCACGCTGCAGGAACGGCGCGCGGCGCGGGTCTTTGCTGCCCCCAAGCGGCCGATGATTACCGCACGGGTGGGTGATTTGGAGTCTGTGGCTGCTCGTATTATCGGCCAGAGCGCGGCGCGCCGTTCGCTTGCTGAGTACGCCATCCTGTCGGCGCGCCCGCCATCCAAACCGTCCGACGCCGCAGATCGAGGCATGCTGCAGCACGTCGAACGCGCGCTCGCTGGCTCCATCGGAGCGTCTTCGGCGCGCATCGTCTTGACCCACGCGCTCAAGCGCAAAGGGCTTGATGTCGACGAGGTTGCGGAGTTACTGGATGAGACCTCGCATGAACTTCGTTTCAGCCGCCAGTTGCTCGCCGCGACAATGGAAAATGTCACTCAAGGCATCAGCGTCGTGGATGCCGATATGAACCTCGTCGCGTGGAATCACCGCTATCTCGAAATGTTCGATTATCCAAGCGAACTTGTGTACGTAGGTCGTCCCGTTGCGGATCTCATCCGTTGGAACGCGCAGCGCGGGGAATTCGGCTTGGGCGATCCTGAGCAGCAGGTCGCAAAGCGCCTGGCGCACATGCGCGCCGGCACTGCGTACACCTTTCAGCGTGAACGTAAGAACGGACGAGTATTTAGCATCAACGGTCAGCCGATGGCAGGCGGCGGATTCGTCTCGACTTATACGGACATCACCGAGTTCA
>Ga0302324_100031397_pt1 | contig 10022 bp, 10 predicted proteins | sample Palsa_T0_1_FD_201949 | JGI IMG/M metagenome (GOLD analysis project Ga0302324, IMG submission 201949) | Peat permafrost microbial communities from Stordalen Mire near Abisko, Sweden - Palsa_T0_1 | ecosystem: Environmental > Terrestrial > Soil > Palsa > Peat permafrost | place: Sweden: Abisko... | reverse complement strand
GTCCGCATCGTGAACAGCACAATGAGCCCGGCCGCGCTGATCGAGCGGATGGCGGGGGATCTGAACAAGGCGGCGCCGGAGATGGCCGTATTCCGCAAGACACAGGGCGGGGAGGGCCCGCTGCGGCTGGGTGACGAGTTCGTGGTGCGCATGCCGGGTCCCTGGGACGGGCCGGTGCGCGTGACCGGCCGGGACGCCACATCGTTCCGGCTGGCCACCCTGGACGGCCACCTGGAGGCCGGGGAGATCGAGTTCCGGGCGGCCCGGGACGGAGATGTCCTGCACTTCGAGATCGAGTCGTGGGCCCGGGCCGGGGACCGGCTCTCCGACCTGATGTACAACAAGCTGCGGCTGGCCAAGGAGATCCAGCTGAACATGTGGACCCACTTCTGCATCCGAGCCGCCGCGCTGGCCGGCGGCCGGCCCAAGGGCGGGATCACGATCAGCACGCGCTGGGTGCCGTGGGACAGCAAGCTGGCCGCCTGACGCGCGGCGGGGCGGCGTGCTATGGCAACGAAGGCGGCCAGGCCGGGGGCGGCGGCTCCTGGTCCTGGTGCTGTGGTGCCTGGGCACGCGCGGCCAGCTCGGTCTCGACCATCGCGACCAGGTCCGGGTGAGCGCTGAGGCCGCGCAGGACGTCCGCCGGGATGCCGAGCTGCCGGGCCGCTTCGGCCACCACGGGCTGGATCATCTCCAGCGCGTGCGCCACCGTCTCATCCCGGGCGTAGGTCGGCGGCAGGTCGTCCAGGGACAGCTCGGCCGGCCGGCGGAACGTACCGTCCGGCCCGGGGAGCCAGGCCTCGCGCTCCGCCGCCGCGCCGATCGCTGACCGTACGTTTTCGCGGCTGGGATCGGCGAAGGACTGCAGCACTGACCGTTCAACGACTCCGGCGATGAGCTGCCGGTTCGGCGTGAGCAGTACGTTCCAGACGTACTCGGACCGGGCGTGGCTGGGATGGCGCAGCGCGAACTCCAGGCCGTCGATGTCCGCGGCAGGATCGAACCCGTCGAGGCCACGTTCGTTGCGGGCGAAGTCGACGGCGATCATGACGTGCCCGGCCGGGCCGGGGCGCCGGGCGGTCACGGTCGCGGTCTGCCGGACCCCCATGCCGCGCAGCTGGGTCAGCCACGGCCCGTAGCTGTCGCCGGCGAACCAGACGTCCGGGTTCCCGTCGAGGTAGATCTCCAGCTCCTTGGTCCGCTGGTACAGCCGGGTGGGCGGCAGCAGGCACTGCTCGCCGGTGGCCGCGTTCTCCCCGATGAGGAAGGCAGTCTCCTGGAGCCGATCCAGCAGCCGCTGCCGCTGGCCGGCCGCGGCCCCGTCGAGCGCCCGCATGATGCAGTCCAGATCGGCCTCGTGCTGGGCCGGATCGAGCCCCGCATAGTCCAGGCTGTCGTACCGGGGCAGGATGACCTGCAGCACCTCGGCCACGACGTCCGGCTCGGTGAGGCTCAGGGCGTCCAGGAACCGCCGGGCCGGGGATGCCTCCGCCACCGCACGCCGGACGGTGGGCAGGCTGGTCGGGACCGGCCCGGGGAGGTAGACGGCCGGGTGGCCGGCGGCGTCGAACGGCGCGGTGTGACGGCCGTCCTGGAGCCGGATGACCGGCTGCGTCCGGGCCGGGCCGGGAGCTTCGTCCGGGCCCGCGGGCGCCTGCCACAGCGCCGGAAACCGGTAGAGGAAGGCGTAGAAGCGCACGATCCAGCTGTCCGGCTGGGCCTCGAGGAAGGCCTGGCCGGCCCGGGCCGCCACATCGGCGGGGGTGACCTCGCCGACGCCGATCTCCGCCCGCAGGTACCGCCACAGGACGGGGGTGCGGTACTCGGTGATGCCCGGGTGGGCGAAGGAGACCGGCCGGCCGGCGGCGTACACCGCGCCGAGCTGATCCGGGCTGAGCAGCGGGTGCAGCGCCGCGTCGGCCGCCAGCCGGACGTCGGCGGCGGCGCGGAGACCGCCCGCCACGGGTATGAACTCCGCACTGGCCAGAGCCTCCCGCACGATATCGAACAGCGGGCGGAACATCGAGCCGGGCGGGAAGTCGCCGGCCTCGAGAGGCAGCGCTTCGAGTACCTCCGCCGTAATCCAGTGGCCGGCCCGCAGCTCCTGCAGCACATCCGCGAGCAGAGCGGCGGTCTCCCGGACCAGGGCCTGGTTCGCCGGATCGTGCTCCGGGACGTTGTCGCGGGCCGGCGTCGTACGATACGGACCCTGAACGAGGAACCCGAGAAAGGTCTCCTTCTGCGTCGGGAAGAAGACGTTCAGCGGGGACCGGTCGCAGCGGGCGATCCGGCGTCCGGCGCCGGGAGCATCGGGCGCGAGGCCGGAAGCGGGAGCGAGGTCCAGGGCGGCAGAGTCAGCGGTGGTGCCGAGCCGGAACGCGATCTCGACCTGGCGGCCGGAAAGACCGGGGCTGCTCGTCTGCCGGTGCCAGACTAGCCACTCCTCGTCGGGGCGCCGTGGGCCGCCGGTGTCGCCGCGGCCCGTGGACAGGATGACATGACGGCCCGATGGGATACGGTCCGGCGGGATGGAACCTGCCGGCCGGCGCTCGATCACCGCGCCGTCGACCTGGACGCCGCCGACGCGCAGGCGCGTGATGTGCCGCAGAAACAGCAGGGTGCCAGGCTCGATGCCGTTCAGCGCCGCGGAGATCTCCCGGACGGCGACCGGGGCGGGGACGACGCCGCGGTCGAAGGGGAAGACAAACACGGTGCCTGCCGTGTCGCCGCGGAGGCGCTCGGCGGGATAGGGCCGGACGTACGTCTCAATCCGGAAGTGCTCTCCCCCGCTGTGGATGTGCGGGGAGCTGGTGTACGCGTAGACCGACTTGAAGCCGATTCCGAACTGCCCGATCCGGGTAAAGTCCCCGGACTTCGCGCTCTGGCCGACCCCGCAGACGCCGCGCACGTCGGCCTCGGTGAAGGGCCGGCCGTCATGCCGTACCTCCAGCCGGTCCGCGAAGAGCTCGAAGGCCAGCTCGGTCGCGCCCGCGTCCTCGGCGTTCTGAATCAGCTCGAAGATGAAGTGGGTCCGCTCGCTATAGAGCTGCCCGAGCAGGTCCAGCACCGCGGTGTCCCAGCCGTAGCGGGCGATGTTCTCGTCGCGGATCTTCCCGTAGTCGGCTGGCATCGGCGCCTTTCACCCCCTCGCGGCTACGGCGGCCGGATGGCGCCCAGGCCGCGCTTGCACCCTAACGGGTGGCCGGCATCGGGCTGCGCGGTCCGCGCCCCGTTAGCCCAGCGGGAAAGCGATGTCGCGGATCAGGTCGCCGCCGCCGATCGCGTCCGGCTCGGCCACGTACACCTCCCGGCACGACAGCTGGCTTCCTGGCCGGGCCGTCACCGCCGGCGAGCAGGCGACCGCGTCGTAGGCGGCGAGGATCGCCGGATAGGCCCACTGCGCCTTCGTGATCGTGGTGAACGCCTCGTCGTGGGCCGGCTCGGTGTGCACGCCGATGAGGTCGCTGACCGGCATGTCCCGCGGGCAGGGGAGCATCGCTTCCAGAAGACCGTCGCTCTCGTGGTCGACCACGCCGTGGAAGACCAGCGTGAACGGCCCGGCCGGCCGCGTCCCGTCCAGGTGAGCGGCGAACGCGGCCTTCGCTTCCCGGACGAACGGGTCGGTCTGCGGCGCACGCAACCGGCACTGTCATTGCCGTTGCCCCAGGGGCGCGGTCAGGCCTCGCGACGCGGCAGAGCCTGGCCGACGCGTACCGTGGTTGGCGTGTCAGCGCCCGATGAGCCCGACCCCCGTTCCTCCGACATCCCCGGTGCCGGGGCCGATCCCAGCCTGATCGACTTCGCCACGAAGATCTTCAACTTGGCCCGCGCCGGGGACACCGCGGCGATCGCGGCCTACGTGGACGCCGGGGTGCCGGTCAACCTGACGAACGACAACGGCGACACGCTGCTGATGCTGGCGGCCTACCACGGCCACGCGGGCACCGTCGCCGCCCTGCTCGAACGGGACGCCGACCCCGGGCGGCCCAACGACCGCGGCCAGACCCCGCTGGCGGGCGCGGTGTTCAAGAAAGAGGCGCTGATCGTCCGCGCCCTGCTGGAGGCGGGCGCCGACCCCGCGGCCGGACAGCCGAGCGCGGCCGAAACCGCGGCGCTGTTCGGTAACGAGGATTTCCTGGCCTGGTTCGCCGACCGCGGCGACGGGGGGTAGCCGTCGGCGCGTCAAGGCCGCCACGCAGGGCCTGGCGATCTCCCCGCCAGGTTGCGCTAATGCTCCGGGGAAATATAGGAGCGCTTCGACCGCACGAGGCTGGCAGACGGGGGGGCCGCCGACACGCTGGCGCCGCACGGATCGGGGACCCGAAAATGGATCATTCCCGCTCCGTGGTGCGATCCTGGACCCCGGCGCGGAGTGCCGCGCTCGCGGACACGTAGGAGGCCACATGACCGAGCCCGACTTCGGCGGGGAAGAGGACCAGGACCGGCAGCCCGGGCTCCTCCCCCAAGACCGCGAGGACTCACCCGAGCGCGAGATCGGAGAACGTGCCCGCGAGGAGCGAGATCTGGAGCAGGAGTACCTCGATAAAGACAACGAGGCACATGCCGTCGGCCAGGTCTGCGCTCGGTGCGGAGCGGTCATCACCGCGGGCCAGGACACGCGGCTACGATCAGACGGCCGCTGGATACACGAGGTCTGCCCGCTGGATCTGGGCGAGCCGCCGAGGGAGGGTCCGCGGCCGCCAGCCCACGGCTGACCCTGCCTTCCGGAGCAAAGGCCCCAGCCGAGCCGCCAGCCCGGGCGCGCTAGGCGGGTCCAGGATCCCGATCAGGCGCATCACCCGCCGAGGGTGGTCGTTCATGCCGCCCGGGCCGTCCGGCATCAAGTTGCCGGACCGGCACGCGGTCCGCGGGCCGTCCGAGCGCCCGCTCCCGCTGGTCCGCTGCCGTGGCGACCTCGATGCGCGCACCGTCGGCGGCCACGACCATGATCACGGGGTTGCTCCCCACCCGCCTCACCTTGTCATCCGGTCCGGCCTGCCGTATCTCATTGGTCGTCCGGTCGGCTTCGATCAGCTCGTTCCGGAACAGGAACGGCGCCACCGTCCAGACCAGGACATCGCCTATCCAGCGGCCGAATCCACGCTTCCACTTCCGCCGAAGCCCGGGTACCTCGCCATCAGCGACGCGGATCGCTCCCTTGAAAGCGCCGGGCTGGCGGCTGACCCAGGCCCGCCGGGTGAGCAGAACACCGACCAGGACGACGATCACTATCAGATCGACTCCCAGTACCGCCAAGAGCGCGATAAGCATGACTCGATTCTTCAGGCACCAGGCCGCGTCTTGATCATCCTGGGCGGGTAATTCCCGATGATCCGTCGTGACCGCTCGCGGAGGATTAACCCGTAGGCCTGCGCGCAGTCGGCGCTGACCAGGGAGTTCAGAGTCTGCGGCTTACTCCGGCTTACTCCCCTGCGGGTCCTGGCGTCGGCGTCTGCCGCTGTGAGCCGACCGGGACCGCGGCCGCCCCGTCGGCTGTCCGGCGGCTCAGCCACGTGGCGCTGAAGGCGTGGTGCATCAGGGCTTGCGCGCGACGCCGCAGAATTCGTCGACCGGAGGTGGCTGGCCGTCCAGCGGGCTGATGTCGGGGCGCCACTGGGAGCACGGCACCACCCCCAGGCTCCAGCAGGTCAGCCCGCCGAAGAACCGGGCGATCTGCTCCGGGCTTCGCAGCGTCATCAGCGGTGTACCGACCTGGTTCCAGTGGCCACCGCTTCTTCCATGGCCGCACCGCTGACCGCGCTGGTGGAGTGGTTGACGGCGAGGAAACTGCCCGGCACCAGCGCCGCCACCAGCCGCCTGACGATCTCCTGCGCTCGGTCAGTGTCGGGGATGTGATGCAAGACGCCCAGCAGCAGCAGCGCCACGGGCTGAGTGAAGTCGAGGGCCCGCGCCGCCCCGGCAAGGACCTTGTCCGGCTCGCGCAGGTCGGCGTCGATGTAGTCGCAGGCACCCTCCGGGCTGCTGGTCAGCAGCGCGCGGGCGTGCGACAGCACCAGCGGGTAGTTGTCTACGTACACGATCCGCGCCTCGGGAGCTACCCGCTGGGCCACCTCGTGGGTGTTGTCCGCGGTCGGCAGCCCGGTACCGATGTCGAGAAACTGGCGGATGCCCGCCTGGCCGGCCAGGTACCGCACCGCCCGTCCCAAGTACGCCCGGTCCGCCCGGGCCTGGGTCACGATAATCGGCAGCATCGCAGCAACCCGGTCGCCCGCTTCCCGGTCAACGGCGAAGTTGTCCTTGCCGCCCAGCCAGTAGTTCCAGATCCGGGCCGAATGCGAGACCGTCGTGTCAGGTCCCGTCCGTGCAACAGCCGCGCCATCCGTCACCAGATGTCACCTTCCGTCACCTTTGCCGGGCCTACTGCGGCAATGGCTCCTCGCCGGGAAGCCGACCTGGTACCGGCCTAGCCGCGGCCTAGCCGGCCAGGTGGCCCGGGGGAATCTCACCCCCGGGCCACCCGGCGGCCTAGCCGGCCCAGCCAGGCGAGTAGCTTCACCCCAGCCAACCGTAGCGCAATTGCCGCATCTCGCCCGCTGACCCTGACCCGCCCACTCCCGGGCTCCTCAGCAGCTGGGGCACCATCCGCTCATGGCGCGATGGCGCTGCGCGGTGCCGTTGCCTTGGGTCACTCGTGCCGCGCTCGGTTGACGAACTGTTCCTTGTCCACGAGCACCCGTTCCAGGGTGCCCGCGCCGACGACGGTGGCTTCACCATCTGCTGGCCCCGGGGGCGGCTTCTGCCTGGCGATGAACCTAAAGACAAGTCGCCGGCCGTCCAACTCGGTCAGTTCGGCCTCGACCACGACCTCTGCCCCGACCGGGCTAGGCCGCTTGTGTTCCAGGGCAGCCGCGGTTCCGACCGAGGTCAGGCCTGGTTCCAGGCTTGGCCCGATGGCCGCCACCGCCGCCGCCTCTGCGAGCGCGAGCAGCCGGGGAGTGCCGAGCACGGGGACGTCACCACTGCCCATCGCCATCGCTGTATCAGTGTCCGCGACGACGATCTGCACGAAGGAAAGCAGTCCAGGGGCAAGCGCCATCCTCGTACCCTAGTAGCCGCGGATTCTGGTCCCCTGCATTGAAGTCACGGTTGCCTCGCCGCTATGTGTCCAGGAGTGCCCTGAACAAAGGGTGACATGGGCGGGAAGAGCGCCGGCCTCTGGTGGTGATCAGGCCCTGGAGTTGCCCCGCAGGCTTTCCTCCCGCAGTGATGAGCCAGAGATCGTCACGGCCAACCCCCCGTTGTCTGGCAGACCTTGACGCAGCGCCGGCCAGCCGTGCCGTAGGGCAGAGGGCGGGCAGTCGCCTCTAGCTGATAGGCCCGCGGCCACCCGCCGTGGCTCAGGCCGGCGTGTTGGCGATGGCGAGCTTCGAGCTGACGAGCATGAGCGGCGCCTTGGGGTCGTGCGGCTGGGGAATGGCCGCGAGGGCGAACTCGGCGATCGCGCCCGGACGAAAAACGAGGCAGTGAGTCGAGCCGCCGTATTGGAAGTAACCGAGCTCCTCACCCTTCCCGACGTGGTAGCCGGGCGTCACCTTCGAGCCGATCAGGCAAGAGGAAACCTCCGACATGCCGACCGCCACGAACGCCATCAGGCCGATGACAGGGTCCTCGGCCTCGATGAGGATGACCGCCCGGGCCGCGACGTGAGCTAGGTAGGACTGCGAGTTCATGGGCTCGACCGCATCGGCGCCTTCCGAGTCGGCCTCTGAGTAGTAGGTACCCTCCACGACGAACGCCCGCACGATCGTCCCGGCCACGGGGCTGTGCCAGCGGTGGTAGTTGGTCGCGCTCAAAAAGGCCTGATAGACGGTCCCGCCGACGAACTGATCGACCGAGTCGTCATTGGCCAGCATGTCCGCAAGCGAATAAGGCTGGCTCTTGATCCAAAATCGATCTTGGCGCTTGACGTCTCATGCGCACCACGGGATCGGTGTCGATCAGCTCCTGGAACTCGGTGAGCACGGGATGGAGTACGACCTGCTCACCTCTGGCTTCCACCCGCTCGTGGTGGCCGTCGAGCCATGACTCCAAGTCATCCTGGTCTTCCGGAAGCCAGCCGGCACGGCGCCGTACGTCCACAGCATGGGGGCGAGTCGTCATGGAGAACACCTACCAGCGCCAGCCCAGCGGAAACGTGCTTCTGCCCAGCCACGGCAGCTCACAAGGATCCCCTCCTCCCGCCCAGCGATGGGCCGTCGGGCGAACTCGGCGGATCAGCCGGGCAGCGGCCGCGGATGGGACATGGCAGTCAGCGCCCAGTGGAGTTATCTTCGCGGATCAGACGGTCAGCCTGCCGGCCAGCAGGCAGACATCGTCCGCGCGCGGTGCACCAGCCAGGAGCACGGTCTGGACCGTCGTGCAGGTTTGGTCCGCGGTGAGGCCACGGGTCTGGTGCATGGCGCTGGCGAGTGCGGTGAGACCGTCGGATATATCTCGGTCGCGGGATTCGATGAGCCCGTCGGTGTAGAGCAGGAGTCCGGTGCCGGGGGCAGCCGCCGGTGTCCGGTGGTGAAGACGCCGTCGCCGGGAGCGCCGAGCATGGTGCCCGTTGCGGCGTCCAGGTAGTCGACTGAGCCAGTAGCCGAGGTGCAGACCGGCGGCGGGTGCCCGGCGTTGGCGTAGCTGAGCTCGCCGGTGGCTGGATCGAGCACCGCGTAGATCGCGGTGGCCATCGCATCGGGCAGCAGCTGGCTCAGCGCGGTATTGGCGCGGTGCAGAACGTCGGAGGGTGATCGTCGGCGCGACGCTGGACACCATCGCAGGCGGGATATCCGACGACATCCGCGCGGACTACCTGGCCTGCTACGACGGCGACCGCTTTGCCGAGTCGATGCGCTATGCCCGCGGATACCCCGAGGAACTGCCCGTGCTGGCCGGGCTGCTGCCCCAGATCACGACGCCGGTCACGATCATCAACGGCCGCCACGACCGCGTAGTCCCGCTCGCCAACGCGGAGTTTCTCGACCAGCGGCTGCCCACCAGCCCGCCTCGTGATCATCGATGCCGGGCACTTCGCCTGGGAGGAGACGCCGGCGCAGTACGCCTCCATCATCCTCGACTCGATCACGGGCAACCGCGGAACCAAATTTCCATAGCAGCGCCACGTAGCCGGATCAGGATGCCGGGGCGACGGTGGCGTCCTGACCTGAGCGAGCCAAGGCTGACGCGATGAACCCAGCTGCCTTCAGGTCCTCGATGAGCGTCCGCAGAAACGCCTTGGCCGCCGGTGACCGATCCAGGGTGGTGGCGGCGGCCTGACGGATCTGCATGAAGCGCGGTTCGGCCAGCCGCAGCGCCGGATCGCCGGCGACCAGGCGGGTCAGCGGCTGACGGATGCCCGCCACCGCGTCGAGGTGGTGCTCGCGGAACACGTCAACCGCGTCGCCGCCGCGCACGACCTCGGCGTGGGTTAGCGTGCGGGTCAGGTACAGGTCGTAGGCCGAACCCTCCTTGACCCCGATCCGCAGTCCCGGGCGGTCGATCTCAGCAGCCGTCGTGATCGGTGATCCCGCGGGTACCGCGTAGACGCCTTCGATCAGGACATACGGGCCGGTGAACCACACTTCGGCCTGGCGGGCGGGCTCGATGGCCAGGAAACCGATGTCCGCGGTACCGGTGCGCAGGGCCTCGAAGGACTTGCGGGCGGCGTCGAAACACGCCAGCGCCACCGGCACACCCAGGCGCGCCGCGATCTCACGTGACAGGTCGACGGTCACTCCCGCGGGCGCCTGGCTCGTGCCCTGAGCGAGCACCGGGTTGCCCAGATTGATCGACGCACGCAGTACCCCGGTCCGGGCCAGATCGGCTACGACCGCCTCGTCAGCCACCTGCACTCCCATCAGCGGACTCTCCCTGGCCGAGGGGCACGCGGCTCCACCCCAGGCATGAGCGGACCCTCTTGACCCTCCCCTTGGAGGAGGGAAGAGGCTCAATCCGTAAGCATCCCATCAGGCTCGACCTTCAAGGAGGAAGCAGCCATGACCGCTACCACTGGCACTGGA
>Ga0302324_100031395_pt1 | contig 10022 bp, 6 predicted proteins | sample Palsa_T0_1_FD_201949 | JGI IMG/M metagenome (GOLD analysis project Ga0302324, IMG submission 201949) | Peat permafrost microbial communities from Stordalen Mire near Abisko, Sweden - Palsa_T0_1 | ecosystem: Environmental > Terrestrial > Soil > Palsa > Peat permafrost | place: Sweden: Abisko... | reverse complement strand
CGCATCGAGAACCTGTACGACGTGGTAGTCGTCGATTCACAGCGCTTCGAGCGCAGCCGCAGTCAGGAAGTCGCGAAGGCGGTGGCCCATTTCAATGGCTTGCTCGGCGCGGAGAACCGCCCGTATCTGCTGATTGGAGTGGGGCGCTGGGGATCGAACGATCCGTGGCTCGGCATTCCGGTGGAGTGGGACGAAATCTCTGGCGCGCGCGTCATTGTTGAGGCCGGTTTCCGCGACTTTCGGGTCATGCCCTCGCAGGGCAGTCATTTCTTCCAGAATCTCACTGCGTTCCAGATCGGCTACTTCACCGTGAATCCCGATGCCGGCGAAGGCTCGGTGGATTGGGAGTGGCTGAGCGAGCAGCCTTCCGTGGACGAAGATGGATGCGTCCGCCACTTGCGCTTCGACGCGCCGATGCGAGTGGTCATGAACAGCAGAATCAGTCAGGGCATTATCTTCAAGCCGGAAGCGGCGACGGCTTTATAGCCCGAGATTCGTGTCTGACATGCTTCAGAGCCTGCCGACGCTGCAAAATCAGCTTACGGGTTGGAATTTCCGGCTTGGTTCGAGTCGGCGCTGTGCTTGTGGTTCATCTTGCGGTGGACATCTGGCCAAAATTCTTTTATGACAATCGTGATGGTGTCGTATGCGAGCTGCGTTCCCCATACGCTGAGAGTATTCGGAAGCGTACGAGAGGATGCATTGTATACATAGGTCAAACCGTTCGTGGTCGGGTCGTAACGAGTCGTAATGAAGGATCGGGGATGGTAGGTGTTAGTGGAGATGGCGGCCGACAGGGCGCTACCGATAATTTCAGAATAGTTGAATTGTGAATGGCCGGAATCGGTCCGGGTGACAAAGATCCGGCTGACCGCGTAGCCAGCCCGGTGCGCGAACCCGCCTTCGCTGGTCTGGAAAAATCGGGGATCCTGATGCAGAATTGACGGCATGACCGCACCCACCATGAAGTTTTCGATGGTCCCGTCTGCAAAAGCCGACGCGTAGCGTTTGCCATAGCCTTCCCAACCCTGACCATAACCGGGCTCGCTGTTTTCCGCCTGGCTGATGCCCGACAGAATTCCGTACCACGGAAATTCGATCTTATCGAATGAACCCCGGGCCACGACTTTGAATTTCTGGGCGGTGGTGAGCGGCGGCACTTTGCCGGCATTCTCCAGGGTCAGGAAATTAGGCAGCGCCAGGAAAAGCCGGTCATTCGACGTTCCCGCATTTTTTCCCTGGCCGCTGGTACTCTGGCCGTCCTTGTCGTTATCCGATGGAGTTTGCTTTAAAGCCGGAGACTGCGCGTCCTGCCCCGATGCGGCGGGCTTGGCCGAAGGTTCAGTCTGCGGAGTTGAAGGCGCAGGGTTTGCCGGCGGAGTTTGCTGCGCCGCGCATAGAAAAGAAAGAAAGCTTGCAAATACAAAGGCAACAATCGGCCGGGCGGCGAACTTTATCGACAAGCATTTCTCCCCAAAAAACAATCTGACGGCAACGGAAAGGTTTATCGCCTTATTCTAGCAGCCAGAGTCCCCCTCGCCCCGAAGATTGCCGCGCCTTTACACTGATTTACAAACCGCTTCGGTCCTCCTAACGTTCCCCGATCATTCGTAGACACTTAGCTCGCGGCGTCTTGCCGGCGGCGAGAAGACGTTGCAGCAACGTCTCTACCGACGATGCTGTGTGCTCATCCCGCTAAAAGTGGAAACCGATCTCCGCCGTGAGCGTACGCGGCGTCACATAGTGTGTCCCGCTGAAGGTCGAAAGGAAGTTGTAGAGCGCGTAATTGTTTGCCAGGTTGATGGCAGTCAATTGTGCGCTCACTTTGTATTTGTCGCCATGGAACAAGTTGTCGTGGCCGATCGAGACGTCGAAGAGATTCCGCGATGCGATGCGCGGGGGATGGTGATCGTCGTTTTCGGCGTTGGGCGCAGGTACCTTTATGAGCGTGGAGCTGAACGCCGTTGCCGGGCAATTGTAAGGCAGAGGCGCTGTGGGTGTTGCCCGCACGCCATTACACGTGAACCCGGCCTCGAACTCCTGATCGGCGGAGAGCGGTACCCCACCTACGTTGGCAGCGATCATGCTCACATTCGGAACGCCGTCGATGACGACAGATCCGGGGCAATCGTTGAGCGGGACGTTCAGCCCGAAGCAGGGTGTTGCGCCGGCCACGAGTCCGCTGTCATACCGCCAGTTGAAACCCAGCCATGGGCCGCGTTTCCAGGGTTGGTATTGCAAGTGGGTGGTTTGGTTGAACTTTTCGTCGTGGTCAATGCGGAAGGGAAGTCCCGCAGCTGTCGACACCGTCGCCCCGGCTCCGCCGATCTGAGGCTGGAAGAAGCGCGCCGCCACGCTCGAGAAGACCATCAGCGCCGAGAAGCCATGGATTTCGGGCACGCTTACCCGGCCAGCATATCCAGGAATCTTGGAGTTGTGCCATTCAATGGGGAAAGTGATCGGGGTGTTGCCGAGCACGCTGAAGTCGTAGCCATTGTGGGTGTACTTGGTGATCCACTCGCCGGAAAATACCAGATACTTCCCGAAAGCCTGCTCGAGGCCGGCGTGGAATTCATTGCGAAAGCCGGGACTCAACGCCCCGCTCGCTCCCGGCGAACAAAGCAGAAGCGGGTTCAAGACTGCATTTTCGCATCCGATGCTGGAAAGTATTAGATTTTCATTGAATGGGGACTCCAGGGTCCGCGCGTAAGAAGCGCGAAGAATTGTGTTGGTCTTCTTGACGTTGTAAGCGGCTCCAACGCGTGGCTCGGCCTGCCGCGCGGTGGAGAGACCGTTGTACAAATCCCCGCGCAAACCGAGATTCAAAGACCACTTTCCTTTTGTGATCACGTCCCGAACGTAGAGCGCAAGCTCCTTCACGTCGGTGTGGCCATTGAAGGTGAACAGGTTTCCTCCACGGGTCAAGTCGTAAGGAAGCAGGGTCGAATTGAAATTGGGGTAGAGAGCGGAGTTGGGCGCGTTAGGGTTGAGGGCAGTGTTTGGCTGGTAAACGCCTGTGCATTGCGATGGATTGGTAATCCCCGCCGCGGGCGCCGCGACCCACTGCTGCAGGTCGTTGGAAAAAGTTACGCAGGGTGCGTTGTAGGTTGGATCAACAATGCCGAGAGCGTCGTCTTCATTCAGGAATGTCTGCTCATAGGCGACTCCAGCCTTGACGTTGTTTATGCCTTTGACATAGGAAATATCGGAGCGAAGACCCGCGTTGGTGAGCGTCCGGTTCTGGCCCACAGACTGCCTCTGGAGGCTGGGGGGCCCCAGGTCTGCAAAAGGATCACTGCTTGGGTAGTAGTTGTAATCGTCGCGGCGGACGAAAGCGCCCAAAGTGAATACGGAGGTTGAACTCACCAGGCGCGTCCACGAAGGAGCAATGTTGAACGTCCCAATCTTGGAGCGTTGGTCCGTCGCTCCGACGACCTCACCATTAGGAGCCACGCCCCCGTAGTTATTGACATCCTGTGCGTCGACCCCGTTCAATCCACTCCATGCCGTCGCGTTCTGAGCATCGAAGGAGTTCGGCGTCTGAAACCAGCTCCGGCTGTAGCCGAAGTTCAGGTGAATCGAGTCGCCGGTGGTGATTTGATAGTCAATTCGGTCGAACAAGTTCTCTTCGTTGCCTTTGTCGTGCAGCACGGTAAACTCCGGGGGATCCAGGAACCGGCCGCTGTTCAAACCGCCCGCGGAGATGAAGTTTCCCCAGTTCTTACCTCCGTAAGCCAGTTCGGCTGCCACGGTTGATGCCCCAAACGACCCGTAGGAAGTCGTCACACTGCCGTGAGGCGGGGTCACGCCCTGGCCCGAGCGCGTGGTCGCCACAATCACAACGCTGGTCTTGCCTCCGTATTCCGCAGGCGGCGCGCCGGATATGACTTCCAACGATTGCACGGAATCGAGCGGAATCTGGTTCGAGAACACCTTGCTTTGCTGGTCGGTGATGGCCTGGCCATCGACAACGAACTGGTTTTCCGCGTGGTCTCCCAGGCCGTGGAAGAGGCCATTGGAATCGGCGGCAATTCCCGGCGTTGATTGAGTAACCAACGCACTCACCTGAGATGAACCTTCCAGAGGAATCTTTTCGAACGAGTTCCGGTCGATATCCGAATGGAAGGTCGAATCGTTCTCCACCAGATCTCCCGCATCCGTGACCGTCACTGATGTGGTCGATCCCGATACTTGCAGACTAACGTTAGCGCTTACCGGCACGACGGACCGGACTTCCACGTCTTTCGCGGTCGGGGCGAACCCCTCCGCTTTCACCGTCATGTGATACGGATTGAAGGGGACGTTCGGAATACTGAAATTCCCGGCCTTATCCGTGGTGGTTGATCGGTCAAAGTGGCTGACCGGGTCTTGAATTTCAACGGTCGCATTGGGCACGACAGCGCCGTCAGGGTCTAGCACGGTGCCATTAACGGACCCCGAACTCCCGCCCGACTGTGCGTTGACAAGACCGCCAGCCAGACAGAACGAGACGGCAACAATGGCGACGAGCAACTGCTTGTATGAAAGAAGCATGAGTCCTCCTGGACGAAATCAAGAAATAGGGATTCGACCGGCACACACGCCGGAGCTTCAATATTCGGGATCCCTAGACAGCAGGAGGACCACGAATGCCCAAGTCACAAACGCTGAACCGGGCCTTCGCGATAACTTCTTCTTCTTGCAGCAGTCCGACCGCTTCAAAAACCGGCCGGGTGTGATTGCAACTGGCTGCGGGCGTGGTGCTATGGGCCACCACGCAAATGGAGCAGGAGGCGGATTCGGTCTGGTTGGGATGGTTGTGGGTAGACTCCACCACCGCCGTCCACAGCATCAGGGACAGGCAGAGCCACGTCAACCATCGACAAGTAAACCGCATGCGTTCCTGCATTGGCTAGATTCTGTTTAGCTTATAACGGTTGTCCGGGCCAAAGCAATGCCGGGCAAGTTACTATGGGGAGGGAGTGTTAAAGTAGCGCCACCGCCGAGGGCGAGACGCGTCCCCAAAACTTTACGAGCGAGGGAAAAATGTCAGAACCAAGTTACGAAGAACTCAAGGCCCGTTTATCCCAGTTGGAGAAAGAAGTCGAGACCAAGAAGCGCAGCGGCGACCTGATTTTCAAGGTCGGCGAAAAAGGCGGCGTCAGCGTCTACGGATTAGGCCGTTTCCCCGTCACGCTCTATTACGAGCAATGGAACCGCCTGCTGGGAGCGGCAGATGACATAAAGAAGTTCCTGGAAGAGAACAAGTCCCGTCTAAAGCTCAAAGAGCAAGGCTGAACTGTGGCCAGTGGTCAGTGATCAGTGGTCAATGATCAGTGGCCAGCGAAGCATTACGTCACAAGCAGTGACTGGCCACTGACCACCGACCACTGCTCACTGGCGTTACCCCCCGGTTACGCTCCGCGGGCGAATTCGGCGTTTGGGGAATGCTTGACGCGATATAATAAAAGGCCTGTGCCCAAGTACTCCATCGTCGTCCCTCTGCACAACGAGCAGGAGAACGTCACCGATCTCTACGACCGCCTGAAAGCGGTGATGGAGGCCGCCGGCGGAACCTTCGAAATTGTGCTGGTCGATGACGGATCGAGCGACCATACCTTCGCCATGCTGCGCGAGATCGCCGCGGTCGATAGCCGCGTCACGGTGGTCAAGCTGCGCCGCAACTTCGGCCAAACCGCGGGACTGGCCGCCGGTTTTGACCATGCGCGTGGGGAGTACATCATCGCCATGGATGGCGATCTGCAACACGATCCCGCCGACATTCCGCTGTTTCTGGAAAAGATTGCAGCCGGTTACGACATCGTCAGCGGCTGGCGCAAGCTTCGCGTGGATAATTTCTGGATGCGCCGCATTCCCTCCCGCATGGCGAATTGGCTGATGGCCAAGCTGAGCGGCGTCGACATTCACGACTTCGGCACGACCTTCAAAGCGTATCGCCGCGAGATCCTCGAGCAAGTCCCGCTTTATGGCGAGTTGCACCGCTTTATCCCGGCGCTGGCGTCGTGGTACGGCGCTTCAATTTGCGAAGTGCCCATACGCAACGTAAACCGCGAGCGCGGCGCTTCGCACTACGGCATTTCCCGCACCTTCCGCGTCTTTTTCGATCTCATCACCATTCGCTTCCTGCTCCGCTATCTTTCGCGTCCGCTGCACTTCTTCGGCACCTTCGGCCTGCTTAGCCTGTTCGGCGGCAGCGCCATCGTAGCCTGGCTGGGAGTGGAGAAGTTCCTGCGCCACGTTCCGATAATGGCTTCGCACGGCCCGCTGATGATGCTGGCTCTCGGCCTGCTGCTCGGCGGATTGAATCTGCTCGCCATCGGCCTGCTCGGCGAGATGCAGGTCCGTCACTACCACGAACCCCGCCATCGCGCTCCCTACTCGGTCGACCGCGTGCTTCGTTCGCAGAACGAAGAGCACAGCGTCTCGGAATAACTGTAGCGCCGGCGTCCCCGGCGGCTGTTTTAGCGTCCTTCGCGGTTTCTCTTCGCGACCTTGGCGGTCAAAGGCTTTATTCATGCGCACTAAACGCCGCCATAAGTTTTCCAAAGAATAATTGTCCCGCTGTGACATCTGCCAATTCCTTCCTCAACGCCGTCCTTCAGTCACCAAAAAGATGCTTTGCCATCGCATCTGCAATATCCCTGACCGGGGAATCGTCCTCGTTCGCCAGAACAACAATGACGATATGCTGATCAGGATAGCGCGCCTCAAAAGCCGCGAATCCAGGATCACCGCCTTCGTGATAAATCTTCCGACGTGGTGATGTTTCAACAAACCAGCCATAGCCGTAGTTACCGGGTGGGTGTGCCGTGAACATCAGCTCCAGCGCATGCGCACTTAAAAGCCCCGGTGCATCCAGAGCCTTGTTCCAGCGGAGCAGATCTTCTGCGTTCATATGGATCCCTCCGGCGCCGGTCTCCATGCTGCGGTCAAAATATTCCCGGAGGCGCAGAGTGCTGCCCTCGCGTGTGTATCCCTCCGCCATTTGTGGCACGATCTCTACCATTGACGTGAACCCCGAATGAGCCATCTTCAAGGGTTCGAAAATATGACGAGCTAGATAGGTCCCGTACGACTCTCCGGAAAGCTTCTCGATGATGTAGGCGAGCAGGTAGTACTCCGTGTTCCTGTATCTCCATGAGCTACCTGGCGGGAAGCCCAGGAGACGATCGCGAAACGTTTTGACCTGTTCTTCGGTTGTGTAGGGGGTGCATTTGCCTTTGAAGAAGTTTTCCCATTCGTTCTCGGGCAGCCCGGAGGTGTGCGTCAGAAGGTGATGGATCGTCATACCCTTCCAGCTTGGAGGGCTTTCCGGGTAATACTTGCTGACCGGATCCTCGACATTCAGTTTGCCGCTGTCTGCCAGTTGCAGAATTGCAGCTGCCGTGAATTGCTTGCTCAACGATGCGATCTCGAATTTCGTTTCCAAGGAGTTGGGGATCTGCCATTCCTCGACCGCCATCCCATAGCTCTTCGCGACGAGCACTTGGCCGTTCCGCTCGGCCACAATGGTCCCATGAAAATGTTTGGCAGGAGCGAGGCCCTTTACATACGAATCGGTCCATTCTCCCAAATCTTGGGACCAGCCGAGAGCCGCAAAGCCGAGGGTACCCACAAGCACGAGAAACCATTTTCTTCTCATCGCGTACAAGGCTCCTCCGAAACCGTTTTGACTTATTCCCGATCGCCGACCGATCTTAGCTTCCTTCGCGGTCTTTCTTACTTCGACGAGCTTTGCGGTCAAACGTTTTGCTCTTGCGCGCGCGCAAGAGTCCAACCATCCGTTTTCCACAACTAAATTTCCTCGCGTGTGACATCTAACCTTTCCTTCCACAGACACCCGGTCCTAATCTGACAATGTAAGGCCTGGATGTTGAGCCGTGCCTAGTCCTAGGAAACTCACGGCCCCCGCAACCACCCCATGCGAGCGTGGGACAGTGGGACATCTGATCAGGGCGTCTCAGGTAAGCTACCCTGAATAGCTCAGGGCTGCCGCCCGTTGTTGGTGGTGATCACTGCCAAGCTTAAAGGCTGTGGAACTCAGGAGCACACAAGATACTGAACAAAACGATAGAAGGCACTGAAAACGCAGTCTTTCGACGGATTACCGAAGCGTAAGTTGCTCGCCAGACTGCAGAAAGAAAACCGATCCTTATCAGGGTACGCCTTCAGAGCCTGCCCTGAGCTTAGTCGAAGTGCGCGCCGTGGATGCTGCCTTTTCCGCAACGCCTTCAGGCGCTGAGGCGGTGCCACGCCATCTCCCGAATTACTCCCACCGCGCCGCCGGCTGACCGTGGCGCAGCCACTCAATAAAGTCCGTGCCCGGCGGCACGCCTCCCAATTCGCGCAGCCGCGTCGCATTTTGCCCGCGGTGGTAGTGGCTGTGCATCGCCGCCTGCATCAAAGCGTGCCGCACGCTGATCTTTAGCGGAGGATGAAACCATGGCACCTCGATCGTCTCTGCCAGGCGAACCTCGCCCATCCCGCCGAGCATCGCGGCCATCTCCGACTGACACTTCCGCGCAAAAGCCTTCAGATCGGCCATGTTTGCGTAGTCTTCGATCTTCGTGATCACGAATTGCGTCGAACGCGGCCCCACCACCCACAGAAATGCCGCCTGCACCAGATGAATGTGATGCAGGCGCTCGCGTAGGGCCTGATCTGCCAAGGCGGCCGGGTAAGCTTCGAACGCACGCCAATGCTCGGCGTCCGCCCACGCCTGATGTGCGTAGAGTTCATGAAGGTATGTGGTCATCGCGTCCTCAGCGTGGCATTCATTATAGAGAGCGACTATGGTTCCAGGTTCCGGTAGTCACAAAAATGCCCGGTTCCCCGGCGTATAATGTGCCGTTTGGCTTATCAGGAGCTTTGGTCATCATGGCACAAACTACGCAGCACGAATTGCAACTGGCCCGCCGCATGTCCCGGCTGGGCACGGAGACTGCTTTCGAAGTTCTGAACAAGGCGCGGGCGCTGGAGCGCCAAGGCAAGAGCATCATTCATCTGGAGATCGGCGAGCCCGACTTCGACACACCCGCCAACGTGGTCGAAGCCGCCGTCGATGCGCTGCACAAGGGTTGGACTCACTACGGTCCCTCCGCCGGCTTGCCCGAACTGCGCCAGACCATTGCCGATTATGTGAGCCGCACCCGCGGCGTGAAAGTTTCCCCTGAAGAGGTGGTGGTCGTGCCTGGGGGTAAACCGATCATTTTCTTCACGATTCTGTCCTTAATTGATGAAGGAGATGAGGTCATCTACCCCAACCCCGGCTTCCCGATTTATGAGTCGATGATCCACTACGTCGGCGGACGGGCGGTTCCCATCCACCTCCGCGAGGAACGCGATTTCTCGCTGGATGTAGAGGAACTCGCAGCCCTCATCACTGACCGCACCAAATTGATCATCCTGAATTCGCCGCACAACCCCACCGGCGGCGTGATGGAGCGCAGAGAGGTCGAGCAGCTTGCGGAGGTTATCGGCGACCGCAACATTCTGGTGTTGTCGGATGAGATCTACAGCCGGCTACTTTTTGAAGGCGAGCATTTTTCCATCATGTCTGTGCCCGGCATGCAGGAGCGCACGATCCTGCTGGATGGGTTCTCGAAAACTTATGCCATGACCGGCTGGCGCATGGGCTACGGAGTAATGCGGGCGGACCTGGCAGCCCACGTTACACGGCTGATGACGAACTCCAATTCCTGCACTGCCAGCTTTACCCAAATGGCGGGCATCGAAGCTCTGCGTGGAGATCAGAGTTCGGTGGATCACATGTGCGCCGAATTCAAGCGCCGCCGCGATGTGTTCGTGGCCGGCCTGAATAGAATCAAGGGCTTTTCCTGCCGCATGCCCAAAGGCGCGTTCTATGTTTTCCCCAACATCACGAAGACGGGTTGGCAGTCGAAGCCACTTGCTGACGCACTGCTCGAGCAAGCCGGAGTAGCGGCGCTTTCTGGCACGGCATTCGGCGAGTTCGGGGAGGGCTACCTGCGCTTCAGCGTTGCCAATTCGCTGGAGAACCTGCA
>Ga0302324_100031394_pt1 | contig 10023 bp, 8 predicted proteins | sample Palsa_T0_1_FD_201949 | JGI IMG/M metagenome (GOLD analysis project Ga0302324, IMG submission 201949) | Peat permafrost microbial communities from Stordalen Mire near Abisko, Sweden - Palsa_T0_1 | ecosystem: Environmental > Terrestrial > Soil > Palsa > Peat permafrost | place: Sweden: Abisko... | reverse complement strand
TTCCCGAACGTGGCTACCCGATCCGATCGGCGCCGGCGGGGCTCGACGCGGCGGAAGCGCCCCTGGTGCTCAGTGTCACGCGCCAGGAAAGCAGCTTCGATCCTTTCGCCCGCTCCGGGGCGGGCGCGCGCGGGATGATGCAGCTGATGCCGGCCACGGCCCAGAACATCGCGCGGCGAAACGGCCTGGGCTGGGGCAGCCTTGACGATCCCGACTTCAACATGCGGGTCGGCTCGGTCTACCTCGACCAGTTGGTCGCCCAGTTCAGCGGATCCTACGTGATGGCCGCCGCGGCCTATAACGCGGGGCCGGCGCGCCCGACGCAGTGGGCGGGGCTGTGCGGTGATCCGCGCGCCTCGTCGACCGATCCCCTGGACTTCATCGAGTGCATCCCGTTCTCCGAAACGCGCGACTACGTCATGCGGGTGATGGAGGCGACCCAGGTCTATCGCGCCCGCCTCAACGGCGGCACGGCGCCCGTCACCCTGGCGCTCGACCTGAAGCGGGGATCTTTCGGGTACCAACCCCTCGGCGCCATTCAGCCTGCCTCGACGCCGTTGGGCGCCAGCGTCCTCGAGCCGCCCGGCCCCGGCGGTCGGTAGACACCATCGGCCGGGGTCAGTCGGCGATAACGCCGAACAGCAGGCTCTCGATCAGGACACGGGTGACTTCTCTAGGCGGGGCCCAGTCCAGGTTCGGCTTGGTGAGCATCAGCGACACCAGCCCGTGGCAGGCCGACCACAGGGCTTGGTGAACGCTCTTGGGATCGCCGGTCTTGAGGCGACCCTGGGCGGCAATTTCCCGCATCACGCCGGAGAACCGGTCGGAACACTGCGCGCCGAGTTCCTGAGTCACCAGGTTCTTCTGATGCGAGCCGGCCAGCGGCGAGGCGCAGAACACCAGGCGATAGGCGTTGGGGTTGTCCAGGGCGAAGTCCACGTAAGCGGTGAGCATCATGCGCAGGCGCTCGACCGGATCGATCGGGCGCGCGGCGATCTCACTGTTCAGCGCCAGGAGGTGTTCCATCGCCGCGGTGCAGATCCACAGCAGGATCTCATCCTTGTCCCGGAAGTGCATGTAGAGGCAGGTGGACGAGACGCCGACCTCATCGGCGATCTTGCGTATGGTCGCGCCTTCGTAGCCTTCGGCGATGAAGATTCGTTCGGCCGCCCTGAGAATTTCGGCGCGCCGCAGATGGCCGTCTCCCTTGGCCTTGCGCGCCGACTTGAGGGGCTTGGGGAGGGTCTCGTTCAACGCGAAGTGGTCCGTGGCAACGTGGAAGGTCCTCAGAAAAGGTCTGGCGCACAGTTAGAGGGAAAAACGCGCCGCGCCGCAAGGCTCCGGCCCCAATACCCTGGCTTTTTGGGGCTTTTGGGGCGAATTCGGCCCCTGGGCGGCCGATCGAGAGGGTCGGCGAGACCGCACGAACGCGCGGCGACGACCGCCAGCTTCGCGTGTCCATGCTGGCCTCGCATCGGACGCCACAAACAATCACGAGGGACTATTGCCGACTTGCATAGGCGAAGCAGGAACCGCGCGCGCCGGCTGGAGCCCGCAAAGGCTGGCGCCTTGACAGAGTCTCCTGCGTGTCGCGAGCTCCGGGTGTTGGCGTACCGACCCGTGCGCGACGGTGTTCGTCGAGCATCCTTGTCGAAGGGATGGTCCGGACGCCACGACTGGAGTCCCACGATGAACATCGCGGTGAGATTCGGACTTCCAACCGCCCTGGGGCTGGTGGCGACGTGCGCCGGCACGCCCAGCTTCGCCGCCTTCGTCATCAATCAGGTCACCGGCGCGAACTATCGGCCGGTGAGTACGGCGGTCGACTGCGGCATGGGTCTCGGCGCTGGCATGTGCTTGACCAGCCTCGAGCCACCGCGGGTGATCAGCCTCGGACCCGGCAATCCCACCAGCACACGGCTATTGCGCGCCGATCTGGCGGCCCAGAAACCGGGGTTCACCGTCGGAGGCTACGGCGGCAGCCTCAACCTGAACTTCAACATCACGAGCTATGCCGCGTTCAACGATGGAACGGTGGGTGGCGGGCAGCTTACGGCCGCCTTCACGCCCCAGCCCGGGCAGATCCTGCCTGCCAACCTCCACTGGGTGCAGATCGTCACTACCAACTACAACGGCAACGGGGTCAACGGGGCCAATCTCAGCGCTCCCAGGGGATTGGGCAATCAGCAGAACTCCATCGACGCTGCCGGCGTGACGTCGCCGTATTACGACGTCGCCCTCGGCGCCCGATTCCCGACCAACAAGGCTTTGGTGACACCGCCGCGATTCAGGGACCGGTCGAGGCGCCCCGAGCCCACCGCCGCAGTCCCCACCGTCGTCTGGAACGCTGAGCTTTTCCTGGTGTCCGGCGCCAGCATGATGACGGTCTACAACGAGGTCGAATGGGGCTGGGCGACGCAGTTCTCGACCGACGGCATGTTCGCCCCCCTGCCCGCCGTGCCCGTGCCGGAGCCGGCGGCCTGGACGACGATGCTGCTGGGCTGCGGCATGCTGGGAAGCTTGGCGCGTCGTCGGCGCAGGCTCGAGGGCGCCTGATCTGCCGGCATGACACGTGCTCCGCGCGCGCGTAAGCGGAGGCCATGAACGTTTCCACGGAGCCGGCGGGAGCCCCCGCCCTTGCGGACGCGCCGGTGGTCCTGCGGTCCGGGGATTGGGCCGACTATGCGCTCCTGGACAGCGGACGCGGGCGCAAGCTGGAACGCTTCGGCCCGTGGACCGTGACGCGACCGGAACCACAGTGCCTGTGGCGCCCTCGCCTCCCGGCAGAGGCGTGGGCTGAAGCGCACGCCGCCTTTGAGCCCGCGGATGAAGAGGAAGCCGGCCGATGGAAACTTGGCGCCGCGGTTCCGGCCTCCTGGCCGATGCGGTGGCGGGATGTCACTTTCCAGGCTCGGCTGACCGCTTTTCGACACTTGGCGGTGTTCCCCGAACAAGCAGCGAACTGGGCCTGGCTGGCGGACCGAGTCGGTGCTTCAAAGACCACGCCCAAGGTTCTGAACCTGTTCGGCTATACAGGGATAGCGAGCCTTGCCTGCGCGGCGGCCGGAGCGGCCGTCACCCACGTCGACGCGTCCAAGAAGGCTGTCGCTTGGGCCCGGGAGAACGCCGCCCTGTCGGGATTGGCGGAGGCGCCCGTCCGTTGGATCTGCGAGGACGCCCGCAGATACGTCCAGCGAGAGGTGCGCCGGGGCTCGCACTACGACGGCATTATCCTCGATCCGCCGAAATACGGCCGCGGGCCCGGCGGCGAGGTCTGGCGCCTGTACGAGGATCTCCCGGACTTGGCGGCCGGCTGCGCGTCGCTCCTGGGCGCGGGCGCCTCGTTCCTGCTCCTCAACGCCTATTCCGAGCGCATCTCGGGCCTGGCGCTGGCGGGACTGTTGGGTGAGGCCCTGGGCGAACGCGGCGGACGGATCGACTGGGGGGAACTGGCCTTGATGGAAGAGGCCGGGGTTCGGGGTGTCGGCCTGTCGTTCTTCGCCCGCTGGAGCGCAGCGTGAGCGCCAGGGCGATCACCTCAGTGGCCAACCCGACCGTCAAGGCCGTGCGGGCGCTGCACATGCGCAAGGCGCGCCAGGAGAGCGGCCTTTTCCTGGTCGAAGGCCTCAAGGCCGTCGCCGAGGCGGTCGACCTCGGGCGCGCCCCGCGCATCCTGCTGCATGGCGAGGCCGCCGCCTCGCATCCCTTGCTCGTCCGCGCCGCCGCGGTCGCGCGCGAGACACTGGAGGTGAGCGAGGCGATCCTCGCCAAGGTCTCCCGCCGCGACAATCCGCAGACGGTGCTCGGCGTGTTCGAGCAGGCGTTCGCCGCGCTGGATGCGCTCGACCCGGACTTCGCTCCTTGCTGGGTAGCTCTGGAGGCGGTGCGTGATCCTGGAAACCTGGGCACGATCGTGCGGACCGCGGACGCCGCCGGCTGCGGCGGGGTGATCCTGGTCGGCGACTGCTGCGATCCCTATTCCCTGGAGGCGGTGCGGGCGACGATGGGCTCGATCTTCGCCGTGCCGATCGCCAGGGCCGAAGCAGCCGAATTCCTGGCGTGGCGGGCGCATTGGCCGGGGTCGGTGGTGGGGACATTGTTGACGGCGAGCACCGACTTCCGCGCCGCCCCCTACCGCGCGCCGAACCTCATCGTGATGGGCAACGAGCAGGCTGGACTAACGCCGGCTTTGGCGGCCGCCTGCGACGTGGCGGTGAAGATCCCCATGCGCGGCCGGGCGGACAGCCTCAATCTCGCGGTTGCGACCGGCGTCATGATCTATGCGGCGACGGCCTAGATGGCGCGGATTCTGGCGGTTCACGCCCATCCCGACGATATCGAGACGCTCGCGGCAGGAACCCTGGCGATCCTGGCGGGGCGTGGCCACGAGGTCGTCATCGCGACCCTGACCGCCGGCGAGTGCGGTTCGGTGGACGATGATCCGACGGAGACGGCGCGCATTCGGAAGCGGGAGGCGAGCGAGGCGGCGGCGATGATCGGCGCGGCCTACGAATGCGCCGGCCTCCCGGATCTCGGCGTGTTCAACGACGCCGCGGCGCGCCGGGCCGTCACTGAACTCCTCCGGCGGAGTCGGCCGGAACTCGTCGTCACCGCCGCGCCGGCCGACTACCATCCCGATCACGAGGCCACGAGCCTGCTGGTGCGTGACGCCTGCTTCGCGGCCTCCGCGCCCGGCTACCGAACGGACCAAGTCTTACCGCTGCCGGCTATTCCCCACCTCTATTTCATGGACCCCATCGGCGCGCGCGACCGCGACGGCGTGCCAGCGCGCATCGACTTCGGTGTCGATATAGGCGCACGGATGGAGACCAAGCGGCGGATGTTGTCGGCCCACCAGAGCCAGAGGAGCTGGCTATTGAAACAGCATGGGATCGCGGACTTCACCGCTGCCATGGAGGCCCAATCGGCGCGGCGCGGTCGGGATCTCGGCGTCGCCTTCGCAGAGGGCTTCCGGCAGTACACGCATGCGCCCTACCCTCGCGATCCCCTCCTTCAGACGCTCCTCACGGGGGTGCTGTTCGGGACTTGACGCTCACCGGCGCACGGCCCGGCGACTCGCTCTCTCTGAGATCAGGGCGCCAGGGCATGGCGCAGGAGGGCGGCGGCGTCGCTCAGGATGTCGTCGCGGGGGATCAGGGTCTCTTCGTTGAGCATCTCGTCGGCGGCAAAGCCGAACTCCACCGAGAGGCGCAGGCGACGCCAAAGGACCTCCCGGCTCATCTGCGGCAGCAGCGGCCCGTAGACCTCGGCCATTCGGTCGGTGACGAGGCGGTGCGAGGCGACACGCACGTGAGCCAGGCGCGGCGAGGCTCGCAGGGCTCGCAGCGTCCAGATTGCCCCCGGCTCGCTGGCGGTGACCTTGGCGGTCTCGCGCATGAGCGGCTCCACGCCTTCGGTGAGGGCTTCGAGGCCGCGCGGCCCGCATTCCTCCAGCCAGGCGAAGAGAACGGCGTTCTGGCGATCCATGAGGCGCTGACCGAGCGCTTCGAGCACGGCGTACTTGTCCTTGAAGTACCGATAGAGGGCGGGCGGCGTCATCCCGGCCCGGGCGCAGATCAGGTTGGTGGAAATGCGCTCGATGCCAACCTCGGCGAGCAGCTCGCCCGCCATGTCGAGCAGGCGCTCATAGGTCTCGACCGCGCGGCGCTGACGGCGCGGCGCCGATTCCGTGGGCGCGTCACGCGCGCTTGCTGGCTCAATTTCACTCATCGGACTGCCGAGTGTGTCTTACCACCTTGGTGGCTTGCATAGCGGCCGGAGCGTGTTAGTCATAGCTATCTTTCGCAGCTGGACGCCGGAGATCTCCATGTCGCGCCCCAACAGCCAGGATCGCGTCCTCAGGGAACGGGCCGAGGCCGTTATCCCGGGAGGCATGTACGGCCACCAGTCCACGCGTCTCCTTCCCGACGACTATCCGCAGTTCTTTTCGAAAGCCAAGGGTGCGCGGCTATGGGACGCCGACGGCAATGAGCTGCTCGATTTCATGTGCGCCTACGGCCCCAATCTGATGGGCTACGCCGACGACGCCATCGACGAGGCCTACATCCGCCAGATGCGCCAGGGCGATACGATGACCGGTCCCACCGGCTTGATCGTCGAGCTGGCCGAGCGCTTCACCGCGATGGTCACCCACGCCGACTGGGCGATCTTCTGCAAGAACGGCGGCGACGCCACCCAGATCGCCCTGATGACCGCACGGGCGCACACGCGCCGCAAGACCATCGTCAGGGCCAAGGGCGCCTATCACGGCGCGAACCCCTGGTGCGCGACGCGGCCGACCGGCGTCACGCCCGAGGACCAGGCCAACCAGGTTTTCTGCGACTACAACGATGTCGCCAGCCTGGAGGCGGCGGTGGCGAAAGCCGGCGACGATCTGGCGGCCGTGTTCGCCGCCCCGATGAAGCATGACGCCTTCATCGACCAGGCTCTTCCCGAGCCCGTCTACGCCCGCCGCGCCCGTGAGCTGTGCGACGCGACCGGCGCTTTGCTGGTGGTCGACGATGTCCGCGCCGGCCTGCGGATAGCCCGCGACTGCAGCTGGTCGGTGGTGGGCGTCCAGCCCGACCTGTCGAGCTGGGGCAAGTGCTTCGCCAACGGACATCCGATCTCGGCCCTCCTGGGGTCGAACAAAGCCAAGCGCGCCGCCAGCCAGATCTTCACGACCGGATCGTTCTGGTATCAGGCCGCGCCGATGGCTGCCGCCCTGGAGACCCTGGCGCGGGTGCGGGACACCGACTACCTGGAGCATATCGAGGGCTTGGGGACCCGCCTGCGCGACGGCCTCGCCGAGCGCGCTGCCGCGGCGGGTGTCGGGCTGCGGCAGACCGGCCCGGTGACCATGCCGCTCTTCCTGTTCGACGACGACCAGGACATGCGGCGCGGCTTCAAGTGGACGAGCGAGATGTTGAGGCGCGGCGTCTATGTGCATCCCTGGCACAACATGTTCCTGTGCGCCGCGATGACCACCGACGATATCGACCAGGCGCTGGATGCCGCCGAGGATTCGTTCGATGCTCTCAGCCGCGAGCTGGATACGCTCGGCCCGGTCGAAAAGATGCAATTCCTTCTGGCGTAGCGGGAAAGAGCCGCACGCCCGCAAAACGGGGACCGACCATGATGCTCGACTCGCCTGGCCGTGGCGGCCAAAGACGCACCCTGCTGTGCGGCGCTGTTCTTGGTCCCTTGATGCTGTTCGCCGCCGCGCCCGGCTGGGCCGCCGATGCGAACGACACGGCGAGCGCGGCGCCCACCGCCGTCGAGACCCTGGTGGTCACGGCGCAGAAGCGCGCCGAGAACATCCAGGACGTACCCATTTCAATTCAGGCCTTCACGGGCAATCAGCTTCAGGACCTGGGCATCAAGTCGTCTGTCGAACTCGGCCAGGTCACGCCGAACATGACCATCGCCCTGGTGGCCGGTCCCGGCAACCAGCCGATCATCACGATCCGCGGCATTGGTCTCAACGACTACGACACCAACAACGCTGGACCGAACGGCGTCTATGTCGACGAAGTCTATCTGAGCGCACCCGCCTCCCAGAGCTTCAACACCTTCGATCTCGATCGCGTCGAGGTTCTGAAAGGACCGCAGGGCACTCTGTATGGCCGCAACACCAGCGGCGGCGCGATCGACTTCGTCACCCGCAAGCCCACCGACTACACGACCGGTACGCTGCATATCGAGTATTCAGACTACAATACGCTGAATATCGAGGGCGGCCTGGGCGGTCCGATCACGCACGACCTCGACGGCCGCATCGCCTTCGTGGTCAACGAGTCCGGCGGCTATGTGCACAACGACCTGACCGGCAACACCGAGAACGGCCAGAATAACTACGCCGTTCGCACCCAACTGCTCTACAAGCCCACCGACAAGCTCAAGGTGCTGTTCAATCTGCACGGCGGCCAGGTGAACAATCGCCCGACCGAGTATCGCCATATCGGCGACCTCAACCCATCGACGGGCCAGGTGTGCACCGTGGCCCAGACCTATGCGGGGAACTGCGTCGACCTGTTCGGCTACGGCACGCCTAAAGGCTTCTACGAGGGCGCGTACAACCGTCTCGACCATCTGAAGATCAACAACCTCGGCGCGTCGCTGCGGATCGACTATAACCTCGGCACGATCGACCTGACCTCGCTGTCCAGCTTCGAACACGACGACAAGATCCATCCCGAGGACAGCGACGCCTCGCCTAACCGCTTGCTGGAAATCAACTTTGGGGTGCGTTCCAACACCTTCACGCAGGAACTGCGAGCCAGCCAGTCAACGGACAAATACCATTGGGTAGCTGGTCTTTATTTTCTCAGCGAAGCCCTCAAGCAAAACCAACCGCTGTTCATACTCCTCGATGGTGACAAGTTCTTCGGTGGTCCCGGAACGGCGGACGGCGTGGCCTTTCAGGCCTTCGACCGCAGCGACCAGATCACCAACGCCTATGCCGCCTACGCCCAGGGCGACTACGCGATCACCAACCAGTTGAAGCTAACCTTCGGCGCGCGCTATACGCAGGAGCAGAAGGGCTTCGACTACAACGGGTCGATTCAGTACCAAGAGGGCGGTATGGACCACTTCGGACCGGTCACCACCCTGGCCGACATCCACGAAGGGCAACGCAGCTCGGCCTTCAACTATCGCGTGGCCCTCGACTATCACCTCACCCGAGACATTCTCGGTTACGCGAGCGTGGCCACCGGGTTCAAGAGCGGTGATTTCAACGGCAGCTTCCTGAGCAACATTCCGGTCGAGATCGCCCTGCAGCTGACGCCCGTGAAGCCAGAACACGTGACCACGTATGAGGTGGGCGCCAAGACGACGTTCTTCGACGGCCGCCTGTTGTTCGATGCCGCCTATTTCTACAACCAATACGATGATTTGCAGGTGTTTGTTCTGGTCAACCCGCCGGCAGGCGACATATCATCGTTTCCAGTCAACGTCCTCGACAACGCCAAGGCGGCGCACACCGAAGGTGTCGAGGCGCAGATCACGGCGCGTCCGTTTCAACCCCTGACGGTCTCGGCTCAGCTGGGTTTCCTCGACACCCGCCTGGACAACTATGTCGCCGACCGCGCGCCGGGCACCCCCGACTATTCGGGCAACCAGCTGCCCAACTCGCCGCGGTTCTCGATGTCCGGCCTGGTCGACTACAAGGTCCCCCTCCCCAAGGGCGGCCTCGATTTCCAGTTCACCGCCAGCTACAAGAGCCACCAGTTCTTCGACACCACCAACGACCCGTACATCACCCAGGGCGGCTACTGGATCGAGAACGCCAGGGTTGGCTACACCCTGCCCAATCCGAAATGGGAAGTGGCGGCGTTCGTGCGCAACCTCGCCAACGCCCACTACTTCCTCGACAAGTTCGACCTGACTAGTCCGTTCGGCTTCATCCAGGGAATTACCGGAACCCCCCGCTTCGTCGGCGGAGAGATCAACTACCGGTTCTAGATCGACGATCCTGGGATTCCGATCGCCGCTCCGCGTCTTTGCTTTGGCCCGAGTTTCACCCGAAAATGGGTTGCCATTTGTGGCCACGCGCCTGGAGGTAGGATTGCTGCGCCTGATGGGGGATGGGGGTCGGTTCTGGGCAGTCCTAGCCGCGACGATCATCGTGACCTTGGCGCCGGTAGCCCAGGGCCAAGAAAGCGCGGCCGCGATCGGTTTCAAGCCCGCGCCGACCGCGTTCTGGCGCGACTCGGCGAAAATGGACGTCGAAGCGGCCTATCGAATGCTGCATGACGACCATCCCGGCGCGGCGCCGGAGGTCGGCGACACGGCGTTCCGCGCGACCCTGGAACAGGCGCACGCTGTGGCCGCGGCGCGCGCGCGTCAGATATCGAGCTATGAGGGATACGCCGCGACGCTCGCCGCGTTCGCCAACGCCTTCGGGGACAAGCACGTGCGTTCGCGGCCCGTCTTCCTCGTGGCGCGCCCGGACTGGGCGGGCATGATCATCGGCAAGCGCGGCGATCGCTGGTTCGTCGCGGACGAGGACGCCGCGAGCCC
>Ga0302324_100031392_pt1 | contig 10023 bp, 8 predicted proteins | sample Palsa_T0_1_FD_201949 | JGI IMG/M metagenome (GOLD analysis project Ga0302324, IMG submission 201949) | Peat permafrost microbial communities from Stordalen Mire near Abisko, Sweden - Palsa_T0_1 | ecosystem: Environmental > Terrestrial > Soil > Palsa > Peat permafrost | place: Sweden: Abisko... | reverse complement strand
ATCCGTTGCTGCTTGCGATAAACCGTAAGCATGTAGATCGTCGCAACGATGCCGGCAAAGGTGGAAGCTACAAATAAGTTGGACAGATCATACTGGGAGGTCTGGAAGAAACGGAACCCGGTAAAACCGATGGCGGCTACGGCGATCAGTAACAGGAGCGTCATAACGTATTTCATGACTTTCAATTTTTAAGGTTAATGTTATATCCTTTACAGTATAGACAACAATGGAGAGGGGCGGTTTATTAATGAATTGCTAATACGCTTATCGATTTATTAGTAAGTGATTGCAAACGTATCCGGGGGCATTGGCCTACCTTTAACACATGGCAAAAAAGATCCTGATCACGAGACCGCTTTTCCCGGATGTGGTGGACCGGCTGCGGGGGTATTTTGACGTCACCGTCAATGAAGGTCCGCGTTATACTTCGACACAGTTGCACGAAGCCCTGCGTGGGATGAGCGGCGCCGTGGTAGCCGGCGGGGAAAGGATCGACGACGAGGTGTTGGCGGGGCTCACAGCATTGAAGGCGATCTGTGTCTCGGCGGCTGGTTACAACAATATAGATGTGGCGGCACTGACCCGGGCGGGTATCATTGGCACGAATTCGCCGGGGCCCGCGGATGAGACGGTAGCGGATTTCGCCTGGGGGTTGATGATCGCAACGGCCCGCAGGATCGTGGAGGGGGCGCAATGGGTAGAGCAGGGACAGTGGAAAGGGCAGGCAGGGAGCCGCTTTTTCGGTACGAACCTTTGTGACAAGACCCTGGGCATAATCGGGATGGGACGCATCGGTCAGGCTATTGCCCGTAGGGCGGTTGGTTTTCGAATGAGGGTGCTTTATCATAACCGCCGACGGCTGGATGCCGGTCTGGAAGCGGAATGCCGGGCAACTCATCGCACGAAGGAGGAATTGCTGGGGGAATCGGATTTTGTGATCCTGGCATTGCCGCTGACGGCGGAGAATTATCACCTGATCGGGGCATCCGAACTGAAATTGATGCGGCCTTCAGGGATGCTCTTCAATATCGCGCGGGGCGGCCTGATCGATGAGGCGGCACTGGCGGCGGCTTTACAAGCGAATGCCCTCGCGGGCGCGGGTCTGGATGTGTTCGAGGCCGAGCCGGTGGTATACCCGGAGCTCATGGGTTTGAGCAACGTCGTGATCACGCCGCATATTGCCGGAGCCACGGAGGAGGCTCAGCATGGGTTGGCCAGCCTGGCCGCGGACAACCTGATCGCCGCATTGGGTCTTGGACCACAGGCAGGAAAACCACCTTCGGTGTTCAATCCTGAGGTGCTGAGGAGAAAATGAGCCACTAAAACAATGATATGAAGCCAGTTGGATCTTTTTGGCGGGTCGCCCGCTTGTTACTACTCAGTGTATTGCTAATCTTTATCGCCATCCAATTCATCCGCCCTCCTTTGGATAATCCTCCGGTCACGGGTGATCTGCAGGCGCCGCCGGAGGTTCAGCGCGTTTTGGTGCGGGCCTGTTATGACTGTCATTCCAACCAGACGCGGCTGGCGTGGTTTGACCAACCTGCACCCGCTTACTGGATGGTCGTCAACGATGTAAAAGAAGGGAGGAAGGTGCTGAATTTCTCCAACTGGGATAGTCTGCCGAAAGGGGCGAGGGCCGGCAAGCTGTTTGAAGCCATCTTCCAGGTCGAGCAGCATGCTATGCCCCTGAGCCAATATACCCTTTTGCATCATGGCGGTGTGATCACAACCGATGAGATCGCGGTACTGAAGCAATATGCGCTGACCCAGGGCTATCATCCGGTAGTGGATACGGCCAGGCAGCGCGCGCTTTTTGAACAGTGGGCTCAGTACAACGGCTGGTCGACGCCGGCGGGTGTCAAAGATGAATACAACGGGATCGGGTATGCTGCTCTCGCCGGGTTTGGCAACTGGCAGGCGGTAAGCACGACGGAACGGTATGACAATGGTACGTTCCGGGTGATCTTTGGGAATGACGTCGTGGTCAGGGCTATCAGGGAAGGACATACGAATCCCTGGCCCGATGGCGCGGTATTTGCCAAGGCGGCCTGGGATCAGTTGCCGGATTCGTTGGGTGAGATCGGGCCGGGTGTGTTCAGGCAGGTGGAGTTTATGATCAGGGATGAGGGGCGCTACGCTTCGACGTTTGGCTGGGGCTGGGCCCGCTGGGTAGGAGGATTGGCTTTGAAACCGTATGGTAACAATGCGTCTTTTGTGACGGAGTGTTTGAACTGTCACCGGCCGCTGGATAAAAGCGACCATACTTTTACCTTTCCGCTGATCGATACTTTGGGGTTGTACGACCAGGCTGCTTTGCTGTCAGACAATAGTGCCGCGCATCCGTTGACGGGAAAGGTTATTACGACTTTTGTGGATACGCGGGCGGGGACGATGTCCACGCTTTATGGGAATGAGGCTGCAGTGAAGTATGCCCGGAGTGGGCAGCCTTATGCTGCAGGGGCGGTGGTGACGCTGGTGACCTGGTCGCAGCGGGAGGACCCGCATTGGTTTGGGGGGCGCATTCCGGCGGCGTTGTTGTCGGTGGAACAGTTGATTGATGACAATGGAGGGGAATTTAAGTATAGTCGTTTTGAAGGCGCTCCTTTGGCAAAAAAGAATGTGGTGACCGATTTTGCGGAGCGGGTGCAGTATATTGTGGGTAAAAAGGCGGCTGTCATCCCATGATCTTCGACTTTCGTTTACAGGTCTTTCATACGGTAGCCCGCCGGCTTAATTTTACCAAGGCCGCGAGGGAACTTTTTATCACCCAACCGGCGGTGACCAAGCATATCCATGAGTTGGAGCAGCATTTCAAAGTGAAGCTTTTCGAACGCAATGGGACGCGTATCCTGTTGGCTCCGGCGGGCAAACGGTTGTTGCAGCATACCGAGGCGTTGTTTGCGCTCTATCGCCACCTGGAGTTTGAAATGAGCACGCTTACGCAGGGGCATAGTGGGAAGCTGATCCTGGGTGGCAGTATGACGACGGCGCCCTATGTGATCCCGCCGATCCTGGCCGGCTTCCACGAACGATACAGGGACGTACAAGTAAGCCTGATCACCGGTAATACCCAGCAGATCGAGCAGGCATTGGAACGCGAAGAGATCGACCTGGGGATCGTCGAGGGGCATTCGCGAAATCCATCTATCCGGTATACCGAGTTCATGAAAGACGAGATCGTGCTTGTCAGTAACCCGGCGCATCCTTTGGCCCGACGTTCGGCTATCCGGCCGGAGGAGCTGTTGAGGATACCCCTGTTATTGCGGGAGCCGGGCTCGGGCTCGCTGGAGGTGCTGGCGCATGCGCTGAAGGGGGTCGGTATCAAATTGTCGCAGCTGCAAAAAGAGATGCAGCTGAATAGTACGGAGATCATCAAATCCTATCTGCTTCATGCGCCTTGTATGGCTTTTCTTTCCGTGCATGCGGTGGTGAAGGAGTTGCAGAATAATGAGTATACGATCATTGATGTGAAAGGACTTTCGATCGAGCGGAATTTTTATTTTGCACGTTTGCAGGGGGAGGCACAAGCGTTGCCGGAGTTGTTCATGCGTTTTGCGTTACATTCCAGGGAGCGGCCGGCGGTCTAGGATTTTGCCCTTGCCGGGGTGGCGCACCGGAGTTGATGAATTCCTGTATCTGTTGTAAATAACGGGGTTTTCTTCCAACCTTATTATTGGCGGGGGTTTACAAATTGAAAAGCTCCATCATGAGACGCATATGGGTTATTATTCTTCTTTTGGTGGTCGTTTTTGCCGCCATTCAATTTTTTCGTCCTACGCTCGATAATCCACCTGTCACTGGTGATCTGAAGGCGCCGCCGGAAGTCAAGGCCGTGCTGGTTCGGGCTTGTTACGACTGTCATTCCAACCAGACGCAGCTGCGGTGGTTTGATAAGGTGGTGCCTCCGTACTGGAGTGTTGCAGGGGATGTAAAAGACGGACGGGCGGCGATGAACTTCTCCAACTGGGACAGCCTGTCGAAATTCGGACAGATGTTCAATTTGTTCGGGGCGGTTTTTATGATCGAACAGAAGGCGATGCCATTGCCTTCCTATACCAATTTTCATCACGGTGCTGTCGTCACACCCGAAGAGCTCGCGGTGTTGAAGCAATACGTGGCCCCGCTGGGCTTCGGCTATCACCTGGTGAGGGATACGGCGGGGGAACATGCGGCTGATCAACAATACGAAAATTGGAAACGGGCTACCGGACGGGCTGCGGCAAAAGACGAACCCAATGGGGTGAGCTATGCGGATCTGGCCGGGTATCCCAATTGGCAAGTGATAAGTACGAACAAACGATTTGACCTGGGGGAGTTTCACCTGATCCTTGGAAATCCGATCGCCGTGAAGGCCATCCGGGAGGGGCGAACGAACCCGTATCCGGACGGCGCCATCTTGGCCAAGCCCGCCTGGCAGCAGCTGCTGGATTCAACCGGGGCGGTGCGTTCGGGGGCATTCATACGGGTGGAATTTATGATCCGCGACAGCAAAAAATATGCTTCTACTTTGGGCTGGGGCTGGGCTCGTTGGATAGGGACTACGCTGACCCCATGGGGTACGGACGCAGCATCCGTTGCCCCGTCATGCGTGAGCTGTCACCGGCCGATGAAGCAAACGGATTACGTGTTTACTTCTCCGTATGCTGATTCAATGCGGGCGGCGGCTTCGTCGCCGGACAGCCTGGCCTTGCCCTTGCGGGGTAAGTTTGTGACAGAACTTGCGAATGATACGAATCGGACGATGTCGACGCTTTATAGCAGTGCGCGGGTCACCGCGGCGGGTGCCTACGGTGCCGGAACAGTGTTGTCTCTTGTGACCTGGACGCAGCAGGATGACGGCCGTTGGTTTGGGGGCCGGATACCCAATACGGTTCAGTCGGTGGAGCAGATACGGATCGGGGCCGATGGAAAGCCGGAATATGCGGTTTATGGTGGTGCGGGACTGTCGAAAAAAGATGTGGCGGCCGATATTGCCGCGCAGCGGGTACAGTATATTTTGGGTAAAAGGGCGGTGGTGACGCCGTGACGGCTCTGATAACTTAAAGTTATCGGGCATTACCATTAGGTATTTCATTTCGGGTTTTATTAGCGGGAACTTTGTGTCTTCGACAATTTAAAGTTATGGACACGATCAAAGTTCTCGATAAGCATATCGTCATCCGGCAGACGATCTTCGCCCTTGCCGTTCTTCTTTGTCTCACGCCGCTGGTATCTCCGCCGCTGGCTTTGGTGATGGGTTTGGTCATCGCGCTTTTTGTGGGACATCCGCTTTTGCATCTCAATCATAGGGCTACGCAAATCCTGTTGCAGGTTTCGGTAGTAGGACTTGGTTTCGGCATGAATGCGGCCAGCGCCTTGCGGGCTGGCAGGGAAGGTTTTTTGTTTACGGTGGTGAGTATCACCGGCACGCTGACGGCGGGTTTGTTGCTGGGTTGGTGGATGAAGGTCGATAAGAAAACATCCGTGCTCATCTCCGGTGGTACGGCTATCTGTGGCGGAAGCGCCATTGCCGCTTTGTCGCCGGTGATCGGTGCGGGTGAGCGGCAGGTGTCCGTGGCGATGGGGGCTGTGTTCATCCTCAATTCCGTGGCGCTCTTTTTGTTTCCTGCCGTGGGGCACTTACTGCATCTGAGTCAGACGCAGTTTGGATTGTGGAGCGCTATAGCCATACATGATACGAGTTCGGTTGTTGGTGCGGCGGGCAAATATGGGTCTGAGGCTTTGCAGATCGCTACGACGGTGAAGTTGGCGAGGGCGTTGTGGATCATCCCGGTTTCGTTGCTGGCTGCTTTTTTCTTTCGGGGGCAGCGGGGCGGGGTGGCCGATGGGGCGACTGCTAGGGCGAACGGGACAGTGACCGACGGCGCCGGTGCTTCGGGTAAGCTGGCGATCAAGATCCCGTGGTTTATCGGTTTCTTTATCCTGGCGATCCTGCTGAATACCTGGGTGCCGATGCCGGCATTGAGTCAAGTGTTCGTTGGTGCGGCGCATGCGGGATTGACGCTGACACTTTTTTTGATCGGCAGCGGCTTGTCGCGGCAGGTGTTGAAAAATACGGGGGTCAGGCCTTTGTTGCAGGGCGTGATCGTGTGGATGCTGATTGCCGGCGGGACGCTTTGGGCGGTGCTGGTGTTGGTGAAATAGGCATAAAAAAAACGGCTCGAATGAGCCGTTTTTTTTATATAACCTTTAAAGACTAATACCGGTAGTGCTCGGGCTTGAAGGGTCCTACTTTGGGGATGCCGAGGTAGGTGGCCTGGGCGTCCGTGAGTTCGTCGAGTTCGACGCCGATCTTGGCGAGGTGCAGACGGGCGACCTTTTCGTCCAGGTGCTTGGGAAGGACGTAGACCTTATTCTCGTATTTTTTGTGGTTGGTCCACAGTTCCAGCTGCGCGAGCGTCTGGTTGGAGAAGGAATTACTCATGACGAAGGAAGGGTGACCTGTTGCGCAACCGAGGTTGACCAGGCGGCCTTCTGCCAGTACGATCACATCCTTTCCGTCGATCGTGTATACGTCGACCTGGGGCTTGATGGTGTCCTTGGTATGACCGTAATTCTTATTGAGCCAGGCCATATCGATCTCGATGTCGAAGTGTCCGATATTACAAACGATGGCCTTGTCCTTCATGGAGCGGAAGTGTTTTTCCGTGATCAGGTCGCGGCAGCCGGATGCAGTGACGACGATGTCGGCTTCCTTTACGGCATCCACCATTTTCTTTACTTCGAAGCCGTCCATTGCAGCCTGCAGGGCGCAGATGGGGTCGATCTCCGTGACGATCACGCGGCAGCCGGCGCCCTTGAGCGAGGCGGCAGAACCCTTGCCTACGTCTCCATAGCTACCAACGACGGCAACCTTTCCGGCCATCATCACATCTGTAGCGCGGCGGATGGCATCAACGAGCGATTCTTTGCAGCCGTATTTGTTGTCGAACTTGGACTTCGTAACGGAGTCGTTGACGTTGAAAGCGGGAATGGGGAGGGTACCCTTTTCCATTCTTTCGTACAGGCGATGAACGCCGGTCGTGGTCTCTTCGCTAAGGCCCCTGATGTGCTGAACCAGCTCGGGGTATTTATCGAGAACGATATTGGTAAGGTCGCCGCCATCGTCGAGGATCATGTTAAGGGGTTTGTCGGTGCTGCCGAAGAACAGGGTTTGTTCGATGCACCAATCGGCTTCTTCCAGTGTCTGACCCTTCCAGGCGAAGACGCCTATGCCGGCGGCGGCGATCGCTGCCGCGGCCTGGTCCTGGGTGGAGAAGATATTACAGGAGCTCCAGCGTACTTCGGCACCCAGCTCGATGAGGGTCTCGATGAGTACGGCGGTCTGAATGGTCATATGCAGGCAGCCGGCAATGCGGGCGCCCTTCAGGGGTTTCTGCTTGCCATATTCGGCACGGATGGCCATGAGGCCCGGCATTTCAGCTTCTGCGAGACGGATCTCTTTACGGCCCCATTCGGCGAGGCTCATGTCCTTCACTTTATAAGGGAGCTTCAGGTCGATGCTCTGCGTTTTCGTTGACATGGAATGTTAATTTGTTTTGACAAAAGTAAGATAGTAGAACAAAAATATAGGGATTGTTAATAAATTTGGAATGAAAACCTATTATTTGGCACTTTTGTAGAACAAAACACAAGACACGTATGGAAAAAGACACCCAAAAAGAAAAAGCGGCTGCGCCCCCCGTCGAACTGGACGAAAAGGATAGGGCTATCCTGCGTCTTTTGCAGGCCAATGCCAAGGTTACGGTCCGGGAGATCGCCGCCCAGGTCCATTTGAGCACCACGCCGGTGCACGAGCGTATCCGGCGGTTGGAGGAGACGGGGGTGATCCGGCAATATGCCACCCTGCTGGATCATTCGAAAGTCAGGAAGGGGTTGCTGGCCATTTGCTATGTGTCTCTGAAAGAGCACAATAAGAAGTCAGGGGCCCGATTTATCAAGACGATACACGAACTGCCGCAGATCATCGAGTGTTATATCATTAGCGGGGAGTTTGACTTTCAGCTGAAAGTTGTCGTACAGGATATGGATGCGTACTATGATTTTCATGTCAACAAGTTGGGGCAGGTGGAGAACATCGGGCATGTGCAGAGTACGTTTGTGATGGGAGTCGTGAAGCAGACCCATCAGTTGATCGATTGAGCGGGCAGCCCGCGGCAGCGTGATCAGCCCGCGGCGGCATGGTCCTTGCAACCTGGATAGCAGGACGCTTTTTGTTCGTAAATTAGCATCACAAAAAAGATCATTATATGTATGCATATGACACCGTAGTGGAGGCCGTCAAGGGCTTAAAGCAGCGCGGCTTCGACATCGATTTCAACCTGCAGGCCGATCGTATCTTTTGCCCGCAGCCGACGTTGTCGCTGAAACCGGCGGAATTTGAGATCACCGAGTTCTATCGTTTTGAAGGCGATAGCGATCCGGCCGACGAGGCAGTAGTGTATGCCATCGAGTCCGTCGGGGGGAAGAAGGGCTTGCTTGTCACCGGCTTTGGTATTTCCGCCGAGGGGATGGGGGAGGAGATGATCGAGAAGTTGGCGATGCGGAGCCGATAGTTTCGCTATTGGCGGCAATGTTATTTTCCGGAAACGGCCTGGTTGGCCTCCCGGATGATCTCGGGTGGATAGCCGGCGAGCTCAAGCAGGCGGATCGCATTGCGTGTATGCAGCGGTCCGGCTTTCAATAGGTGATCGAAACAAAGCTGGTCTTTCCGGAAGGTCTCTTCAAAATGATAAAGGTCGAACCGGTCCGCCAGGAACACCGAGAGTTCGATGTCGTGGGTGGCAACGAGCAGCAGGTGGCCCCGTTGGTCCATATAGGAAAGGATGGCCCGGGCGGCCGCGATCCGTTCAACGGTGTTCGTTCCGCGAAAGACCTCGTCGATCAAGTAAAGATTCAGGCCTTTCCCGTCATCGGCGGTTTCGATGAGTTGCCCCATGACGGTGACCTCTTCAAAATAATAACTTTTCCCCTCCAACAGGTTGTCGTTGATACGGATCGAAGAATAGAGCCGCAGCCAGGGTGCGCGGTATTCCCTGGCAAAACAGGTAAAGAGCGTCTGTGCCAATAAAGTGTTGACACCGACAGTACGCAGGAAGGTCGATTTTCCGGACATATTCGAACCGGTGATGAGCATGCCGCGGTTTTCGATCAGGAGCGAATTGGTTACGCAATCGGGGATCAACGGATGACAGGCATCGCGGAGATGCAGGGTCCTTCCCGGCGGCAGGAACACCGGTGTGCAGGTTTGACGGTCTGCGGCGCGTAGGGAGGCAACGGAAAGTGCCTGGTCAATGGAGCCTGTGAACCGGAAGATGCGATCGATGTCCTCGCGCGAATTTTCCAATTCATGGATGAGGCTAAAAAAAGTATGGATCTCGATCAGGAAGAAAGCCTTGATCAGTTCCAGCAGCCAATAGTAGACCTGTTCAAGTTCACTGCCGCCGGTTTGTCCGAATGAAAGCCGGCGGAATTTTCGTTGGAAGCCGCGAAGGCGGGCAAGACTCTCCGATATTCCCCTGGTGTCGAAGGGGATGTCCTGGGCTGCGAGTTTCCGGGTGACGCGGATCAGTTTATTGAGTTGGGGGAAGCTGCGGAGGAATGGCAGGGTATTGTTCTTGTTGCGCAGGTGGATCACGAGATTGATGGCGAAGGGTAGCCAGAGCCAAAGGATCAGTGGGTGATAGACGAGGGCCGCGGCCAGGAAAAGGATGACGAATGCGGTATCGATGGCCGCCCATTTCAGCCAGGTCGGCCGGGGAAAAAGGGCGCTGCTCAACAAACGCGGGATATACCGGGCATCGGAATGATCGAGGTGTTGCAGGAGCAGCTGAACGGCGGCTCGCTTTGAGGGGTTGCCGTCAAAAAAACGCGCCCTGTTGTCCAGGTCCTGCAATTCGGACCCGCTGGCGCCGGGGTTGACCAACTGGTCATAGAGGTATTGCTGGCCGACGCGGGAATGGGTGTGATCCAGAAAAGAGAAAAGCGCAGGGAAATCGAGATCATTCTGGGTCTGGTCGC
>Ga0302324_100031391_pt1 | contig 10023 bp, 6 predicted proteins | sample Palsa_T0_1_FD_201949 | JGI IMG/M metagenome (GOLD analysis project Ga0302324, IMG submission 201949) | Peat permafrost microbial communities from Stordalen Mire near Abisko, Sweden - Palsa_T0_1 | ecosystem: Environmental > Terrestrial > Soil > Palsa > Peat permafrost | place: Sweden: Abisko... | reverse complement strand
CACCATTCCCGCGATCTGGGCTGCTGCCTCCTCGGCATCGGCGAGTGCGCCGGCGGCATCGGAGAACTTGCCGCCGCCCACCGCGGAGCGCGCCTGTGAAATGCAATTCGTTACTTTCGCGCTTAAGGGGTAAAGCCTGGGCCCGGGATCCTCATAGTGGCCGCCACTGAGCGCCGCCTTGGCCTTCGCCATCAGGTCGGCGCCGAACGCCGAGATCGGGCTGTCAAGATTGATCTTCTGCTGCGCCGAATATCGCCCCATCGCCATATCCGCGCGGTTTGACACACGCTGCAACGCGTCCTTCAACGCCGCCGCGGCTTTGGCGCGGAGGTCGTTGGCCTGCTGCTCGGTGATTGGCTGTATCCCGCCTGTCGCTTCAATCGTGAAGCCACCGCCATCGGTGGTTTTGATGCTGTCGACCATTTGCATTGAAGCAACCAGCGCGGCCTTGTCTTTGGTGTCGACCGACGGCACTGGGATTGGCCTGGCGGAGGTCTGGGCCATCCCGGCGGCCCCTCCATTTGTTTGAGACGGCGCGGCCGCCGAAGCTGAAGACGCCGAGGGCGGGACGCCCTCAGGGACACCCGGCCCGTTGGCGACGCCCGAGGTCCCGCGGATATTTGGGATGCCGCAGAACGCGCCCGCCCAGTCGTAGTGTGCGTCGGTCAATTGCTCGGACATGTGGAGGTTTCCTTTAGGATGCCCGTCGGTGTTCCTTATGTTCCAGTCTTCAGGCTCGCATCTTCGCGATGTCGCGGCGCTTGCCTCTTGCCGCGGCCGGAATCGCTCGTATTCGTCGTCCGGGCTCCGGCCGATCGAAGCTCCGAAACGGACGATATCCAGCGTTCGCACATCATGACATGAAGTCGCTCACATGTTGAGCGGGCCTCCCTGATAATCAGAGGAATTATTTTACGCAGATGGCCGCGATATCGAGCGGCGTGTGTGATGTCATGCGACGGCCCAGAGTCGATCGCTCGAAATGGAGGCGATGCCGCTCAACGATCGGCAGGTCGCGGCTCAGAAAATCAACCTTTACCCATGGGCACGATCTGCCAGAATTGAGATCGGTTTGATCGTCTCGCGCGACCCGAAGACGTTTGTCGCATCGATAATCAAGATCTGCGATCACGCGGTCGCGTACAGGGAAGGATCAAGGCACTCGTTCGGTGACGAGTGGCCTTCCTTGTGGTTCACACTGAATAGCACGACCCATTGAGGGGCGGTGACATGGTCAACCCGGCGGCGCGAGGCTGGTGAATTTGTTTACGTCGGTTTCTCTGCCTTCAACTGTTATGTCTTCGGTTGGCAGTGAATAGTCCCATTCCAGTCTCGCTCCGCCTTGCGTTATGACGAATTGGATCGACGACACGCCACGGTAGCGAGGGGGGAACTGCTGAGAACTTCTTGTCTTGCAGACAGAGCCATCGCTAGTCGCCTCACACATCATGGAAAGCGCACGCCAGGGATTCTCGGACGTCATGCTTCGGTACGATTCAGTCAGCGAAGTCCAGCGGATGTACCAGGTCTGCTTCCCAGGTTCGAATTTGTCGATGCCGACAATGGCTGTACACGTTCCATTGGCCGCCCCGCCATCGTCGCAGTCAGGCGCCGGCAGCGGGAAAGCGTAGTAGCGACGGCTCTCGATTGGACGATTGAACGCATACCCGGATCGGGTTTGCGGTGCCGGAGGTACAATCGGCGATGAAGACGGACCGGCTGAGGGTGAAAGTGAGATGGGCGCAATTGAGGGTGGAGGCCCGGCTGAGGGCGAGGGCGTCGCAAGCGCGGACGGAAGCGCGGCGGAGAGCGGCGTGACAACGGGCGTGGGTAGCAGCGCCCCGGACGAGGGAACCCGTGAGACGGGCGTAACCGGCGGTGAGGTCCGAAGAGACGCGACCGACGGTGCCGGTGACGCGGGTTTTGGTACGTCGATTTCTCTTCCTTCAATACTTATGTCTTCTGTTGGCAGGGAGTAATCCCATTCACGTTTCTCTCCGCCCTGGGTTATGAGGAATTTAATTGACGATACGCCTCGGTAACGAGAGGGAAATTGCTGAACATTTCTTGATTTGCAGGCAAAGCCGTCGCTGATCGCCTCACACGTCATGGGAAGCGTAATCCAGCTATTGTCGTACAGAAGGTTTCGGTAGGAGTCACCGAGCGAAGTCCAGCGTATGAACCAGGTCTGCTTCCCCGGTTCGAATTTGTCGATGCCGACAATGGTCGCACACGTTCCGTTCGCCGCTCCGCCGTCGTCGCAGTAAGGCGCCGGTAGCGGGAAAACGTAGTAGCGAGTGAACTCAATTGGCCGGCTGACCCCGTCGTCATTGCCACTTTGACGGGTGGGAGGGACAGGCGGTGACGAAGACGGCGCGGCCAACGGGGTAAGCGGGATGGGCGCCGGCGCGGGTGTGGCGGAGGGTGTCAGCGTTGCAACGGAAGCCGGAGGCGTGGGTGCGGGCGTGGAAGAGCCGGTCGTAACCGGGGACATGGGCTCGGATGGGAGAGGCGCGGGCGTGGCGGCTTGCGAGGGGGGCGCAACCGGAAGTGGCGGCGCCGGCGCGAACGACGGTGAAATTGGCGATGACGCGACCGACGGCGAGGGTGGGACATCTCGCGAGACTTCCGGGCCGCTATCAGCATCCGAACTATCTTGCGCGGGCGCCGCACGCGGCCTCGGCGGCTTTTTCGGGTGCGGCCGACTGGGGACAACAGACTGAAACGGATCGGAGGTCTGCGCGCTCGCGTCCCAGCAAGAGCACAACAGAAATGTAGCCGTGAGCACGGCTGCGATGAGGCTACGCATCAGCCGCCCAATCGCTTCAGTGCCGCCACGCTGGCGGGGTCCTTGCGTTCCGCGCCACGAGCATACCAGTGCTTCGCGGCACCGAGGTCCGCCGGGCCGCCCATACCGCTCTCCGCGAGCCACCCGAGGTTGAACAAAGCTTTGCCCTGACCAAGCGCTCCCGCCGTCATCCAAAGGCGTTTGGCGCCGTCCGGATCCGGTTTGGGTAAGCCCCAACCCAGGGCATGCAGGTGTCCAAGGTTCGTGAAGGCGTCCACCGAGCCGTCGGCGGCGGCGAGCGCGTACCAGTAGGCCGCCTCCGCGACATCCTTTGGCTGCCCGTCCCCACGCTCGAACGCCGAGCCGCGGGTGAAACGCGCCTGTGTTCCTTTCACGCTATCCGCCGCGGTGCCGAGAGGGGATCGCGGCGAAACTTTCAGCAGGAACGCCTCGCTCTCCGCGTCGCGGAAAATCTGATCGCGCTGCTCGTTCGAGAGACGATCGGTTTCCGGCAGTCCGGAGAACGACTGCCAACGGCGCATCGCCAGCCGCGTATCGATATCGGGGCCGCCACTGATCGGGCCATGGTAATATCCAAGTGCGGCAAGGGCGGATTGAGTATGACGCCACTCCGCGTCGGACCAGGCTGAATCGTCGGCAACCGTCGGGGGCGTAGGCTGTCGCGCCGCATCGCTCCGGGCAGCTTCCAGCCGCCGGACTGTTTCCTGCCGCGCTGCTTCCTGCCGTGCTGCTTCCTGCTGCGCCGCGTCCTGCTGCGGCGCAGCCTGGCGAGCTTTTTCCTGTCGTGCCGCCTCCTGCCGTGCTGCTTCCTGCCGTGCTGCTTCCTGCCGCGCCGCGTCCTGGCGTGCTGCCTCCTGGCGAGCGGTTTCCTGGCGCTCGGCTTCCTTCCGTAACGCCTCCTGTCGTGCCGCTTCCTGTCGCACCACTTCGCGTCGAGCCGCCTCCTCCTGGGCCGTCCTCCAGTTGACGATGCCGTTCCAGGGAATGACGTACGCCGCTCCGGCCAGGAACAGCACACAAGCCATCGCCGCGATGGCCAGGTTGCGACGCCGCCGCGATACAGTGCGCGGCAGTGGTGACCGCGAACGTGGCATCCTGACGGTCCCGTCGCGGATTGGCGCCGCGAGGATTGACGCGCGCCCGATTGACGCGCCGCGGATTGACTCGTCGCCAGCATCGAGGATCGCGAACAACGCATCCACGTCTTGTGGCCGTTGCTCCGGCTCAACCCGCAACGCGGCGTCGATCGCTTGCAGCAGTGAAACCGGGTAGCGTCCCTGGCCAATTCGCTCCGCCGGCGGTTGCGGGTCCGCCTGTCCGGCCAACACCGCGAGGTGCCTTTTCAGGGCGGCCACCGGCTTGCCGCCGATCGCGTGATAGCAAACCGCCCCAATCGCGTAGATGTCGGAGAATGGTCCCTGGCGCAGGTCAATCATCTGCTCGAGCGGCGCATAGCCCGTCGAATATATTTGTGTGTAGGTCCGGGTCAGGCCGCTCGCCGCGTCGCGACTGGATCCGAAATCGATGAGCACCACCTCGCCGCCGTCGCGCAGGATGATATTTGCCGGCTTGATGTCTCGATGCAGCAATCCAGAGCGATGCACGATCGCGACGCTGGACAGCAGCTGACGCAGCAGCGAGCTCACGCGCCCGGCGTCGAGCCCCTTGGGTTCCTGGCGAATGATCGCCGCGAGCGTGAGACCCTCGACGTACTCCATGACCAGGAAGCCGGTGCCGTGGCCGGTGAAATAGGTCACCACCCGGACAATGCCGCTGGTGGCGCCCGAGGTACGGCTGAGCCGCACCAGCGCCTGCGCCTCGCGTCGAAAACGGTCAAGGCAATCGGAGAACAGCGCCGCGTGCTCATCCGACGCCGCCATCACCATCAGGCCCTGGCGGGTCGCGAATTCTCTCGGAAAATACTCCTTGATCGCGAACGGCTGCCCAAGATCGTCGCGCGCGAGGTAGGTGACGCCGAACCCCCCGCTGCCGAGCACACTCTCGATGGTGTACCCGTTCAGGGTAGTACCATGAGGAAGGGCGTATCTCGGCCAGGAGGCGACGGCGCTGGTCAGTTGTCCGCTCATATCGCAAGACTGCCGCAGTTTCGCCTGCCTGACCAGGGGTGTCGCGACGGGCAGCGGACTAACGCTCTCCCTGTCTGATAACTAACGAAACGGATGAGAAACGGCGATATTGATGGGCGCTGCGCCGGGTGGTTCGCCCAGGGCGGCCTCGCGTGAAAAACGTCTTCCATGTCGCATACCCGTGACGGGTTGGGGCGGCTGGCGCCATCACATGGCGGGATTGAAGATTTGCCTCGACGTCGCTGACTTCACGGGCTTTCCCTTCAATCGCGGGATATCATTTCTGACCCGGTGCACAATAACCCGCGGAGGCGGAGATCGCGATCGTTGTCTTGGTCAGTTTGTCAGGATATGTTACACAGCTTCGCTAAGGCGGGCACAAGGCGTCGCGACCCGGTGATCGGCGGCGGCAGTTCATACTCGTTGGTGTTAGCACCAATGAGTTGTGAAAGTGGTCGCCGGCCGGGCTGGTTTTTGATTTCCAGGAAGGGGAGACAGGGTATGGCCATCGCAGCGAAGGACGCAGGTCCGGGCCTGGACCGCGCGGAGTTGAAGAAAGCACTGGTAATCGCGCGCCGTCAGCCAATGCATTGTGCCTTCGCACTCGGGGCCGACGGCAAACCAGTTATTCTGATCGATAAGATCAAGAAAGGACCCGGTCTCGACCGGGACCTCAAATCGAAGGCGCCGGACACCAAGAATCATCGGTTCGGCATTGTCGAGATCGACCAGGACAACCCGAAGCTTTGCCGCTTTACGATAAACAAAGCCGGCACCGGCGGCATGGCACGAAAGCTCATTGTCGCGCTCAAGGGAACCGGATTCAACAAGGTCCTGATCCAGCTTGAGGACGGCACGGCCGTCGAGAGCGAAGAGGGTGAGGAAGAGGAAACGGGCGACGAGGTCGCCGCCGCGGGACAGGGTGGCGCCGAGGAGAGCGGTGACACTCAACCGGCGCAGGCGCAGGCGACAGCGAGTGCCACCCCCGCGGCGCCGTCCGGGTCGGATGGTCAATCGCAAGGGGTGGCAGCCCCCTCGGCACAACCCACCGCGAATGCTCAGCCAGCCGCCGGACCCGACGCGGCGGGTCTGACCGCGGATCTGACAGCGCTGGTCAAACAGATGATCGCGGTGATCGCGACCGATCCGTCGAAGAAATCCGCTTTGGCCGAGCTCGCCACCAACGCTCAGGCCAGCCTGAAGCGAGGCGACCTGCAGGGAGCTTCGGCGGGCATCGACGTTCTTCGAGAGGCGTTGAGCGGTGGTGGCGATAGCAGCCTGCAGCCCTCGCCGAATGGCGGGCCGCGAACCGCGCCTGCTCCGGGTGCCGCCGCTCCGCCGAACGGGGCCGCGGCTGCTACCACCGCCGCGGCATCGCCTGACGCGAGCGCGGCGGCTGCCACGATCGCCAAGGCACGCACGGCCTGGACCGCCACGCGACAAAAGGTCGAGGCCGACCTTGGGAAGCTGCAGGACCAGTTCGGCACGGCGTTCAAGGGTCATGAACAGGAGGACCAGATCACCAAGAAGTTCCGCGATCGGGTCGAGACCGTGCTTGAGACGCTTGACGAAGGGCTGGCGAACACGCTCGACTCGGTCAACAAAGCAAAGGACCCCGGGGAACGAGCGAAACTCGTGCAACAGGCACATACTCTTTTGCAGAAATACCAGCAGCACGTGGCGACGGATCCGACCATCGCGGCACTCGACGCCAATCCGTTCGTGCCCATGGCGGTCGGCAAGACCATGGGCGCGACGATCGATGCTCTGTCGCGGTCCATTCGATAATTGACGACATTGGCACGCGGGCGGCGCTCGTCACCCGCGTGCCCACTCCAGGACGCGTGCGTATCGCGAGATGACATCGCCGCGCGGTGCGATCCGTTTCCCTTCGGGCGGGAGGATGCGTCATGGTGTGTTTTTGCCAGAACACCGCCAGCGACCTGGCGCTCGCGCTGCCGTCGATCGCCGCCGCGGCGGAGCTTAACCTCAACGCCGATAGTCAGGCCATTCTGGCTATCGGCGCCTCGCTCGCCGGTTCGGGGCTGCCGGCCGGACCAGGGTCGCCCGATCCAGCCTGGCAGCAGTTGCAGCTCCCGTCGATATCTTTAAGCGCCAGTGAAGTCGCGACGATTTCGGCGGCGGCTTATTTGCGCGCGCAGGTGCTGGCGCAATTCGGCATCGATCTGCTCAATCCGGCACAGGCGAGCGCTTTCGTCCGGTTGGCCGCGACATTGTCGGCGCGGCTGTCGGCGATGGCGAACGCGAGTGCGAGTGCGTCTCTGGGCGCGAGCGCCTGGCCGCAACTCGCCGCGACGCTGAACGCGACAGCCCAGGTAGAAGCGGCTTTGTCGACGGGGGTTTTGGTATCGGCGGGGTCACAGCCCGAGATGGCTTCGTCGCAGCCGATGCTGGCTCAATTGCAGCTGTTGCTGCCGATGACGTCATTGTCCGCGCAGTTGGATTTGGATCTATCGGCCAATTTCAGCGCGCAGTTGACGGCGCAACTGCAGGCGATCATGGCCATTCCGATGCCGCAACTTCCAGTTGCCACCGTGTCGATGATGGCAACCCTGTCGGCTTCGCTCAACGCGATCGCGCAGTTGAGTGCGTCACTCGGGGTCAATCCGCTGCAGGCTGGCGCGCCCGCGGTGGAAGCGATGGTCAGCGCGCGGGCCGACGCGGTCGCGCAAATGGCGATGTCGATGGGCGTCAACCTGCCGGCCCTGGCCGCGTCGCTTCCAGGACCAGGTGCCGCGGTCAATCCTCCGTCGTTCGCGACGGCGGCCACGGTGAACGCGGTCATGTCGCTTAACACGCAGGCGCTCGCCTCGCTCGACCTGGCCGTGCCCGCGGCGGCGTCGTTGCCGGTGCTGACGGTCGGATTGCCCACGGCATCGATCGCCGCGCAACTGGCCGCGATGGGATTCGCGCCCTCGACAGCGCCCTGCGGCGGGATGTGCGATGCAAGAAGCTTGCTGAACGCGGCGGTGTCGGCGTCCGGCGGGGCCGGCGCCGGAGTGTCCGGCGCCGTATCGATTTGACCGCGATCAAACTACCCCTTGTCACCGGGGCGGGGCCGGAGCCGTGGTGCTATCAACTCATGTTGACATCAGGCCGGGCCAGCCCGTTCCATGCATCAGGCACCAGGGCCGACCGCACGGATGTTTGAACCGGACCCGTCCATTGCAAACGAACTCGTCCCGGGCCGGACCTGCGGATCTTGCAATGTTTGCTGCGTCGCGCTGACGATCGATGATAAGGCGTTGCAAAAGGTGCAAGGCTACCGCTGCCGGCACACCTTACCCGACAAGGGTTGCGCGATCTATGAAACACGGCCCGACACGTGCCGCACATTCTTTTGTGGCTGGCGGAAACTGAGATGGATCCGCGAGGCACTGCGGCCGGATATCTCCGGCGTGCTCGTCCGCCTGCAGTACGAAGTTTCGACCGCCACGAACACACGGCGCCTTGGGGTGGCGTTCACGCTGCTCAACAACGCCGCCTTGAAGGCGGACGGGCTGGCTGAATCGGTTGCCGCGGCAGTGGCCGCGGGCGTGCCGGTTTTTTTGCACATTCCGGGTCCTCCCGGCTACACAGCCAGCCAGGCAAAGATCAACGACGTTTTGGAAAACCCTGTCGCCACCAAGGACAAAGCAGGAGTTCTGCGCATCCTCCGGCAGGCGCGAGCGAAGGGGCGGTCAGGCAAACATGAGCCCATCGTTCTCTCGCACTCCGGGCATGACGGCCGGTCTTCCGCTGATCCGGCGCGGGAAAAGTGATGCCCGTCATGGTGCGTGACGATCCACGTGCTCCGCGGCCACGCGTTTCCTTTGTGGTTATGTCACCGGAACATGGATCCCCAGAAAATTCCGCATCGAATGGTGGCGGAACGGGGGTAGTCAAAAAACATCATTTCCAGAAGCGTCCCATGATATATTAGGATGCAACAGGTAGCGGCTTTGGAAGTTGGGGGACTTCGCAACCAGGCCTGCCCCCGAATTGGGCAAAGAGGGATTGCCAAATGGAATACGAGGTGAGCTTCGGGCGGATCGGCCAGGCCAGACGTGCCCCGGCGGGCCCCGCGTTTCGGATCGCTCTGCTCGGCGACTTTTCCGGCCGATCCAGCTCCGGCATCCCGGAGACCGGGGCGAAGTTGGCCGCGCGAAAGCCGCACCGGGTCGACGTCGACAATCTGGATGAGCTGATCGAGCGGCTGAAAGTCACCGTCTCCGTGCCGTTCGGCGATGAAGGCGACGCGGTGTCGGTGCCAATCAAATCCATGGATGATTTTCATCCGGATCAGCTTGTCGAGAACATTCCGATCCTGGAGGAGTTGCTTCAGCTCCGCCGCGACCTGCTCAGCCGCGCCGGGTTCGACCGCGCCGCGAAGGAGGTTTTGTCGTGGTCGGGCGAAACCGCGTTGCCGCCACCGATCCGCGGTTCTCGTGGCGGAACGATCGCGACCGACCGGAAATTGTCGGATTTCGCTCGCCTCACAGGCCGCGCCTCGACCGTTGAAGCCGACTCCGACAAGTTAATTCGCCGTCTCGTCGGGCCGTTCATTGTGCCGGAACGAGATTCCCGGCAAGACGTATTGGTCGCTCGCGTTGACGAAGCGTTATCGAGCGCCATGCGCCGGGTACTGCATCATCCGCACTTCCAGACTGTCGAAGCGCTTTGGCGCGGTCTGGAGTTCCTGGTTCGCCGGATCGAAACCAGTTCCCGGTTGCAGATTGTCATCTACGATATCTCGGCGGAGGAACTGGCCGCCGATCTCGCGGCCGGCGACAATCTGGATGAGTCGGGGCTGTATTCCCTGCTCGTCGAACAGCCGGCCGGGGACGCCAACCAAGGACCGCTATCTGTCATCGCGGGACTGTACCAGTTCGAAGTGACGCCGCCGCACGCGGAATTGCTCGGCCGTCTGGCACAGCTCGCGGGTGCGGCAGGGGCACCGTTCGTTGGCAGCGCGGGTCCGGATTTCCTTATGACGCCGGTCAAGGACTGGCATCCGCTGATCGTCCAGGCATGGGACGCGCTGCGGGCGCTGCCGGCCAGCGCCTATCTCGGGCTTGCGACACCACGGTTCCTGTTGCGCTTACCTTATGGAAAACGAACGGATCC
>Ga0302324_100031387_pt1 | contig 10024 bp, 6 predicted proteins | sample Palsa_T0_1_FD_201949 | JGI IMG/M metagenome (GOLD analysis project Ga0302324, IMG submission 201949) | Peat permafrost microbial communities from Stordalen Mire near Abisko, Sweden - Palsa_T0_1 | ecosystem: Environmental > Terrestrial > Soil > Palsa > Peat permafrost | place: Sweden: Abisko... | reverse complement strand
GATTCGTTTCCGGCGCTTCGGGCCGATGCCGTCCACATCCTCCAGCCGGGCAGACGCCTTCTCGATAATGTCAAAAACTCCCTCGCCAAATTTGTCCACCAGCTTCTTGGCATAAACAGGGCCGATGCCCTTAACCATGCCGCTGCCCAGGTATTTCTCAATGCCTTCCTTGCTGGTCGGCGGCGTGCTGGTAAGCATATCGGCCCGGAATTGCTGCCCGTACTCCCGGTCCTGAACCCAGCGGCCCTGGGCGGTGAGCCATTCCCCCGCACTCACGGACGGCAGGGAGCCAACCACGGTCACCAAGTCGCGGTGGCCCTGGGCTTTGACCTTGAGCACGCCGAATCCGCCGTCCTCGTCGAAAAACGTGACACGCTCAATCAGTCCCGAGAGGCTCTCCGGCAGTGATGTGGATGCGTTTTGCACCGCGCACTGATTCTGGAACTTATGGTCAAGGACGGCAAGCGCCGCCTCTATATCTATATCGTACGCGCTGGAAAATCCGGGACAGCCAAAGCGCGGATTGCGCTGATTAAGTTCAACGGTGGCTCTGATTAGTTCCCCGCCAGCCAACACCTCAACCGAAGCGATCGGACGATCCATGAACTGTGCGGCAAATCATAATGACGGTGAGCACAATTTTCGTGCTCGCAGTCCGCAAGTTGTTCTGGTAGAAGAATAAAACCACGCCGAGAAACGACGAAGGGACGGGTTCCTCTTTGGCGGATATAAGGTGATCTCATGCAATTCAGGGTCAGACATCTTGAAAATGAAATAATGGAAGGCGGCGAGCGATGAACTTGCCGAGCTTCCACAGGTTTTTCAATGGCGCAACCGGCCATGAGCCATTCGACTACCAACGACGGCTTGCTGGTAGCGATTCTTGCACAACGATCCGTTCTCAACTCATCAACATCCCCACTGGTCTTGGCAAAACCGCCGCCGTCGTGCTCGCATGGGTTTGGAATCGTGTTCAACTCCAAAATCCGAAGTGGCCGCGCCGCCTCGTTTATTGCCTGCCGATTGCGAACGCTCATCCGCGACCTCAAAGTCTCAACGGCGTCGCTCTCTTTACATTTAGTTGTCCCGCTCTAGCATCCATCAACCAAGCAATACGATGAACCTAAAAACATTAACTGATGCAGTGAAAGGCGGTGCCGCCGCCATTCGTATTATCACGCGACTCGAACCTATCGGGCACGAGCGCGACAAAGTGTTTCCGCCGACTTACGCTGGCGGTGAGTATGCGCTCGAAAAACGGTACCCGGCGACCACCGCCAATGTTTCGACTGACGTGAACGGCGTTCAGCCGAAAGGCGACGAATCGCCAGTCCAGGCTGTCCTGCTTCATTCCGTGGCGGGTCAGGCCAATCTGCTGGAGGAGGCACTCAAGGCGGCGATTGACGAAAAAGGAGTCAGTGGTGTTCCCATATTAAAGGTTTCTTTCGAAGGCACCACTGCCGCCGAATATCTGCGGGAGCCAATCACGGTTCTGGACGCGCCGCATCGAGTATTCGACGCCATATTTCGTGATAGCGAGGTTCCGGCTGTAACCAATAAAACGGCAGTTGGATTTTCGCAGACCAACGCAGGAGAAGCGATTGCGAAAGCGTCGCTGGCAAACGCTACACCACTTTACGAGTGGAGTCCCACGTCGCTTTTGTTTGGTTGCTGGAACTCGGCGAGTGACAAGGTTCCGGGCAAGATCAAAGGCAATCTCAAGTTCGCCAGGGCCATTGTGTCCGAAATCGTCGGTTATGAAATCGAGCGAGGCGTGAGAGTTGGCGGAAAGGGGGATCCCGCGGGTGTCACCGGACAAGCCATCTACCGCCTGCCCTCCGATGGCACGACGACAGACGAAAAAGAAGCGCATCACGACTCGGACGGCAAGCCATTGTTCAAAAAGAAAGATGCGCCTGCACTGTGGACAAAGATCGAAACTGAAGCCGAAAAGAAGACTGTCACGAAAGACAAGAAGCAGCAGGAAGTTCCTCTTTACCGTGCTATCGGCTGGGAGTGGACAACCAACGCAGAAGATGCCGCCAAAAACAAAGATGGGAAACCCGTAAAATGGGGCGAGAAAGGGAAACCTTCTGAACTCTTGCTTGGGCAGATTGCTCCCACCATCGGAGAAAACAAGGACGACAACAACGTCGAGCGACGTAAACTTTCACTCGAAAGGCAGGAGGAACTCCAAAAACGCGGCGGCGGAGTCACCATGAAATATGCGCTGCAAACCACGGTCCTGTCTCTGTCAGCTTTGCGCAGGCTTCGATTTCCGAATCATGGAGGCCCGCTACCTGACACGGATAAACCCGCGCCTGGTGAGAAAGGTGAAAGCAAGTCACCTGTGACCGAGACTACAGCCTCGCAAAATCCGGATATTGAGGGTTACGCGACCGAGCGTAACGTCGCCGCCCGCACTGTGCTGGCTGCACTTGGCTTGGTTGCAATCACGGCACAGCGTGAGCGCGATTATTTCCTACGTTCTCGCTGCGAACTGAGGGCGGTGGAATCCCCGGAGTTTGAATTCGTTGTCCAAGGCCGAAAGATCGAGAAGGAAGACCGATTCAAACTTACTTTCGACGAAGCCAAGTTACTCTTGCAGCAGGCACTTGAAGCCTCTGCGGCACCTAAATGGAAGGCCGATTCGGAGATGCCTGTGCTCAAGCCAAAGGCAAACCTTGCCGAATTGATTCGCCTTTCGTTCAAGCATGGCGGTGCCGAGGAAGAGGTCGAAAGCAGCGAGCCAGCATCGGAAGCGAACGAGCAATGATTATCACCTGCGAGTTCCTCACTTCGCGCTACGTGGCGAAGGCGACGCATGATGAGCCCGAATGGCCGCCTCACCCCGCGCGCCTTTTCTATGCACTGGTTTCGGCTCTCCACGTTTTCCGATCCGAGGGGAATGAAGGCGGTGACATTGAAGAGCGGAGGGCGCTGGAGTTCCTGGAAGGGCTTGGCAATCCGCTCATCCTGGCGGCGCAGAGCAACCAAATTGGGGCGCGCCAAGTAGTGACGCATCATGTTCCTGCAAATGATCCTAATCCGGTCACGGACAAACAGGCTCAGGTCGGCGGCAGGAAGCCCGATCATCTCCCGGAACATCGGAGGAAAAGTGAGCGGCAATTTCCGACGCTGCTTCTCTCAAATGAAACTAGACAGGTTCACTACTGCTGGCCCGGCGCTATGCCAAATGAGCGTCAGCAGAGATCGCTACGCCAACTCTTCGACCGCGTCTCCTATCTGGGCCATTCCAGTTCCCTTGTTGCGTTGGGTCTCAGCTTGGATGATTCGACTGGGGCTTCGGGCGATCTCATTCGATGGGAGCCTGCCCCAGACGGTCGCGACGGCATCGCTCTTCGGAGCTTCTCCAAAGGACTGCTACAACTACTCGATCAGGTCTATGAGCCAAACGAGTTCTCCCAGCAGAACTATCGCCTCCCGCATGAGAGTGTTATTTACGCTCCGGCTAGTGGAATAGATAAGGGCATATCCGGGGTGCCCGCTTCCTACTTCGGCGAGCACTGGGTAGTTTACCGCTTTCCTGATTGGGTGCGGATTCCGATGTCGGCTGTTTTGAGCCTTACGACAAACTTGAAAACCGAGGTCTGCCGGTTCGCAGACCAAGAGAAATTAAATGCCGATTTGAAAGCAATGCTTTCCGGCCATCAGCAGGGAAGCGGTCGGCCGTATGAGGGTCCGCATGTCGCCTTCATCGGCCTGCCTTATGTCGGCCACTCCAATGCCAGCGGAGCCTTGTTTGGTCTGGCGGCGGTCCTTCCTCGTGAAGTGGACGGGCATTACGGCAGTGATATAGAATCTATCCGCCCGATTCTTTACCGTATTGACAGTGTGCCCTTCCGCGGGTCGCCGGTTCCTCTCGAACGTCTGAAGGCGCGCGACTTGTCGCGTCCCGGATTACCGGAAACCTTGACGCCCTCTCGCTGGTGCCGGAGTGCCAAGGTTTGGGCTTCCGTCACGCCGGTTGCACTCGACAAATATCCCGGCTTTCTCTTTGGCCGCGCGAGGAAAAACGAAGATGAGGTCGCCCGCACTGAGAAGGCATTGGCCGAGGCGCGCGCGAGCCTTCGCCAGTCCTGCGTCAACATCGGGTTGCCCGCGCCCGTGGGTGTCGATGTGGCCCGTTTCTCATGGGTGGAGCCATCGCCCCCCGTATCCGCATTCGTAAGCCCGAAACGCGCACACCAAAAACCGCCGCCTGTCTTCGCGCATGTGCGGATCGAGTTTGATGAGGAAGTGCTTGGTCCAGTTTTGCTAGGAAGGCAGCGCTACCTCGGCCTCGGATTGTTCCACCCGTGCGCTGGAAAGAAAACAGTATGAACTTCGACGAATTCTTTCGCGCTCTCTGGCCGGAGAAGTCCCCATTCCCCTGGCAAACGGCACTCGCGCGCTGGATCGAAGAAAAGGGCCGATGGCCGGAAACCATCTCTGTGCCCACGTCGGCAGGAAAGACAGCCGTCATCGACATCGCCATTTACGCATTGGCCTCTGGATGGATAGCCGCGGCTACCCGTATCTTCTTCGTGGTTGATCGGCGTCTCGTAGTGGATGAAGCTCGGGACCGGGCGGATGACATTCGCGAGGCCATTGAAAAGACTACAGCCTTGAAACCCATCCAAAATGCCCTGCGGGAGCGTTGCGGTTCCGATCAATTTCTGCATGTTAGCACCATGCGCGGCGGCATGCCGCTCGAAACCGCATGGGCGAAAACACCCATTCAACCCACCGTCTGTCTCACCACCGTCGATCAACTTGGTTCCCGGCTTCTCTTTCGAGGCTACGGCGTCAGCCCAAAAATGGCCTCCATCCATGCTGGCCTTGCTGCCACCGACTCCCTCATCATCCTCGACGAAGCGCATCTTTCGGAGCCATTTCGGCAAACACTCACCCATCTGAAAAGCTACCGTTCTGAAAAATGGTGCGCAGAAATGGTGGGCAAAGGGCTGCAAGTCACCAGCATGTCCGCCACGCTTCACAGCGGTACGCAGTCGGATGCGACGCATTTCGAGTTCCGGGAAAGCTACTTGACGGATGAAAGCCCAAGCGAGGTCCTAAGGCGGCGCCTGACCGCCCCGAAGCTCACAACATTGATCACCGTTGGCGAGGCCTCTGATTCTCTCTGGAAACGGCCGCCCCAATCCAACAAGTCCGACCTGTATCGCTGGCGGCATCAGGAGCCTCAGCGCCTCGCAGCGTTGGAATCCAAGTGTGCGGAACTCGCCCGAGAAACCCTCACAGTCGCGGTCCTGCCGAAAGTCATCGGCGTTATCCTCAACCGGGTGAACTCCGCCCGTTCCGTGTTCCGCCAGCTTCGGAAATGGAACGCCGACAATGGCGACGCTGCTGATGTGATTCTCCTCACAGGGCGCTCTCGCCCTATCGAACGCGAAGCCTTGGTCGCAAAGCATTGGGAACACATCCGGGCCGGGCGCACTCGCGATGCGAATAACCGTCCCGTCTTCGTGGTGGCGACCCAGTGCATCGAGGCCGGGGTGAATCTCGACTTCGACGCGCTGATCACCGAACTCGCCAGTCTCGACGCCTTGCGCCAGCGGTTCGGCCGCCTCGACCGCCTCGGCGATTTTCAGCAGGCCCGCGCTTGGATCGTCGCGCGCGCCGATAATGCAAAGTTTGGTGATGAGGCGATCTATGGAACGGCAGCGATGCAAACCTTTACCCTGCTGGACAGCGTTGCCGCGACGCGCTCGGAAAGAGCTTTGGCAAACGAGAAATTGGCGGCAAAGGCGCGTCTCGATAGGGCAAAGGAAGAAGGGAAACGCCTGAAGGAAGACGCTGCCAGCCAAGCGAAACTGCTCCGGAACAAGAGTGAAAAAGAAGCGATTAGGGATGCGGCAAAGGCGCGAGCGCTTGCCTTGGCTGAAACAGCCAAAGCAGAAAATCAGCTCGCTCTACAGGCGATTGCCCATGCTGGCGATTGCATCGATCTCGGCATTAGCGCTTTCGAACTACCCTCCGACTCGACATGTTATGTCCCCGCGCTAAAACGCGCTCCGACTCTGATGCCCACGCACCTTGATTTCTTCGCGCAGACAAATCCCCATCTGGCGCCCGATCCCGATCCCGCAATCTTTCTCCACGGGCCGCAGACCGAACCCGAGGGCATCAGCGTCATTTGGCGCGCCGATCTTTCGGAGCACATGGACGGCTGGGGCGAAACGCTTTCCATGCTCCCTCCCACCAGCGCAGAGGCTCTTTCCCTTCCAATTTACGCCACAAAGCAATGGCTCGCAGGTAAAACCATCGACAGCATCGTGGACCTTGAGGGAACGTCTGCTTCCGAAAGCGATTCACGCCCGAGTGGGCAACTGCGGCATCACAGCCTCGTTTGGAGAGGCAAAAAGAAGAAGCCGGTGCTATTGAAGAATGAGGACGACCTCGCGCATCTCAAACCCGGCTCCGTCCTAGTGGTGCATATCTCAGCGGGCGGCGTGGATGAATTTGGCTGGAATCCGCAAAGTAACGCGCCGGCCCGTGATCTCGCGGATATTGCCCTGAGCCACCAGCGTGCGCGCCCCACTTTGCGGCTCCATTCCGCCCTCGTTTCTTCATGGCTCGACCCGGAACAGGAACCCGAGCCGGATGCTCTAGCCGAACTCACGCGGGCCGTCCGTGAAGCTCGCCCGGCCGCCGATGATGATCTCGCCACTGGCCCCGATTCCGGAAAAATCGAGCGCGCCGTCACGCTCATCCAGGAAAGCGGCTTGGTGCGGCGCGAGATTCGGAACATCGCCGCCGCAAAAGCGATGTCGAAAGCCTATCCAGATGGTTCGGGCTGGATTCGCTCGGGGCTCAAAGAACAGTCAAACGCGCCAGTCTTTCTGTGGGAAGACGAGGATTCTTCGCTGGAGGAGGACCAGCGTACCCTTGAGGACCACACTGGCGACGTCGCGACCGTGCTTAATCGATGGCTGGAACAGATCGCTTTTCCTCCAGCCATCAAGCCGACAATTGCGGCCTTTCCGCCGCTCCACGATATCGGAAAAGCCGATCCGCGATTTCAGGATTTTCTTTATGGTGGACCGGTGGAGTCCGACGGCCAACTTCTCCGTGCGAAATCCGGCGAGGGCGAGCTGACCCGCGCGGAAATCCGCGAAAGATGGAAGGAGTGTGGCCTGCCCGCCGGGTGGCGCCACGAGATTTGCTCGCTTGATCTGCTAGAGGCAAACGGCAGCCTCTTGGACCGCATTCCCGAAAATCGGCGACCGCTGCTGCGTCATCTCATCGGCACCCACCACGGCTTTGGCAGAATTCTTCCGCCCGTGATAGACAACGCCAGTGCGCCAAACTTCGGGCGTGACTTATGTGGACAGCTTTGCAGTCTCGCTGCGCGCCGCGACTGGCATCGGCTTGACAGCGGTTGGATCGATCAATTCGCCGCGCTCCAGCGGCAATTCGGCTGGCACGGCCTCGCCTGGCTCGAAGCCATCGTCCGCTTGGCCGATCACGTTGCCTCCGCCCGCTAGGAATGACCATGAGCACCAAAAATCCCTACGCGCATCTGCAAGCCGGTGCCGGTCCCGATGGCGGCACATTGCTTGGTTTCCTCGCCTCCGTGGGTGCGCTTGTTGCTTTCACCCGACTTCATGCCGACAAGCGTGTGACGCTGCATTGGGAGCGGTCGATTGGATGGCGAGGGCGCATTCTCATCGACGGCCAACCTCTAACTGACGAGCAAATCCAAGACCTCCATTCCTGCCTTACCAAAAAGGTCGTCCGTAAATTCTTCACGTTGCCGAAGGGCACCGATGGCGGAGAATATGCGACGATTACGCAGATTGATGTGAGCGACGCGACTCGATTTTTGGAAACGGCTTTGTTTAAGGCTCGCCATGAGTGTTGTGCCACGCTCACGGGATGGCTGGCGGATCAACCAGACGACAAGTCTGCCAGCTCTTCACGGCTCTGCGCTTTGACCGGTGGAAGCCAGCAAAAATTCCTTGAGACTGCACTTCACCTGTCTGGTTTTCACCCGAAGGAAAAGGACCGGCTGCGCGTCACCACCGTAGATCACCTGCGCTCGACCTTGCTTTGGTTGTGGCAATTCAAGGAACCGATGCCCGGCTGCCGTTGGGAGGCGCAGGAGGACCGGCAGTCCGCCCTGCGGCACGCTCGCTCAAACAAAAAGCACGAAGCCGAGCGAAAGCTGAAGACAGAGGATTACAACGGCCTGGTCTGCACCCAGCGCGGAGCCAACCGCCTCGGGATTGAAGCCATGGCCTGCTTTCCCGTCATACCCGGCTCGCGCCGTGCTGAAACAACGGGCTTTCGCTACAATAAAGAGGAGGGTCGCCACCAGTTCACTTGGCCTGTCTGGGAGTGCCCGCTCACGCTTGAGAGCGTCCGTGTTTTAGTCGCTCATCCCGAACTCACCGAAGAGAAACCGAGTCACCAAAAGCTTCTTCCACTCGGCGTGAACAACGTCTTCCGCACCACCCGTGTCACCAAGGGCAAAGGCCAAGTCAGCTTCACCATCGCTCAAGCATTGTAAAGCGCTTATAAACCTCTCCAACCGTATGCAAAATGATGAGTCGCATTGGGATAGAGTCCGGGCCGAACTCGGCGCAGAAAATGCCGCCGGAGTGGCGCCCCTCTCGGTTCCCGTGCATCGAAGCGGTTGCAACAAGCAGCGGGGGATGGAACAGCGTGGGGGAAATTCTTTCGAAATCGAAGTCGCTGAACCGTCGCACTACCAATTCCAGCCCTTGGCCACTCCGGCCTTGGCCTGTTTACTCCTGTCGAATAACGATGCCCTTAATTTCTTGACAGCCATGCCGATAAATCAATATCGCCAGTCAGAATTATGAAGCATCAAGACCCATCGGCTCCGTCTGAAAATCGTTTGAGTGAAACGGAATCCCCACCGATGCCGAGAGGTCTTTCGCCCAGTGCAGGCGGGGCCAGATTGGGCGGCGAACGGGAGGTGCCTCAGAAAAGCAGCGAGCCAAAACAGGTGAAGATTGTGTTGCGGATAGAGGCTGTTGAGTCACAACTGGCCAGCGTTGCACAACCTGCGGTCGAAACTCCAGCACCCGCATTGCCGCAGCCCCCGCCATCGCCTTCTCGCCAGGAGAATGAGTCGCAGCAAATTCCCGCGCGGATGTTGAACGAGTTCGTTTATTGTCAACGGCTGTTCTATTACGAATTCGTCGAAGGCGTGTTTGTTGAAAGTGTGGATACATTACGGGGCGATGCCATTCACAAGCGTGTTGATTCGGGCAACGGTGCTTTGCCTGCGGCCAAGAAGAAAGCGAAGAGGCCGACGCAGGATGAGCCAGCGGCGACAGTTGAGGCTCCAACCAAAGCGTCAGAAGCGCAAAACGCGGAACCTGAAACAATTCATTCGCGTTCCGTGCAAATGGGTTCAGAGCGATTAGGCGTCGTGGCGAAAATGGACCTGGTCGAGTCCAAGACGGAAAAAGAGGATTTGTTCACGGCATCGGAAGTCTGCCCGGTTGATTACAAGGCGGGTGCGCCCAAAGAGGGTGAGGAGGCTAACGAATTGTGGGACACCGACAAGATGCAGCTTGGATTGCAGGCGCTGATTTTGCGTGATAACGGTTACACCTGCAACGAGGGCGTCATTTATTATCGTGCCACAAAGCAGCGCGTTCGCCTGCCGATCACTCCCGAGCTGGAAAACTGGATTCTGCAAAACATTGCCGAGGCCAGACGGGTCGTCACAGGGCCGATTCCGGCGCCGCTGGTCCATTCTCCGAAGTGTGTGCGCTGTTCACTCGCCCCGGTTTGTCTGCCGGACGAAACACGAATGCTGGCGCAAACTCATGCGGCGGTTGATTTGAGTGTGCAGGAAAAAGCAGACACGCCATCAACAGAATTGTCGGAAGACTCGAAGCGCACGGCGGGAGAGCCGCCCCGCAGATTGATTGCCGCGCGAGACGATACCCGTCCGCTGTATCTGAACACCCAGGGTTATCGTGTGGGATGCAAAGACGAGGTGTTGACGGTCAAAGAAAAAGAC
>Ga0302324_100031386_pt1 | contig 10024 bp, 5 predicted proteins | sample Palsa_T0_1_FD_201949 | JGI IMG/M metagenome (GOLD analysis project Ga0302324, IMG submission 201949) | Peat permafrost microbial communities from Stordalen Mire near Abisko, Sweden - Palsa_T0_1 | ecosystem: Environmental > Terrestrial > Soil > Palsa > Peat permafrost | place: Sweden: Abisko... | reverse complement strand
GCAAAAGCATTGACCCAAAGCGAAGCCGAGCGTATTGTGTTGCGCAATGATGGAGTCAAGACCGGCGTAGCCGCCCGAGTTCACATCATCAAGGAGCACACGATGCGCATCCACCCTCTGCTCTGCATCGCGGTAGTTTGCCTTTTCGCGAGTCCCCTCTTCGGCCAGAGCCACAAGATCGATTTCGAAGATTTTGCCGGGCCGAGCCGCTTCGACGCCGTGCAAGCTCCAGCGCGCTCACTTTCCGCCAGCATCTCCGGCGGCGAAGTTTTGCGCAATGCCACTCTGGGCGCCGCGACCAGAACGGCGGTTTATGCCACGTCGCATGAATGCGCGGGATGCTCGCCGGAAATTTCCATTCACTTCAATCAGCGCGTCGCCAACGTGCAGGTGTCGTATCAGAGCGAGCAGAGTGTCGACGTCCGCTATGTGACGGAAGACGAACAGGGCCACTTGCAAGAAACAACTCTCCCGGAGAGCTTAAGCGCCGGGTCGGGCACCGTGGATCTGCCCTACGCGGATATCCGCCAGGTCACGCTCACCAACAACGCCTCGGACTTCGTGATGGCGATCAACGCGATCACCTTCGCGGCAACCACGACTCCAGTGTTGATCGATCCGGTGGTCGCAGGGCTGCTCAGTGGCTCGGCGGTTACGACCAACGTAAACTCCATTGCCGCGGCAACCACCGGGCTGGTTCAGGGAGCAGCTGCGGACGGAACGACCCAGGTGGTCCTGCGCATTCCTGCCACCAGCGTTGGCCAGACGTTTACGGTGGCCGTGATCAACGACCAGGGCGTGCAGAGCACCTCTGTGCCGAATGACGGTGGACTAATGGCGCTCGGAGCGAGCACCAGCACCTTGGCCAGTTCATTGAGCGTAGCCGCCGTCACCGCTTCTGCCGGAGCGGAAGCATTCGCCATTTATCGCGGGCCGGTGAATTTCTCGCGAGGCACTGCGGACAACACTCTGACGACTCGCAGCGTGACCTTGCGGGCAACACCGGCCGGAGGCACCGCTGCGAACACCGCGGTCACCGTGGCCAGGCCCCCAGTGGTATTGGTGCACGGCCTGTGGGGAAATGCATCGAGCTTCAACAATTTCACGCCGCTAATCACCGATACGAACTTCAATGTGAGCCGAGCGGTCTATGCCACGACTATCACCGGAGTCACCAGCACCACACCCACGTTTTCGAGCAGCGTGGATTCCTCGATTGAGACCAACTCTCTGGGGTTCGCCTACAACGCACCCTCGGTGCTCACGCAAATCAACAATTTCATCGCTGCCTATCGGACCAGCGCGAACGTGGCCGCGGTGAAAGCCGATATCGTGGCGCACAGCATGGGTGGGGACATCTCGCGCACCATGTTTCTGCTTTCGACCTTTCTGAGCAACAGCACTTTCGGCGCCGGACCTATCAACAAGCTGATCACCGTCGCCACTCCGCATTTGGGCACGCCCGTGGCCGCCGACTTATTGGCCAGCAACAACCAGTGCGCCAGAAACGTTCTGGCGTCGGACGGCGACATCGCACTGCAGTCGGTTACGTTTTCGGGGACCACCGCGGACGGCGCGGTGTATGACCTCGAAGGAAACGGCTACGGAAGCAGCTTGAGTACGGCCTTGACCAATTTAAAGGCCACTCAGCCTTTCCCTACGGCGTACATCGCCGGAATCGCGACATCCGCCAATCTGAAGGGCCTGAGCTGCCTGCTCTGCGCTGCGGAAGCGCTCCGGCTCCTTTGCTCCGGTAATCCTTTGGCCACGGACCTGACGGCCACAAAGTGGACCACGATCTATGGCCAGAATAACGACACCATCGTGCCGCTGGATAGCGCGCTAAACAACCTTACCGGATTGCAGTATTCGGGCGTGATTCATACCGCGGCACTCGAGACTTTGGACTTCGATGGGCCCTCGGTGCTCGATCCCGCGTCGAACATTTCGACCGAGGCCATCGCTCTGTTGAATGAAGCGCCGACGGGCAGCGACTTCCATTAGAGAGATTCAGCAGCTTGATTGCATGCGTCTGCGGGACAAAGTGATGTGCAGCAGGGAACAGTGGAGGATGAACGATATGCGACCACGCAAATTGGCGGGACAGATCGCCGGGATCCTGGTCCTGAGCGCAGGAATGTTCGCGGCGCCGAGCGGAGCCCAACAGAGTCTGGTGCACATCCTCTCGCCTTCCGCGGGCACGGTGGCGCGGCCGGGACAAACGATCACGGTCGCGGTGGCGGCTGACGCTTCGGTCGAGAAGCTAGCGTTGATCGGACAACGTCCGCTGGGGGTGGGCCGGATACTTGCGGGAGGAGCGCCTGGAATCATGGCGCGCGGCCAGGGCCAATCACTGCCGATCCAATTCCAGGTGCGGATTCCAGCGGACGCCCAGCCGGGAACCTACCGCGTTACGGCCATGGGCCGGGTTTCCGGCGGTGAAGTGGAGTCGGAGGCAGTGACCATCGACGTGGAGAAATCCGAAGAGCCGGTGAGAATTTGGGCGGAGCCGGCGCTGATTCACTTCGTCAAGGTGGGAGATGAAATCCCGGTGCGGGTGCTCGGCGCCTTTGCGGATGGCTCTAATGGAGAGCTGACCAAATCCAGCAAGACTGCCTTTACTTCGGCCGATCCGCGCGTCGCCACGGTGAGCGCCAGCGGCATGGTGACCGCCGTGGGACCGGGAAAGACCACGATTGAGGCGCGCACGCCTACGTCCGATTACTCGATCCCCGTGCGGGTGCCGTGAGTCCGGGCGCGCGAACGGTGACCGTACGCAAACCGCTGCTTAAGCGTAACTGGCGGTAGCTCCGATATTCTTCTCGGCGCGCTCCCGCGTAACGCGCTCGAGGTAGCCGCTCGAACGAAACGCTTGCATCGGATCCTCAGGCAGGCGCCGGGCCTTGCGCCATTCGCGAACAGCGGGCCGGACGTCTTGCCAGAAAGCGCCGCGCAGAGTTTCCTCCGCATCCACCAGCGAGCAGTCCTGTTGCAGCTTCGCCAGCCGTTCGTGGTCCACCAAAGCGGCGCGCGCGTAGAGTTCCTGCGCGGTACACACGGTCTGGATCATCGCCTCGATCTTGCCCTTAAGGTTGTGGCTTTGGTCGACCATGTAGGCGATGTCGGCAGTGGCCTGGGTTTCCCACTCGAACATCCTGATTTCGTGAAAGATTCGGAAGATCTGATATGGATCGATCGAACCTAGCGTTAGATCATCGTCGGCGTATCGGCGATCGTTGAAATGGAATCCGCCCATCATGTCTTTGTGAAGAAGCCAGGCGACGATCTGTTCGATATTTTGCGCCTGATAGTGATGCCCGGTGTCCACCAGCACGAATGATTGTGGCCCGGCTTCTTTGGCCAGCAGATAGGCCATTCCCCAATCCGCGACGTCGGTGTGGTAGAAGGCGGGTTCGAAGGGCTTGTACTCGATCAGCAAGCGCTGGCTGGGCTTCATCGCGGCGTGGACTTCTTTCAGGCCTTCTTCGAAATACTCAATGCGCTTGCGGATATTTTGGGTGCCAGGATAGTTGGAACCGTCCGCGAACCAGGGAGAGATGTCGCGCGAACCGAGGGCGTCGGAGATCTCCACACAATCCAGAAAGTGACGAAGCGCGGTTCGGCGAATGTCCGGGTCCGGATTGCCGAACGAGCCGTATTTGTATTCCTGATTTTGAAACAGATTGGGATTGATCGATCCAGGTTGAATGGAGAAGCGCTCCGCCAGCTTCTCGACTTTGGCGGTGTCCTTCACGCCATTGGGCAGATCCCACTGGACGTGCAGCGCCAGGGTTGGACAGGCTCCGGTGACCGCATGAACCTGTGCGGCATCGCTGAACTTCTCTTCGATATTTGTCGCCGCCGCAGGCTGAATGAACTTCCCGAAGCGTGTGCCGGTATTGGCAAATCCCCAGGAAGGAAGCTCGACGTTGAACTTGTTTAGCGCGTCCCATACCACTTCGACCGACTTGTCCGTCATAGCGAAATCTCCGTTCGACGTTTGGGATCCGTTGTTCGTATTTGACATTAACTGGCCTCGCGACCGTTCGACATTGCCAGGGAATTCAACGACATCTGCTCGGCCCATTTGGCGACCGATTCCGCGGTAACTCCCGCGGAGGCATTGCCGGCGCGCTCGAGCGCCGCCATCTGAATGGCAAAATTGCCGATGGTAGTGCTTTCGGTAGAACCGAGAATCACTTCCAATCCAGTATGCTGTGCGGTGAGGCGATTCAGCAAGGCATTCTGATTTCCTCCGCCGACGATGAACAGGCGTCGCAGCTTCTTACCTGTAAGCGCGCCGATCGAGGAAAGCACTTCGGCGTAGCGCGCGGCCATGCTGTGCAGGACGGTGTTGGCCAGCGACAAAATCGCAGGGTCATCGGTTCCAAAGCTTGGTTGCCCGAGCCTTGCCGTCTGGGCGTTTATCTTGGCGATGGCATTACCGGGCAACATCAATTGCGGGTCATCCACATTGATCAGAGCCGCCGGTGACGGTAAGGACGCACAATGCGCGAGCAGCTCCGGCAACCGCCAATGGCTTCCTTGCAGGTCCCATTCGTCCATACACTGGCGTAGCAGCCACAAGCCATTTACGTTTTTGAGCAAGCAAATCTTTCCACCCACACCGCCGAGATTGGTGAAGTTTAAGGACCGCGCATCGCCGTTTACACAAGGAGAGTCCAAAACCGTCCCGACCAAAGACCACGTCCCGGAACTTATGAATGCCCAGTCGTCGCCAGCCGCCGGGATCGCGGCGACGGCCGACGCGGTATCGTGGCAGGCGGGGACGATGACCACCGTTTCACGGAACGCCTGGAGATGGGAGAGCTCACCGGATATGGGACCAAGGACGGAGCCACTGGGGACAATCTCGGGAGCAGCGGAGATATCCAGATTCAGCTCCCGAAAGATTTCGTCGCACCATGTATGCGTTCCCAACTGGACAAGGCCGGTATGAGTTGCGTTGGTGTATTCGCTCACGCGCTGGCCACAAAGGCGATAGGTGATGAACTCGGGCAAATTGAGCCACGGCAAACTCGGATCGGAGCCGGCGAGCTTATCCGCGTACAACTGGTAAAGCGTATTGATCCGAAGGATCTGAATTCCAGTTAACGAATAGAGACGCGATGGAGGCAAGATCGAGTGCACTTTGTTCTCCGCAATCTCGGTTCGCGCGTCGCGATGGCAGAAGGGAAGCGCGGCCGGATTACCGGCGGCGTCCAACCGCACGTAATCGACGGCCCAGCCATCCACCGCGATGGATGCGATGCCCTCCGGCGCGCGAGCGGCGCAGGAACGCAAGCCGGTCACCACCCCATCGAATATTGCCTCGATATCCCAGCGCAAGCCGTCATTCGGCGAGACCGGCGCGTTCGCGAAACGATGAACGACTTCGATCTGTGGCACGCCGCGGTTCCAGCGGAGGAGGGATATCCGGCAACTCTGCGCGCCCAAATCGACCGCAACTAAAGCTTTAGAATCTGGCTCCATAGAATTTCGCTTATCTGCAACGCACCTTAGACCCTCGGCCAAGAAAGAGCGGAGCTCAGCGAAGAAAAGCTTCCGTCAAACCACCATCCACCGGGATCAGATGACCGGTGGTGCAACGCGACTGTGGTCCGGCAAGAAACAGGATGGCTGCCGCGCAATCCTGGGGATCAATGGGTTGGTGCGTAAGCGTTCGCTTCGCGTAGAACTCCGCGAGAGCGGACCGGAGCTGCTCGTCGGAAGCTCCGTGTTCAAAAGGAATCGAATACTTGGTGAGCGAAGCGATGACGCGATCGCGAGGAAACATGGTCGAGCCTTTGACCACTGTCGCCGGGCTGATCCCGTTCACGCGGACTTTTGGCGCCAGCGAAATCGCGAATTCGCGAATGATATGGTTCACCGCGGCCTTACTCACGTCGTAGGCTTCGCTCCCGTGTTTGGGGACCACCGCGTTGGCTGAGCTGACCAGCACCACCGTCGCGGTCAGATCTTGCTCGCGTAATATTTTCGAGGCTTCTTCGATCAGGCGATGATTCGCGGTGACGTTGATATCCAGGGTGAGGCCCCACTGGGCGTCGGTGATCTGGCCATCCGGCGAGGACGGGAAAATCGCCGCAGTGTTGACGATAATGTCTAGGCCGCCGTACGCGGCGACTATTTCGCGAATCGCCGCCCGAATCGATTCACGATCACGAACGTCGATGGCGACGGCGATGGCGGCTTCCTTACCGGCAATTTTCTGAGCTTCCGCGGTAACCGCCTTCGCTGCGGCCAAATCTTTATCGGCTACCACCACGTGCGCTCCGCGCTGCGCTGCAAGCAGCACGGTCTCACGCCCTACGCCGTTGCCACCGCCGACCACCAGGCAAATCTGGCGGCTGAGTTCCTTTTCCGGGGGCTGCCGGCGGATCTTCGCTTCCTCGAGTTGCCAATATTCGATGCGAAATGCCTCGGACGGCGGCAGGGCCACGTAATTGGAGTAGACGGTGAAAGCTTCCGTCTTCGCGGCCGGACCGGCCTGCGGCAGAACCGCTGGCGTGGAACCGGAGCCAAAAGCGCTGGCGCCTTCCATGACGTGAATCGCGTTGGTATAGAACTCACCGGTGATGCGGGCTTCGGTCTTGTTCTTGCCAAAACTGAACATGCCAATGCCGGGCACCAGCACCACGGTAGGGTTAACGTCGCGCATTTTGGGCGAGTCGGGCTGAGCGAAGGATGCATAGTAGGCGGCGTACTCTCGCCGATAGTGCTGAAGGGCATCGTCAATAGCCTGGCGCAATCCGGAGAGGTTGGCCCGCGGTTCCCACGGTACGAAGAGCGGGCGGATCTTGGTGCGGATGAAATGGTCGGGGCAACTTGTTCCCAGGTGCGCGAGCTTTTGGGCATCCGCGGAGTTCACGAAACGGAGTACCTCAGGAAGATCATTGAAATCGCCGATGAGGCGCTGCTTGGCGGAAACGCGGCCGCGCACGAATGGAAAAATCTGATGTGCAAGCGGGAGATGATCCTCCAGAGTGGTGGAGCGAGGCCCGCCAAACAGCTTGGTTCCGAGCCTTTCCAAATGGTCCGATACGAACTGTCCGAGCTGGTCGATAATTGTGAGGGTGTTCAGGTAGCACTCGCGTTGGGTGTTCCCCCAGGTGAAAAGACCATGGCCGCCCAGAACGATTCCGTCGGAGTCCGGGGTCTCATTTATGGCGTCGCGCAGCATCATGGCCAGCTCAAAGCCTGGGCGCTGCCACGGCAGCCAGATTAGTTTGTGAGAATAGATGCGGTTGAACTCCTGCATCTTCTCGCGGCCATCGGCGGCCGCAGCCAGGGCGATGCCCCAATCAGGATGGAGATGGTCGACGTGTTTTGCGGGAAGAAAAGCATGCAGAGCTGTGTCGATGGAGGTCGCCACGGCGTTATTGCCGAAAGTGCAGAGCGGGTACATGCCTACGATCTCGTCTTCGAGATCGACGCCGCGGTAGCGTCCCGCCAGGGCGTGCAGTTTGTCGAGATAAAGGGTGGCAAAGCCGGACCTCTGAATGCTACCGACGTCGCCACCGCTGCCTTTAATCCACAAAACTTCCTTTGGAGAAGCGTCTAGGGGATCGGTGGCGACAATCTTGGAGCTGGTGTTGCCCCCGCCAAAGTTGGTGATGCGAAGATCGGAGCCCAGGAGGTTGGATCGGTAACGCAGAAGTTCGGCATCGTCCAGGGCGTTCGCGATACGGTCGTCCCAGCGATCTTCCAAGTAGCGGAGTGTTTCCTGGATCTTCATTAGGCCCCTGGGAAAGACGTAGAAGACCGGCAGCCATATAATTCAATTGGCGGCAGAGGGACGTCGTAACAGGGAAACCCCAAAACGATACTGCAACAAGGCTTACAGTGCAATAGATTAATAATTTCAATAGGAATACGGGCATAGCGCCAGGGCTATTTGGCGGCACGCGCCTTCTTTGGGTGCAGATTCGAAGCAACCAACTTGTGCTTAATGTAGTTGTACGGCGGCGCACTTTGGCCGTTGAGAATGGCCAGCCCCAATTGAACCAGTTGCGGGCCGTAGCTGGCGGCCTCGTGCGAAACGGAAGCGATGAAGCAACTCCCGGGAACGGCCAATTCGTCGAGGGCCTCGGGAATGCAGTCTTGACCAACGATGGCCACATCGCTTTCCCGCTTCGCTTCGCGGACGGCCTGCAACGCTCCGAGCGCACTGGTGTCAGTAGCTGCGGCGATGAGTACGCCACGGTTGTTGGGGTGTTTGCGCAGGAAATCGCGTATCAGGCGATGGCTCTTTCCGCGGAGTCCTTCGGCGTTGAGAGAAACATATTTCTCGTCGCGCAATTCCGGAAGTTTGGAGCGAATCCCGGCGAAGGCCCCGGCGATGCGGCTGTGAACGAGAGGCCCGGCCTCCTGAATGTCCAAGCCAATTGCCCAGCTCACCTGGCCGTGCCAGTTATGCTTGGCGTGCTGTGCCAGGAACACCCCTGCTTCATGGCCCACGCGGTAGTTGTCGACGCCCAGGAAGGTGGCGTGGGGGTGGGGAATATCCACGGCAATCAAGGGAATCCCGGCGCCATGGATCTTGTCGGCGATCGCCGGGGCGATTCGTTGATCGATCTGAAACTCGATGACTAGATCGACGCCTTGGAGGACAAACTCCTCGGCGTTTCGCAGGGCAGTCGCGGCATCGTACTTGTTATCGAGCACCAGCAAGTCGACGCCGGCGGATGCCGTGGCAGTAGTGAGGCTCTCCCGCACCGCTTCGGAAAAGGGCATCTCCGAGGATTCTCCGCCAAAACCGAAGCGCACCTTGCGCGGCCTGGCTACCAGGCGGTACAAACCGTTTTCGGACTGGGCAAGATAGCCGCGATGGGTGAAGGTCTTGAGGATGCGGTAGACGGTGGTTTTGGAGATGTTGGTTTGTTGGAAGATCTCTTCGAGCGATTTGGCCTGGTTTTCGGTTTGCAGCAGCTCCAGGATATCCAGGGCCTTGGACAGTACCGGAATGAGATAGAGTCGAGGCGGACCGCTCCGTTGCTGCCGGTTTCTCATATGAATTAGTATAGCTTAGCGAGAAATGGATTCGTTCTAATTTCAATAGATACATGTCTTTTGTATTGACGTTACACCGCCAGGCGAACTAGAGTCGCCCGTTGTGCGTGGCCCGGCTGCTTGGGGTCGCCCGCTTTTCTTGCGTTCACAAGTTTTCCTTTAACCGTCGAGAGGACACCAGTGGGACCGAACCCGATGCTCGGCGTTTTTTTTCATTGGCTAGGCGGACTGGCGTCCGGGAGTTTCTACGTCCCGTACCGGAAGGTGCGGGTGTGGGCGTGGGAAACCTATTGGCTGGTCGGCGGATTTTTCAGTTGGATCATCGCGCCGTGGATCCTGGCAACGTTCATGACCAGCGATCTGATGGCTGTGCTGCACGAGGCGCCCGGGGAGAGCCTGTTCTGGGTATACACGTTCGGTGTGCTGTGGGGATTGGGCGGGCTCACCTTTGGATTGACCATGCGTTATCTGGGAATGTCGCTGGGGATGGCGGTGGCCCTGGGTTACACCGCCGCTTTCGGGACGCTGATGCCTCCCATTTTTCGCGGGGTGTTCAGGACCGAAGTCCTGGGAACAAACTCAGGGTTAACGATTCTGGCGGGGGTAGGAATTTGTCTGCTGGGGATTGTCTTCGCCGGCGCGGCGGGAATGTCAAAAGAGAAAGAGATGTCCGAGGAGCAAAAGCGCGCTTCGATCAAGGAATTCAGCCTTAGGAAGGGGCTGATGGTGGCAACATTTTCAGGGGTGATGAGCGCCTGTTTCGCCTACGGACTGGCGGCCGGCGATCCGATCAAGGCAATCACGCTTCGCCACGGTACTTCCACGCTGTGGCAAGGGCTGCCGGTACTGGTGGTGCTGCTGCTGGGAGGATTCACAACGAACTTTATTTGGTGCCTGATTCTGAATATCCGCAACGGGACCGGTTATCAGTATTTCAGCGCTGCGGCGAGCGAAGCGGTTCCGGCGCGGCGCGACGAAACGATCCTGGAAAACG
>Ga0302324_100031385_pt1 | contig 10024 bp, 9 predicted proteins | sample Palsa_T0_1_FD_201949 | JGI IMG/M metagenome (GOLD analysis project Ga0302324, IMG submission 201949) | Peat permafrost microbial communities from Stordalen Mire near Abisko, Sweden - Palsa_T0_1 | ecosystem: Environmental > Terrestrial > Soil > Palsa > Peat permafrost | place: Sweden: Abisko... | reverse complement strand
TGATCCATCTCGATCACCCCAAACGGCAACGAATCGAGCCCCTCGTCGGACATGCAGATCAACTGCGCGGCAATGTCCGGCTCATCGAACGAGGGAAACGCCGGGCCTCTGGCGTTGCCGGATGCGGCGCTCGCGGCAGCGCGCTCCCGCGTGGCGGATGTCACCGGCATTGGGGCTTACTCCTCACGCGTAGCATGCGCCCATGCTGTGCCGGATTTCAGGCCGGTACCGTGCGCCAGCGCGCATAAATCTGACCCCGGCCCCGTTTCAGTCACGTCCGGCCAGCGCGTGTCCGAGGCAAACGTCGCTTTCATTGAGATCGCCGTGCACAATATCCGCGCGCACCGCACAATTCGACCACGGCCCAAAAGCATGTTCACCGTCGATTCCTATTCCGTGGCCATCATGATGTGCATCGTGACGATGCTGTGTTGGGGTTCCTGGGCCAACACTCAGAAGCTGGCCAGCAAGCAATGGCGCTTCCAGCTCTACTACTGGGATTACGCACTCGGCGTCTTTCTGTTCGCGCTCCTGCTCGCATTCACGCTCGGTAGCGACGGCGGACAGGGACGCGGTTTCGTGGCGGATCTGACTCAGGCGGATGGCAAATGGCTACGCTCGGCCTTTCTGGGGGGCGTCATTTTCAACCTGTCCAACATCCTGCTCGTCGCGGCGATCGACGTGGCGGGTATGGCAGTGGCGTTTCCCGTGGGCGTCGGCCTCGCGCTGGTCCTCGGCGTCATCACGACCTATGCCGCGCGGCCGCAAGGCAACGTGCCGATGCTGGCGGCCGGCGTCGGGTGCGTCGTGATTGCGATCGTGCTCGATGCGCTCGCCTACAAGCGTCTCGCAACGGCGGGCCGGAAGACGCCACTGCTGGGCATCATCCTCGCCGTCGTCGCCGGGGTGCTGATGGGCTGGTTTTATAGCTTTGTCGCGCAAACGATGGGCAGTATCGACCCCGCCACGCATGCGCTGGAGGCGGGCAAGTTGAGTCCCTACACGGCCATCGTGCTGTTCAGCACGGGGCTGCTCGCCTCGAACTTCCTCTGGAACAGCATCGTCATGGCAAGGCCCTTCAGCGGCGAGCCGGTGAGCTACCGCGACTATTTCACTCAAGGCAACGCGCGACTGCATGGCATTGGGATACTCGGCGGAGTGATCTGGAATATAGGCATGAGCTTCAGCATCATTGCCAGCACAGCGGCCGGCCCGGCCCTGTCCTACGGCCTGGGTCAGGGCGCGACGATGATCGGCGCATTCTGGGGCGTGTTCATCTGGCAGGAGTTCAAGGGCGCGCCCGCGGGTACCGGCCGCCTGCTCGCGGCGATGTTCCTGTTCTACCTGATCGGCCTCGGAATCCTGATCGCCTCGAGACTCTGAGCACGAGCGATATGGGCACCGCATCCATCGTCGTGGTCGGCAGTTCGAACACCGACATGATCATCCGCCTCAGCCGCATTCCGCGCCCGGGCGAGACGATTCTGGGCGGCAAGTTCCTCACGGCCGCCGGCGGCAAGGGCGCGAATCAGGCCGTGGGCGCGGCGCGCGCAGGCGGCAAGGTTGCCTTCATTGCCCGCGTTGGCAAGGACGTATTCGGCGATGAGGCCATCGCCGGCCTTCGGCGCGATGGCATCGATGTCCGCAAGGTGCGCCGCGACGCCACTGCGCCCTCCGGAGTAGCGCTCATCTTCGTCGCTGAGGATGGCGAGAACAGCATCGCAGTCGCCAGTGGCGCCAACGCGAAGCTCTCAAGCGCCGATGTGAGGCAAGCGGGCACACTCATCCGCTCCGCCGCCCTGCTGCTGGCGCAACTGGAAACGCCCCTGGCTGCGGTCCGAGCCGCCGCCGAACTGGCGGTCCGGGCCGGCGTGCCGTTCATCCTTAATCCCGCACCGGCCCGAGCGCTATCCGACTCATTGCTCAGGCTGATTTCTATCATTACGCCGAACGAGACTGAGGCCGAGCTGCTGACGGGGATCAAAGTCACGGATGAGGCTGCCGCCGCGAAGGCATCCCGAGCGCTGCTGTTGCGTGGTGCGCGCGCCGTGATCCTCACCCTGGGTGCGCGCGGTGCGTTCCTGGCCGATGGCAATCGGGCGCAACTCGTGCCCGGCTTCCGCGTCAAGGCCCTGGACACCACCGCCGCGGGCGATATCTTCAACGGCGCACTGGCGGTCGCTTTGGCGGAAGGGGAGGAATTGCCCGACGCCGTTCGCTTTGCCAATGCCGCGGCGGCGCTATCTGTAGCCCGGCTCGGTGCGCAGCCCTCGGCACCGACTCGACGGGAAATCGAGCGTCTTCTGAAACGTGGCGAATGATCCCTTCGAGCATTGGCCCGGTTTTCCTGTAGCGTCACTGCGTACGCCAGCGCACAGCCGCGGCGGGCGATCCGGCGCACTGTTCACGGCGGACGCTCCTGATCAGGTCGAGGAATTCAGCGCGTGACATATTGTGTAGGCGTCCTTCTGAACGACGGTATCGTGCTCGCTTGCGACTCCCGCACGCACGCCGGCGTGGATAATTTCGCCACCTTCTGCAAGATGACGGTGTTCGAGCGCGCGGGTGATCGCGTGATCGTCCTGTTGAGCTCGGGAAACCTCGCCGGCACGCAGGCAGTCATCAGTGTATTGAAGCAACGCGGCGATGCAGCGGATCAGACTGTCGCCAGCATCTGGAACGCCCGCACCATGTTCGACGTCGCCGTGATCGTTTCCGATGCCGTGCGGGATATCGAACGCCGTGACGGCAAGCATCTGGCGGGCAGCGCCAGTCCGTTCAACGCGTCCTTCATCATCGGTGGTCAGATCAACGGAGAACCGCTGCGTTTGTTCCGTACGTTCGCGGAAGGGAATTTCATCGAGGCGGGAACCGATACGCCATATTTTCAGACCGGTGAGGCGAAGTACGGCAGGCCCATCATCGATCCTGTGATTACCCCCGCGATCAATCTAGGCGATGCGATGAAATGCGTCCTGGTTTCCTTCGACTGCACCATGCGCAGCAACCTCTCAGTCGGTATGCCGATAGATCTGGTGTGCTGCGAACGGGACAGTCTGCGGCTCGCCGTCCGCCACCGCTTCGAGCAGGGCGATGCTTACTTCAATGCCCTGAGCCGGGAGTGGCGCGAGGGCGTGCGCGGGGTGTTCCGCAGCCTGCCCGCCGTGCCCTTGCTGCAAGCGAGGGCAACGCCGGACATGTTCCTGCCGGAGCTCATCCCGTCAGAGTCATGAACCCCCGGATCCAGGCGCCAGTGCCATTCCCGGGCGGCATTCCTGGGGCTCAGAATGAATCGCTCAATGCCGGCAGTGGAGATCCCCAGGTGCACATTCGTCTCGGCTACGAACTGATATATCGCTTCCCACAGCCCACGCCGAGGATTCTGAATCTGAACATCCACTACACGCGGGCGGCCGATCTGATCCGCGCGGATAACATGTGCACGAACCCCTGGGTGCCACTCACACTGTACCGCGACGGTTTTGGCAACTGGTGCACGCGTCTGGTTGCCCCTGCGGGGCCAATGCGCATCACCGCCGACGCACTGGTCCATGATCGGGGCGTGCCGGAGCCCGTGGTGCTGCATGCGCAACAACATCCCGTGGAGTCGCTGCCTGAGGAGACGCTGGTCTATCTGCTCGCGAGCCGCTACTGCGATACCGAGCATCTGTCGGACGTGGCGTGGAATCTATTCGGCGGCACCATGCCTGGCTGGAGGCGGGTGCAGGCGGTGTGTGACTTCGTGCACCGGCACATCAGCTTCGGGTACCAGTTCGCACGCCCTACCAAGACCGCCTCGGAGGCGTTCCACGAACGGCAGGGTGTATGCCGGGACTATGCACATCTGGCCATCGCGCTGTGCCGGTGTCTGAACATCCCCGCGCGCTATTGCACCGGCTATCTGGGCGACATCGGTGTTCCTCCGGTCGATGCGCCCATGGACTTCGCGGGCTGGTTCGAGGCCTATATCGGTGAGAGCTGGTATACGTTCGATGCGCGGAATAACACGCCGCGCATCGGCCGTGTCCTGATTGCGCGAGGTCGCGATGCTGCCGATGTCGCCATCAGCATGACCTTCGGCCCGAATACACTGGAGGGCTTTCGCGTTTGGGCTGATGAAGTCAGGCAACCTGAATTCTAAAGTGCCGGCTGCGGCGCCCCGTGCGGTGCGCTATCCTCGCACCCACTAAAACCAGGGGTGAACTTTCATGAGAATATTCAATTCAGCGATGCCGGGCGCTGCGCTCGGAATGCTTCTGGCCGCGACGGCAGTCTCCTCCCAGACCGTGCCGCCGACGCAGGGACCGGCCGAAAACGGGCAGCCGGCCTGGTTTCTGCAAGGCTCGTATCCCGATCCGACCGGATTCACCACCGTCGATGAGAGCGGGCACGTCACGGTGACGCCCCGGGAGGCGCGCCCGCCGCGCGCTCCAGGCGCTGACTCCGGTCCCAGTTGCAGCCATTCGCCCATCTGCGGCCGCCGCGGGGGCAAGGCGCGGGGCGACATGCAGCGCGTCCAGTGGAAGCAGGGTATGGGCTACGCCTTCTCTTACCCCTATTTCGTACCCAAAGGCTTTGGCGGCATTCCGTCCGTGGCGCTCGACTCAAAGGGTAATCTGTGGGTCTTCAAGCGCAGCACGGCCGGGATGCCGCAGCTGTTCAAATTCGATCCGAACCACAAATTGATCCTCACGGTCGGTGAAGCCGTGATTGGACATCAGGACAAGGCACATGGCATGTTGGTCGATGCCAGCGACAACGTCTGGATCACCGACAATGGACAGGCCACCGTGATGGAACTGTCGTCCGAGGGCAAGCTGCTCAAGACCATTGGCACGGCCGGCCATCGCGGCGATTGGGATGAGGCCAAGGGTCAGCGCCTGCTATGGCAACCTGTGATGGTCGCCTTTGCGCCCAATGGGGACCTCTACATCGCCGAAGGGCATGCGAACGAGAGTCCCAATGATGTCGACTCCGATGATCCCACCAACAAAGAGGGCGTGGCGCGCGTCATCCACTTGGACAAGAGCGGAAAATTCGTCAACCAGTGGTTCGGTAACGAGGTCGGAAACGGGAAGTTCGATTCCACGCACGGCTTCGCAATCGATCCGACCAACGGAGATGTCTGGATCGGCGACCGCGAGCAGTACCGCATCGTGATCTACAATTCGAACGGCGAATTTCTCAAGACGCTGCAGGTGCATAACCTGGTCTGCGCGCTGAACTTCGATCATCAAGGCAATCCCTGGATGGCCAGCGGACAGGACGGCCAATTCCTGAAGCTGGACCGCAGCGGCAGGGTACTGGGCGCGATTGGTAACGGCATGGGCATCGGCACCGGGCAGTTCATCGAAGCGAGCTACTGGTCCTTCGACAAGAACGACAATCTTTATGCCGGGGATACCAGCGTCGGACGCGTAACCGTCATGACCAAGCCCAGATGAACGGCGCCGCAGCGGCTGCCGTTTCCCACGCGGACCCAGGCGGCTGAGGTCCGCTCCGCGGCCGCAACCCTCCACGGCGAGTCACGAGCTTCGCAGCGTGACCCGCCATGGGCGGCTGTTGGACTTATTAGAGCACCGGGTCCTTGCGCACATCGACTACCTGACCGGTAGTCGTGAGTACAGTGCAGGTCAGGCGCGCGACAGTGTGACTGTTTCGCGGGTTCGTCGCCGTGAGCACCCATGCTGTCGTGGGTCCGGACAGATCCAGGAACTCGAGCGGCGAATAGCCGTGGGAGCGAGTCTCCTGCAGGCGCGGCGCCGCTGCGAAGTTCTGTGGAAGACTCGCCATCAGAGCCGTGAGGCAGCTCGCCGGTACCGCATGAGTGTCTTCGGCCGATGCAAAGCTCGGAGCCACTGCTGCCGCGAGGGCAAGCACGGTGGCGTAGCGCTTGAGTGATGTCATGTTCGTATCTCCTAATCAAATTGGGGGGCTAATTTGACGATACGAATGTATGTGCGAACTGTTCGTACTGCAAACGAATATTTTTTGCGGCGACTCGCCGCTTGTTTGATGACTGTCGTCAGGAGGCGACAGTGCGGCAGGTCTCGGCAAGCCAGCCGAGCAGTGCTGCCACTTGAATGCGGCCGGCGTCGGCCGGACGCGCGATCGCCAGATAACTCTCCCCCAGATTGAGCTCCTGTGCGCTCAGGCGTACGAGAGTCCCGGCGGCAATCCTCCTCGCCGCAAGCGGCGCTGATATCAACGCAACGCCTGCTCCCTGCTCGGCGGCGTCCACAACGGCAGTCATTGAATCAAATTGAATCAAATTCTTCGGCCGCAACGCCCCCAAACCAAACATGGCAGCCCACTGCGCCCATAGTTCTGGGCGATGATTGTGAACAATTAATGACTGGCGGCTCAAGTCCGTTGCGGTGCAGTTGAGGGGCTGCTCCGTCAAGTCTGGTGCGCAGACGGGCACGTAGCTTTGAGGAAACAGCTGCGTGCAATGCAGATCGGCACCGGCGCTGCGCTTTACCGTGATCGAGACGTCGATGTCCCAACCATGTTCGAAAGCGGGGCTCGGCGGGGAGCTGATCCGGAATTCGACGTCGGGCTGGGTCGCACGCAGCAGCGATAATCGAGGAATCAGGATCTCAGTGGTGAAGAATTGCGGTACCTGCAATCGCAGGGCGGGGTGAGCGGTACGGCCCCGCAGCTGCTCCGAACCGACTTCCAGGCGCGTCATCGCCGCGTCCACATGCTCGAGCAGCAGCGCGCCGGCGTCGGTGAGCTGCAGCGCTTGTGGACGGCGCTGAAACAGCGGTACGCCAAAGTGGGCTTCCAGGGATCTGATCTGATGACTGACCGCGGAGGCGGTCAAGCACAGCTCTTCGCTCGCAGCCTTGAAACTCAACCGCCGGGCGACGATTTGAAAAGTTTTCAGGAACTTCAGTGAGGGGATTCGCATACGAGTACGCCTCGTTCCAACTGCACAATGTTCGTGCAACGAACTACCTTGCAATCCATGTGCCACGGGGGCAGCGCAGCGATGTGTCTAATGCTGCGCTGAAGCAGGATGCTAGTTACTCGAGGAACGTCCGCCGGGCAGTGCCGTCGCCGGGTTGTAGCTGAGCGCAGTGCTGATGGCGTCGGCCGCCTTCTTCACTTCGAAGGTGAGGCCCTTCATGCGAAGATCGTCCATGTATTGCTGCGCACTGGAGACGCTGATTGCGCCCACGATCGAGCCATCCACGCCTCTTATGGGCGCGGCAACGCATCGAATCCGATCCTCGTTCTCTTCCAGATCGAAGGCGTAGCCATGCTTGGCGTACTCGCGCATGCGGCTGAGCCAGACGTTCAGGGGCACGTCGTAGCCCTTGCCCTGCTGGGCCTCATAGTCGTAATACTCGCGCCAGCGCTGCTCGTCCGCATCCAGGATGAGCGCTTTGCCCAGTCCGGTGGAGCGCAGTGGCTGGCGCTCACCAATGCGAGAGCTGATTTCGACACGCCGGGATCCCTGGACCTTGTCGAGGTAGAGCGCCTTGGATCCGTCGAGGATACCGAGGTGTACGGTATCGCCCGTGACTGTGGACAGGGCCTCGAGGTGCTCGCGCGCGACCCGCGGCAGATCCATACGTCTGCCGGTGACATATCCGAGCTCGAGCAACTTCGGTCCTAACGCATAGCCGTCACGGCGAGTGAAGTTCAAGTAGCGACGCTCCACCAGCGTGGCGGCCAGGCGGTGTGTCGTACTGCGCGTCAGTCCGATTGCGGCGGCCAGTTCAGCCAATGTCGTGACACCGCGCGATACGGCGTCGATGACGTCGAGGCCGCGCACCAAGGTCTGCGTGCCCGCCAGGGATCGCTTATTATTGACACCATCGCGAGCGACGCCGGTTATGACCCGAGCGGTGCCGCCAGTTTTTCTTGGGGGCTTGATGTTCGCACTCAAACGAGATATCTCCGGTGACCGATCCCAAAAACTGGGACGCGGTATCACTAAGTAAACGACCTCTGCTATCATGCCTTCCGGCGGGGGGGTCGCGTATGCAAGAAGTTTACCAGGAGCCTCAACGCTGGACTACGGGGCGAGTGGGCCGAAGACGCTGGTTGGTGATCTTCTGCACATTTATCGTCGCGGCGGTGTCGTATCTGGACCGCAATAATGTCTCCATCGCGGCTTCCTCCCTGCAGCGGGAGTTCCGCATCTCGAACGTACAACTGGGCGCGCTGTTCAGCGCCTTTTTACTCGGTTATGCCCTCATGCAGCCCATTGCGGGGCGCATGGCGGATCGTATCGGGGCATCGCGGGCCATCGGCATCGGCATCATCTGGTGGAGTGCGTTCACGGCGCTCCTCCCGGCGGTTCCGGTCGGTATCGGCTATGCGCTGGCGGTGCTGATGGCAGTTCGCTTCTTGCTTGGCATGGGCGAGGCGATCATCTTCCCGGCGAGCAACCGGCTCGTGGCCAGTTGGATTCCGACCCGCGAGCGCGGGTTGGCGAACGGCATCATATTCGCGGGCGTGGGTGTCGGGGGCAGCATCGCGCCGCCGCTGATTACGTTCGTCATGCTCAGCTATAGCTGGCGCTGGGCATTCTGGCTGTGCTCGTTGATCGGGCTGGCGGCCGGGGGATTGTGGATCTATTGCGTGCGCAACAGCCCCGCGGAAGACAAGCACATCGGTGCAGCAGAGCTCGCTCTGATCAGCGCCGGTCTTCCGGTTTCGTCCCTGGAGACAAGGCGGCCCGTGCCGTGGCGGGTGCCAGTGCTCGACCGGCACGTCGCAGTGCTGACACTGAGTTATTCCTGCTACGGCTATGTCGCGTATATGTTCTTCACCTGGCTCTTCAAGTACCTCTCTGACGTGCGCGGCCTCAATCTCAGGGCGAGCGCGCTGTATGCGACCTTGCCGTTCCTCACCATGGCGTTCGCCTCGACACTAGGCGGTCTGGTCTCGGATCGGCTGGTAAACGTAATCGGCAAGCGAGCCGCTCGCTGCGGCGTGGCCAGTGTGAGTCTGTTCGTGGCAGGCGTATTTGTCTGGAGTGCCACGCAAGTCACCGATATACGCTTCGCGGCGGTAGTGCTCGCTGGCGGTGCCGGGGCGCTCTATTTCTCGCAGAGCGCCTATTGGGCTATCAGCGCGGACATCGGCGGCTCATCGGCCGGGCTCGTCTCGGGCATCATGAATATGGGCTGCAGTTTGGGTGGCGTATTGACGGCGGCTCTGACGCCCGTGATTGCCAACGCCTTCGGTTGGACGGCCTCGTTTGCCGTGGCCGCAGTCGTCTGCTTCGTCGGCGCCGTGGCGTGGCTGTTCATCGATCCGTTTCATGCGTTGACGCCCCGCGCACCGTGACAATCCCGTATCGCCTGCGATAGGCAGCGCCTGTCATGCCGCCGACGCGTTTCTGCGCCGTATTCCACATAGTGGATAAACGTAGTATAAATTGAACTCGGGGCCTCAAATCGAGGGAAAACAATGAGAGGCAAGGATCGTTTCAAGCGCAGTTCGGTCGTCTCGATAGCACTGGCCGCTGTGCTGGCTGCGCATGGCGCGCGCGCCAGGGCGCAAGAGGCGGCCGGCCCGGCCATCAGCCAGCCGGCGCAATTCGAGCAGACCTGCGCCCTCTGTCATGGTGACGATGCGCAAGGGTCCGATAGAGCGCCGGCACTGCTCGGCAACCGCCAGTTGCGCCGGCTTACCGAGGCCGACATCGCCGACATCATCAAAGCGGGCCGCGGCAATATGCCGGCGTTTTCCTCCCTGCCGCCCGCCGACATCCAGCAGTTGGCCCACTACGTACGCGCCCTGAACGCGAGTGCGTTCGATATGAAGCCCGCCGGCGACACGGCGGCCGGATCGAACATCTTCTTCGGGAGCGGGCTGTGCGCTCAATGTCATACGGCCGAGGGTCGGGGCGGCACGAACGGCCCCGATCTATCCGACAGCGGCCGGCGAATGACCCTGCAGGAGCTCACCGCAGCGCTGCAACATCCCGAAACATTGCATGTCGCCGGTTATGACATGCAGAACGTGACGCTGCGCGACGGCACGACGCTGCACGGATTCGCCC
>Ga0302324_100031384_pt1 | contig 10024 bp, 6 predicted proteins | sample Palsa_T0_1_FD_201949 | JGI IMG/M metagenome (GOLD analysis project Ga0302324, IMG submission 201949) | Peat permafrost microbial communities from Stordalen Mire near Abisko, Sweden - Palsa_T0_1 | ecosystem: Environmental > Terrestrial > Soil > Palsa > Peat permafrost | place: Sweden: Abisko... | reverse complement strand
GCTTGCCATTCACGAGGACATTGGCTTCTATCCGTGGGTGGTCGGGGTTGAGCCGCTCAAGTTCAGCCAATGAGTAGGCCTTAGTCCAATACGGTAACTGTTCAGTTTTGCAGCCGTCGGTCAGCAGCAGACGGATCACACCATGAGCGAGATCAAACTCGGTGCTGAAATGCGAGAAGAAATCGTCTCCGAGGACCATCGCGCCGGCGGGTCTAAGTTCCCCTGCCCGGGTACCTACGACGGCAAGGTGCATATGATCCCCGAAGAACGATCCCATCTGGAAGTGCTTGACTATGGTGCCGAGAACGCGCGCCTCGCCGCCGACTCCGAATAATCGCGTCCGCGTCGACGATTCCAGCGGCAGACCAAGCCCCGCCGCCGCGTCCTGCCAGAGGAAGGTCATTGACGTCCCGGTGTCGACCATCACTTTGGCGTCCTTGCCGTCGATCTGGGCGTCGATCAACACGAGGTTGCCGTTCACCCGCACGGGAATTTCGCCAACCTGGCGGATCTTGCAGTCTGCTAATAGCGGCGGCGCAATGACCAGGCAGAGTGCAGCTACCACGATCCGTCGCAGCGGTTTCATTTTTTAATCCCTCGAGCCTTCCGATGCGGATTGTAGGCAAACCGAGGATCGAATTGTCAGCAGCGGGCCGATACCCAAGCAGGAAGACACTAGGCGCTCACGCAGAGGCTCATCCCATCGGCCGCTGACAAAGGTTTAGGACGTTGAAGCCCGGCGTCGAGGTTTCGCGCCAGCGCGCCGCGGGCCGACCGGCCGCGGCGGCGGAGCGGGCGGAGTCTTGTGCGGATACTCGCACAGGTCCGCGATGATGCAGCGCGGGCATAAGGGCTTGCGTGCCAGGCAGACGTAGCGGCCGTGCAGCAGGAGCCAATGATGAGCGTTCCTGAGGTACTCCTTCGGAGTCGTCGCCAGCAGCGCCTCCTCGACGGCGAGTGGCGTTTTGCCCGGCGCAAGCCCGGTCCGATTGGCGACCCTGAAGATATGCGTATCGACGCCAATCGTCGCCTCGCCGAACACCATGTTGAGGATGATATTCGCAGTCTTGCGTCCGACTCCCGGGAGCGCCTCGAGTGCTGCGCGGTCGCCAGGAACCTTGCCCTCGTGTTGCGCGATCAGCTGGCGAGCCAGCGCAACTAGGTTCTTCGACTTCATGTTGTACAGGCCGACGCTTTTCAGGTACGGCCGCACGCCGTCGACGCCGAGCGCGGCAATCGCTTGCGCAGTATGGGCGACGGGAAAGAGCTTGCGCGTCGCGGCATTGACGCTGCGGTCGGTCGTGTGCGCGGAGAGCATCACGGCCACGAGGAGCTCGAACGGCGAGTCGGACAGCAACTCGGTCGTCGGCCGCGGATTGGCCGCCTGCAGGCGCCGGAAGATGGCTCTACGCCGCGCCGGCTGCATGCTTCGTCGCCGCAATGAGCGCGGCCTGTTCGGCCGCCCGGCGTGCGAGACGTTCGGTGTGTGCCGTGAATCGCGCGCGGTTGTGCACTGCATCCGGTGCATCGCTTGCATGGCGCAAGGCGCTGCGCGGCATCATCGCGATGCAATCCACCGGGCAGGGCGCGACGCACAGCTCGCACCCGGTGCACAGCTGCGCCACGACGGTATGGGTGAGTTGCTTCGCGCCGATGATGGCATCGACGGGGCAGGGGGACAGGCATTTGACGCAGCCAATGCAGCGCGCCTCATCAATCCGCGCAACGAGCGCGGGGCCCTCGACGCCATTTGCCGGATTAAGCGGCAGCGCTTCGCGGCCCAGAGCGCGCGCAAGGCGCGCGATGGTGGCCGCACCCCCCGGTGGGCACTGATTGATCTCGGCCTCGCCGCGGACGATCGCGTGCGCATAGGGAGCGCAGCCCGCATAGCCGCAGCGCGTGCATTGCGTCTGCGGCAAGAGCGCGTCGATTTCCTCTGCGTTCATCGCACCTTCATGCCCGGCTCGGCTCCCGCATCCGGCGCGAGCAGAAAAATGCCCGGCTTTTCGCCGGAGGCGGCGAGCACCATGCCCTCCGACACGCCGAATTTCATCTTGCGCGCCGCAAGGTTCGCGACCATTACGGTCATGCGTCCGACGAGCGCCGCCGGATTGTAGGCGGATTTGATGCCCGCAAAGACCTGGCGCGTGCCGAGCGCGCCGATGTCGAGCGTCAGTCGCAGGAGCTTGTCGGCGCCTTCGACGAACTCCGCATTGGCAATGCGCGCGACACGCAGATCGATCTTGGCAAAGTCATCGATCGATATGGTGGCGGGCGCCGCTGGCGGCGCCGGGGCTGCTGCCGGCGCGGGGGAAGTCGCAGCAGCGGGGGGAGGGATGGCAGTAGTCACGGTGGCAGTTTCCTTGTCGGTGTCGAAGAGCGCGTCGAGCTGTTTGGCATCGACGCGGGTCATGAGGTGAGTGTAGGGCTTGATATGCCGCGGCAGGGATGCGGCATCGGCCCACTGAAAAGGCCGTCCGAGTTCGAAGAAATCCTGCGCCACTCGGGACGTGAGCGCGGGCAGGACGGGGGCGAGGAGTACGCTCAAGACTTTGAACCGATACAGGGCGCGCGAGCAGACCTCCTGCAGTTCGGCGCGCTGTGCCGAATCCTTCGCCAATACCCAAGGTTTTGCCGCGTCGAAGAGCTGATTGGTTGCATCGGCGAACGCCATGATCTCCCGCATGGCCCTGCCGGTTTCGCGCGCATCGTAGCTGTCGCGCACGATGTCGGCAGTCGTGCGCGCTGCCTCGAGCATGTCCGCGGTGTCGCCGGCATAGTGCAGTGCGCCTGCGAAATGCTGCGTGATGAAATGCGCCGCGCGGCTTGCGATGTTGACGTACTTGCCGACGAGATCGCTATTCACCCGCGCGATGAAGTCTTCGGGATTGAAGTCGAGATCCTCGACATTGCCATTCAGCTTTGCCGCGAAGTAGTAGCGCAGCCATTCGGGATTCATCCCGATCTCAAGATAGCGCAGCGGACTGATGCCGGTGCCGCGCGACTTCGACATCTTCTGTTCCGAGACCGTCACGAAACCGTGCACATACACATGGTCCGGGACCTTGTAGGGCGAGCCTGCGAACTTGAGCATCGCCGGCCAGAACAGGGTGTGGAAGTAGATGATGTCCTTGCCGATGAAGTGGATCTGTTCGGTGTCGGAGGCGGCGAGGAATTCGCGGAAGCTGCGCGGCTCGCCGTTCGCCTTGGCTTTGCCGGTGTCAAAGTAGTTCTTGAGCGACGCCAGGTAACCGACCGGCGCATCAAGCCACACATAGAAATATTTGCCCGGAGCATCAGGGATCGGTATGCCGAAGTAGGGCGCATCGCGCGAGATGTCCCAGTCCCCCAGGGCCTTATCGCCGGCGCCATCGAGCCATTCCTTGGCCTTGTTCGTCACCTGCGGCTGCAGGCGCCCCGGCGAATCGAGCCATTGGCGCAGGAACTCGACGCACTGCGGATCGGAGAGCCTGAAGAAGAGATGCTCGGAGGTGCGCAGTACCGGCACGGCGCCCGTCAGGGTCGAATAGGGATTGATGAGATCGGTTGGCGCATTGACGATGCTGCACACCTCGCAGGCGTCGGCGTACTGGCCGGGCGCGTGGCAGTTCGGGCATTCGCCTTTGACATAGCGGTCGGCGAGAAACATGCCTTTGACCGGATCGTAGAACTGCTCGATCGGCTTTGCGTACACAAGCCCGCGCAGCTTCAGGCGCCGGTAGATGTCCTGCGACAGTTCGACGTTTTCCGGCGAATCGGTGGAGTGCCAGTTGTCATACTCGATGTGAAAACCCGTCAAGTAGCGCGGCCGCTCGGCGGCGATGCGCCTGATGAGCTCCTGCGCAGTGATGCCTTCGGCTTCGGCTTTCAGCATGATAGGTGCGCCGTGCGCGTCGTCGGCGCCGATGAAATGCACCTCGTGCCCCTGCATGCGCTGAAATCGCACCCAGATGTCCGCCTGGATGTATTCCATGATGTGACCGATGTGGAAGGGCCCGTTCGCGTACGGCAGGGCAGTCGTGACGAAGATCTTGCGCGCCATCGCGCTAGTCTAGCGCAGGCGGCGGATTACCCCTGATCCTTTACCGGCTCGAATTTTGCCTTGTTGATGCCTTTCTTGAAGGCCTCTTTGCCCGTGACCATGCGCTGCTCAAGGAGCTGCTGGATGGCACTGTCCATCGTGCGCATGCCGAACTGGGCGCCCGACTGCATGGTGTTCTCGAGCTGATCGAGCTTGCCCTGGCGGATGAGATTGGAGGCCGCGGGCGTATTCACGAGCACCTCGAGGGCGGCCACGCGGCCTTGCTTGTCGGAGCGCTGCAGGAGCTGCTGCGAGACGACGCCCCGCAGCGAGGTTGAGAGCATGGTACGCACGTGCGATTGCTTGTCGGCGGGAAATGCGTTGACCAGCCGGTCGACCGTCTGTGCGGCGCCATTGGTGTGCAGCGTTCCCATCACGAGAATGCCCATCTCCGCCGCCGTGACCGCGATGCTCATGGTCTCATGGTCGCGCAATTCGCCGACCAGGATGACATCCGGATCCTCGCGCAGGGCCGAATGCAGCGCGTCGGCGAAGCTTGCACTGTGCACGCCGATCTCGCGCTGGCTGATGAGGCAGCTTTTCCTCACGTGCACGAACTCGATGGGGTCCTCGATCGTGAGAATGTGGCCCTTCAGGCGGGAATTGATGTCATCGACCATCGAGGCGAGCGTGGTCGATTTACCCGAACCGGTCTTGCCCGTCACCAGGATGAGTCCGTTGGTGGCGCGCGCCATCTCGCGCACCGACTGCGGCAGCTTCAGCTCCTCCATCGTCATCGCCTTCGAAGGGATGACGCGGAATACCCCGCCCACGCCATTCAATTGCCGCATGACGTTGACGCGAAAGCGCCCGCGTTCCGGGAGTGTGTAGGCAAAATCGGCGCCATCCTTTGACTCGAATCGATCGAGCGCAGGCTTGGGCATGATCTCGTAGAGCGCCTCTTTGACAAAGGTCGCATCGAGCCGGTCCGGCCGCAGCGGTCCAAGGTCCCCGAACAGGCGGATGCGTGGCGGATCGCCCGCGATGAAATGCAGATCCGAGCCACGCTTGTCGATGACTTCGGTCAGGAACGCGTCAATGGTTGGCATGCGAGCCGCCTTCTAGCTCGCGGCCGGCGCGGTCGGCCCGGGACCAATGCGAGTGCCCGATCCTGCGACGTCGAGCTTCGGCAGGAGGCTCGTGTCGGTCACATATTTCTGGAACAGGCGCTTCTCCGTCGCATACGCATAGGCGTCATCCGGGTCGATTTCCTTCGCCGTAATGGCGGCGAGCAGCGCCTGATCGAGCATCTGCATGCCATAGTCGCGCCCGGTCTGCAGCTGCGTGGGAATCTGATGCGTCTGATCGGTCTGGATGAGCTTGGCGATCGCCTTCGTCATGACCATGACCTCGCACAACGCGCGGCGGCTGCGTGCATCGGCGGACTTGACCAGGATCTGCGTGATGACGGCGAGCAGGCTCTGGGCGAGGAAGCTTTTCGTCTGCTCGCGCTCTTCGACGGGCAGCGCATCGATGATGCGGTCGATGGTCTTGACGGCGCCGGTCGTGTGCAGCGTGCCAAACACGAGGTGTCCGGTCTCAGCCGCCGTCATGGCCATGCTGATGGTCTCTGCATCGCGCAGCTCGCCGACCAGGATCACGTCCGGGTCCTCGCGCATGGCCGCGCGCACGCCTTCGGCGAAGCTTGGAATGTGCGTATTCAATTCGCGCTGGATGACCTGACTTTGCTTGCTGCGATGAACGAATTCGATCGGATCCTCGAGGCTGATGATATTCAAGCGCCGCGTGGTGTTGAGGTGATCGATCATCGCCGCGAGCGTTGTCGACTTGCCGGTTCCGGTCGAGCCTGTGACGAGCACCATGCCCTGGTGAAAGTCGCAGAGCTTGGTGACGATCGGCGGCAATGCAAGCTTCTCCAGAGTGGGCACTTCGGTCGGAATGGTGCGGAAGGTTGCGCCGATGCCGGTCTCCTTGCGGAACACGTTGACGCGAAAGCGCCCGCCTTCGGCGGACACATAGGAGAAATCAAGGTCGCGCCCACTGGCGAAGTACTCCGACTGCGAGCGCGTGAGAACCTCCTCGATGTAGCCCTCAAGCTCGGACTGGCGCAGCTCGCGGAACTTGATCGGCATCAGGTCGCCGTGCACGCGCAGCATCGGCGGAACGCCGACGGCTAAGTGGATGTCGGAGCATCCTTGCTGCGTTCCCAATTTCAGGAACGCGTCTATCCGCGCCACGGTGTGGCCCCTTTTAAAATGTCCCCGGTGTGTAGCGCGTCCTGGGTGGACGAATCAAGGAGCTACACCCGGAAATTTGAACGAGCGCACGAAGTTTCGCAAGCTAGCACATGCATCCAAGCGCCGCAGGCGCCTACATGTGCTGTTCGAGGGCGCCGCGCAGCTCGTCCATGGTCTGGAAGCGCTTGTTCTTGTCGACCGCCATGGCTTTCATAATGACGTCGCTCAAGGAGGGCGGCAGTGCGGTGTTGACTTCCTTTGCCACGCGCGCTTTACCCTGCACATGCTGGTACATGACCGCCATATGATCGCCGCGCGAATACGGCGGCACGCCGGTCAGCATTTCATAGAGGATGACGCCGACGGCGTAGATGTCGGCACGCGCATCGACCTTCTTCCCGAGGATCTGCTCGGGCGCCATGTACTTGGGGGAGCCGATCACGTAGCCCGTCTTGGTTAGCTGCGTGTCGCCCTCGCGCTGGGCGGCCGCGACGCCGAAATCCACGATTTTGAGCAGCCCTTCCTGGTTGATGAGCACATTGGCGGGCTTCAAATCGCGATGCACGATGCCGACCTGATGCGCAACCGTCATGCCGGTGCACAGGTCGATGCCGAAGCCGACGGCGCGCTTCAGCTCCATCGGCTTCTCGTTGACGACTTCGGCACCCAATGTATGCGAGGGGAAGTACTCCATGGAGATGGCGTAGTTGCCCTGAATGTACAGAAAGTCGTAGATGCGGATGACGTTCTTATGAGTGATCTTGCGCGAATAGCGCAGCTCGTGGACGAAGCGCTTCATGACCTCCTCGTCGCCCGAGACATTTGGATTCAGGAACTTCAGGATCAGCCGCTCATCGACGACCGTATCTTCCATCAGGAGCACGGTGCCGAAGGCGCCGCGGCCGATCTTGTCGATGTATTTGTAGCGCCCTTCAATAATGTCGCCGGGTTTGAGCGTCGAGATGTCGAGTCGTCCGAGATCGACCGCCTTGGCTGCCTGCCCGACATCGGCTATGAGCAGCGTGCGTGCAGCTTCCGACGGCGTCGGCAGAGTGGTTTGCGAGGGGCGCAAAGTCGGAGGCAGCTGTGAAGGCGAGGGCGTCAAACTGCTGCTCAACATGCGCTTGTCGAGTTCAGCCAGCGTCGCGGCAATCATCCGGTTCATGGTCTGATCGGCGGTCGCGGCCTGGTTCTGCAGTTCAGCGCGCAACTGGTCAACGCGCTTCTCGTCGACGAGCCGGCCCAACGCCTGAATCGCCTCGATGCGGATCTCGCGCTCCGGACGCGCCATGAGCGGCAGCAAGGAGTCCACGAGCTTCGAATCGCCGATCTTGCCGAGCGCGCGCACGACGACCGGCAGCGCCTTGGCGTTGCCCGCTTGCAGCATCTCCTGAAGCCGCGGCAGTGCACGCTTGCTGCCGATTTCCGCCAGGGCGTCAATGGAGCGTTCGCTCACCCACCAGTCCGAGTCGCGTGTCGCGCGGATGAGTTCGTCGACGGCGCGCTCATCCTTCGTCTGATTCAGGATCTCGATGGCGGCACGGCGGATGTCGTCATCCTTGTCGCGCACGAGCTGGATCACGGCCTCGATGACTTTCGGTCCGCCGATCTTGCCGAGCGCGTCCGCCGCGCGGCTGCGCACCCACCAGTCGCTGTCCTTGATGGCTGCCAGAAGGTGCTTGACGGAAACGGCCGTGCCGACCTCGTTCAGCACCTCCACCGCGGCGCGGCGCGCGTTCTCGTTCTCATCTTTCAAAATATCAATGAGATAGCGCATCGTGTCGGGATGGTTCGCCTTGATGACAAGGTCAATCGCCTTGTTCTGCACGTCGATTTCCGGATCGCGCAGCAGGGCGCAGACGCGCTCGACGTCGATTACGCCTTCGGTGCGCTGCAGGGCCGAGAGCACGGCGCCGCGAATGAGCTTGTTCGGATCGCTCAGCAGCGACTGCAGCGCCGTCTGCACCTCGCGGGTGTTGAAGCGCGCGAGGATATTGATGATGTGAACGCGCGAAATGGGATCCTTGCCATGCAGGCGGCCGATGAGTTCGGAGACGGCGTGCACGTCGGCAATCTCGCCCACGAGCCGAAACAGGGCGGCCTTTTCGTTCGCTTCCTGGGCATAGGCGGCCTGCAACAGCTCGCGCACGCTGAAGCGCTGTTTCTGGGCCGAGATGATCTCGAGCACCGCCGGCTTTGAGACGCCGGGGGTCCCCAGCGCATCGATGAGCAGATGCGGCGGGTAATTGCGGCTGCTCGTCATGGCCCAGGAGATGCCCGCGATCACGCGCGGACTACCTTCGATCAGCCCGCGCACGAAGACTGGAAAGGTCCTCTGATTGATGAGCGCGCTCAGCGCCTCGACGAAGCCGACGGTTGCGTTCTTGTCCGCGTCCGGAAGGGCCCCGAAGATGGGTTCGATGGCGCCTGGCCCCAACGCCTTGAGTTTAGCCACCGCCCTTTGCGTGGCAGGGCTCGCAGAGTTCGAGGACGAGCGGATCTCGGTGACCAGGCGGTCGGCGCGAAAGTTCGTGAAAAAGCCCATTCAGCCTTTCCGTTGGGAATCATTCCCGCGCACGTCCCCTCCAGCCGTCCGAGTTCTGCGTGAGTACGGCATGGGTTGCAGGATCAGGACGGGACCTATAGAGCGCAAACGCCTGCGCCACATGCAAAGCGAGCGCGTGAAGATTATGCCATATTCGCGGCCCCCGCCTGCCAACGCCCTCACATGTCTGAGAACTTGAATCTTGAAAACCTGCGGGCGGCCCTCGACCGCTACGTAGACCCATACCTGGGAGAATCATTCGGCAACGCCGGGGCGGTGCGCGAGGTGAGCGCCCGCGGCAGCGGGTACAGAGCCTCGATTGCGCTGGGTTTTCCTGTGGGCGGTTACCAGGAGGAGCTCGCGGCCGCCCTGCAGGAGCACCTGCGCCAAGCCCGGATCGACCTTCCCCTGCAGATCGAGCTGCACGCAGATATCCGGGCGCATGCCGTGCAGCGCCATCTGCAGCCCCTCGCGCAGATCAAAAACATTGTCGCGGTCGCGTCTGGAAAAGGCGGGGTGGGGAAGTCCACGGTGGCGGTAAATCTCGCCCTCGCGTGGGCAGCGCAGGGCGCCCGGGTCGGCATTCTCGATGCGGACATCTACGGGCCCAGCCAGCCCCTCATGCTGGGGCTTGAGGGTCAGAAGCCCAGCTCCCCGGATGGCAAGCGCCTACGGCCCCTCGTCAGTCACGGCGTCGCCGCCATGTCCATCGGTTTCCTCGTGGACGCGGAGCAGCCCATGGTGTGGCGCGGCCCCATGGTGACGCAGGCACTGACGCAGCTCTTGTCGGAGACCGAGTGGGGAGCGCTCGATTACCTGGTGGTCGACATGCCGCCCGGTACCGGCGACATCCAACTGACGCTGGCACAGCGCGTTCCGGTCGCGGGGGCCGTCATCGTCACGACTCCGCAGGACATCGCCCTCGCCGATGCCAGAAAGGGCCTTAAAATGTTCGAGAAGGTGTCCGTGCCGGTGCTCGGCATCGTCGAGAACATGAGTGTGCATGTGTGCTCGCAATGTGGGCACGTGGAGCACGTTTTTGGCGCAGGCGGCGGGGCGCGCATGGCGACGCAGTACGGTGTGCGGCTCTTGGGCGAGCTGCCCCTCGATGCGCACATCCGCGAGGAAACCGACGGCGGCCGGCCGACGGTCGCCGCGGCCCCGGACTCGTCGCGGGCGCATGCCTATTTCCAGATGGCG
>Ga0302324_100031382_pt1 | contig 10025 bp, 6 predicted proteins | sample Palsa_T0_1_FD_201949 | JGI IMG/M metagenome (GOLD analysis project Ga0302324, IMG submission 201949) | Peat permafrost microbial communities from Stordalen Mire near Abisko, Sweden - Palsa_T0_1 | ecosystem: Environmental > Terrestrial > Soil > Palsa > Peat permafrost | place: Sweden: Abisko... | reverse complement strand
GCATTGGAAGCTTTGGCACTGGCGCAAGCCACGATTCCCTGGCTACCCAATGTTCCCGTTCCACGAGCGTTGGCGCTGGGTTACCTCGGCGCTGCGCTTTGGATAGCGGCCGGCGGCTTTCTGTCCTCGGCGATTCTTTCCTTCGGCCGCCAGCGTCTGCTCGCCGCCGAGATTGGGGCGCATCAGACATTACCTTCGACTCTCGTCTCGACTGACCCGCTCGCCGCGGCAAGTGGCCGGGGCTGGCAGTCAACCGCATCTCAGGTACTGTCGCGCCTCCGGACCCTGCTGTCGCATTTGAAGTTCTGGGATCGATATGCCGAATTGATGGCGCGCTGGCCGCCACCAATCCTCGCCATGCTCTGCGGCGTCCTGGCGCTGATCGGCATTTACCGTCTGTGGCGCCTGCCCGCTGAGCCGCCTGTCGACGCAGTCGTGTTGCAGGTCATCGCTGCAATGCTCGTGCTTGCAGCGTTCCCGCTCCTGGTGCTGCAACGCATTTACGCGAATACAGCCGTGGAGTGGCTGCCGGAGGCGCCGCAACTCGAGCGCCTATTGCGGCTGCCGTTGGCGGCCTGTATTGCGCTCGCCACGGCCTTGGTCCTGCTGTCAGCCGGCTCCGTTTGGGCTATTCGGATCGAACGGGGCGTCGGCATATTGATACTAATCGTCACACTGGAGCTGATGCTTCGCTGCCTGACGATCATTTTCATGCCGTTCGCGCCAATCGAGCGCAGGCAATCACTCGCGGATAGCAGCCTCGCCGGAGGTTTACTGCGGTTGGGCGTGCCGAATCTGCGGACGATCAACATTGCCGTACGTCGGCAGCTTGGGATCGATCTGTCCCGCAGCTGGGCGCTGGAGTTCATTCGACGGGCGGCGCTGCCGGTTGTGCTCGGTATAGGGCTGTTTGCCTGGGCCGTCACGGGGGTAACGGCACTGGGGCTCAATGAGCGCGGAATTTATGAGCGCTTCGGCGTACCGGTCGCAGTCTTTGGTCCTGGTTTGCACCTGCACCTGCCGTGGCCACTCGGCGCTATTCGTCCCGTAGAGATAGGCGTGGTTCATCTGCTGCCCATCGAGTTCCTGTTGCCAGGCGGCGCCAACGCCAACGCTTCCTCGAGCGTGGGAGCTGATACGAAGGCGACGGCCGTGGCCGCAGAGGCGAGCGCACCGGCGAGTGCTGACAGGCTTTGGACCGACGACCACCCGTTCGAGGGAAGCTACATCATCGCCAGCGCGGAGCACGGTGAGCAGAGCTTCCAACTCGTGAACATCGACATGGCAGTGACATACAGGGTCGGGCTGACCGAGGCGGCGGCGCGCGATGCGGCGTACCGCGTCACCGACATTGATGAGCTCATTCAGGCTCTATCCGGTCAATTACTGGTGCGCTATTTCTCGAGCAACACATTGCTCGATCTGCTCGGTAGGAGTCGCGAGACTTTCACGCAACAATTTCAGACGGCGCTGCAGGCGGAACTGGATCATTTCTCGACCGGTGTCGAAGCGATTGGAGTCTCCGTCGAGGCAATTCATCCACCTCCTGGCGCCGCAACGGCATACCACGGTGTGCAGGCTGCAGAGATCCGAGCAAACACGCGGATATCGGTGCGGCGCGGAGACGCGACTCGATCGCTGATGGTGGCGCAACAGACCGTGATAGAGGATCGCGACGCGGCCGTCGCGGCGGCGGCGGAGCGCGTCGGGCAGGCGCAAGGTCAGAGCGTCGTATTTGCTGGCGACAAGCAGGCCTATGCCCAGGACGGATATCCGTTTTTGCTGGAGAGATGGCTCACTACTCTGAGCAGGGGTCTGGGCCAATCGCAGGTCGTGTTGATCGATCATCGGCTGAACGCGCAGAGCATGCCGGCGCTCGACCTGCGCAATCTGCGCGGTGTAGCCAGCAATGAAGGCGTACCGGCCACGCCTCCCACTGCGCAGGGCCCAAACGGTGCCCCGCAATCCTCAGGCGGCGCGTTGCCATACGGGGGGGGCCCGCAGTTAGGCGGCTCATCACAATCTAGCAGAGGCGCAGAGTCGAGCGGCGCGTCTCAACCGGGCGAAGCAACCGATGAGAACTGATGATGATCGTATCGCAGGTGCGGCTCATCCCATTCGGAGCTAACACATGATATTCGAGCGAAATCGTGATCCCGACGGCAATGGCTTGTCGGAACAAGGGGTCCGGATCCGTGACTGGCTGGTACGAAACGGACGCGTTGTGGCGGCTGCCTTCATCGTGATCGTCGCTATTCTTTCCGCCTGCACGGTGCTGGTAGTGCCGGGCGAGGCCATTGTCATGACCCGGCTCGGAGATCCGATCCGGGTCGTGACATCCCCGGGTCTCGCATGGAAGATTCCTGCGCCAGTGGAGAGCACGATCCAGGTCGACCTGAGGCTCAAAACGACGTCGAGCGGTCTGCAGGACGTTGGAACTCGGGACGGGCTGCGCATTCTCGTGCAGGCGTATGTCGCTTGGGAGGTGCCCGACGATCCCGATCACGTTCGTCAGTTTCTGCGGGCCGTCCGCAATCAACCGAACGTTGCGGCCGACCAGCTGCGAAGCTTCATCGGTTCTTCGCTAGAGATCACCGTGAGTAGCTTTGACCTTGCAAGCCTGATCAACGCCGATGCTTCGAAGATCCAATTGAATCAACTCGAGCGACGACTGCAGGCACGCATAGACCAGCAGGCACTCAAGGTGTACGGGATCAAGATTATGCAAGTCGGGATCGAGCGTCTCACGCTGCCGGCGGAGACCCTGGACGCGACCGTAGCCCGGATGGCTGCCGAACGCGACACCGTAGCAGCTGCGCGCCAGGCGGAGGGCGATCGGGCCGCCGCCGAGATTGTCTCCAATGCGGACCGCGATGGCCGCGTTCTGGTGGCGCAGGTCAAGGCGGAAGCTGCGGCTATCGATGCCAAATCAAGGGTGGAGGCCGCAGATATCTATTCCAAAGCGTACAGCAAAGATCGCGAACTCTACACGCTGCTGCGCTCGCTCGACACGCTCTCCACGGTCGTGCGGGGCAATACAACATTGATTCTGCGCACCGATGCGGCGCCGTTCAGGATTCTCGTTGACGGGCCAGGCAAGAGCGCTGGCACTCTCCCGTCAAGCGTCGAGCACAAGCCCTGATGGACAGCGAGTCTTCCGCGGCACGCTCGAAACCGGAGGGTGCCTGGTCGCAGGCTGCGGAACTGGCTTTTCGGTTTCTGTTCCTCGTGGTATTCGTCCTCGGAGCCGGGTGGGCGATTTCCAACTGCCGCGAAGTGCCGCCAGACAGCCGGGCCATCGTCTTGCGATTCGGCACTGTGGTGCGCGAGGCCAGGGCCGGGTTGCTGGTGGCTATGCCAGAGCCGTTTGAACACGTCATTCTCCTGCCGTCGGCCGATCGCCAGATCGAGTTCCGGGTGGCCGCATTCCAGTCCGGCGGGCCAGGGGAAGCAAACGCGCAACCTGCAGCCGTAAGCATCAGCCCCGATCCGCGGCAGAACAGCGGAATTCTGCTCACCGGCGATATGAGCGTCGTACACCTCTATGCGACACTGTTCTATCAAATCACGGATGCGAATGCGTACGTGCTCTCTTCCGAGCACGTGAGCCCAGCGCTAGCTCGGCTGTTCGCGGCCAGCGCCGTCGCGGTCACCGCCGCGCGGGACCTCGACACTATTATCGTGGCGCGTCCGGAGCGCACACAATCCAGTGAGGCGGCGCGTATCGGGCGGGAAAGTCTGCGCGCTGACCTCACGAACGAGGTGAATCGACGGCTGAATGATCTGGCCGAACAGGGTGTTGGCTTGGGTATCCGCGTCAGCCGAGTGGATCTCGTCCCCTCCATTCCGGCGGAGGCCAAGGCGGCTTTCGATTCGGTGCTCTACGCCCTGCAGAACGCGGAGACCGCGATCGCGCAAGCACGCACGCATGCCGAGACGGCGCGGCAGAGGGCCGATCAGGAACGGGATCGAATCCTGACGGATGCGCAGGCACTGGGTGAGGAGAGAATCACGGACGCGAAGACCCGTACCGCGGCCATTACGGCTCTCTCGCAGAATGTACAAGGCCTCTCGGGCGACATGCTGTCGCGGCAGATATATCAAGAGCAAATCGTCAGGGTCCTCGGTCAGGCAGGCAAGGTGTACACAACGGACGGCGAAGGCGGTGCGCGTCTGATCCTGCCGGGAGGTCCCCAAAATTGACTGCCCTGAGCGACGAATCCAACCCCGCAGGCGAAAGCGCTCTACTGAGTGGATCCGAGCAACTATCGCTGGCCACGCGCCTTACGGTATCGCTGATCGCAGGCGGCTGCCTCCTGGTCTCGGGCGCGATTCAGCTACTCCAACCTGCCCAGCATGACGTGGCCGAGTTGGTCGCGGGCGTCGCAGCCTTGCTCGTTGCAGTCCCGGCACTCCGAGCCGCATGGCACAGCCTGCGCCAGCCGGATCTGCACGGCATCATGGATCAACTCATCGCGCTGGCCCTGCTGGCCGCCTGGGCGAGCGGCAGCCTGGTCACGGCCGCTCTCTTACCTTTGGTGATGACGGTCGGTCACATTCTGGAAGAGCGATCGCTGCTCGGTTCTCAGGAAGCCATCCGCGCACTGAGCCGGCTCACGCAATCGAAGGCGCGCCGTCTGCTGGCGAACCGCGAAGTCGAAGAGGTCAGCGCGCAGACCCTTCGCGTCGGCGATCTCATAGAAGTGCGGGCAGGCGACCTTATTCCGGCTGACGGCATCGTCGAGTCGGGCCTTTCCAGCGTCGATATCGCATCGATTAATGGCGAAACCGTTCCAGTTGAGGTGCAGCCAGGCTCGGACGTCCTGAACGGCACCATCAATCTGGATGGCCATCTGACGATCAGGATCACGAGAGTCGGCGAGCAGACGACCCTCGGGCGTGTCGTGGCGCTGCTGCGCGAGGCGGAGAAAGCCAAGCCGCCGATCACTCGTCTGTTGGAACGCTACGCCAACCGCTACCTAATCCTGGTGCTGCTGCTCGCAGCGGGAACCTGGTTCGTGTCCGGCAACACGACCGTGATGCTCGCGGTACTGGTTGCGTCCTGCCCAGCCGCGCTGGTGTTGGCGGTGCCGGCTACGTCTATCGCAGGAATCTCCGTAGCCAGCCGTCACGGAATCCTGGTTAAAGGGGCTGCCTTTCTCGAGAGTCTGGCGACCGTCGACTCCGTGGCCCTCGACAAAACGGGAACGGTCACCATTGGCCAACTGCGTCTTGTGGAAGCGCGTCCCGAACCGGGTGTCGCGGTCGACGAGCTGGTGGAAGTGGCGGGCAACCTGGGCGCCGCGAGCAGCCATCCAGTCAGTCGCGCGCTCGCTCCGCTGATCAAGAACGGGCAGCCCCTGGCGCTTGAGGATATTCAGGAGACGAGAGGTCTTGGTGTCGTCGCCCGCAACGCGCAGGACACCGTGGCCCTGGGTAGACCGGCGCTGTTCGAACAGCTGGGCATTGCCATATCTCAGCCGCCCACTCATGACGGGCCGATTGCCGGCGTGGCGCGCGGCAGAAGATTTCTCGGATGGGTCCTGTTAGCAGACGAACTGCGTCCCGAGGCACGTGAGGCCGTGGCCGATCTGGCACGCCTTGGGCTGCGACGGCAAATTCTGATTACCGGGGATCGCTCCGCCGCCGCGCACCGCGTGGCCGAGCTGCTCAACGTGCGTGATGTTTACGCCGAGCTGCTGCCAGAACAGAAAATGCAGATCATCCTCGATGAAGTCGCGTCCGGCCATCGGCCTCTCGTGGTTGGGGACGGCATCAACGACGCGCTTGCGCTCAAAGCCGGTGCTGTCGGCATTGCCATGGGCGGACAAGGCACCGACGTCGCTCTGGCCTCGGCCGATCTGGTTTTGATGACCAACGATTTGCGGCGTCTGGGTACCTGTATTCGTTTGAGCCGGCGTTGCCGCAGGACGATTTATGCCAACGTCGCCATCGGTCTTATTTGGACGATCGCCGTCATCGCCTCTGCACTGAAGGGTTGGCTCGGCGCGAATGGGGCATTGCTGGCGGCGGTACTGGTTAATCTCAGCAGCATCATTGTCATGTTCAACGCCGGACGGCTGCTGAAATTTCAAGAGCCATTGACATGATGCCGGTGGCAATTGAAGGTGCGGCGGCTGCACGTGCTGTAGGGGGACACCATATGAACGCGCGAATGAACGCTCATGGGCTGTGGAGTCTCGCAGCAGCGGCCGTGCTAATGGCGTCTCGGACTATGGCTGCCGATGCCTACGCCGTCAGCTACGAACGCAATGTGGCAGTACGAATGCGCGACGGCGTCACCTTATACGCTGACATCTATCGACCCGCCGCTGAGGGCCGATTCCCGGTGCTGCTGCGACGCACGCCCTATGACAAGAGCACTGGCACGGCCTTCGGTCTGAGGGCCGCCGCCCAGGGCTACGTGGTGATCGACCAGGATGTGCGCGGGCGATACACCTCCGAGGGCGAGTGGTACCCGTTCAAGAATGAACCGAATGATGGCTATGACACTGTTGAATGGGCTGCAGGGATGCCCTACTCCAGCGGTAAAGTCGGAATGTTCGGCGGCTCGTACGTCGGCGCCACGCAGATGCTGGCGGCCATTGCACACCCGCCCCACCTCGCGGGCATTTGCCCCGTCGTGACCGCCAGCAATTATCACGACAATTGGACCTATCAAGGCGGCGCGTTCGAGCAGTGGTTCAACGAGTCCTGGACCTCCGCTCTGGCGCTGGACACGCTAAATCGAGCCGTCACTACCCACACCGAACCCATCAACGGAATCTCCGACCTGCCTCTGACCGATTATCCGCTACTGCGCTCGGCGCAGGAGCCGACGCTGATGAATTGGAGTACAACGCTGGCGCCCTATCTTCTCGATTGGATGGCTCATCCCAGCTATGACGATTATTGGAAAAGCGTCTCGATCGAGGATCATTACGCGGACATTACCGTACCCGCACTGACCATTGCCGGGTGGTATGACATTTTCCAAGGTGGATCGCTACGCAACTATCTGGGCTTATCGGCCCATGCCGGCACTGAGCAGGCGCGCCGTGGTCAACGGCTGGTCGTCATCGTGGGTGGCCACGCGGGTAATGGTCCGAAGATCGGCGATCGCGATTTCGGCTCGGGCTCCAAATTCGATGAAGATGAAATCACGCTGCACTGGTATGACTATCTGTTTAAAGGTACGCAGAATGAGTTTGCCAACGGCAAGCCGGTGAGGCTTTTCGTAATGGGTAAGAACCAATGGCGCGACGAGGACGCATGGCCGCTGCTGCGCGCAAAAAGCACTCGATACTTTCTGCACTCGACGGGTGCTGCAAACGGACAGGCTCCTAGCGGTGCAGGACGGAGCGCTACCGCCTCGCTGAGCCTGATTGCTCCAGCGGTCGAGAAGCCGGATCAATATGTTTACGATCCGAACGACGCTGTGCCAACGGTAGGTGGTCCGTTGTGCTGCCGCGCGTTGCCCACCGGGATCGGGCCGCAGGATCAGCGTCCGTCCGAGGCTCGCGGCGACGTGCTCGTGTACACCTCCCCTGCGTTTGCCAAGGACACCGAAGTCACCGGGCCGATATCTCTGGAGCTGTACGTGAGCAGCTCAGCCGTGGACACGGACTTCACGGGAATGCTGGTCGACGTTTGGCCGGATGGCTACGCCCAGAACCTCACCAGCGGGATTCAGCGGCTGCGCTACCGAAACTCCAAGACGACGCCGGAGCTGGCGACTCCGGGACAGACGTATCACATCACGGTTGATCTCTGGGCCACGAGCAACGTATTTCTCGCGGGCCACAAGCTGCGCCTGGAGGTCTCCAGCAGCAATTTCCCGCGTTTCGACCGTAATTTGAACACGGGCGAGGAGCAGGCGCGCGCAACGCGCATGGTCAAAGCGACGAGCGTGGTTTATCACGATCGCGCGCACCCCTCCGCACTGATCGTGCCCATGGTGCCCTGAGACGCCAGGAAACCCTCCGCACTGCATTTAGAATTTAGAGCGACTTCGACAATCCGAAGAAGAGGCCGCGACGCGGCCCGTACTGCGGTGCACCGACACCCACGCCGGTGCCGTTGCGAATCTGGTACTTCTCATCGAAGACGTTGATGACGTCGAAGCGCGCTGTCAGCGTGCCTGCGCCGTTCAGATGAAACACGTGGGTTGAATTGCGCTGAATTGATAGCCTTGCCCTTGGCGCTCTGCGCTGCGAGGTTCAGATATGCGGTCAACGGACCGGTTGTATAGTTTGCCGTAAACTCCGCGCCGTACTGATTGCCAAAGCGATAGTTAAAGGGCATCAGCATGTCGCGTGAGGGTCAACCGTTGGCTATTATGAACACTTTGCACTGAGCGACGCCGCGTAGGCGTGGGAGGAACATTCGCCATGGTTATTTCGGGGGGATGTCTATGCAGATCCGTGCGCTATGAGAGCACAGCCGCACCTCTGATTACGCGGGTGTGCTGGTGTCGAGTCTGTCAGTACATCGGCGCTGGAAGCGGCACAGTGAATATAGCCTTTCGTACCGAGACTTTTTCCACGCATGGCGAGCTGCGCGACTATCGAAGCATCGCCGACAGCGGCAATGTCATGCATCGCCGTTTTTGTCCAACATGCGGCGTCCATATGTTCAGCGAAGCAGAAGTACGGCCGCATCTGATTTTCGTACGTGCCGGTACGCTCGATGAACCGAATATCGCAGAGCCTTCGATGACGATCTGGACCGCCCAAGCACCGAGTTGGGCCTGCATTAACGAAGTGTTGCCGCGCGTCGAGCATCAGCCGCCTCCGGCGCCCTGAGCGATCCAAGAGCATCTTCGACATCCCCAACACCGTTCACAGCAGCCACGGTGGGTCGCAGGTACATTGTGTATACAATATGGCGGGAAGGCGGCGGAGGCAGCACATGATTTACCGATGTGGTGTGGCGGTCTGCTACGCGGCAACAACGCTGCTCCTGGGGTCGGGCGCACAATCAGGCGATGTGTATAAGACTGTCGATGCCCAGGGCCATGTCACGTATTCGGATCACCCCATATCCTCGACTTCTCAGCCGGTAGCCATCCAGGTCCCCGCTGCGAATCCGGCAGAAGCAGCACGTATGGCGAGAGAACAGGCGCTGCAGACTGCCGATGCCGCCCAGGAGGCACAGCAGGCTCAAAAGAGTGCAGCGGAGCAGCAAAAGAAGAGCGCGGAGGACGCGGCGCAGAAGCAGCGTTGCGATTCGGCTCGCAATCGATACTTCCTGTTTGCCGCAGGCGGCCGACTCCTCAAAACCGATGAGCAAGGCAACCGCGTCTACTATACAGACGACGAAATCGCCGCAGAGGTTATCGCTTCGAAGGCAGCGATGGATAGCGCGTGCTCGCAATGAGTTCGCACGCCGCACGGCTCTGTGCGGCTACCCTCCCCGTTTTGATCGTGGCGCTGGACGCCGATCGATCGATAGCTGACTCATCGGTATACAAATACCGGGACGCCAACGGGAATCTGGTGTACTCGGAACAGAAGCCCGATTCCGGGGCCGCCGCGCAGTCCATAGCCGTCAGCCTTGAGAGCAAGGCGCCGCGTATCTCCGTGGAAAAGTCCGGCGACGCCCAGCATTGGGAGCTCCGAGCGATCAACGAGTGCCTGTGCGCAGTGGAATTTGAGGTGCGATTGCAGGCAGCGCGTAATCTGAGCGTACCTCAGAACGCGGTCTATCACGTGGTGCTAACGCCTCAGTCACAGCAAGCGATCGTGCAAGCGACACACGAGGGCGACGGCGCGCCCAGCTGGAGCTACTCATGGAAGGGTGTTCTCGGGGTACCGGGCGCGCAGCACCTGCCTCGCGAGGCCTACCGCGCTCCGTTTGCCGTCGGCTCGAGTTACCGGATCACTCAGGCCTACCCCATGCGAATCACGCACAATTCGCCCGAGAGTCAATACGCGGTGGATCTGGCACTGCCCGATGAAACCCCGGTTTACGCTGCGCGCGATGGTGTCGTGATCAATCTTCGTCACGACAGTTTCCGCGGCGCA
>Ga0302324_100031381_pt1 | contig 10025 bp, 4 predicted proteins | sample Palsa_T0_1_FD_201949 | JGI IMG/M metagenome (GOLD analysis project Ga0302324, IMG submission 201949) | Peat permafrost microbial communities from Stordalen Mire near Abisko, Sweden - Palsa_T0_1 | ecosystem: Environmental > Terrestrial > Soil > Palsa > Peat permafrost | place: Sweden: Abisko... | reverse complement strand
TTTCATTCACAATCGCCACGCGCTGCGTCTTCCTGGTGTCGTCCGCGGTGAATTCCCGTCCACTCAGCAGAGGAATCTGCATCGTCTTCAGAAGGTTCGGGCTCACAATGCCAACCTGTACTTCCATAGATTCGTTCGGCTGCTCCAAGTAACCCTCCGGCTTCACGCTGGTGGAAGTCCCTCCCATCGCGAGCGGCACGCGGCTCGATAGCGCTACCGACTGCACTCCCGGCAGGGCTTCCAGCCGGGTCAGCAACTGCCGGTCGAACTCTACACCACTCGCCTCCGCATAACCTGCCGGAAATAAATCGTAAGAAGCCAGCAACACTCCCCGCGCATTGAAACCCGCGTCGATCTGCTGTGCACTCAGGAAGCTGCGAATAAACAGTCCCGCGCAAACCAGCAGCAGCAACGAAAGCGAAATTTGCGCGACCACCAGCGCGCTCGCCAGCCGCCCTTTGCTCCTCGCCCCCGACGAGCTTCCGCCCTCTTCCTTCAACACTTCCACCGGCGCCTGGCCTGACGCACGCAGCGCCGGCAAGATACCAAAAATCAGGCCGGTCAGCAGCGAAATCACCGCCGTCGCCAGCAACACCACCCGGTCCGCCCGCACTTTCAGCAAGAACGGAAAGTCCATCGGCGGCATGAATCTCATCATGGATCCGGCGGTCCAGAAAGTGATCAACATGGCGATCGCGCCGCCCGCGAAAGCCAGCACCAGGCTCTCCACTAATAACTGTCGTACCAGCCTCCACCGCGTCGCTCCCAGCGACATGCGAATCGCCAGCTCCCTCCGCCTTGCCACCGATCGCACCAGCATCAGGTTTGCCACGTTCGCACATGCCAGCAGCAGCACAACCCCCGAAATAGCCATCAACATCGGCAGCAGCAGGTAGAACAGCGCATTCGCTGAAAACGGCGCCCGCCACAGCGGCGACACCGTTACGCTGTCGTGCCCTTTATGCTCTTGAGGATATTTCTTTGCTTCCTGTACGATGCGCAACGTCAACTCCTCACGTGCCTGTTGCATCGTGGCTCCCGGCTTCAGCCGGCCCATCGCAAACAGCCAGAAGAGGTGATGGTCGTGCAGCAAATCGCCTTCCGGCACGACCTGCTGCTCCATCGAGATGGGTAGCCACAGGTCCGACCTGATTCCGGTCTGGCTTCCCTGAAAATCGGCTGGAGTCACTCCTACGATCGTGTCGCGATGCTGGTTGATGTCCATGGTGCGCCCAATGACCTTCGCATCCCCGCCGAAATGCGTCTGCCAAAACTGGTAGCTGAGCACCACTACCGGCGCGCCATTTGGTTTTTCATCTTCGGTGGGCAGAAAGGTGCGCCCGAGAAGCGGCCGTACTCCCAGTACATCAAAGTAGTTGGCCGACGCCACCACGCCCCACGCGCGTTCCGGTTTCCCCTTGCCGGCCAAATTCACGGGCGATGGAATGTTGTACACGGTGATCCCGGAAAGGCTTTGTTGCCCGTCGCTCATCGCCTGGTAATCAGGGTAGGTAAAAGGAAACGGGTCTTCGCTCGACTTACCCAGCGAAAGCGCCACCATTTCTTCCGGGTTTGCGAGGCCCGGCACAGGGTTCAGCAGCGTCGAGTGGATCCAACTGAAGATCGTCGTGTTCGCGCCAATCCCCAGCGCTAAAGTCAAAATGGCAATCGCGGCAAACCCCGGCGCCTTCAGGATCATCCTCAGGCCGTACCGTGCATCTTGCCAAAACGAAGTCATGCCGCACCCCGGGACCAGATCGTAACCTCAATCGTCCACCCAAAATAACAGAGCGGTCCCGCTTGGCAGTGGACCTTGGTAATGTTTCCCAAACAAGTGCACTCCCCATCTATTTGGCAATTTTTAACGCGCGCCGGGACCCAGCACCGTCGATACTCCGGGCAGGGGCAGATGCGGCTCAGCAACCAAATCAAAGCCCGCCTCTCGGAAAACTCATCTCGCGTTACGTGGAAAAGGTGCCATTCGTAACCAGGAACCATCAGAAGTAGAGATCATTTTGCATCTAAGAAGGGCAGACTGAATGGGATGGCACAATGACTCTGCCCCCGACAAGACCACTGGCAGGTTTTCGCTCCGGTCTAAACTTGTGGTGAAACCGCGGTGGGGGGACCAGATGATGACAACCGGCAGAGGTCGACACATGCGAGGCTACACGTGGATGGTTCTGGCGACCCTGGCGTGCGTGCCTGCAGCCTGGTCCCAAGCCGACCCAGCCCTGCCACCCCTCAGTGCAGAGCAAGTTGTGCAGCATCTGATGGAGAAGAACGGAGAACGTGCGGCTAGCCTGCAGCATTATCAAGGCAAGCGCAGCTATCGCCTCGAGTATCACGGTTTCCCTGCCTCTGCGGAGGCGACGATGGACGTGGAGGTAAACTTTGACGCCCCTGCCTCCAAGCACTTCACCATCGTGAGCGCAACCGGCTCGAAGCTGATTCAGAATCGCGTCTTTCACCGGCTGCTGGAAAGCGAAGAGCAGGCCGGCGACTCGAGCAACCGAAAGCACAGCGAACTCGGTCCCGACAACTACAACTTCACTCTCGCCGGTACCGAAGGTACAAACTATGTGCTCAACGTTGAGCCCAAGGTAGAGAGCCGATTCCTGTATCGTGGCAAAATCTGGATCGACGGGCACGACTTCGCGGTGACCCGCATCGAGGCGCAGCCGGCGCGTGATCCATCCTTCTGGACCACTAAGTCCGAGATCCATCACACTTACCAGAAAGTGGACAACGGGTTCTATCTACCCAAGGAGAACAAGACCGTAACCAGTGTTCGTCTGGGAGGGGTCGCGACTCTGACCATCGAATACCAGTCTTACCAGGTGACCGCGGCCAAGCCGCTTGCCCTGGCAAGAAAGCCCATCCCGTCGCGAGAAGGGTTCGTGTGGCCCGACGGAGGACTCAATCAGGAAGTCGCAAATTTCATGTCAGCAAGAAAATAATGTCAATTGTCCTCTCAAAGGGGGCTTGAAAAGCGATCCTTTCGAGGGGGGTTAGCCAGGTTGCAGGGGGAGTAGAATCTGCCCGAGGCAACCATCATGAGTGGCCAGCACACGATCAGAGTGCTAACGGTGGATGATCACCCCCTCCTGAGGGGCGGCATCTCAGGCGCCATCATGGCCCAGCCGGACATGACCGTGGTGGCGGAGGCAACCGACGGCGAAGAAGCCATTGCGTTGTTTCGAACCCACCAGCCTGACATTACGCTCATGGACCTGCGCATGCCCAAGGCGAACGGAATCGACGCCATAGCAGCCATTCGCAGTGAGTGGCCTGCCGCTCGCATCATTGTGCTGACCACCTACGGCGGAGACGTGCAGGCTTTGCGGGCATTCAAGGCGGGAGCCTCCGGTTATCTGCTCAAGAGCATGCTGCGGACCGAGCTGATCGACACCATACGGCTGGTGCACGCAGGCCATCGCCGCATTCCCCAGGAAATCGCCGCCGAGATGGCCGAGCATGTTGCCGACGACGCACTCACCATCCGCGAGCTGGAAACCCTTCGTGGAGTATCCAAAGGCAGTTCCAACAAAATCATCGCGGAGCAACTCGGCATCTCGGAGCACACCGTTAAAGGGCACCTGAAGAGCATCCTCTCAAAACTAGGCGCCGCCGATCGAACCCACGCCGTCATGATCGCCCTAAAGCGCGGCTTCCTCGATATGTGACCCCGACCTGAGCGAAGCCTAGCGGAGGGACCTGCAGTCCGCTCATCCACAAACCAATCTTTACTGAAGCGCCACCCATCCCTTTGTCATCCCGAGCGTAGCCGAGGGATCTGCCTTGCGCCCTTCGGTCCTCCCGAATTCTCTGTATCAAACCTCAGCCAACTCACTCCGTCTCCGCCGCGATCGGCTGGTCACTCACCGGCATACTCCGCAAAGTCTGCAACTCACTCTGAACCCGAGCCCACTCCGCAGGCTTCTTCTTCGTCTGAATCGGCGCCCTTGGGTCAGCATAATAATTCTGAATATCCGCCTTGAGACCAGGAGGAACCGTATGCTTGGGATCGACAACCAAACGATGCAGCAACTTGGCATACGTATCGTCCGTAAGCCGATAACTCCCAGGGCGGACCGGCGCCCCGGTATCAAGGTCGCGGTTGGCAAGCGTCTGATGTGGCTTACCAAACCGTACCAACGCGGAGCTAAGAGCGTCGGTGGACTGGTTAACACTGCGAACGTAGTCTGCCTCCGTAGCGACGCTGGGGCCCTTAACCGCAACTAACTTGAGCGGCCCGAATTTTGGCAGGATATAAATGAACCCAGCCAACGAATAAGTACCGATGCCGGGCTTCTTGCGGTATTTGTCCCAATTACTTTCAGCTGCAACGCGCGCCACCTCGCCGTCCAATTTCCTGATCTCGGGATCCGTAGGGTCCACGGGCATCTGGTTGCGATGCAGAAGCGTGAGTGCATAGGCGATACGAGGAATGAAGCTGCGGACCGCAAACCGAAAAGCCCCGGCATTGATGCGGCTGGACCTGGCTTTGGAAAAGTCTTCACTCAGACCATAGGTCTCGTAGTAGGCGTTGGCTAGCTGCTGAGTGGGAACGTTAAGGCCGACGTGGCGAAGGTAGTGAACGGGTGCCAGGCGGTGGTGGACGATCTCGTTGACATCGAAGGCGAACTCGGTTTGCACGTGGGCATGTTTATCCTGGCCGTACGCAACCACTGGACCATATTTCGCGGCCAATTTGGGAAACTCGATGGGCACCGCCTGGTTGGTAGCCATCGAGTGTCCTATGTTGTCTCCGATGTAATGGGACAACGCCCCAATCGCGAAGGCGAGCTGGTTAGCATCCTTGGCATCGCGAAACAGGTGAACGATAAAGTCGCCGGAGCGGACGTAATGGGTCAAGTCGGAGACGAATTGGTTGCCAAAAGGATAGTAGCCAATATCCTGGATGACACAGCCGGCATACGCGTAAGAGCGAGCCTGTTCCAGTTGTTCGGCGGTAATGCCCGGGTACCGGCTGCGCAGCAGCGGCACGATCGAACTCTGCCAGGTCAGGTCGATCAGTTGTTCGTGGGTTAGGAGCGAATAAGCGCCGGCGGGCCGGCACGCAAGCAGAAGACACAGGAGCAGACCGAAATGAGAGGCCCTGAAGAAATCACGCATCGGCTCCAGTATCGCAGAGTGCCTGTTCACCCTCGCAACCCGAACCCGAAGTCCCCGTACCAGACCTCAATATCCAGACAGAATTGTCATCCCGACCGCCGGAACCTGTTGTTCACCCCGTCAAAAGGTGAACTTGAGCGCTCCCTGAAGGATTCGTGGTGGCGCGGCACTGATCGCGTTCCCAAATGTCGAGCTGCCGATATTGCCGTCCACCGAGGTGGCGCCGTTGAACTGCGTGTGGTTAAAGACGTTGAACGCCTCCACCCGGAAGAGCAGGGACTTCGATTCGGTGAGCGCCAGATTCTTGGCCACTGCCATATCGAAGTTGTCTGCACCCGGACCATAAAAGAAGCGCCGCTTGGCATCGCCCGGGGTTCCCAGCGCGTTCATGCTAAAGACTCCACTCTCAAAATAATTATTCTGATGCGTGCGGGGATTATGGTTCAGGTGCAACGGTCCGCCGTTGTAGTCGGGCTCATCGATGCTGCTGTTGTTGATACCGTTCGGATTCGTACCAAGCAGAGAGTTGTCTCCATTATTGACCATGGTGATCGGAAAACCGCTCGCGAAGCGTGTGATCCCCGAAAGAGACCATCCCTGGCTTAGCCGATTGGGGCGAAGAAAACGGTCGAATGGCAATTGGTATTCGTAGCTGAGAACAAAGTTGTGTTTGACATCAAACGACGACAAAGCGTAGCTAAGCGCTGGGTCGAAAGGATTGACCTCCTCCGCCACGTTAGAAGACTGATCCATCGACTTGCTATAGGTGTAGGAGCCGGAGAATTCAAGCCGTCCGCTCCGGTGGCGGGCGCTGAGTTCGAGCGCGTTGTAATTGGCGTGGCCGATGTTCGATTGCAGCGCGTTGCTGCCAAAGTTTGATCCCAGAGGCCCGCGTGTTCCGTTCACTTGGCCGCCGGCAATCGGATAATAGACTGTGTCTTCGCCACCCGGCCCACAGGTAAGGGTTCCCGGTTGCACCTCACTTGGCTGGCTGAGGCTAAGACATAGAGACGGGTTTCCGGCGTTAGGTTCGATCAACACCCTCTGTCGATGGCTGGAACTACCCACATAGCTGGCACTGAATACTGTGTTGGGTCCAGCCTGCCGTTCGATCGACAGCATCCATTCTTCGGTGTAAGGTGTGTGGTTGTGGATGTCATAACCCGGAATACCGCTGATCGGCTCATAGGTAGCCCAGTTGATGTTGGGATCGGGGTTGCGGCGCGAAGAGTTCAGCGGAGCAAACGTGTAAGGGAAGGGTTGACCATTGTCCTGGCCGCTGGCCGCGGTAATAAACGGGGTCGCGAACAGCGGAGGAGCTGGGCTGGTATAGGTGGTGCCGTAGGGCGCATTGGCCGCTAGTACACCGATCGAGAGCGCATCGATCGCAGTAAAGAAATTCCCAAAGCTGGCTCGGACGCTGGTAGTGCCCGCCCCACCCAGCAACTTTCCGAGAAGGCTACCCTGCTCAGCCTGGGGCGACCACGCCAGGCCCACGCGAGGAGCAAAGCTAACATTGCCGATAGGAGCCAGCGTATTAGGAATCGCCTGCCCCCCGGTTTGATCGCCGGGATAAAGAATTCCCGGAGGCGCACCGGGAAAGACCACCGACTGCGCACCCGCGACGAAGGTAGATATCTGGTTGTACTTCTCAGACCAGGGTGCGATCCGATCCCAGCGGAGACCGTAGTTGAGAGTCAGATTGGTCAGCGCGTGCCAACTATCCTGTGCGAACAGTCCCAGATACTTATTTCGCGCGTAGAAGCGGTTGAGCTGGCTCTGGTTGTATTGGCTGGGCACGCCGATAAGGAAGTCGGCAAAATCGACGCCGGTTTCCTGCCCGGAGAAGACGAAGCTTCCGTTGAATTGGGCGATGGGGTCGGCATTCACCTGGTCCATATGAAACTCGCCGCCGAACTTGATCGTGTGGTTGCCCAGCACCTTGGAAAAGGTGTCGGTGATCTGGTACGTATTGTTCGCCTGAACGAGCTCGTTGGCGGCCGCGCCGGTAGAGAAACCGTTGAAGTTGAGATTCTCGACGCTTTGCCCTTTGGGGTCGAGAGGCACGATGCTGGGAGTGCCGTCGGCGTTCGCGAAGCCCTGTGAAACCAGGCTTACGTTCCGCCCTCCGACGGGCTGACCGAGGTTGGTGAAGTCACGCATGAGGCTGATGTGAAGCTCATTGAACTCGGTGGCATTGAAGGTCTTGGTATTGCCCAGAGCCAGCAGCTGTGCCCGGCCGGTGGTGATGGCATCGAACCCGGGAACGCTGGCGCCGCTCTGCGCCACTGGATAGGGGTTATTGAGATTGAAGTCGTCGATAAAGTAGTAGGCGGAAAGCAAGCCCCATCGGCTGTTGGCATCGATGCGCACCGCGCCTTTATCGTCGCGGACCGTTTGATTGAAGGAAGAAGTAGCGAAGCCGGTGGGCGTATTCGGAGCCGGGATGTATTGCAGCATGCGCTGCGCAGGGACTGACCATGCTTGCTGAGGAATCACCGCGTTGGGAAAAACACACTGCGTCGAAGCAGTGCACCCGGGTACATAATAGGATTCGCCTGGGGTCACCCCATAGCCTAGTTTTTGCGTGAGTAGATTTGCAAAGTACGGGCCGCCTACCACGCCAACCAACTGGCTACCGGAGTCGCTGAGGTTGCCGGTCCGGTCCGCGCTCGATGGCACGCTGATGGTGCCGGTATCGATGCCCTGCGTTTGCCGGGTCCCCTGGTAATCGGTGAAGAAGAATATCTTGTCGTGGCGAACGGGTCCACCGATGGTGCCCCCAAACTGATTCTGCCGGAAGGCCCCCCGCGTAGGAGAAAAGTAGTTGCGTGCGTCCAGGTCGGTATTGCGCAGGAATTCAAACGCGTTGCCATGGAATGAATTGCTGCCCGATTTTGTAATAACGTTGATCTGGCCACCACTGAATTCTCCGTACTCCGCGTCGAAGTTGCTGGTAATAATGCGGAATTCGTCAATGGCATCGAGGTTAGGCACGATGGCCGTGCCGGCGTTGACATCCTCTTCGACGTCGGCTCCATTCACGCTGAAATAGTTGGCAAACTCTCGCTGCCCGTTCACCGCAATCGTACCCGGATCGAGCGTTCCCGAGGGGTTGAGGACGGTGGCGCCCACATCCTGCACAGTGGTGGAAGTGATGGTTGTTTGCGGAGCCACTCCGGGCTGCAGCGAAAGCAGGTCCGTATAGCTGCGGCCATCGAGCGGCACAGCTGTGATCTGTCTGCCCGTGATCACCTGGCCGAGTTGCGTACTCGCAGTCTCCACGTGCAAAGTGTTGTCGCTGACCTTCACTGTCTCAGCGACGCTGCCGACTTCGAGCGAAACGTCGAGCGTGATCGCTGCATTTGTGTCCAGCGCAATGTTATTGCGCTGGTAGCCGGAGAAACCAGTGGCCTGCACGTCCAACTCATACTGGCCAACCGGCAGAACGGGGAAGATGTAATACCCTTTGCTATTGCTGTGCGCCTGGTAAGCGAGTCCTGTGTTGGTCTGGTGCACGGTCACCTGCGCGTCTGGCACAACTCGTCCCGATGGATCCTTGATGGTGCCGGAGATACTCCCCCCTACACTGCCCCATGCCAATGCCGTGGACAAAAACGCAACGGCGCAAAGGGTTCCCGTAATCCTGGCCGTCAGTCGTCTCACTCTCTTCCACATACTCTCTCCTGATCTCTCTCGCTTAATGAATCGTGACGGGAACATTGACGCTGGTCTGGTACTGCGATGATCCGCTGCCTGCAGTGCCGGTGACGACGACGGTGTAAGTTCCTTTCGTCGTGCCCGGATTGGTCTGCGTTGAGCCGCCGCAACCGATCGCGGTAAAGAAGATGCCCACCACGATCAGGAGGGTCATCGCTTCCCAGCGGCCTTTGCGCCGGGGAAACCGGAACAGGAAGAAGCAGGTCAAACTAACACCGCCGCCGGCAACGAACCAACCGGGACCGCTCCGGCTGCTCACTCGCTGAACGGAGGGATGCGCCGGCGTAGTGTTGACGGTGAGAGCGACCTTTCCCGTTCCAGTCATCGAATTTGGATTCACAAAACACGCCGATTGAGTCAGGCCAGAGGGCATACTGCAGGTGAAGCTGATCGGACTGGTGTAATTAGTCGCAACATTTACGGTTACAGGAGCAATGGCTGCCGATCCCAGCGGAGCCGTTACGCCGGGTGAAGACATCGCAAAATTTGAAATCGTGAGCGGAACGGCCCCCGAAACCGATTCCATGTACGTTGCGTCGCCCTGGTAGAAAGCCGTCAGATCGTTGCTTCCGGTGACTCCATTGACGGGAGTGGTCAAAGTGGCCTGTCCATTCGTAAGTGTCACAAGGCCGCCGACGCTTACTCCGTTGAGCTGGAATTGAACGGTGCCCGTCGGCATGGCAGCCCCTGTCGAAGCATCTACCACGTTCGCGGTCAGCGTAACGTTTGCGTTGGGCGTAATGCTCGAGACGGAAGCAGTGGCCGTGGTGGTCGATGCGAGGCCGGCAGAGGGCAGCACCTGGATCGCCGCCATCATCCCCTGATCTTCATGTTGAAGAATGTGGCAGTGATAGACGAAGGTGCCGACGATATTCGGGTCGCGAAAATCCATGCGGACTTTCACGCTGGGATAAGGTCCACTGCCGCTCCAGTAGGGCAGATCGACCGTATCCCGAATCGCTGGATCATTGACCGGTTGGCCATTGACCTCAAGCACCTGAAAATGAATCTGATGGGTGTGGAAGATGTGATCTTCCAGCGCCGTGTTTTCGACCACCCAGTCTTCGACCGTGCCTGAGTGCACGACGATGGCCGGTGGATTGTTCATGTCGAACAAGGTGGGTACGTGTCCCTGTTCGGTGATGAAGAAGTTCGTCGGGCTATTC
>Ga0302324_100031380_pt1 | contig 10025 bp, 8 predicted proteins | sample Palsa_T0_1_FD_201949 | JGI IMG/M metagenome (GOLD analysis project Ga0302324, IMG submission 201949) | Peat permafrost microbial communities from Stordalen Mire near Abisko, Sweden - Palsa_T0_1 | ecosystem: Environmental > Terrestrial > Soil > Palsa > Peat permafrost | place: Sweden: Abisko... | reverse complement strand
GGGCCGGCCCGCAATCACGGTGACCTTATGGCTCTTGGCCAATTCTTCGGCGACGAGGCTTGCCATCTTGGCTGTGGCCGACGTGTCCGGCGGGTAATATTCGTTGAAGATGAGGATGTGCACGTAAGGCTCTACGGAAGGGCGGCTGCTCGAACTGTCATGGCGTTCGCCGCGTCGAAACTTCGGGGCCGCTTTCGCTCGCAGGATGCGGCGCATTTCTTCGGAGGATCAGATTGCCCATCACGAGCGCGTCCATTCGAGTGCGCAGGAAACAATCGAGCGCCTCTTCGGGCCGGCAGACGATCGGCTCGTTGTCGTTGAACGACGTATTGACGACAACGGGTACGCCGGTGAGGTCACCGAAAGCGCGAATGAGTTTCCAGTAGAGCGGATTCGTCCGGCGGCTCACGGTTTGTAGCCGCGCCGTGCCGTCCACGTGCGTAGGCGCCGGAATCACGGAGCGTTTTTCCGGGCGCACGGAATACGCGAAAGTCATGAACGGCGACGGATGCGTGCATTCGAAATATTCGCCGGTCGCTTCTTCAAGAATTGAAGGCGCGAATGGGCGAAACATTTCGCGGTGCTTGATTCGCTCATTGAGTATGTCTTTCATTTCCGCGCGGCGCGGGTCGGCTACGATGCTGCGATTGCCGAGCGCGCGTGGGCCCCATTCCGCGCGGCCCTGATACCAGCCGAGAATGTGTCCATCGGCAATTTCGCGTGCAGCGGCATGCACGAGTGGGTCTTCGTCCATTTCATCAATCTCTATGCCGTCGCTATTTGGAATCCGCTGGCGAACGGCTTCGGCGATTTCCGCATGCGAATAGCTGGGGCCCCAGCCCGCATGTTCCATGACGAAGCTTCGCGGACGGCCGAGAATTGAATGCTCGACTGAAAATGCGGCGCCGACAGAAAGCCCCGCGTCGCCAGCAGCAGGCTGAACATAAATTTTCTCGAACGGAGTGCGCTCTAGCATTTTTCCGTTTGCGACGCAATTGAACGCGACACCGCCGGCGAGGCAGAGAGATTTTTCTTTTGTGCGCGCCCCCAGTTCCGAGACGTGCTTGAGCAAAACTTCTTCAAGCGCCGCTTGCATGCTTGCGGCGAGGTCGCGGTGGCGCTGCTCGACCGGTTCTTCGGCCTTGCGCGTTGGGCCGAGCCGCTTCTCGAGGTGGGCCGAGAACAATCTCCCGAGAACCGGAGTCGTTCCCGCATCGCGCCACGTCATTTCCGGGCCTTGGTGCTGGTGAGTAAAATACTCGAGATTCAGCCGCAGTTTCATACCGCTATCGGCGCGCACGATTTTGCGGAATTCGTCGAGGAAATGCGGCGTGCCGTAGGCGCCGAGTCCCATCACTTTGTATTCGTCGCCGAATTTCCAGAAACCGAGATATTGCGTGAGGGCGGTGTAATACATTCCGAGCGAGTGTGGGAAAGTTGTGGCGCCGTACGGGCGAAGATAGTTTCCTTCGCCTGTGGCCCACATCGCACTCGCGAAGTCGCCGAGCCCGTCCACCGAGAGAACGGCAGCGTGATCAAAGGGCGAGACAAAGTAAGTGCTGGCGAGATGCGCGACGTGATGCTCGATGCGATGAAATGGCGCGCGGATCGATTCGGGATCGAGCTCGAATGCGGCGGCGAGTTCTTCTTTCAGTCCCGAGAATCGCGCCATCACCCGCGCGCGTTCCATTGCGAACTTCGGCATGCGCAGCGCGTACCACAATTTCGTGCCAATGCGCGCCCACGGGTTTCGCGGAATGGCGAAGTGATCGACCTTTGTGAGTGGGATGCCGGCTTCGGCGAGGCAATATCGAACCGCCCGAACGGGCAAACCGGCGGCGTATTTTACGCGATTGAAGCGCTCCTCCTCGGCTGCGGCGAGCAGCTTCCCGTCGGCGACGATCGCTGCTGACGCGTTCGCGTGGTAGGCGTTGATGCCGAGTATGATCATGCGATCGTTATCGGGCTATAGCGGAGTTGCCGTGCTCGCCGCTTTCGACGATCGGCAGAGCCAATCGGCCTTTGAAGGGATAGTGTTTTTGCTACGACAGAACGGGCTCCTATGCTTTGTTTTCTGCGGTTTAGCACCGTGTCCAATCGTTTTGCTGTCTCGATTAGAATTGAGCGAAATTCCTCGTCCGGATGTTTTGTGTTCGGTTCGTCGGCAAATTTGCCCAACATAGCTCCGCTTCCAACGTAGCCCAAGATTTAGTCGAAAGCAATGGGAGGCGCTTGTAGGAGGTTGGAATGTTTCCGGTTACCGCGTTCTACAAAAGTGGACGTCAAGAATAATTCTCCCCGACTGGAAGTCGCAGAGGGAATGGCGTTTGCTTTCCAGCCCAAGCCACGCAACGAGGCAAGCGGCCCTGCGCCGTGAGAATTTTCGAAGCCGATGACACCGCAAATTCCGCACATAAGCTCAACTCGCGACCTCATTTTGCAACTCCTCGCCCGGGACGGCTTCTTCAGCCGCGCTCGAAACAAGTTCATGCGGACACTGAGCGCTCGACGGTGGAAACTGTTGGCAGTTCGAGGCTGACGGGCGGTCGCCGCTGGAGCGCCGGGAAAATGCGATCCCGAATGCGCAGGACCGGAAATTCAACCAGGCGGGCAAGAACCACGCCGAGGGTGATGCTTCCAATCAAATAAATTGCAAGCAGGGCGCTTCTCGGGATCTCGAAGGGGATATGCACGATCTGTTTTCGTAAAAAAATCTGAACCGCCTCGATGAACATGACATGCCAAAGGTAAATCGAATACGAATACGTCCCGATGTAGGCGCAAAACTCTCCAATCCATGCAATGGTGGCTGCCGCCGGGCCAGAGAGCACATTTCGCACGTACATTGTCAGCATCAATAAAAGGCCAAATCCCAGGTATAAGAATGTTAGCCCATACGTCAGAAGGAAGCGATCATCGCGCGTGTACATGAAGCAGCATGAAAGCAGAACCGCTGTCAGGATGGCGAGCAAAACCTGATTTCGCCGCGATTGCAAGAGCGCCCCAATAGTTCCTGGGTAGAAGTGGTACTGGTAGCCAAGGAACACACCGAAAAAGAGTCCATCAATCCGGCATTGAGTGGGATTCATGACCCACGGTGTGCGGAAAATTGCGGACGGGATTATCGAAATCGTCACAATCCGGATGATTAGGCAAGCCGATGCGACGACAAAGAAGATTCGGGGAATCGAACTGAACGGATCTGCTTGGCTCGAGGAACTGCGAATCAGGATGAGCAGCAACAGCGGGAGAACGATATAAAAATGCTCCTCGACGGCGAGAGACCACGTGTGCGTCCAAATCCCAAAGTGATAGTTTTGGATGAAGAAAAACTCGTAAAGATACGGTCGGAGCGGGACCGAATGCTTCCAGAACACGAGCTGCGCTAGCATTGTCGCCAGCAACATGACCCAAAAAGCCGGATAGATCTTCAATCCGCGGCGAATGAAGAAGCGCTTGATATCGATCGCGCGATGCGTCTTATATTCGGAGTACATCAAGCCGGAGATCAGGAAGCCACTCAGCAGGAAGAACAGATCCACCCCAACCCAGCCGGTCTTCGTGGCGATGTAATATAGATTCGCATGATGTGCAATGACGATTACCACGGCGATGCACCGCAAAACGTCCAGCCGCTTATTCCTCATAACCTTCCCAACAGTATGATACGCATGGCAATCGAAAAAACGAAAAGCTCATCGAGAGTTCGTAGTAGAACCTCGCGCGTGGCCACATCAAGCGAGCAACGTGGCGTGATAGCCCGCTACGAGCGATCCGACAATTTCCCGATCGACGGTCCGTCGGCGCGAGAATCCTGGCGGACGACATCTCGCGGGAAAACATCCATTTCTCCCGGGATGTTGCCGCCATTTTATTGGCCCACACCTAAAGGAGAATGATGCCGACTTCGATTTCCAGCAGCTATCGTATGTTTTCTTGCGCTGGCAATCGCGATTGACACCCGATTCTCCTGCCTATATAGGATTAGGTCTAGGGGCATGATGACTTCAACGCCGGACGCGAACGGACACCGCGACTTGAAACCGCTCTTGTTTCCCGGCATGGTGTTTCTTGCCTGCGCGATTATTTTTGTCGTGCTTCGATCGAAGGACTTCTTTACGGTTGATGGCGCGTTTCGTTGTTTTGACGTCTATCGACGATCCTATCTCTACTTCGACGCGAACAATCATTTGCTCTTCACGGCTAACGTATTCGCTTGGACTCGCCTTCTAAGTGCACTTGGTTTCGACCTTCGCGCACCTCTGCAATACTTCCGGGCCGTGGAGGTCATGAATTGCCTCGCAGGTGCCGGCTGCTTGGCGATCCTTTGCTCCCTATTTTACGAAATAACTTCGTCCTGGATTTGGTCACTTGTAGGCACCCTCGCATTCGCATTGTGCAAGGCCTTCATCGCGCAGGCGACGAGTTCCAATCAACCGATAGTCGGAGTGTTTTGGAGCTTCCTGGCACTATTGCTGGCCGTCCAATTCTTGAAACACAAATCGCTATGGCTCATTTGCATGTCGGGAGCGATATTCGCCCTTGCGCTGGCCACCTACCAATCCACGATTTTTCTCGGGTTTGTCGTAGTACTTCTTCTTTTTCTTTGCCAGCCTCGGGGAACAGGGAGTTCGTATTTCGGCCGAAGTCAGATTCTCGCGCTCGGCGGTTTCGTGTTGTCTGGTTTTGCTCTCTCGGCGGTGATATTCGGTTGGGCTTATTCGCACATGGGATTTCTCGGCGCCAGAGCAATGGTACGGCATTTTTTCTGGCACGAAGAAACGAACGCCTATTTGGGGATCAGTATCAGCAAGATACTAAATGTTCCGATTGGAATGCTGCGTAGCATCTTTCCAATCTTGCCGCTCTACAACGGCATCCGGGGCTTTCGAGAAACCGGAGCCATCACGATCCTCGTGTTTCTTCTTCTTGCCGTCAACGTGGCCGGGCTTTCATTATGCTATGGCGTTCTGGCTTGGAGAGGGCGTATGGATTTGACGCGTTTCGAACGAATTGGCCTGATCTCCGCAGCGGTAGGATTCTTGTTCACGGTAATCCCCGTGTTCGTGTACGACCCGCAATACGACAAGCTCTGGATTCAACCGCTGGCCTGCTTTGTAGTGTTTTGGATTGTGTCACTTCGAGCGGTCAGTCGTCATTCAGGAACCTTCGCAGCGCTTTCGAAGACGATCTCAGTCGTCCTATTGTTCGGCGTAAGCCTGAATCTCGTTTGGGTCTTCAAAGCTCATGTTCGGGAACCGTTCGAACTCAATGAGGCGGAACGCGCTTCGAGTATGATTGGTAGTCAAGACCTCTTGATCGGAGATTGGGATCAGATCTCGGTCTTGTGCGGCTCTCTTTGGCTAAACGACAACCAGTTCTTCTCATTCACAACCGCCGCTGAAACCGGGGGCGCCGAAGCGGTCGGACGTCTCCAAGAATTGGTTTCGGAGACCACTCAGAGAGGCGGGCGAGTATACTTTTTGTCAATTCTCGATGTTTCGCAATCCACGTGGGACTCCTTCATCGGGGGTCGGTGGGGTGTTCCATATTCGTCGCTCAACCTATATCGCGAGCACTCGAGCGTGCGGGCAACCTTCAAAACGCGACTCGGAAGCGTGAAATTGCGAGAACTTGATGCGGGATTGCTACAGTAATTATGGCTTGAGTAGAGAATCTGTCGTCCGCGAACTCGGAATGCGCCGTCGCACTCGCTCTAACCGCCCGCACCGAGCCGCCACGTGATCACGAGCCAGAACGCTGGATAAATCGCCCCAGCACATCCACGTTTAACAGATGCGGGTGCGAGCGGTGGTTGCTTCAAGCGCGCTGGCGCGTAACTCGCGCTTTACCCACGTGTTAAGCACGTGGAGGCTCCAGGCGCGCGACCAAGTCGTGCGTCCAGCGAGGAAATCATTCCACACACCTCTGGCCGCCTCGCTTGAAATCAGCGGCTCGAGCGTGGGGGCCCAATCCGCAAAGCTTGCGGCGACGCGTTCGCGCAAAGCGCCGCGCAGCCATTCTTCCCACGGCAGAGTGAACGTGCGCTTGTGCTGCGTCACAACCTCTTGCGGCAGCAAGTCGCCGAGAGCGGCGACGAGCAAAGCCTTCGGACGTTCCGCCTGGCGCTTCTCGTAGTCCGAAAGGCCCAACACGAATTCGACGATGGGATGATCGAGGAACGGAACGCGGACTTCGAGGGAATGCCGCATGCTCATGGAATCCGTGTCGCGCAAAAGGACGTTTACCATGTACGAACGCAGCTCGAGCCAGGACGTCTTCGACGCGCCACTGACTTCCGCAGCTTCGCTCGAAACTTGATCGAGCCAGCGATTCCAAGCCGCCGCGCGCCACGAGTCCGGCCCTTGCGCAAGAAGGGCCACCGCCTTCTCGGGCGGAAAGAGCGAGCGCGCGAGAAAATAAGCGTCCGGAAAAAATGCCGGGTCGGACCACGCCGCCGCAATTTTCCTTCCGCCATCGCCATGAGTCACGCTGCCAGCGAGCGCTTCGACGGCAGGGGCCGTGGCGCGGCGCAAGCTTTCCGGCACGGCGCGCGCGATTCTTGCCAGGCGCTCAAGCTGCGGCGATGTGCGAAACGTCGAATAGCCGCCGAAGATTTCGTCGCTGCCTAATCCCGAGAGCGCGACCTTCAGACCGGCCTGCCGCGCTGCCCAGGAAACGAAGTAAGTGTTGATGCCGTCCATGCTCGGCTGATCGAAGCCGGCGATCGCTTCATCCATGCGGGCGAGCATTTCGTCGCCGCCGATCAGCAGTTCCTGGTGATCGGTTCCGAATCGCTTTGCGGTGCGCCGCGCGATTTCGGCTTCGCTGAATTCGCGCTCGGGAAATATCAAAGTGAATGTATGCAGCCCGGCCCGCTGCTGGCTCGCGAGGGCCGTCAGGGCCGTTGAGTCAATTCCACTGCTGAGGAAGACCCCGATCGGAACATCGGCAATGAGATGCTTTTGCACTGCATCTTCGAGCAGGGCGCGCAGATGTTTCGGCGCGTCAGATCCGTTTCCGTTGTGGCTCCGTTGGTCCGACTTTGCCGCATCGAGGCTCCAGTACGGCCTTTGCGCAGCGTTGGCCGGCGACTTTGTGTCAATCAACTGAGAATGCCCGGGCGGAAGGGATGAGACGCCTTCGACGAGCGTCATCGGTTCGCCAACTGCGCCGAATAGCACGTAGCTTGCAACCCCCGCGGGAGAAATCTTCTGGAGGATGAGGCCGGAGGCGAGGATTGCCCGGACCTCGGAAGCGAATACGAACTTTCCATCGGCAATTGCGAAATAGAGCGGTTTTATTCCAAAGCGGTCACGTGCGAGGAAAACCCGCGCTACTTCGCCGCCGCGTCCAGATGGCATTTCGGCGATTGCAAACGCAAACATCCCGCGAAGGCGAGAGACGCAATCTGCGCCCCAGGATTCGTATGCATGAACGATTACTTCAGTGTCAGAGCGCGTTTGGAACTGGTGGCCGAGTGCTCCAAGTTCGGCGTGCAATTCGCGGAAATTGTATATCTCGCCGTTGAAAACAATGGCGAGTGTGCCCCTTTCATTCCAGACAGGTTGGCCGCCGCCCGGGAGATCAATGATGCTGAGACGGCGCATGCCCAGCGCGGCACGGGGAGCGACGAGCAGGCCTTCGTCGTCCGGGCCGCGGTGAATCATTGCCGCATTCATTCGCCGGACGAGGTCCTTTGAATCGTCGAGGTTTTCGAAGCCGATTACACCGCAAATACCACACATTCGTTCAGGTCACCATGAGAGAGAATTCGAACACGGACGCCAAACATGCCCGGATGGCAAGTTTACTCTATTGCGGCGATTTACCCGCGATGATCGCGCCGGAGAAGAAACGCGACGCGTCACGATTCGCTCTGCGAGTGCTAAAATCGTGCGTTCATTTGGACGATAAAAACGGAGGAAGTCGATGGCGCATCGCAACGTAACACAAACATGGGGCGCCAAGACGCCGGTCCTGTGCGTGCTGATAATTTGCATCGCGTTGATTGGCTATTCAGCGCGAGCGCAGAACAATTCGGCGCAATGGACGCTTTCGAAGGATTCGGAAGCCGTCGTTCCCGATACCAAGCTGCGCGGCCAGATTTTTCACGCGCTCGACGCCGCCGAGCATTCCGGCACCGATCCTCGGATCTCGCACTTCCAAGTGCGCGCCGCGACCGTGATCGAGATAAACGGGCAAGAGAATATCGTTCTCGGCGGTAACACGGAATACGACGTTCCCGAAGCGATTCATGGCGAGACATCGGTTCTCAATCACGTGACCGCGCTTTTCGGCCCCGATGCGACGCGCCACCTTGTTCGCTTCATCGCGTATTACGGACATCAATGCGGAGGAGGCGGCAGTTGTGGCGATTGCCGCGATTACCAAATCTCGGCGACGGATTACGAGCATCTGCTCGTTGCCTGCGGGCAAGCATCAGATCACACGGTTCATGTGAGCCGCTTTATGGATCAGGTGGTGTGCGAAACGACTTTTCCTGAAGTCGATGCGAGCAAGATTCCTCTTGGCGCTGCCGAACTATCGCGGCTCGTGAAGTCTGCACAAGTTGCGCAGTTAGGGGGCGTGACGCTCTTCACTTCCGCGCGGCACACCGGCGCGGCGGGCCTGTCATTTTCGGGAAGGACATATCATGCGGCGGGCGCCGATGATGCCGCATTCCACTACCGGTATCCGATCGGCGGCTTGTTGCAACAGGCTGCGACCGAACGTGATTACCTTATTCGCGCCATCGTTGTGGCGGGTGAGCCGGGGAAGTGGCCCGCCTTGACTTATCGCGACCGGCAGTACGGATACGAAGCGAGCAACTTTAATCGTTACGCTGGCAAGCCGCCGATCGTTCTGATTCTTACGGACGGGCAAGACCACTATCGCGCGACGACATTTGAGGCCGCGCTCCCGCATGCGTTCAGCACCGCGGACTTCATGCCTGATGCGCTTGAGAAGTTCTTGAAAACTCATGAGGCAGACTCATCGAGTGCCCACTGAATGCGGTTCTCGGGCCGCGCGTGAAACTCGAGTTGTAGTGGGTGCGCGTAGACACAAGACCCGCCCCTTGCTGTGCAAGGATCGGGCCCCTCTCATCGACCACTGAATCTCACGGGGGAAAATGCAGAGTGTCCGACTAACTTGGCTCGCGAATGAAAGTCTGGAGTGCTCGCCAGAGGCGTTCTCGAAATCGAAGATAATGAACGCCGAAATGTGTTTCGGCGTAGTGGCGCAGCGCGAGACGCAGCAGAAGGAAAATCAGCACTGCTAAGATCGAGATTGTTGTCGCTGTGAACGAAAGCCGCTCGGCCATAAGCGTGACGAAAACAGAATCCTCCCAACCCGGCATGATGTGGGCCAGCATCGAACGCAGCAACCCTCCAACAATTGGAAGACGCGCCAACCGGAGATGCACCGTGTCTTCGTAGGTATAGGCCATGGGATAGCCTGGAACGCGCTCGAAGACATACTTGAACATGTCAGGTTGGGCGAGGTCATCTCGCGTAAGAACACTGCCGTCAGGACCCCGGGGTATCACACGGAAAGACGGGTCCACGACGATCCACTGATTGTCGATGCGAACCTCCGCGACGACGTGTTTTGCCGTCTTGCTCTCATTTAATAATAGTAATCTGCGTGATGGGACGCCGCTTGCGTTCGCCAAGTTGGTGAACGCATTTGTCGCCGTGCCGCAGACGCGCAAGAGGGCCTGATAGTTCAGCGTTTCCTCGGGATCTCTATCGGAGATGCCATGCGGGTCGCGACTTGTGCGGCGCGAAGGCCCATTCGACATCCAATTGAGAATTGTCTCGACCTTTTCAATTGGGGTCGCGCTAGCTGGAATTATTGCTTCCGAGAATCCTTGAAGATATTTTCGGGTGGAATATTCCCAGGCGAAGCTATAGAGGCAAAGAACGGTCGAAAAAATGAGCATGGCATTTACGAGGTACCAAGCCGCTTCGAATAGCGACTTGCGCTTCATTGTGCCATCGCCTTCTCAACGCAAAGCCGAT
>Ga0302324_100031379_pt1 | contig 10025 bp, 8 predicted proteins | sample Palsa_T0_1_FD_201949 | JGI IMG/M metagenome (GOLD analysis project Ga0302324, IMG submission 201949) | Peat permafrost microbial communities from Stordalen Mire near Abisko, Sweden - Palsa_T0_1 | ecosystem: Environmental > Terrestrial > Soil > Palsa > Peat permafrost | place: Sweden: Abisko... | reverse complement strand
GCCGAGCGCATGAACGAAGTTACGCCCGGAAAATTCCCCAAGAAGACCCTCTTCGTCAACAGCGGCGCCGAGGCTGTCGAGAATGCGGTCAAGATCGCCCGCGCTTATACCAAACGTCCCGCGATCATCGCCTTCGAAGACGCTTTCCACGGCCGCACCATGATGACGCTGGCCCTGACCAGCAAGACGCATCCTTATAAAGCCGGCTTCGCTCCGTTCCCCGGCGAAGTGTATCGCATTCCGTTCGCCTACTGTTATCGCTGCTCGTACAACTTGAAATATCCTTCTTGCGATCTCTACTGTGCGCGCCATCTCGAAGATACTTTCAAGCGCGTCGTCGCCAATGAAGAAGTAGCGGCGGTCATTGCCGAACCGGTCCTCGGCGAAGGCGGATTCGTTGCTCCTCCGCCCGACTATTTCAAAGTGCTCATCGACCTGTGCCACAAGCACGGCGTGCTCTTCATCGCCGACGAAATTCAATCCGGCTTCGGACGCACCGGCGCCATGTTCGCCAGCGAACGCTACGGCATTGAGCCTGATATTTTGGTTACCGCGAAATCTCTAGGCGGAGGCCTGCCTCTAGCCGCCATCACAGGACGAGCCGAAATCATGGATGCGCCCGCTCCCGGCGGCCTCGGTGGCACCTTCGCCGGCAATCCGCTTTCCTGCGCTGCGGCTTTAGCCGTGCTCGACTTGTTCGAGCGCGACAACTTGCTTGCCCGCGCCAATGAACTCGGCGACCGCTTCCACCGCCGTGCCCTTGAATGGCAGCGCCGCTGGCCCATCGTCGGCGACGTGCGCGGCCTCGGCGGCATGCAGGCGATCGAACTCGTGAAGTCGCAGGAAACGAAAACTCCAGCTGCGGACGAAACCAAACAGATCACGCAATATTGCTACGAGCACGGTCTGATCACAATCACCGCCGGTTCGTACTCGAACGTGATCCGAGTCCTGGTCCCGCTGGTAGCCACGAACGAGCAAATGGACGAGGGCCTCGACGTGTTGGAATCCGCATTAGCAGCAGTGTGCGACAAGAAAGGTGCAGTGGCACAACTGGTATAGGCAAGGTCCATGTGGGGACAGCCGCCTCGGCTGTCCGCCGAGCGTAGCGAGGCGCGCCCGGCAGAGGCCCAGGTTGGTTAGATTGTCATCCTGAGCGAGGATTGTCCTTCGCGCATCAAGCGCGAAGGACAACCGCAGTCGAAGGATCCCTATCAGTGTTGGTATGATTGATCTTTGAGTGCGCGGAACAAGTGCACGGGAACTCTTCGCGATAGCAGAGGCAATGCCATGACGTTAGTCGCAGCACCACCCGTCATCAAGCTGACCAACTACATCAACGGCCAATGGACCGACTCGCGCGCCGCCGAATGGCGCGATGTAGTCAATCCCGCGACCGGCGAAACTCTAGCCCAAGTCCCGCTCGCCGAAGCCGCCGAAGTCAATCAGGCCATCGAAGCAGCGGCCGCGGCCTTCCCCGAGTGGCGCCGCACGCCGCCCGAAGACCGCATCCAGCCGCTCTTCAAACTGAAGATGCTCCTTGAAGACCACATCGACGACATCGCCCGCATCATCACCCAGGAAAACGGCAAAACCTTCACCGAAGCCAAAGCCGAGATGCGCCGCGCTATCGAGAACGTCGAAGTTGCCTGCGGCATCCCCATGATGATGCAAGGCTACAACCTCGAAGACGTCGCCCGCGGCATCGACGAGATGATGATCCGCCAGCCACTCGGCGTCACGGCGGCAATCGTCCCCTTCAACTTTCCTGGCATGATCGCGTTCTGGTATTTGCCATACGCCATCGCCACCGGCAACACGTTCATCCTCAAGCCCTCCGAGCGCGTCCCGCTCACCATGCGCTACATTTACGAACTCCTCGAAAAAACGGGATTGCCCAAAGGTGTAGTGAATCTCGTCAACGGGAGCAAAGCGGTCGTTGACGCGCTCATCGATCATCCCAAAGTCCGCGCTATCAGCTTCGTCGGGTCAACTCCAGTCGCGCGTTACATCTATGCGCGCTCCGGTGAAAAGGGCAAGCGCTGCCAGTGTCAGGGCGGGGCCAAGAACCACGTCATCGTTCTCCCCGACGCCGACATGCCCATGGCCACGCAAATCATCAGCGACAGCGCCTTCGGATGCGCCGGCCAGCGTTGCCTCGCCGTATCGGTCGCCGTCACGATCGGCGAAGCGCAAAAGACTTTTCGCGACTCAATCGCCGATGCTGCTTCTAAACTCAAAGTCGGCAATGGCCTGGATAAAGATGTGCAAATGGGTCCTGTGATCACGCGGCAGAGTAAAGAGCGTGTCGAATCGCTCATCGGACTCGGCGAAAAGCAGGGCGCGAAGATTCTGCTCGACGGCCGCAACTCGAAGATCCCGAAATATGAATCGGGCAACTTCGTGAAGCCCACCATCCTCGACGACGTTCCAGCGACCAGCGATCTTGCCGACACGGAAATCTTTGGTCCTGTCCTAAGCCTCGTCCACGCCGATGACATGGACGAAGCCCTCGCCTTCCTCGAACGCAGCCCCTACGGCAATCAGGCGTCGCTGTTCACCTCGAGCGGATCGGCCGCGCGCCGTTTCCGCTACGAAGCGCCCGCGGGAAATATCGGTATCAACATCGGAGTCGCCGCGCCTATGGCCTACTTCCCGTTCAGCGGATGGAAGAACAGCTTCTTCGGCGATCTTCACGGCCAAGGCCGCGATGCGATCGAGTTCTACACCGATAAAAAAGTTGTCGTCGAGCGCTGGGCCAAAGAGCACAGCCGAAAATTCTGAAAGAATTGAGTGATTGAGCGATTGAGTCATTGGGCGATTGAAAATCCACATGCGTCGAATGCTTTTCCAATCGCTCAATCACCCGATCGCTCAATGACTCAATGATCTGCGATGCTGCAATCAGCAAACTGAGGAATCCATGACCACAGCTCTCACCACTCCCACCATGACCGGCAAGGAAATCGTCGCCCTCGCCCGCAAGCACACGCTCTTCGAATGGTCCGCACAATCGAAGGTCGATCCAATTCCGGTGGCTCGCGCGAAAGGGATCTATTTCTACACGCCGGAAGGCAAGCGCTTTATCGACTTCAACAGCCAGTTGATGTCCGTCAACATCGGACACGGCGACGAGCGCGTCATTCAGGCGATCAACGAGCAGGCGGCAACGCTCGCTTACGCGAATCCGTTCATGGCTACCGAGGTTCGCGCGCGGCTTGGGGCGAAACTTGCCGAGATTACGCCGGGCGACATCGATACCTTCTTCTTTACCAACGGCGGCGCTGACGCCAACGAGAATGCCATTAAGATTGCGCGCTTCTTCACCGGACGTCACAAGATCATAGCGCGTTACCGGTCTTATCATGGCGCGACTGCGGGAGCAATCAGTCTTACGGGCGATCCGCGGAGATGGGCCGCTGAGCCGGGCATTCCGGGCGTGGTTCACGTGCTTGATCCTTATCATGGCATTGAGCGTGGATGGGAATCGGCTGAAACTTCGCTCGCTATGATCGAAGAGACGATTCAGCTTGAAGGTCCGCAAACCATTGCGGCGTTCATCCTTGAGCCGGTTACCGGAACTAACGGCGTGCTTGTTCCGCCTGACGGATATCTTGAGGGGCTGCGCAAGCTTTGCGACAAGTACGGCATATTGATGATTGCCGATGAAGTGATGTCTGGCTTTGGACGAACTGGGGAGTGGTTCGCGGTCGATCACTGGAAGGTTGTTCCCGATTTGATTTGCATGGCCAAAGGATTAACTTCGAGCTATCTGCCATTGGGAGCGGTTGGCATGCGGCATCACATTGCTCAACATTTTCAGGACAAAGTGTTCTACGGAGGACTTACTTATAACAGTCATCCGATGGGTTGCGCGGCGGCGCTGGCCACGATTCGCGTGTATGAAGAAGACGTGCTGATCGACAAAGCAAAAAAAATGGGCGCGATTATGAAAGAGCTGGGAGTGGAATTGCAGGCGAAGCATCCGTCGGTGGGCGCGGTGCGCTCGATCGGACTGTTCGGCATTGTCGAACTGGTGTGCAGCCGCAAGACGCGCCAGCCCCTGGCTCCGTTCAACGGCACGTCCGAGGAGATGGCTGCGCTCGCGCGCTTCTTCCGCGAGCAAGGGCTGTACACGTTTGTGCGCTGGAACACTTTCTTTACCAATCCTCCGCTCTGCATCAATGAGCAGCAGATGCGCGAAGCGTTTGCCATTATCGATCGCGGGCTGCTGATTACGGATAAAGCTGTGGTCGACTAAAGTTTCACTTTGGGTGGCGCAGCGCTCCAGCGCCGAGATGAAGCGTCGGAGGTGACGAAATGCCTAAATCTAGCACTGCCAAACCCCAAGCGTGGATGGAGTTCGAGAAGAAGGTTGCGGAGATCTTCAGACTATACGGATTTTTCCCCACGGCAAACACGATAGTCGCGGGGCGCCAGGTGGACATTCTTCTTGCCAGCTCTGAGGAGTTCGTCGGACCGTAATAGTCGAATGTAGGTACCACGCACCGGAGTCTCGCGGACGCGTTGGGGTGGAAGAAGTAGAGGCCTTTGCGGCTTTTGTGTTGCGTCTCCGTAGCACTGGAACCGCCTCAGCTGGCTACCTCGTTACCAACGGCGGATTCACTGCGGAGGCCAGGGGCGCCCTCCGTGATCGTCCCGAGGAAAAGTTCGTATTCTTACGGACCGTTGACGAACTCCTGGGAAAGATCGTTCGATTCGATATGTACCTTGCTCGGGGCGTCGAGGAGTTCGAGAAGGATCCCCTTTTCCGGCTCTACGAGCCGGTCAACGTGCGGGACGACGCCGCTAAGACATCGCGGCCGTTTGACGAAGCAATGGATTTGTTCTCCGTAAGTGACGACACTCCGACGGTGTTGATGCTTGGTGATTACGGTGCGGGAAAAGCCTCGTCGTCTAGGCACCTCTTTTACAGGCTAGCCAAACAGGTATTGGCGGGGAGGGGAGGACGGATACCTCTGTATATACCGCTCAAGATGTACAACTACACGGGAACGGCAGAAGCACTCATCAATAAGTTCCTAGCTGACAGCCTCGCTCTCAGCCGACCTACGTTTTCCGTGTTCGACGCCCTGAACCGGGCGGGGCTGCTCTTCCTCATTCTAGACGGCTTCGATGAGATGGCCCGCAGGGTAACGCAGCGCGTCAGGAACGAAGCCTTCCGCTCACTAGGAGCCCTAATCTGCCAGCAGTCGAAGGTCCTGATAACTGGGCAGCCCACGTACTTCCCGATGAACAAGGACCTGCTCAGTGCAGTGACCTTACTGCAACGTCAGTCGACACTCGAGCGCCTCTCAAGGGAGGCGAAAGAAGATCTTGACTCGGAGTACAAGGTTTCAATTGTGGCCGTCGAGCCGCTGTCAGATACTCAAGTGACCGCCTTCTTGGGCAAGCGCATTCGGGTATCGGAGCCCAATGAAAAAGCCGCCGCCAAGAAGACGGCCGCGGTCGTTTCGATGATCAGTCGCGTCTATAACCTCAATGAGTTGGCGCGTAGGCCAATCCTCCTGGAAATGATTTCCCAGACAATTGGCCGGCCCGGGTCAAGGCGGGTTAAGACGGCTACTGATCTCTATACGCTGTATACCGACGCATGGCTGGATATCGAGGCAGAAAAGGGCGAATTCCGAACCCTTTTGTCGCGCGAGGACAGGTTAATTTTTGCTCTAAAACTTGCTTGGTCACTCCTTATGGACCAGACGCAGGAAATCCACTTCGACTCCATAACACAGCTCGTCGCGTCGCACTTTGATCTCGACGAGGCTGACGACGTAGATTACTTCTCGAACGATGTGCGGACTTGTGGTTTTCTCGAGCGGACAGATCAGGGACTCTACTCGTTTGCCCACAAGTCATTCTTGGAATTCTTTGCTGCGCGGGCGATCGCGGCCCAGTTGGGGTTGGAGAGTATCGATATCGAATTCGAAGGCGCGGAGAATACCAGTCTGGCGAGCCTCGAAGCGTCAATGCCAAACCTGTTCTCATTCCTCAACGACCTTGTCGGCGTCCCCGTCGCCCCGAGCTACTGGCAGGCTGTCGAGGCTAAGATTGAGGGCGACACTGGATTCCTATCGCGCACCGACCCAGATGTAGATATGGATCTCGGAATAGCCGGTGAGATGGCAAAAGGCTACTTTTCCATCGCCGAACTTGCGGATGCCCTTGACGATATTCGCCGGCTGAATCAGAAGCTCGTCACAACCACAAAAAAGTTGCGAGACAGCGCTTAGCCGAGAGTTGGGCCCTATGAAAGGGAACGCCGGAAGCTCAACCTTGCGCCCGCGTCAATCCGCCGAAGAAATCCACAGCCCCCCTGTGACATCTGACCTTGCGCGCAGTCCACAATTCATCGCATCATTGCCCAAGGCAGGGGCAGTAGAGCCAGTTGGAGCGCCCGAGAAGAAACCCGGAAGTAACCCTTTTGTTGTCTAGATTTTGACCTCTAAGTCCTTTGTTTGAAGAATTTTGCGGGCCAAAACGTGCTTAAGTCGATGATCTCAAAGATTGAGGGGGAGGGGGGTACCCTGTTATAAAAAGGTAAACTGGCTCGGCGGCTGAGGCCGCCGTTTTTATTTATTTTTGCACTCAATCGCACCGCTGAAGCGCTGCGCTACGCAAAGGCCAACAGCAGGTTCCTCGCGCGCCTTCGGCGCCTTCGGAATGACAAAGATTTAGGTAAGGGTTAGCTGCGCCAGATTAGCTGCTGGGTGTCTAGGGAGGAGAACATTACGGGCTCGTGGTGGACGCTGGTGGCGTGGAGATTGATGGCGGTGGCGGCCTGGGTGCGGAGGTTGCCGCGGCGGACGTCGAAGTCGAGGGTGCTGACGTGGTGGGCGCAGCGGGTGCAGGTGAACTTCATGCCTCCCTTGATGCGCGCGATGGTGTAGTGTCGCTTCACAATTCGAGTGTAGTCTTTCTGCGCGAGAGTGATAGGCACGGGGGTGGGGCAGCGAAGGTAATGAGAGTGCGGAGTGGGAGAGTTCCATTGTGGGAATGGGGTCTGGAGCGCTGCCGGTAGGATAGGGAAGGTCGCGTCGCGCTTATTGCGATGCCAAAGGACGGCATCGCGGCGCGGTCGCTCCATAGGTCCTTCGGCGGGCCAAAGCGCCCGCCTCAGGATGACAAAGCTTGATTACTTTGCGAGCCGGTTGTACTTCTTTAACACTTCGCGAAGGCGGTCGTGGGGTAGCGCGATCACTTCGTGATCGTTGATGCCTTTCATGGTTTCGGCGGCTACCATGGCATTTACCACCGCTTCCTCGGTGGCCTGGACGGTGGCCAGGAAGATGGGATCGAGGGAATCGTTGGGCAGCATGGTTAGGTGGTGCAGGCCTTTGGTGCCTACGGCGCCGGGGTTGGCGGTGGAGAAGGCGAGGAAGATATCGCCGGAGCTGTCGCCGGAATAGCTGCCGTCGCGGCCGAGGCCTAGCGAAACTTTTCTGGCGATGCGCTTGAGTTGCGTGGGGATGAGTGGGGCGTCGGTGGCTACGATGACTATGATCGAGCCGACGTCTTTGCCGTAGGCGGGATGCTCGGGAATTTCCTTGCCGACCGGAACGCCGGCGATGCGGAGCTGTTCGCGGTCTCCGTAGTTGCATTGGACGAGGACGCCGATGGTATAGCCTCCAGCTTTAGCATCGAGCACGCGGGAAGAGGTACCGATGCCGCCTTTGAATTCGTTGCAGATCATTCCTGTGCCGCCGCCTACGTTGCCTTCTTCGACGGGGCCGGAGTGGGCTGCGTCGAGGGCGTGGAAGGCATCTTCAGGATGGACGTGGAATCCGTTGATGTCGTTGAGATAGCCATCCCAGGTTTCGGCGACTACGGGCAGCGACCACCAGTAGCCTTCCATGTCCGGGGTGCCGTGCTTGACCTTCCAGGCGATGACGGCGTCGCGGACTACGCCGACGCTGTGGGTATTGGTGATCATGACGGGTCCGTTGAGGAAGCCGGAATCGTCGACCCAGGTGGTGCCGGTCATTTCGCCGTTGCCATTGAGGGTGAACCAGGCGGCGAAGACGGCGTCGTTGGAAGTTTTGCCGCGGGGATGAATGGCTGTGACGCCGGTGCGCACTGGTCCCTTGCCGACTACGAGTTTGCCTTCGCCTGAGATTAGTGTGGTGTGGCCGACCTCGACGCCCTTTACATCTGTGATGGCATTGTTGGGGCCGGGAGTGCCGTCGAAGGGTACGCCGAGATCGCGAGCGCGGGGCTTGGATTGGGCGGATGCGGCGAGGGTGAGAGTAAGGACGATGAGGATTAAGCGGCGCGGCGTGGAGCGGCGTGACATGGAACCTCCGGGGAGAACGAAGAAGTATAATCGCTGGCGGAGCAAAAATGTTTCGCGGGGGAATTCGGGGGGAACATGGACGGCTGGAAGAAGGCGGTGGTGGCTGGTTCGGTTGGAGCGGCGACGGTTTTGTTCTTGAAAAGGAAATATCCGGCGGGCGTGCTGGCTACTGGCGTTGGGTTGGCGGTGCTGGCGTCGGAGTTTCCGGAGAAGTTCGAGGGCGTGCGCAGGTCGCTGCCGGATTATTTTGGCCGTGCCATGCAGGTGATGGAGATGGCGGCGCGCGCCGGCAAGAGGATTACTGAGGCGGCGGGGCGGTCGGCTCACGAGGCTTGGGAAGAGATTGGCGGGTAGCGGAACGCAGAAGTCAGAAGTTAGAATGCAGAAGTAAAATCGCTTCGGGTTTCACTTCTGCGTTCTGAATTCTGCCTTCTGACTTCAGTCGATGCCGAGTTGTTTTTTGGCTTCGGGGCTTAGGCGTTCGGGGGTCCAGGGCGGAGTCCACACAATGTTGACTGCTGCGTTGCGGATGCCGGGCAACTGCTCCAGACGTGACTTTACCTGGGCGCTGATGTTGACGTGTTCGGGGCAGCCTTGCGCGGTGAGGGTCATGTCGATGGTGACATCCTGCTTGGCTTGATCGGGCGTGTCGGCGGGAGCGAAGTTCACTTTGTAGATTAGGCCCAGGTCGACTATGTTGACCGGTATCTCGGGATCGTAGCAGCTTGTTAGCGCGCTCAGGACTTCTTGTTCGGTGACAGTGGGCATAGGGATTTCCTTCTGTGTCCAGTGTACCGCAGAAGAGCACGTCCTCTGAGATTGGGCGAAACGGGATCGCGAGCAGGGTTGGGATTCCGATTACCAGCCGACATTTGCGGGCCGCCAGTCTTCTTTCGCCCCTTCGGGGCTCGACTCACTCCCGCATTCTTACCCACGGCTTACGCCGCGGGCTGCATTCTGCCGCCGCTCCGCGGCTTACTCTCAAGGTGGCAACTACGTCCGAAATCGGTTGCTCTCGGCAGACGATCTGGTAAAGTTTGCGCATGATGAGCGAAGAGGCGAAGAAGAGGATTCAGATTGCTTTGGCGCTGGCCGTGGTGGTGGCCGGGGTGCGCGCGGGATACATCCTTTACGAGCGGCACGAGGACTATCTCGCGGCGCAGCAGCAGGAGCAGGCGAAAAAGGCCGGCTACTCGAATGCCGATTACTATGTTGTGCCGAAGAAGCTGTATCCGTTCGATTTGAAGTCGGCGAAGCAGTTGACGCAACAGCCGGTGTGGGCCAAAGAGGGATACCGGTACACCTATTATCCATACGACGCGGCGCGGAAGCGGACGGACTTCGCGCATGAAGCCGGGCTGCTGCTGCCGATTGAGCGGCTGGAGATCAAGGACGTGGTGACGGGCATTCCGGCTGGGGCAGGGAGCCGGCGACAAGTGATGGCCGTGTTTCAGAAAGAAGGGAAGAGCTACGCGGTGCCGATTGGGTTTGAGACGGAAGGGCAGTACAAGATTTATTCCGATGAAATATTGTATGTGGAAGATCCGCATGAGTTGTACAAACACTGGCCGGCAGATGTATGGCAGGCAGTGACGCAGCACGAAGTGAAGCCGGGGATGAATGAGCTGCAGGCGGATTTCGCGGTGGGGATGGGGGTTCCGGATTCGGGCGGGTCGTCTGAGGAGAAGACGGTTCGGTATCCCAATGGAGGGAA